>Ga0233437_1001664_pt1 | contig 39044 bp, 52 predicted proteins | sample SI_122_August201_FD_182714 | JGI IMG/M metagenome (GOLD analysis project Ga0233437, IMG submission 182714) | Seawater microbial communities from Saanich Inlet, British Columbia, Canada - SI_122_August2016_200_MG | ecosystem: Environmental > Aquatic > Marine > Inlet | place: Canada: British... | reverse complement strand
CAGGACGGCAATCTCGGGGTAGAAAGCGTCGCAGACTAAACGCTATGCTCGCGTGCAGAAAAGGTAAACAAGATTTTTATGCGAAAAACTTTTGAAGTTTGTTAAAACCATTTATTTAATCCCTCTTGTTTGTTTCCTTCGATGATATCTTTTATTTCTATTCCAAAGACATGAAAAATGTTTTCTACTGCTGGAAGTAGTTGTTTGTTTAAATAATATTCCAGATTATATTCGCCCTTTTCTGAAATTAATTTTACTTTATCTCTAACTAGTTTTGAATTTGTTTTTGATTCTCCTAGGTAGTATTCTATTAGTCCTCCCTCTCCAACAGGAATATTTTGTTCTATCATTTTTCTTGCAGCCACGACGTGAGGGGAAATAGCCTTGTAGCTTTCTATTGGTTTTTTTAATTGAGTCTTGATTGTTAGTTCTTCTAATGGGATTTTTCTTTCTTTGAGATCTTTGATAACTTTCTTAAGATATTCTAGCGCTTTTTTTTCACTACCTTCTTTTAGAATTAGTCTAATTATTTTATCTTGAACCTTTCTTGCTAATTTACACCAGTCCCTTCTTACTGTCTCAAAACCTCTTATTTTAACTTCACCTTTTTCATTAATCATTGCGTATTTCTTTTTTGCCCCTGTTTCTCCTGAACGAGTTGTTACCCATAAACCTCTTTTGAAAAAACCCTCTGATTCTAGATGCATAACCCCGGGTAGTTTTTTATTTAAGTTTTCTAGTAATTTTTTTATTTGGGAGTTGGTTTTATTTTCTACCGTAAATGCTACGGAATCTGTGTTATGAACCAAGCAGTTATTTGCAAAGAATCTGTGTGTGTCTTCAACTTCAACATCATACACATATTTTGGAGTTTTGATTTTTTCTACTTTCACAACGCTTTGCAAGTCAAATTCGAAATTTTTGATTAGCTTTTTTTGCTGCCCATTTGTTTTTATTTTTCCCCTTTTATTTTTTCTTTCTAAGATAAATCCTATTTTTTCCATAAATTGTTCTTTATTTTTTATTATGATATTTTTTGAAATGGATCCATTTGAATATATTTTCTCTTTTGTATTATAGAAATTTGGTTTATTTTCTTTGAATACTGAATTTGAAATTCCTATTCTAAAAAGGAGATCTCTTGTTTTTTCTATAAATTCTTTATTTATTGAGGTTAATTTTATTATTGGGGCATTATTTCTAATCATTACTGTTCCATCGGCAGAGAAGTATCCTCTTAAAAAAGCAGCAATGTTTGCTTCTTCCTCTTTAAATAAAAATTTAGGAAATACTTTTTTATTATCTTTTTTACAGTGTTTTGCTACAAGGTCTATTAATTTTAATCCATTAATTTTTATGTCTCCCTTTCTGTTTTTCTTATCCCAATGATTTTTTAAGTAATCTTTTTCTTTTAGAGGAGAGATTAATTTTTCTAATAATTCTTTTTTGTCTAATCCTAGAGATAGGTCAAGGCAATAATCTTTTTTCTGAGATTTGTTTTTGCTAAAACTTCCATCTCCTATGAAGAAGCCCAGAAATTCGTATACTTCCTTTGGGTAATTAAGAGATGTTGTGTTTTTAAGAGGTATTTTTTTTAATGAAATAATTGAGTTTGTTTTCTTTTTTATTTCTGTGGGTTTTATTTCTATTAATCTGTTTAAAGGTTTTATTTTTTTAGATTGATTGAATTTTGTTGATTGGTATCCTATGAGTGAGTGATCTTCTGTAACGTCTATAGACCAATTATTTGTGAAATGAATACGATACATTTTTTTGTTTGTTTTGTGCCTCATGATGTATGGAACTGATTTGAATATTGAGTTGCCTTTTTCGTCAATTGTTAATGTTTCAATATTTTCTTTAAAGTTATATTCTTTGTTTGATTTGGTTTTTGTATCTACATTCTTGAATAAATCTTTTATTTTTATTTTCTCTATTTTTCTATTTTCTCTAACCCATATTTTTGTATTTCCTGAAACGCTATCTCCATAAATTATTTTATGTCCTTGTTTTTCTATATCTTTTATTATGTCTTGATTATATTTTCTAACAAATGCTAGGATTGTCGAAGAGGCTTCCCAGGAATAGTATCTTGCTCCGAAAAATCCGATGTATCCGTGTGCCGAGGCTGAAAGAAGTTTAAAAGCGTTACTTCTAGCTTTAGTTATTTTATCTGGATTTTTTTTGTATTCTTCTTTATATTGTTTCCTTTTTTCAAAAATATCTTTTAATAGCGTGGGAAAGAAGTTTGGTTTTTTTGAGAAATAGAAATTTGTCTGTTGGTTATTCATTTCTATGTCTGGAGATTTGAATTGATTTGTTTTCTTTTTTTCTAGAGTTGCTTTTGAGATATTGTGGGTTATAATTATACTCGTATGCATCGAGGTGAAATCGAACATTGCCAGATTTTCATATAGTCCGGGTTTGGGCTCATAAACAAACGCTCCTTTAACTCCTCCTCGTGTTCTTCGGTCTCCAATTTCTGAATGGTTTGGTCTTCTCTCGGGAATTTCGTTGTATTTTTCTAGGTGGTGTAAAATATAGGATTCAATTTGTTTTGATAGACCGTTTCTTGAGATTTCGAAAATTGGTTCTTTAATTACTTTTGAAAATTCTAATAAATCTGGCCAGAATTTTAGAAAAAGTTCTAGAGTTAGTTTTGAATCTTGTAGGTTGTATTCATAATATTTTTCTAACTGTTTTTCATCTAGTTTTGAGGAGTGTTGTATCTGGAAATCTTTTTTCTGATCTCCTAGAAATTCTTTTGAAACTTCGTTTAGAGACATTGTTTCGGATTGCATATATTGAGAATAAGTTGTTCTTATGAATTTTATTAAATCTGTATGGGTGATACCGTCTATTCTTGCGGAGACATTTATTCCTCTGGAAAGTTTTATTATTGAATTATCTAGACCTAATGTTAGTTTTATTTTGTTTTTTTCTGCTCTTGATTTTAGATAGGGCATGTCGAAATTATCTGAGTTATATCCTATTAAGAAATCTGGGGAGTATTCTTTGACTTGTTTTATGAATTCTTCGATTAATTCTGCTTCGTCTTTTACAAACTGGACATATGAAAGACACCCCTTGGTTTCTTTCGAACTTCCTCTAATGTTTGAAGGAGAGCATTTTTTCTTTGCCTCCGATGAATGCTCTTTTTCTGTGTGTTTTGCTCTTTTCCAGGTGATAACTTTTTGGAAGTCTTTTGCGTAGAGTGAAACCATTAGAATTGCTCCTTTTCCTATTTCTAGTGCGTCTGTTTCTAAATCATAAGCCATTGCTTTTGGTTCTGGGAGTTTCTTTTCTATTTTTTTGAAAGAATCTGCTTGAATTACAAAATCTGCTTCAATAACTCTACTTATTCCCCCTAAATTTTCATCGGTTAGAATTTCTCCTTCAAGTTCGTACCAGTTCATGGGTTCTAGTTTTCTTTCGATGATGTATTGGGTTGTCTGACTTAAGTCATAACCTCTTCTTTTTATGATTTCTTTAGAATCTAGTTTGGTTGCTATTTCTGAAAGATCTTTATAATTTGTTGCGTAGATTTTTAGAGCTTTTACTGGCTTTCCTAGAAAGTTTTTTTCTTTAATTTCTACTCTTGTTACTTTTGTGTCTCTATCTCTTGAGGAGATTTTTATTTTTTTTATCTTTTCGATTAGTTTGTTTATTTCTTTTAGAGATGTTTTATCTTTTAGAATTGCCCAGAGATAGTTTTCTGATTTATCTATTATGCAGAGCTTTTGTCCTTGTTCGTTTCTTCCGTATATTTTCTGGTAGTTTTCTCCGTTTAGATCAAAAGAACTGTAAGTTATTGGAAGGAATTGAAATTTCATAGGGATATTAGGGAGATTTGTTATATAAAATTAGGGTTTTGGGTGAAATATCAAAATAGAAATGTTTAAATAGCACGATATAGTAGTTACAGTATGGTAGGAACAGATATGAGTGTAGAGAATTATGATCCTGATGTAGATGTTCTTATGTATGGCGGTTTGAAGGGTCATGAATTGGCTGAAGAGATTCTTGCTAAGAAGAGGATTTCCTGGATTCAGGAGGATTCTAAGAGTTCTAGCTTAGAGATAGATTTGAATAAATTGAAGAAGGGAATTAGGGAAGTAAGAGAATTCTCTAAAATGAAACCTTTTGTTGATCAGTATCTTTCTTGTAGAAATGTTGTAAATGGGAGATATGAAATTTCTGGACCTTTTGCTTCTGGGACTAGTATGAAAGTAGATTATCATTTAATGGGGCATAAGATTGAGGAGTGGTTTAATGGATATGATAATCAAAGGCAAATAGATGAAGAATTTCAAGATGATTTGAAGGGCTCTTTAGAATTTATTGCGGGAGATCATGAGTTGGTTATTTCTGAAGAGGGAAAATTCAGATATCTTAGTAAGGACTTTATGGAAGAGTAAGTTATTTATATTTTGATTACTTGTATTTTATATGGATTTATCCCGTAGAATGCATAAACCTCTTCAAGGAAGGATTATTTTTGATTCTCCTTTTGAGACACTTAGTGATTTGGTTGAGATAGCGATTTCTCGTTTGCAAAAGGGGGATGAAGAGATTGAAATTAGTGTTAATATTCGAGGAGTTAGAAATCCTTTTGAAATTAATTATACTCTTGGAACTAGAACTGTAATGACTCATGCAAATATTCCTAAAAATTATACTCCCTTAAAAGTTGTTTACAGGAAGCTAAAAAGATTAACTGAAGATTATTCTATTCGTCAGGTACGTAATTGTTTTTTTCTATCTAAGGGTTAATTATTTAATTGATTGTTTTCTGGATTAGTTATGGGATTAAATATACGTGAGATTGTAGATCGTAATGAAATAAATGTTAAAGATTTGAAGGGGAAGATTGTTTGTGTTGATGCTTTCAATACTCTTTATCAGTTTCTTTCTACTGTTCGTCAGATGGATGGGACTCCTCTAATGGATAGCGCGGGTTGTGTGACTTCTCATTTGTCTGGGATTCTTTATAGAAATGTTGCTCTGTTAAGCGAGGGTGTTAAGTTGATTTATGTTTTTGATGGCGAGGCTCCGAGTTTGAAGGCTAAGACGCATAAGAAGCGTAAGGAAATTAGAGATTTGGCTAAGGAGAAATATGAGGATGCTAAGGCTAGTGAGGATTTGGAGAGTATGAAGAAATATAGTTCTCAGTTGTTGCGTTTAGATGATGAAATGATTGCTGAGAGTAAAGAGTTATTGGAGGCTCTTGGAGTGATGGTTGTTCAGGCGCCTTCGGAAGGTGAGGCTGAGGCGGCGTATCTTTGTGCTATGCATAGTGAGATTTATGCGTCTGTTAGCCAGGATTATGATAGTTTGATTTTTGGGGCTCCTAAATTGATTCGTAATTTAACGGTTTCTCGTAAGAGGAAAACTCCTGGGGGGTATATTGAAGTTAAGCCTGAAATTATTGAATTAGATGATTTTTTAGGAGAGTTGGGGATTAACCAGGATCAGTTAATTAGTTTGGGTGTTTTGGTTGGAACGGATTATAATCCTAAGGGTGTTCCTGGGATTGGACAGAAGAGAGCTTTGGATTTGGTGAAGAAGTTTCCTGAACCTTCTGAATTGTTTGATTCACTTAAGGATAAGATTGATGAATTAGATGAAGAGGATCAGTTTTATTGGAAAGATATTTTTAATTTATTTAAGATGCCAGAGGTTATTGATGTAGAGATTGAATTTCCTAAAGTTGATGCGGATAAGATTAGGGAGATTTTAATTGATAAGCATGAGTTTTCTCCTGATAGGATTGAGAAGCAGATTGATAAGTTGGGTGCTTTGATTAAGGCTGGGAAGCAGAAGAATTTGGGTGATTGGTTTTAAGTCAGGTGTCTTAAAGTATGTAAGACAAGTGTCTTAGTAAGTTTTTTAAAGTCAAATGTCTTAATTTGATTATGAGTAATAAATATGTTAAAATTTTAGAAGAAGTTTTAGATGAGATAAAATTGTCTCTTGAAGATCCTAGGGGAATGCAAATTCATAAAAGAAGGCTTGCTTTTTCCCTTTCCTTAGGAGCTTCTACTTTAATAGAATCTTATTTTTATAATAAAGAAATTTTGAAATCCGGAGCTAAGATAAATCATCAATGGTTAAATAAAAGTTTAGATAATCTTAAAGAAATTCTTTCAAATCAAATTATTTGTTCTATGGGTGAGTTGAAGGAGTTAGATAGTCTTTTAGAATTAGCTCAAAAAATTGAAGAAAAAAGAAATATAATTATTTATGGAAAAGAATTTTCTGAAGATTTATTAAAAGATTTGATAAATTTATTTTTTAAATTAAAGGAGATTGTTGAAAATGCTTAAATCTTATGCGAGTTATTTTGTATCTTATCTTTTATTTAATTTAGATAATCAAGAGAATATTTCAAAAATCTTTCTCTTTGGAAGTGTAGCAAAAGAAGAAGAAACTAAAGATAGTGATGTGGATATATTTATTGAAGTTAAAAAAAATTTAAAGAATTTTGAGAAAAAGGTTTCTAAAATTGAAAAAGAGTTTTATTCCTCTAGAGAAGCTTTAGTTTTTAAAACTAGGGGAATAAATAATAAAATTAATGTTCTCTTTGGAAAATTAAAAGATTGGAATGATTTGAGAGATAGTATTGAATCAACAGGAATTATTCTTTATGGAAATTATTCTCCTTCAGGGATTAAAGGGAAAAAACATATTCTTTTCTTTTGGGAAAAAATTGGGAAAAATAGGGGGGCTTTTCTTAATAAGTTATATGGATTTTCTTCTGGGGGGAGAAGATATGAGGGACTTATTTCCAAATTGGGAGGAAAGAAACTTGGGAAAAGTAGTTTTGTTGTTCCAATTGAACATAGGGAGGAGTTTGTGAAATTGATGAAGAAATATGAAGTTCGTGTTAAAATGATTGAGGTTTGGTTTTAGTTAAGAAATTTCCTGAACCTTCTGAATTGTTTGATTCACTTAAGGATAAGATTGATGAATTAGGTGAAGAGGATCAGTTTTATTGGAAAGATATTTTTAATTTATTTAAGATGCCAGAGGTTATTGATGTAGAGATTGAGTTTCCCAAGGTTGATGCAGATAAGATTAGAGAGATATTAATTGAGAAACACGAGTTTTCTTCTGATAGAATTGAGAAGCAGATTGATAAATTGGGTGCATTGATTAAGGCGGGGAAGCAGAAGAATTTGGGTGATTGGTTTGGGGTTATTTTCTTGTGTTCTTTTTATACTCAGAATAAATTCTATTTAGTTCTTGACTTATTCTAGTTGCTTCTTCAATTGCATTTGGATTTTTATCTGGATGATATTTCATCATTAGCTGTTTATAAATTGTTTTTATGTTTGGGTTCATTTCTTTTACCATTTGTATTATCTGGGGTCCATCTCTGGTCCAATTTCTCCTTAAGTTATTTGCTTCATTTGCTTTTTCTTGATTTTTTCTTTCTTGTTCTTGTTGTTCTTTTTTTCTTTGATCGTATTTTTCTTTTTGTTCTCTTTCTTCTTTTTCTTTTTGAGTTTTTCTATTAGCTTTTCTTTGCTCTTCTTTTTCTTTTTGTTCTTCTTCCTGTTGAGCTTTTTCTCTTCTTTGTTGATTTCTAGTTTCTTGATTTTTTCTTTCTTGTTCTTCCTGTTGAGCTTTTTCCCTTCTTTCTTTTTCTTCTTCTCTTTTTGCTTTTCTTTGCTTTTCTTTCCACTCCCATTCTGTTCTTTCTTTTCTTTCTCTTCCTGTGGGCCCTCTATTTTTTTTAGAATAACCCCCTTTGCCTGGTTCAAATCCTTTGCTTCGCATTCTTCTTAATCTTTCTTTTGCGTTTTGATGTCTTTCGTAATCTTGTTTTTTCTTACTTTTTGTTCTTCTTTTTGTGGCTTTTCTTCTTCTTCTGTTTTTTGTTTGTTGGTATCTGTAATTTTTACTTCCAGCATATTTTGCTCCTTTCCAAGCTCCTCTCCCAGCATATTTTGCTCCTTTCCAAGCTCCTCTCCCTACTTTTCCTACTCCTCTGGCAACATGTTTTCTATGTTTTTTCAATAGTGCTAAACCTATTAAGAAAAGGGTTATTCCCACTCCAATTCCAAAAGCTCTAGCATATATCAAGTCTGAAAATCCTGCAATGGCCAAAATTGCACCAAAAATCATTAACAAAACTCCAAATCCCCATTTTATTACTATTCCTGCAGCGATTAAAAGAATTAACCAAGGAAGAATATTAACTAAAAATTCTGGGGAAATATGTATTGCAGTTAACCATTGAATAGAAATGCCTGATTTTACTAATCCATAGCTTGCTAAAAGTCCTACACAAATTGCTATTATTGATGCAGAGGTTTTATTGTCATTCATTATTCTTTTTACCAAAGCATATCGTACTAAAGCTGTGAAAATTAAAAAAATAATTGCAAACATCATTAGCTCTATATTCACATCATATATGAAATCACTAAGGGAAAAATTGTATAATGATCCGTAAGCCATAAATTAAGTAGAGAAAGATAATTTATAAATTTATTTTCTTTTTCTTTCTTTCCATTTGATTAGAAAAATCCCTGCGATTGCTAAAATTATTCCTATAATCACTAAAAATGTTGTTGCATATGCTAAACCCGTGATTCCTGCGATGAAAGAGATTCCTCCTAAAATTAATATTAAAACTCCTATTCCCCATTTGATTGCAATTGCAATTAGAATTATGATTATTAGCCAGGGAAGAATATTCACCAAGAAATCTGGAGAAATTCTTAGTGCTGAAAATATCTTTTCTGGTAAAGGAGTTCTCATTAAACCGTAACTTGCTAACAGACTTAGACAGATTGCAATTATTGATGCTGTTCCTTTATCTTGTTTCATGAATCTTTTAATTAATGCGAATCGGAATAGTGCGGTGAAGATTAAGAACAATACTGCAAAAATTACTATCTCTTGATTTAGGAAGTTAAGTGCCATTTTAGATTAAGGTCAAAGTATTTTATAAATTATTTGCAAAGTTTTAAAATTGTGTTTGAGGTTAACAATTTATGGCTAAACATAGATCATATAACATGTTGGGGACAATTGCGGTTGTTAATTTTCCTAAAGGGACTTCTAAGAAGGAGAAGAAAGAATCTGCGGAGAAAATTATGAAAGAGAATAAAACGATTAGAACTGTTTTGTATAAGAGGGGAAATTTTTCGGGTCGTTTGAGGACGATGAAGACTAGATTTTTGGCTGGTGAGAAAACTAAGGAAGTTTTGTATAGAGAGAATGGTTGTGTGTTTAGGTTTAATTTAGATAATAGTTATTTTTCTCCTCGTTTAGCTAATGAGAGAAAAGAAATGGTTTCCAAGGTTAAGAAAAGTGATGAAGTTTTAGTTATGTTTGCGGGAGTTTCGCCTTACTCTATTGTTGTTGCGAAGGGATCTAAGGCTGTTAAAGTTTATTCTAATGAATTAAATAAAAAGGCAAATAAGTATGGAGAGATAAATATTGAATTGAATAAATTAAAAGATCGAGTTGAATTGGTTCCGGGAAATATTAAGAGAGTTGCTAAGAAATTGGCTAATGGGTGTAAGAAGTTTGATGTTATTATGATGCCTCGTCCTCAGTTGAAGGATTCTTTTTTGAGAGAGGCGTTTATGTTATCGAAGAAAGGAACTAGAATTTATTATTATGATTTTTGTAAGGTTGAAGATTTAGATTCTAAGGTTGAGATGGTTAAAGAAGAGGCGCGGAAAGTGGGGAAGAGAATAAAGATTGTTGAGGTTAAGAATGCTGGAGATATTGCGCCTTATAAGATTCGATGTAGGATTGATTTTGTTGTTAAGTGATTGTTTTCTTTTTGGTTAATACTTGTTAAAAAATTTCTTAGGTAGCGTGCTACCCTTCAAAATTTGTTAACATCGTCTAAACACAAAAATCTAAACAATCATAGAAAAAGAATAGAAGGAGGTTCTTCTTGCCAGGCACTCCGTCGAAGCTATAGCTCACTCTCAAAGCCTATAGCTGTCGGAGCTTCTCCTCCGTGCCATGTGAATCTTGGTCTGATACGCATAGGGTAGATTCTTTCGGAATTGTCGTCTAGAATTATTGCAGAACCTTTCAAGTCTGGTAAGTCGTTCATGTATTTCTGGATTGCACTTGTTAGATAGGTTTGCATTATGCTGTTTAGTGCAGTAATGTCTTGTTCTGAAGTAACTCTGTGCGCAATAACAATATCTGATTGCGTCATAACGTCTTTGTGAATTTGCCCGGGTTGTTGTGTTGCTAAAACTAAGGAGATTCCTGGTTGTCTCCCTTCCCTAAGAATTTGAACTAAAGCATCAGTTGCGATTGTTTTCCCTTCCTTTGGTAAGAACTCGTGAGCTTCGTCAATAAAAATCCAGACTAGTGGAACTTGTTTTTTTTCTGTAGATGAACCATAATTAATTCCTTTTGAAATTGCTTGTATTTCTTCGGCTTTTCTTGCTTCCATTCTTTCGTTAAAGATTTTTCTTGATAGCAAACTAATTACTAGTGCTCTAATATTGAATGCTCCAACAGAATTATACATGCTTAAATCTAGAACGGAAGTTGTACCTGCATTAATCAAGTCATTTATTTTTGTAGATTCATCGTGATATTTTGAAAAGATTCCCCATGTTTCTGCGGCTTCGAATAATCCTGCAGCAGCGTTTACGGTTTCTATTGAGGATTTTTTGTCTTTTTCTATTTCTTCAATTATATCTTTTATTATGAAATCTTTTCTTTCGTTTTTTATTCTAGTAAGTGTTCTTTGAATTAGGGTTGCAACGGGATGCATTATTTCTAGATTAAAAGTTAGTATCCAATCTTCTGGATTTAGTTGAGAAACATCTAGCGCGAATTTATGGTCTATTGGAACACCTTTTTCTGAAAATTTATCATAATATCCAAATGGAACGAAAACTTTTACGGGTAAACTTTGTGATTTTAAACCCCAGTCAGAAAGGAGTTCTTTATCTTTATCATTTCTGAATTTCATTGTCCAGTAAATTCCCATTGTGTCAAAAATTATTGAGGCAATATTTTGTCCTTCTGATTCTGGTAGGTTTGCTAGCTCTTCTGTTAAGACACCTAGAGTATAGGATTTTCCTGAACCTCTTTTTCCGGCTAAGAGAATTACGTGGCTTCTTGAAATATCCATGTAGAGTTTATTTGATAGGGAGGTATACTGGCCCATTTTAACATAGGTTTTTCCAATATAGGCTAAGCCTCTTTTCCCGAACTTTTTCTTGTCACTTTCATTTCTTCCAATTGGTATGTCGTAACTCATGTTAAAGAATAGTTAAAGATATTTTTAATGATTTGGGTAGTTCTATGCCTAAAACTTATCCCGAAAATCGCATAGGGTTTATGAATTAGTTTTTTATTTGTTTTTTATGCAAAAAGATAGAAGGGGTTTTGTGAAGGATCTTGGGAGTTTTGTTATTGGAGCTTCTATTATTCCTCTTGCTTCTGGTCTTGTTGGTTGTGAAGATTATGGAGATGTTCCCGGAGATGATCCTGGGGGAGGAGATGATATTGTGAAAGATGAGTTTAAGATTACGCATCCTTTTTTTCAACAAGAATTTAGTTTAGGTGTGGTGAAAACTAATCAGGATGGAGCTTTTGATTATAATTCTGGGAGAGCAAATTTAGGGTATCTTCAATATGTTGTGGATTCAAATCATCAGGGAATTGAAAATGCGCAGGTTTGGATTTATGAAGAAGGAATTAATAGGAGCAATTTAATCTCTGTTGTTGATTCTTCAGGAAATTTTATGCCCAGAAATTTTAGTTTTTCTGCTTCTGAGATGAAAGCGATGCAGGGAAGATGGTTAGTTCTTGATAAAGTTAAAGATGCTATTGGGAAGGGAAAAGCTAAAATTAAAAATTATGTGGAGGTTGCTTTACCTTCATGGAATTGGGAGAAAGTAGAGGATAATCCTGGGGCGATTTATACGGGAGATTGGTCAATAAATGAGATTGGAAATTGGACACACTTGTTAGAAAAATCTTCGGCAATTATCACTAAAGTATTTCCTCCTGCAGCGGTAGTTTATAGTGTTTTTGCGACTGCGGGGAAGGTGGTTGATGTTATTGATGATGCAATTGATGCGATTAATAATTTGTCTTTAGGAGATAAATTTAAAATTGATAAGGAGAAGAAACATTCCTTATTTCTTCCGGGACATTTGTTAGATCCTTCTTTAATTATGTTGGAACCTATTCGAGATACAATTCGTTATCTTCCGGGAGATATTAAAGATTTCTTTGTTACAGAGCCAGGATCTATTTGGAGTTATAAAAATAATTGTTCTGGAGCTAGCCAGTATGCAGAAGTTTTAGGTAAAGAAACTTTTAGAGGGAAAGAGGTTGTTGCGATTGACGAAGGAGGAATAAAAGGTTATTATGCTTTTTCCAATGATAGGTTAGGTTATGTTGGATTTAATTTCCCAACTTTGGGAGATGTTTCTTTTGATCCTCCTATTTGTTTAGGGGATTCTAGAATTATGAAGGGAAGAAAATATTCTGGAACTTCTAAAGTAAGTATTAGTGATAGGCCAGATTTAAGTGGAGAGATAAAAGAAGTGTTTGATTATCAAGATCGGGAAATTGTTGAAACTTGTTTGGGGGATCATTATGGGGGGTGTTTTAAGGTTCATGAAACTTCGGAGTTAAATCTTAATGGCCAAACGGCAAGTATGGGTGGAACTCACTGGTTTGCAAAAGGTATTGGAAAAGTTAAAGCTGTAAATGATGGAGGAAATTTTAAACTAGATGGTTATTTTGGTCCGAATCTAAGTGATGGGACTTTTCCTAGAATGAAAAATGAACAAAATTTCTCTAATTCTGGAAGATTCTCGTTAGTTGATTTAATTTTGAGAACTGTTGAAACAACAAAGTAGTTTGTTGCCACAGAAATATTTATAAAAGAATTTAGATTAAGGGGTTTATGTCTGAAGAAAAAAAAGAAGTTGATAAAAAAGAAATTGAAAAGAAACCTGAAGAAAAAAAGGAAATGAAAAAAGAAGTTAAGAAAAAATCTAAATCTGATAAATCTGTTTCAGATCAAATTAAAGAAAATCCTTGGATTTTGGGAACTCTTGTTTTTGGTATTTTAACAATTTTATTATTATTGGGTAATTTCGGAACTGCAGGTGCGATTTCAAAAGATGTTGCGGGTCAGAATTTTGTAGATTATATTAATGCTAGGGGAGGATCACAAATTGAGTATTTAGATGCTGTGGCTTTTGGTTCTAGTTTATATGAGGTTAGTGTTTCTGCTAATGGGGAGACCGTCCCTGCGCACATTACTGCCGATGGAAAATATTTTGTTCAGATAATTTCTACTTTAGAAGATAATGAAGAAGTTGAAGAGAAGGAAAATCCCTCTGAAGGGGCTTTAGATTTACCTAAGTCGGATAAGCCGGTCGTAGAGTTATTTATAATGAGTCATTGTCCATATGGGACCCAGGCAGAGAAAGGAATGTTGCCGGTTGTTGAATTATTAGGAGATAAGATTGATTTTGAATTAAGATTTGTTTATTATGCAATGCATCCAACTTCTGGAGAGGTTGAAGAACAATTGAATCAGTATTGTATTCAGGGAGAACAAGAGGAATTATTTAATGATTATTTGACTTGTTTCTTAGGTAAAACTGGAACTCCTGATGATGGAGCGGCTTGTGTAAGTGAGGTTGGAGTGAATAAAGCAAAGATGACTGCTTGTACTGCTAAGGCGGATTCTGAATTTAACGTTCTTGCTAATTTAGAAGATAAATCTTCTTGGTTAAGTGGAAGATATCCTATGTTTGATATACATAAGGATTTGAATACTCAATATGATATTGGCGGAAGTCCTACATTGGTTGTTAATGGAAAGCAGGCAAGTAGTGGAAGAGCCCCTGCTAATTATTTAGATGCTATCTGCCAAGCATTCAATGTTGCACCTGAGGAATGTGATGAGAGTTTGAGTAGTGCTTCGTATAATCCTGGTTTTGGTTGGTCTGAAGCTTCTTCTGGATCTACAGATGCTCAGTGTGGTTAAAACTAGATTATAATAATTTTTATAAGGTTTGGAATAGTTGTTTTATTATGGATTATATGTTTCTTCAAAGATTTGAGAGTCCAAATGAAATTTATAATTTTTTTCATAATTTTCGTGGTCCAAATGAAATGAGAACTTTTTTTATTTCTAAGAAAAAATCAATGGGTGATCTATTTATTGGTAAAAACTATTCTGAAAAGAGAAAGCATCAATTAATTAGGAAATTACCTTTTTTTTATGTTTCTTTAGGAGATGTGGAAAGAACTTTGTCGGAATTTAATAATTCAATAGCTTCTTTTGAGAATTCTAACCCAGGTATTTATTTGGAAGATATTTTTTATCAGGGAGAGTTTAATCTTAAAACTGGAATTTCAAAAGTTTATATTTCTCGAGGGATTGCATTGGGGGATTTAGAGTTTACTTTTACTCAGAAAGCAGTAATTGATTCTAAGGGAAAAGCTTTTTTAGGGTATGAATTACTTAATTGTCAAACTGGAAAGTTAGAAAGAAAAAGTAAGTTAGTTTCTTCTTTGGATTAATGTCTTTTCAAATAAGCTATTTCTTCTTCTGTGAGTTTTAATTCTTTTTGTACTGCTGCATTTTTTAGGAAAGGAGAAATCATCTTGAAATCCTGCATTGCTCTCTTCGTTCCGATATGAACTAGTTTAGAATATTTTTCTGCAATTGATTTCTTTTTCATATTTTTTTGATTGTTTAACCAGATTTTCAAAATTCTCTCGGGTTTGTTATATTTGAAAAAACCTTCTTTTTCATATTTTTTTGATTGTGCAATTCCGTAACTTAAAAAAATATTTTCATATACTAAAAATCTCCAATATTGCTGTTTGTAAATTCTTCCTTTGAATAAATCTGCCTTGCTTAATCTTTCAAATGCTTTTGCTAGCTCTTCTCCTTGGTAAACTTTTGGGATGTTTTCTTCTACCCAAAGAATTATTTCGTCCAGAGAGAGATCTACTTTGTCATATAGTGAAAGCATATCCAAACTTACTTTTTCTTGAAATATTTCTCTCATTGCGCTGAAAATATCTTTCTCTTTACGCCTTTCAGTTATTTCTACTTCTTCTTGATTTCCTAAAAGTGCTATGGATTGGATGTCATTTATTGCGGCCCTTATGTCTCCGTCTGAAGCTGCAATTACTTTTCCTAATAATTCTAACTTTACAAATTGGGTTTCTTCTTGTAAAATGTTGATTAGAATCTGTTTCATTATTTGGGGTTCTAGTTTTTTTAGATCAATTGTTGTTACAACTTTTCTTAAAGGGGCTAGTTTCCTTTTCCAGGCATTGTTTGAGGTTGCTATGATTGGATATTTTGTTTCTTGGATTAATCTTATTAGTTCTGTTAATCCTCCTCGGTCAACTGTAGATATTCCATCTACTTCGTCCACTAAAATTATTTTTGATTTTTTTATTAGGGATTGTTGTTCTAGTACTGGCTTTAGTACTGCTTGGATGCTGGACTTGTTTCTTAGATCTGAAGCGTTTAGTTCGAAGATTTCCGCGTTTAATTTTTTAGCTATCGCGTGGACAATTGTTGTTTTTCCTACGCCTGGTGGGCCGTTTAGAAGAATTGCTTTTTTTCTTTGGGGGAATGTTGCGATGAAATCATTTATTATAGAAATGGCCGGGTCTTGACCTTTAATGTCTTCTAATTTTTTTGGTCTGTATTTTTCTGTCCATTGCATTTGGAAACCTCTAAGATTTACCAAGTCCGGCTAGAATACCCTGAAGGGCACGAGAATCCTCGCTGACTATCATTTAACTTTTCCCCAATCCAGCAAGGACGAATGATGCTAGAAGTGCTTGGAGTTGGATGAAAGGATCCGAACCTTCGACAATTCTAAATTCTGTTTCACCGGTTTTTTCTGTTAGTTTAACTTTAATTTCTGGTTCGATTGTTAGATTCCAGATTTCTTTTTGCATAGCTTTTATCACGTCTTGTCCGGAGATAGATTCTTTAAGCATGACGTCTAGAAGTTTTTCTCTTGAGGTTTCGAAATCTCCTGAAAGAGCGTATTCTAGCACTATCTTGATATCTTTTGGTTTTGCTTCTGATACCATTGTTGAGACCAAATCTTTTGTTATGGAAGGGGAAACGGATGCTGTTGCTTGCATAAGATTAACGCATCGTCTACAATCACCCTCACTAGCTTCGTAAATTTCCTCGATTGCATCCTCGTCAACAGTAAGGTTCTCTTTTTCTGCAATTAACTTTATTACCTTTTCAACATCTTTCTTTTCTAGAAGTTTGAATCTGAAAACAACGCATCTTGATTGTATGGGATCGATTATTTTACTTGAATAGTTACAGGACAGAATGAATCTACATGTGGTAGAATAGTTTTCCATCGTTCTTCTAAGTGCTTGTTGTGCTTCAGGGGTTAATGCGTCTGCTTCATCTAGAAAGATAATTTTGAATGGAACTTTACCTAGAGATTTTGTTCTTGCAAAAGATTTTACTTTGTCTCTTACTATGTTGATTCCTCTTTCGTCAGATGCGTTTAGTTCTAGATAATTTTCCTTCCATTGTTCTTTGAATAAATCTTTTACTACAATTAATGCTAGAGTTGATTTACCGGTTCCTGCTGGTCCTGCTAGAAGTAAGTGGGGAATATTTAGAGAATTTGTTAGCCCCTTAACCCTTTTTATTATTTCATTCTGACCCATCACTTCTTCGAATTGTGACGGCCGATATTTTTCTGTCCATATCTCGCTTGTCATTTAAAACAAACCCCTGGTTTTTTTTTGATTTTCCTCAAAACTCTGAAGGGTCATTTTTTTCTACACTCCGGATAAAATAACATTCTCATAAGAATCCTATTTCTTTTTCCTTAATAAAGATTATTGTACTGTTGTTCTTCTTTAGAGTAGTATCTTGTGCAATATATATTTTAGGATATATATGTTGGAAAGTATATGTTGGAAAGTATATTTTAGAGTGTTATTGTAAAAAAGAAGGTCTTTGGAAATTATTTGCATTTCCCTTTTTTTGAACATCTGATTTGTTTATTTTGGGCATTATATCGCTATCCAGAATCTTGTTTATTAGAGTCATACGTTTTTTTCTAGGTTTTATGCCTTTGGTGTTTTTTAGGGTTAGGGTTAAAGCTTTTAGATATTTTATGTAACGGTATTTTGATTCCTCTTTTAAGTTCAATCCGTTTTCCTTCATTGCAATAAAATTGGCAGAAGGGGTAGAGGCTTCATATATTGCTTGATAGGTTTGTTGTATTTTTCCATACTCAAAATCTGTCAATTCTGATTTTTCCATTATAAGATAGTGGTTTTTTCATTTATAAGAATTATTGTTCAGAACTACTTAGATCTCTTTATTCTACGCTTACGTTTTTCCTTTCGAAGTTTCTTACGTTGCCATTTCCATCTCATTTGATTCTTCTTTTTCCAACGTCTAGATGATCTTTTCATAATAAGGTTTAGGAGAATTGGTTTTTAAAGTTTTGGTTAACGTGATTTAGTCACGCCGATTTTTGGGCAGTATTTGTTGATTGGACAGATTGAACATTTTGGAGAGAGGGGGTTACAGATCTCTCTTCCGAATTGAACGAATATGGCGTTGAATTCATTCCAGTATTTTTTTGGGATCGTTTTGTGTAATTCTGGTTCTGTTTTTTCTGCAGTTTTGGTTTTTACAAATCCTAATCTGTTTGAGATTCTGTGAACGTGTGTGTCTACAGGAATAACTGATTGTTGATATGCAAAGGCCAAAACAATGTTTGCGGTTTTTGGCCCTATTCCTTTTATTGAGATTAGTTCTTCTCTTGTTTTTGGAACTTTACTATTGAATTTTTCTATTAATTCTTTTGAGACGTGTTTTAGTGCTTCAGCTTTTTTGTTGTAATGTCCGGTTTGGAAAATTATTTTTTTTAGTTTAGGTGTTGGGAGTTTGAGCATCTCTTCTGGTGTTTCTGCATGTTTGTATAGTTCTTTTGAGACTTTTTCTGTTGTTTCATCTCGTGATCTTAGGGAGAGAAGACAGGAGATTAGAACTTTGTAGGAATCTGGTTTTGCCCTCATTCTATTTAGGGTTGTTTTGTTATTTGCTGGATAGGCTTTGCTTAGTGTTTGGATTATCTTTGGAATGTTCTTTGGTTTCATGTTATTTTCTAGCACATATAACTTTAAAAATTAATTGAACCTTTATTTTTTATGGCAGAAGAATATGTAACGGGTTATCGTACTGAGCTTTTTTTAGTTTCTAAAGAATGCCCCTATTCTGACGGAAGTTCTTGTAGTAAAATTTGTTCTTCTTATGGTAAGATGGGCTGTACTGGTTCTCCTGAAGGAAAATTTGAGAAACTTGAAGGACTTGTTTTGGAATTTGATTAGATAACTAAATTAAAAAACGGAACTTTGTTTAGTTCTAGAATTCTTTTTGCTTCTTGGATTGATTTGTCTCCTGCAAAGATTGCAATAACTTTGTTTTTATGTTTTGATCTAACTATTTCTTGTGCTGTTTTTGTTGGTTCTGCCATTGATTGAGGAGTTAGGATAACTAAGATATTGTAATATTCGGCTTTTATTTTGTTTAGGGCTATTTTGTAATCGTGTGCTGTTGCTGTTCCTAAAATGTCTTCTGGTCCGTGAATTGTGTAGCCCATCTTGGAGAGTTTATCTGTTAGAATTGTTCCTGCTCCTCCTGCGTTAGTTAGTAGGTAAAGATGTTTGCCTTTGAGTTTTTTATCCAGGTTTTGTTCTTTTAATCCTAGTGCTTTGGTTAGGGTGTCAACCTGTTTTACTCCTGCTTGTTTGAAGGCTCCATTGTAAACTTTATAATCATTCGCTAAACTTGCGGTATGACTTATTGCAGCTTTATTTCCTTCTTCTGTTTCTGCTTTTATTACTATTATTTCTTTTTTAGTTGATTGACATAATTCTATGAATCTTTTACCTTGTTTTAGTTTTTCAATATAGAGGATTATCTTTTTAGTTGATTTATCATTTATGTAATATTCTAGGAAATCTGTGAAGGATAAATCTGACATGTTGCCAAGGCTGACAAATCCTGAGAATCCTATGTTTAGGTCTGCTGCATAGCTCCAGAGTGCCCCACTTTGACTTAGGAAGGCTGTTGAGCCTTTTTTTGGGGTTGTGTTGGCGAATGTGGTGTCTAAATTTATTTTTGGGTTTACAATCCCGAAACAGTTTGGTCCTAGGATGTTTAGTTTATATTTTTCTTTTATTTTCTCTAGTTTATTTTGTAATTTATTGTTTCCAACTTCCTTGAAACCCGCAGAAATAATTATTATGTTTTTTATTTGTTTTTTCCCGCATTGTTCTAGTGCTTTTGGTACATATTTTGCAGGTATTGCAATTATTGCTAAGTCAATTGATTTTGGATAGTGTAATACTGTGGGATAGGTTTCTCTATTTAGAATTGGGGTTGATTTTGGGTTTATTGGGATTACAATTCTGTTGCATTGGCAGATTTTTTTTATTAGAATGTTTCCTACTTTGTCTTCTGTATTTGATGCACCGATAACAGCTATTGATTTTGGATTTAAGAATTTCTCAATTATCTCTTTCATTAGATTATTTGGGAAAGTTTATATAAATAAGTTTGGTTGAAATAGTATGAAGATCTTTGATGAGAAGAGGGCTGAGAGTTTTTTATTGCAAGAGGGCTTTGACGTTGTTGCGGGATTTTTTATTAGAAATGTTAAAGAGTTGCAAATGTCGTTGCGTAAGTTGGGTTTTCCGGTTGTGATGAAGGCTTCGGGAGTTAAGATCTTGCATAAGGTTAGGGTGGGAGGGGTTAAGGTTGGAATTAAAACTTACTCTGATGCTTTGTATTACTTGAAGAAGTTTAAGAAAATGAGGGGTTCTGAAGGAGGGATTATTCAGATGCAGATTAAAGGTAAAGAGTTTTTAGTTGGTGTTAAGTTTACTTCGGATTTTGGGCATGTTGTTGCTTTTGGTTCTGGAGGGAGTAATGTTGAGGAGAAGAAAGATGTTGCGTTTAGAGTTTTAGGTTTTAGTAAGAAGGATGCTTTGAATATGCTTAAGGAAGTTAAGGGAGCTAAGGGATTGAGTGTTAAGGATAGGGATGCTATTGTTGAAGTTTTAATGAAGGTTAATGGTTTAGTTAAAAAGTATCCTAAGATTAGAGAGATGGATATTAATCCTTTGATGGTTGAGAATGGAAGAGCTACGGTTGTTGATGCTCGGTTTGTTTGGGTGTAGGAAGATTTAAAAATAAGGAATTCTTACTTTCTTACATGATTGAGATAATGAAAATGAGTTCTAGAGGGCAGATAGTTATCCCTTTGAAAATAAGAAGAGAATTAGAAATTGAAGAAGGATCTATAATCGGAATAGAAAAAATAAAAGATATAATTTTAATAAAAAAAGTGGACCAAGATTTGAAAAATCAATTTAGAAATAGTTTGAATGATTTGAAGTTGGGTAAAATAAAACGAGTCGCTTAGATTATTTTGATAAACTATAAATGTATCTTTTGAATTCTGGCAGGTCTTCTATTATTTGATCGATTGTTGCTTGTTGAGTTTTCTTTCCTCCGATTGCTACCATTAAAATACAGTTAATTTCTTCATAAACTAAGTAATAGATTCTTTTTTCTCTTAATCTTTTTTCCCTAAAAAATGTGTATCTTATTGGATCTCCCAAATAAGGATTTTGTTTTAGTTTTTGAAATAATTTTTTTACAATTCTTTTATCAAAATTAGAGAGTTTATTAATTTCTTTTTCAAAAGATTCTGTTATGTAAACAGTGAGAGTCATGTGTTTGAAGAGGTCAGTTCTTTTTTAACTTTTATGGACTTTTTGGGATAAACATTAACTATAAAAATACGCATTTTCTACTAAAATCATAGCCCCATAGTACAGTGGTCAAGTATGGCTGGTTCTGGGCCAGCTGACCCAGGTTCGAATCCTGGTGGGGCTATGTTTCAAACCTGGAGGTTCGACACCAAGGAGGTGCGAGAACCTGCAAGCAGGATCCTGGGGCTATGTTTTTATACTCTTTTTGATTATTCTCTTTATGAGAAATGCTGAGAAGATTCTTGCTACGTTTTTTAGTTTGTTAATAATCTTGCTTATTTTTGTTTATGTTTTGCAGCATATGGACAATATTGGAAAGTTTGAATCTCCTTCTGATAGTTTTGTGGGTGAGATAGTTCAGATTGCTAATCCGGCTTCGGTTTATTGTTTGCAGCAGGGAGGGGAATTGGAGATTAGAGATGATTCTTCTGGAGGACAGGTTGGTTATTGTGTTTTCCTAGGTGGGATGGAATGTGAAGAGTGGGAGTATTTTAGGGGAGAGTGTTGAGAGTAAGATGGTTCCTAATTATTTCAAAAAACAAACGGGTTCAATAAAAAGAAGATTTAACACAAGAAGAAGAATTCTTAAGCCGTTTGTTGAACGATACAAGAAACCTGTTTTAGTGCATTCTCTTTATGATGCAAATATTTTTTATAAAATTCTTAAAGAAGGAAAGATTAAGCCTCCTTCAAAACATACTTCCTCTAAGAAAACACCTTACATGGAAAAACTTTTAAAAACAGATAATGGAATTTATTATAGCTTAGGTTTTCAATATTTAACTTCTTATGATTGGAAATTTGGCTTTATTTTTGATTTAGATTATTTGAAAGAATTAAAATATTTTAATAAGGGCATTCATTACAAGGCATATACGATTCTTGTAAATTATTGGTATGAAAATGATAGAGAATATTTGGATAAATTTACTAATTTTAATAAGTTAACAAAAGAAGTTATGGATGTATTTTATACGAAAAAGTATAAAGGCAAAGTTAGAAAGGTTTTGGAATTTTGGAAAGTTGAGAAAGAACTATATTCTTTTTTTGAAAATTATTCTAAAAAAAAGGAACCTTTGAAACTCATTAAGGAAATGATGAATAAATCTCTTTTGCCCTATCCTGCTTCTAAAAAGCATTCCTTTAAGATTTATACGGATGATGTTGCCCCAGAATTATTGGGAAAAAAAGATAACAATTTATTGAAAAATCCTTATTTTCTGGGTTTTTGTGTTGCAGGGAAAGTTCCAAAAAAGATTCAAGAACTTCTTAAGAAAAATTATTCGAATAAGATTCTTTTTGATGGGGAGAAAATTTTTAAGGTAGAATCTTTTGATTTTAGTAAACTAAAATGATAGAGAAACTAAAAACAGAAATATTCATTTATCCGACGGATACGATTTATGGTTTGGGTTGTGATGCAACGAATGAGAAATTGGTTAAAGAGTTGCGTGAGATAAAGAATAGAGATGATAAACCTTTGTCGGTGATTGCTCCTTCTGTCAAATGGATTTTTGATAATTTTGATGTTGGGTTAGAGTTGCTTGAGAAATATCTACCTGGACCATATACTCTGTTATTGAAGAAAAAAGATTTGAATTTTTTACCTTGGATTTCTAATAATGAATTGGTTGGAGTTCGTATTCCTGATTGTGAATTTACTCAGGTATTGCAAGAAACAGATGTTCCGATTGTTACGACCTCGGTGAATTTAGCTAGTGAACCTTTTGCAACTTCTGTTGAAACTATTGATCCTAGGATTAAAGAGAAGGTTAATTTGATTATTGAGGGAGATGAATTAAGTGGTGAACCCTCTACTTTGATTAAGGATGGAAAAGAATTTAAACGATAGTTCTGATTTACATTTAAGCCCCCATAGTATAGTGGCCAAGTACGCTACCCTCTCAAGAGACTAGAGGTGACTTAATCTTGATGAAAGAAACGGTCTAGCATCTCAATGCAGCCCCTTATCAAGAAATCCTTCGGGACGGAACTAAAATAGGTTCTAGTCTTGGAGCGCGGTAGTAACCCGAGTTCAAATCTCGGTGGGGGCGTAGTCTTTCTAAGATAGTAACAAATAGTAAGATTTAAATATTTATTTTTATTTTATTTTGTATGGGAAATACAATTAAACAGGTTCAAAAAAAATTTTCAAATCGCTTTAATACTTGGAGGAGAAAAGTTGTTGAATTAAAACAAGATTATGGTGCAATTCATATTTCTTCAGAAGAAATTGTAGATAGCGGAAGATTAGCTACATGCTACGGGATAATAATCTATGATAGAGAAAGAAAAGAGGGAGTTGGAGCTCATTTTTCAAGTGTCGATGCTTGGGGGTGTTTTGATAAAAAATATTTACTTGGAAATTTGATTGAAGAAATTGAAAATAACTTAGGAAATCCCTCTAAACTTGAAGCTTATGTTTCTGCTGATGGTTTCTCTAAGGATTCTTTTGCTTATGATTATCGTTTGGCTGATAGGGATAAATTATTTTCTTCTCTTAAAAAATTAGGCATAAATCCAGATAAAATATATAAACATTTTAGGAATCCTGAACAATCTACTAGTTTAAGATTCACTTTGAAAACAGGTCAAAATGAACTTACAGTTTATGAAGGAAGTGATAAGTACATTTATAGGGGAGATCTTAGAAAGGCTGATTCATTTTTCTAGTAAAGTTGGGAAAGGCTAAATTCCAGAGTTATCTTTAGTGGTTGACAATATTTACTCGGAGATAGGTTTATACATTAGAGTTCAAATCTCGGTGGGGGCGTTAAGATTTGAACTACGTTCAACACCAAGGAGGTGCGAGAACCTTTACAAGGATCTCGGTGGGGGCGTTAAGATTTGAATGAGCAGGGTTCTACCTCGGCCTAAAAAGGATTTTTAGGTTCTCGCAACCTTTAGGTTGTGGGGCGTTAGATTTTTATAAGGGTGATCATTATTTTTATTAATGAAAAAGAGTGTGTTAATTATTTTGCCTTTAATTTTAATTCTGTCATTTGCTTTTGTTAGTGCTAAAGATTCATTCTCTGAAAAAAATAAGGTTGAAGATTTGAAACAATCTCTTCTTGATTCTGGTAAGTTTGAGAATGAAGAGGATTTTTTAGGTGTTAGAGGATTTAATTGTGATAAGATTAAATTTAAAGAAATTGATACTGAAATATCAGATTCTGAATATAGAAACAAAACAGATTGCTATCTTTTAGAGCATGAAGAAATTGTTACAGAATATTTGCAAAGTCTTGTTGATTATGAAGAAGAATGTTTTAAACAAGCAAGAAGAAATTATCCTAAGATCCCTAGATTTGGACAAAAACTTATATCTTATGTAAAAAAACAAAACGATATTCCTCCTGAAGAGTCAGAAGGAGCACATGCTTCTTTAGTTGAATATGCGGCAATGAGTGTAATTGTTGTTACGGCTATTACTTCTATTGTGGAAAATATTGGAGGTGAAACTCAAGAAAGAATAAGTGAGTTATTAGGTCCACAATATGAAGAGGGTTATGAATATCATATCCAGGACAGATTAGATTATGCAACCAAAAAAACTATTGAAAGTTGTGAGAATTCATTAGCTTTAACAGAAAAATTATACGGTCTTTGTGTTGGAGTAAATTTGAAGGTTGAAGAGAAAGAGGGTTTAACGCAGCAGGATAAAGAGTATGCTTTGGGAGTTATTGAGAGAGAAGTAGAGGATTCTGAAGCAGAATATGAAACAATTCAAGGCATACATTCGATGATGGAGCGAAAAAACATTAATTTATCTAATTGGTTTGTTGGAGGGATGGTTTATGAACCAGAAGTTTTGATTAAGATAATTGATGAGTGTGAGAAATTGAAAGCTATTTTGTTTTTAGCCAATATGTATGCTTCTCAAGATAGAAATTATTCCTTAAATAAATTTTTAGAAGCTAAAGAAAGTATTGAAGATAAAGAGCTTTCGGGTATTGCTGGGAATATCTTTGGAGAGGAGAGCATAAATATTTATATAATTGATGAGGACGCTGTTTTGAGTTTGGAAACTAAAGATAAAAAAGTTTCTAGTTTTGATATGAAAGAAAGTCTAAATCCAACAATGAATATTTATATGAATTCTGAAACTGCAAAAGGATTAATGGATTCAGATTCTCCTACAGATTATCTTCAAACAAAGATTCAAGAAGAAAAAATAACTTATGAAGGTGTGGGTCTTGGGAAGAAAGTTAAATTTGGTTTTGTTAAATTGTTTAAAGGTTTTTATTAGATTCTAGTATAACAATTCTTAAATATTTAAGTTTCCTTGAATTTCTATGTATGAACTAACAATTCCCTTTCCTGAAGATGTACGTTTTTTGAAGACTAAAGTTAATTCATTTTTTCAGTACCTTCAATTGAGGGATGAATGGCCTTTAAGGAGAAAATCTGGAATTGTTGATAGGCTTTTAGAGAATGTTGCTTCGTATAGGGGGAAAGACACAAGAGAGGTTAGTTTTGATGATTTATTTATTGTTTATGGGACTGTACAAACCGATTTGAAGCATCGAGGAATACATACAAGGTCTATTAGAAATTGGAAGAGGGGAAAGAATTTTGGGACTTTTTCATATAAGCAATATGAATTATTAGAAAAATATGTGCAAGGATTTTCTAATCCTAAAATTGATAGGCAATTTTTTTGATTATGTTTTAGCACAATAATTTTTATAAACTATCTAACTGATTCCTTTTTATGAGAAAACAAAGAAATTTTTATCTTTTGCATCTTCCTGAAAATGAAAGAGAAATTTTTGATGATAGATGTAAGGCTTATGGGTTTGCAGAGGAGAATGGTTTAGGAGAATTTTATGAAATCTCTGGAAAATTTTCTAAAAGAAAATTGAATAACTTAAAATCTCTTTTATTAGATGGTTCTTCTGGTTCTTCCAAAAAGAAATTAGATTTAATTAATTATTCTAAATGTTCTCATTTGGTTATGCCTAGGGTTTAATTCTCTTAGAAATCCTTCTTTTAGCGCCATAATAATGTTTATAAATTCTAAATTGATTAAAAAGAGATGAAAAGAATGAAATTATTAGTTTTTGTTTTTGGGTTTGTTCTATTTTTTAGCATGGTTTCTGCTTTGACTATTGTGAATATTAAGACTTTACCTTATCAAGATATGTATATTACCCCGGTTAAGACTGGAGCGGGATTTGAAGCTTTATCAACCCCTCAATTTTTTAGTGCAGATCAATCTGGTAATTTAAAGTTGGAGTTTGAGGATTTTTCTGTTAGTGTGTTCGAGGTTTTTGTTAGTTTGAAGAATTCGGATGGCACAACTATTCTTAGGGTTAAATCTGAGGAGAATTTTGCTACTGGAACAGAAGTTTTCTTTACTGCTGCTCCTGAAGGTGCGACTTTAGTAGAGGATGTAAATGTTACAGAACCTGTGACTGATGATTTGGATTTGAATGTTAGTGTGGGGGATGAAAATGAGATAGTTGAGGTTAATGAAACTTTGAATGAGAGTAATTCTAGTGTTGATGAAACTAGTGGAAGTATTAATGAGAGTAGTGATTTGAGTGGAGAGGTTGTTGGCGAGGGGAATTCGGGATTCAAAGTTAGGAAATTAATTTTTATTTTGGCGGGTTTAGTTTTGTTGATTATTCTCTATCTAGTTATTAAGGAAGAATCTTCCAAAGGAGTGTTTAAGGATTTTGGAAGTAGATTCAAATTTAATGCTAGGGAGAAAAAAGATAAATCTCCTCCTAAGAATCGTTTGGAAAGGACTAAAGAAGAATTGAGAAATACGAAAGAAAAGGTTAAGGCTTTAGAGAAGAAGGAGAAGATTGAGGAGGTTCGTGAGAGATTGGATAAAGATGAAGAAGCTCTTAAGAAATTAGAGGATGAGCAGGATGAGATTATTCGTAAGAAGTGAAGGCAATGGTTAATTTTGAGAAGGGGAAGTTTTATTTTTTGAGGGTTTTAGTTATTGGTAGAGAGTTAGAATATAATTGTAAGATTTTGGAAGTTGGTGAAGGAAAATTAATGATTGCTAGTGAAGAGGGGGATTGTTTGGATTTCGATTTGAAGGATATTGTTTATTCTAAGGAGATTGATAGTTTTGAGAGAGAGGCTAAAATTGTAGTTAGGAAGAAGAGGGTACCTTGGTGGAAGTTGAAGATTGAGAATGGTCCAGAGGTTAATTAATTAATTAATTGGAGTATTTTTGCTTTTAGCAAGAAAGGTTTGGAGTGGACCTTCCCAGGATCCAATTTCTTTTAGTGCGAAAAGTCGGTGTAATCCATCAAGATGTGTTATTTTATTTTTGAAAGGTTCCATGTCTTTGTAGGAGCTTCCCATAAATAATGGCTCTTCACTGAGATAAAATACTTTCACACTATTTGATTCTTTTAAGAATTTGACTTGAGATTCAATTCTATCGTAAAATTGCCTGTTAAATTTTTTGTAAAATTCTTTTTCTTTTTCGAAATTGGCGTAAGCATCTTTTAGAAATGCTCCTTGAGGAGGAATAACTTCTGCCCCAAATTTATAGTGTGGTAATGCAATGTTTCCTATTTCTTCAAAAGGAATATTTCCTAGAAACCAACGTCCAAATTTTTCATTTGCTCTGTGAAGATTTCTTAATTCCCAAGAATCTTTTTTGAAACCATTTTCTTCTAAATATTTCTCCTTAACTTCTCTAAAATCCACTTCTTTAATTAAATCTATTTTAATTTTAAATCTTTTTTATTAAAGAAAGCCAATTTTCTTTGAATTTATTTGGATGATGGTTATCATTAAAATATTCTAAGGCTAATTTAGAATACTTTTCTCTTTCATTTGCAACTAATATTGCTTTTACGAAAAACTCATCGAAATTTTCTGCAACAAAGTTTTTTATGTCTTCTTTGATATCTTTTCCATAACCTGTAGGGGTTGTGACAATTGGGCATCCGCAAGCCATTGCTTCAAGAGTTGTCAAACTTCCCCCTTCAAATCTACTGGGAAAAAGTAGGGTTTTTGCTTTGTTATATTCTTCACGCAAAGTGTCATTTCCTACAAATCCTTCATTTTGAATGTTTTCATTTTCTAATTCTCGATCACTGAATAGTTTTATTGCCATACCTTTATCTGCTAATCTCCCAATTATATCAAAACCTTTTTCGTAATATCTTCCTCTTGCTAAAGCAATGTAATGATCTCCTACAGGCATTTCTTGAGGAAAAAATATTTCTGGATCTACAGAATTTGGAACAATTTGATCTACAGGAACTCCTGATTCTTCTAATTGTTCTTTTGAAGAAGAAGAAACGGTTACAACATATTTTCCTTTGGCAGACTCATTTTGAATTCCTGCTCTTCTTAACCTTTCATCTGTTAATTCTTTAGGAACAAGATCTTTTAGTGCTAAAGCATATCCGTAATAATTTCCATGAAAAACATTTATTGCCCTAGGATGATCAACAGAATACCCGAATTCCCCATTACAAATTGCTAAATCGTATTGTTTTTTTTCATTTACTTTGTTAAAATGTTCTCCTACTTTTTTTTCCAAATCTTTTTCGGGAGTTGTTTCTAATGATTGGATCCCATATATGTCTACTTGGTGGCCTTCTCTATTGAAAATTTTTTTTAAATCTCTATTGAAAACTTCTACTCCTCCTTTTAGGCCTAAGTTACTTGTAACTATTGCTATTTTCATATTACTCTTTTCTCCAATAATTTATTTCCTTCTGTAACGGCCCGGTCAAAAATTCTTTTTCTTTGGCCCAAATCCTCTATTTTTTTTCCAAATCCGCTAACAGCTAATTCATTTTTGTTTACAAATTCATCTTCTGTTGCAACAAGGTAATTTTTTGCAGCTTCTCTATTTCTAATTCCTAAGGTCACATAAGTACTTATTATTCTGCTAAAGAACCATTCTTCTGAATCCACCCGGTTTCCAGTATTATCTCTTTCTACACTGCTATAATCTATTAATCTTTTTAATTTTGGAGGCATCAATCGTAGTTCTTCTGCTTTTTCTTCTCCCTTTGAACCATATTTTAAATGAATTGAGTGGAATTTTGGATCAGGGGTTAAATATAATCCGTACCCGTTTTCTTTGAAATTTATTGAGACATGGGCTTCTTCCCTGTATCCATTTTTCCAATTTAGGAATTCCGGATAGTTTCCAATTTTTTCAAATAAATCTTTTTTTGTAAGGAAAATGCCTGCTAAATTGGCAATTTCTATTGGGTTTAAGATGCTCATGTCTGAATCAAGAAAGTGACTTTCCAAATCCTCAAAATAATGTTTTGGAATCGCTCCGTGATTTCCAGTCATTACTCCTTTGGCTAAATCTAGTTTGCCTATTTCTGAGGCGTCAATTACTCCGGGAGAAATTTTACGATGATAAACCGGCATATGAAGTGCTGCAGCATTTTCCGGAAGTTTGTCCATTGTAAACCCTGCACCAAAAATAAAGTAATTACTAAAAATACAATCATCATCCAAGAAAATTAGGCTGTTGTTTTTACTTTCTCTTGCAGCGCGGTTTTTATTTTTTGAGGAACCTAAATTTTTTTTATTTTTAAAATATCTTATGTCTATGTTTGATTTACCTTGGAAATCTTCTACAACTTCTTCGGTGAAATCTGTGGACGCGTCATCCATAACAATAATTTCATCTAAAACGTCTCCTTTTTGAGCAAGTAGTGATTCCAAACACCATCCTAGAGGATTTGCATCCTCTTTTGCAGTATGGGGGCTTCGATTATATGTCGGAACAACTGCAGTTATTTTGGGTAAGGAAAAACGAGATAAATCAAACTGATCCAAATGGGAAGGTTGAAGTTCTTTTGATTGGATAATTCTTTGGTATTCTTCTCTATTCATTTTCTTAAGGGTTTTTTAGCAAAAAATTGCTGTTTTTTATTTTGTGATAATTTGTAGAACTTCTATTATATAAGTCTTTTGTCTAAATTCAGTAGTTACACTCCAAATTACGTGTAAAATGGACCAAAAAAGCATATTATTCAGATGTCTATTTAGAAATAATATATATGTACCCCAAAACTCTTAAAGTGCAAAATCCTCTTTTTTTTATGAGAATTAGATATAGTTTTTCATCGCGTAGGACTAGAAGATTGGACAAAGTTCGGAAGCAGAAACAGAAATATCCGGACATTGTAACTAAAATTGTAGCTGTGTCTGACATAGTTCTTGAGATCTTGGATGCGCGTTTTGTTGATGAAACCCGTAATAAGGAATTGGAAAAAGAGATAGAAAAGCAGGGGAAAAAAGTAATTTATGTTTTGAATAAGGCAGATCTTGTGGATAAGAAGCTTGAAGAGAAGATGCGAAGGGAATTGTCTCCTTATGTTTTTGTTTCTTGTACCAATCGAGTGGGTATTAAGTCCCTTAGGAATCTGATTAAGAAGGTTGCTAAAACTGTTGAGAAGAGAGAAAAACGTGAATTGATGAAAGGGAATGTTGTGGATGGAGAGGAAGGTAAGATTAAGGTTGGAATTGTGGGTTATCCTAATGTTGGAAAGAGTTCTTTGTTAAATTTACTTGTGGGTAAGAGTTCTGCAGGGGTTGGTTCGGATGCGGGTTTTACAAAAGGGATACAGAAAATTAAGTTATCTGATGATATTTTGTTATTGGATTCTCCGGGAGTTATTCCTGATGATAGGTATTCTGAGACAGATAAGGTTAAATTGGCTGAACACACAATTCTTGGTGGTCGTAGTTTTTCTCAGGTTAAGGAGCCGGACATGGTTGTGGCTAATTTAATGTTGAAATATCCAGGGGTTTTAGAGAAATATTATGGTATTAAGGCTAAAGGAGATTCGGAAGAGTTAATTGAAAAATTGGGTAAGAAGAAAGGAGCTTTGAAGAAGAAAGATATGGTTGATGAAGATAAGGTTGCTCGTGATATTTTAAAAGATTGGCAGAAGGGTGAGATTAAGGTTTAGAATATAAATTCTTATAAAGTTAAATTTAATCTCTTGATTATGATTGATTATGATAAAGAACTGGATTTACTTAAGGAGTATATGAGTTATTTTATTGAAGAAAAAATTCGTAAAGTTAAGTATGATCTTGATTTAAACTTTGACAAACTTCTTTCCAAGAGAGGGCCAACTAGGCTGTCTTTAATACGAATAATTGAACCTATGTCTTTTGGAGACTGGAAAGAAGATATGAAGTTTGCTTTAGAGTAATTAATCTTACGATTACCCCTAATTTAATTTTAGAATATTAATCTAACTATTTCTTCTGTTGATAAGACTTTTACTTTGTCTTGGTTTTTTAGTAGATTATCGTTGCTCCATAGAATGGAATTTTCTTTTAGGCATAATGCGAGGAAGTCTGCATCTTTAATATCGGGAGTGATTTCTTTTGCGTTAGAGAGAAATTTGGTGTAATCTTTTTGAGGTAAGAATTTCACGGTTTGTTTTAATGAGTTTAGATATTCATTAAATTTATTTTTAGATATTTTATTTTTCTTTATGATTAGATTTGCATATTTTTTTAGTTCAATCAGGGCATAGTCTGGAGATATTAATTCAAAAAAAGAATTGTTAATTAACTTTTTTGTGAAGCTATCGGGTTTAAAGAAACTGAAGAGAATATTTGTATCTATAACAAATTTCATTTAGTTCGGCCCTCACGAACAACACGGGTGGCCCAGGAAGTGAATTCTTTTTCCTTACTTAATTCAGAAAGCATTTCTTTTTTTAATTGAAGCATTTTAGCTTGTTCAATAATCTTTGTTCTAACTATATGAGACCAATTAACTTCGGGAAATTCTTTCATTATGTTTCTTGTTGTTTCGGGAACAGATAGGGTTATACTTACCATAATCAACATAATTATGTTAATTATTTAAATGTTCCTATTGTGTTTTTGAAAGATTGGTAGAAGGGTGAGATTAAGGTTTAGAAAACCTTATATACCTATAGCTAGTTATATAGTCACTATGGCTACAACAATTCAAATTAGTGGAGATCTTTTAGCGCATTTGCAAAAGATGAAGATGTTCCCTAAAGAAAGTTATGAGAATCTTATTTGGGATTTAATTGAAGATCGAATGGAATTATCTGAAGAGACTAAGAGAAATATTGCAGAATCTGAGGCGGATATTAAAGCTGGAAGAGTTTATACGCATGAAGAGGTAAAGAAAAGGTTGGGCTTTTAGATGTATGAATTAAAATATTCTGAAAAATCTTTAAGGCAACTTGAAAAATTTGATTTAACTTTGAGAGATAGGATTCTTAAATCTTTAGAGAGAATTAGAATTCGTCCGTATTCTTTTATTAAGAGGATTGTTGGTTCTAGTTATTTTAGATTAAGGGTTGGAGATTATCGAATTATTTTAGATATTCAAAATAAGGTTTTAATTATTCATATTGTTGAAGTAGGTCATCGAAAGAAGATTTACAAGTGAGGTTTTAGAAAAACATAAAAAGTCTGGAGTTGATTTTTTATTATGATTGATGGGCATTTACATCTGGGTTCAATCCCTTCTGGAGGGAAAGAATGGGGAAGTTTTGAAGAATATTTAGATAATCAAAACTTCCATATCTATTTTTTTGAAATGTTTATCTTTTGTCACAAAAATTAGGTTGTTAGTTTTGACAATGCTTCCGATTAAAATATCAAAATCTCCTATTTGGCTTCCTTTTTTTCTTAAATTTTGCCAGATTCTTCCGAATTCTTTACAAGACATTTGATCTTCAGAAACTATTTCTACATTTTTTATAAATTCATTAACTATTTTTATTTTATCTTCCGAATTTTTGTGTCCATAGGCTCCTTTGTATAATTCACATGCAGTAATTGATGTAATAAAAATACTTTTCCCCCATATGTCTTCTATTTTTGAGATAACTTTTTCATCTCCTCTGAAAATATCTATTATGATGTTTGTATCTAAACAATACATTATAACTTGACCTCTTTCATTTTTTGTTTTTTCCTGTTTTCTGAAATTTCTTTTTTCATTTTTGCTCCCTCTTCTTTTAAAATCCATCCTGAAAATTCTCTTAGATTTTTTCTTTGTTTTCCTTCTACGAGTTCGATAATAACCTCAGAAAATGATTTGTTCATTTTTATTCTGCTAAGTTTGCCGTATGCATTTTCGGACAATGAAATTACTTTTACCATGTATGCATATGTGCATGCACTTATTTAAATCTTTAGGTGCTGTATTGGAATTATTTGGGTTGTAAGAGGGATATAATAAATTTCACGAAGTAGTTCGGAAATTTAGAGATATAATTAATGTATCTTTTGTTAAAAATAATTTAACTACAAACATATGGGAGCAGATAATTTAATCATTTAGTGTGGAGTGCAATCAAAATGAATCTGCATCTAGTGATTTATTTTGGGGGGAATGATTGAATTTTGCTAGTGACATGTGTCTCTGGATTTGATATGAATTAATCTTAGAATTCTTTAACCATATAACTCTCTTCTAATTTATATCCTAGCTTTCTGTAATATTCTCTAACTCCGATTCCTGAGATGATTGAAAGTTTCTTGCATTTGTTGTTCTTTGCTATTTGTTCTGCTTTTGCTATTAGTTGTTTTCCTAAACCTTTATGTTGTGCTCCTTCAGTTTTTTCCCCTAGATCTAAAGCTTGGCCATAGACATGAACTTCCCGAATCATTGCGGTCTTTTGCTTCCCACCACTTCCCCAGCCGCCACCCCGAGGAGTGCTCGCTTCGCTCGTCATTTTATTTTCAATTCTTAGACGGAGGAGGCCGAAAAGTATGTTGTCTTTGTTTATGTATTCTAGAAAGTATTCTGTTCCTTCAGAAGCTTTGTATTTTGTTATTTTTATTTTTAGATCTTGATTAATATTCTCTTTATTTCTTATTGCAATTCCAATCTCTCTTGATTTAATTTCGTTTAGTTTAGTATTTGATTTTTTGAATTCTTGTTCTATTTCTCCTCGGAGATCGATTCTTTTTGTTCCTGCTGTAATGTAATCTGGATGGATCTCTCTCATAATTCTCATTATCCTTGTGTATCTTGGGGTTAGTTTCATCATTTTTATTAGGAGGTTTTTTATTGTGTCTTTGTCGTAAGGTTTGTATTTTCCTTCCCAGTACATTTGTTCTAATTCTGATCCGGGCATTACTTGGCAAGGATATATTTTTATCTGGTCTGGTTTGAAGTTTGAATTATTGAACATTTTTTTGAAAAGTTTAATATCTTTTTTTGGATTTGAACCTGGGAGTCCGGGCATTAAATGATAACCAATTTTAAATCCTGCTTGCTTTAGTGCTTTTGTTGCTTGAATAATGTCTTTTATTTTGTGACCTCTTTTTGTTATTTTGTAAATCTTATCGTCTGCAGCCTGAACTCCTAATTCAATTCTTGTTGCTCCCCATTTTCTCATTTTGTTTATGAAAGGAACGGCCTTGTTTGGTCTTGTTTCGATACATAATGCAACACATCTGTGCTTTGCTGTTTCGTTTAGTTTTTGTGCTTGTTCTAGGGTTTTAGATTTTGCGCCACTTGACGTACCCTTAGCGGAATGTTGGGGCATATTTAAGGCGTCATAGATTCCTTTGATAAATTTTTCTTGGAAATCGTCTGGATATTCTAGAAATGTTCCTCCCATGATTATAATTTCAATTTTTTCTGTTGGGTGTTTTAGAGCTTTGTATGTTTCTATCCTTGATTTAACTTGTTTGTAAGAATCGTATTTTAGTGCCGATGCCCTTAGAACAACTGGAGATTTTGGGGTGTAGCTTTGAGGAACGTCTAGGTTTGGACAGTAAATGCAACTTCCGTGATCGCAGGGTCTGGGTGGAAGCATTATTGCTACAGGAGTTATTCCTGAGATGGTCTTTGATGGTTTCTTTATTGGTTTCATTAAGGAATAAGGGAAGATTTGTTATTTAGGGTTTTTGGTTATTATTCTGTTTGGTTAGAAAGAGATTCTCTAATGAAATTATAGAAATCTGCAATTTGATTAAGTCCTTCATTCACTTCTTCAAACCCCTCTTTAGGTAATTTGTTTTCTAAATTTAGAGAGAGAGATTTTTCTTTGCCTGCAAACATTCTTGTGGCTCTTGTTCGAATAACGATACCTGCTGTTGAGAGAATCCCTGCTTTATTATATGTAAACCACGAGCCTCCTCCTTCATCTAGTTGAAATTCGGGAGGGATTGTAGATCCTTCATGATTTTGTTTATCATATGGTTTAATTGTTATGTTGTATTGATTTTCTTTACCAGTCATTGTTTTGAAAGATAAAATTAATTAATAAACTTTTAGGGGATCTAGCATATATATTCCAAAACCCTTAAAAAATAACCAATTCTTTCTTTTTTATGAAAGTTGAAAATCAAGAGAAGTTGTGGGATGTAATAGCACCTGAATGGCAGGAGTATAAGAAGGTTCCTTCTGGGAGGAGCCAGAGTTTTTTAGAGAAATGTGTGGGAAATGTTTTAGATTTAGGTGGAGGAAGTGGGCGCCATATGGTTCCTATTAAAGATGGGAAATATTATCTTTTAGATTTTTCTAAGAAAATGGTTAAGTTAGCGGAGAAGAAAGCTGATGAGCTGGGAATTAATTTTGAAGGGATTCACTCGTCTATGACCGATATACCTAAAGAGGATGAACTTTTTGATTATGCGATTTGTGTTTCTTCTTTGCATTCTGTTGAAGGGGAAGAAAATCGTTTGAAATCTGTGCAAGAATTGTATCGTGTATTAAAAAAAGGTGGAGAGGGATATATTGGAGTTTGGAATTTTAATTCAAAGAGGTTTAATCAGAAAAATGGAAAAGAGAAATTAGTTGGTTGGAGAGATAAGGGAAAGAGATATTATTATTTATTTGATAAGAAAGAGGTTCATGATTTGTTTAAGTCGGTAGGTTTTGAGATTGTTTCGGAGCATGATTCTGAGATGATGATAAATTTTGTTGTTAGGAAGTAGATTGTTCTATTATTCTCTATCACAATAATCTTTAAATACGTTTTTTGGGTTTGATTTTTATGGATATTGAAGAACAATTATCTCCAACAGTTTTTTATCGAGTTATACGTAGTAATGGCGTTTCTAGGGATGTTGCTAGAGAAAAAACAAAACTTATTTATTCTTTTTTTGGAAGATTGTTTGGTGGTCCTGAAAAAGTTTATAGTGAATTGGTTAATGAAGGAATTTTATCCAAGCCAGTAATTAAATTTGATGATATGGTTGCATTTGATTTTGGTTATTCAGATTCGCCAGATCATTTAAATTGTTTTTAAAATGGATAATCGTTTATTCAACATAGTTTTAGTAATGGTTTTAGCGGTATGGATTGTGATTTCTCTTATTTTGCCTGTGTGGTTAGGCTTCATTGGGTTATTTGCTTTGGGAATTTTAATTCTTTTAGTGCTTCTTTTTTGGATTAGAAGGTCTAAGATTGTTGTATCCGAACAAAAATCTGGTTCTACTGTTTTTGAACAACCTGCACAGTTTAGGGATTTATCAGAAGAACTAAAAGATTTATTTGATAAGGAGAAGGCTAAGATTGTAGAGGGAAAAGTCGAGGAAAAAAAGGATAAAAAGATAGTGTCTAAGAAAAAGAAAGTGGTAAAAATTAAGCCTAAATATGTTGCTTCAACTGAAGGTGGGGCTTATCATAAAGATAATTGTAGATTTTCTAAGTTGATTAAGGGTAAGTATAGGTTGGAAAATACTGCTAGATCTTTTTTTACAAAGAAGAAGTATCCTGCTTGTAAGATGTGTAAGCCCGGGAAGAATTAAGATGGAAGATCTGCAACAGTATTTTGTTTTTAATAAAGAATGGGAAGAGAAAATTTCTTCGGAGCATTTTGAGGATATCTTGAAAACAACTTTTCCAAACTTGAGAAATGAGGATTTTAGAAACTATTCTGCATTCCAAATGGGGGTTTATGGGGTTGGCAACTCTAGAATAGCTGCGACTTATACTTCTGATTCAACTAAAATTATTATCTCTGGTGAAGAGACTAGTAAATTGGTTGATGCTTTGAGAGATGTAAAAGAGATTATTCTTAAAACGGAAGATTCTTTCTAATCTTTCTTTTTCTTCCCTTTAACAACTCTAATTAAATCAAAAAAAGATTTCTTTTCAAAAGATTCTATTTTGCTTGTTTCTAAATTAATTGAAACCTTTAGTAGGCCTAGATTCGACATGAATCCTGTGATGATTAGGTAAGGTTTTTTGTCTTTTGTTTGTAAGCTAAATAATAATTTTTGTAATGTTCCTTTGATCTCTTGTTTTTTTATTTCTTTTTCAATTTCTTTTTCGTAGTTTGCTAAATCGAATGTGTAATTCATTCCTAATTTCTCCGGAACGATTTGATCAATATTATCTATTGGAATTCTATCGACTCCGTTTGAGAGATCAAAACTGAATATCTTTTCTTGGCCCGGAATAAAGTAGTCAAAATGGACTTTGTTTTCATTTTTTTCTTTGTCAATAATAAATAGTGCAGAACAGGGAAAAGCTGTTGGGCATTCTTTTAGGAATGATTGATATTCTTCCGAGTTGATTAGTTTTTCGTAATAAAATTGGAATTTCATAGAATTAGATTAGGCCAAGTCTTTAAAAGTTTTTTCACCCTGGATTAATTGGTCTAAAATTGTTGGAAGCTCAGAAATTTTAATTCTTTTTTGTTTTGTTGTGTCTCTGTCTCGGATTGTTAGTGTTTTGTCTTCTAGAGAATCATAGTCTATTGTTAAGGCAAATGGAACTCCTTGCATTGCACTTCTCAAATATCTTTTTCCAATCGTTCCTGCTAGGTCGTAATCTACAATAAATCTTTTTTCTAATTCTAGTTTAATATCTTTTGCTAGGGATACTAGTTCAGGTTTCTTCATTAGAGGAAATATTGAAACATCTATTGGTGCAATTTGGTATGGAATTTTGAAAGCTGTTTTTCCTTCTTCTTGACTTTTTTTATCATAGAATAAATCTATTAGTGCGTAAGTTGGTCTGTCTGTTCCAAATGCGATTTCTAAAACATGGGGAATAAATTTCTTTCCGTCTTCACTTATTTCAAATTTAGCTCCGCTTGCTTTTGCGTGTTGTTTAAGATCGTAATCTGTTCTATCGTGAACTCCGCATAATTCAAACCACCCGTAGTTGTTTAGATTTGCTTCTATGTCCCATGCATCATCTGCGTAGAATGCTTTTTCATCTTTGTGATGTTGTCTTAGCCTTAGTTTATTTTCAGGGATTCCGAAATTTCTGAATTGAGTATAAGCTAACCAGATGCACCATCCGTAAGCTTGAGATTTAATGTATCCTTTTTTTAGAGCTTCAGAGATTTTAATTGATTTCCATTTTTTGTCTTTTTTTTGTTCATCTTCTATCCAGAAAGGTAATTTTTCATCTTTGATTGAATCGTATTTTTCCCAGTTGTTTTTCTTTTTTGGATCTATAAATATTTGACCTTCTGCTTGAGTAAATTCTCTTCCTCTTAAGACATTTTGTCTTGGGGAGATTTCATTTCGGTAGGCTTTACCTATTTGAAAAACTCCGAAGGGTAATTTTCTTCTGAAGTATTGGAAATATCTTAGAAAGGGCAAGTAAGTTCCTGTTGCAGTTTCGGGTCTTAGACTTGCTGCTTTTCCTGCAACCGTGGTAGTCATCATTAGGTTTTGCTTTCCTAAGTTTTCTTCAAAGGAACCATTACAAGTTGGACATTTTATCTTCTTTTCTGAGATGAAATCTAAAATCTTCTTATCTGAAAAAGAATCTGCAGGAACATCGTGTTTTTCTTCTATTACCTTGTCTGCTCTGAAAATAGCTGCACATTTTTTACATTTTATTGTTCTATCCTGGAAAGTGTCTAGATGTCCTGATGCTTTCCATACTTCGTTGGGTAAAACTGTTGGCCCTTCAATCTCTCTCATTCCTTCCTGATTAAATGTTTTTCTTACTGATTGTTCAACTTTGTTTTTTAATAATTTACCTAGTGGACCGTAAGTGTAGAATCCTGCTAGTCCGCCGTATATCTCTGGACTCGGTCCCCAGATTAGTCCTGCTTCTCTAACGAATGCTGTGAATTCTTTTGTTTCTGTCATGGTTGGGAGAGGAGAAAGAAGTTTTTAAGTTTTAGGATTGAACTTTTTATTATTGTAGAAGCAGGTGACATATGTCACCAGCACCGAAAATTAGTTCGTGTGTAAAACCGAACTAATTCTATGAAAAAAGAAGAAATTAGAAAGATATTTTTCAAGCTTAAGCTTGAAGGGCATTCATA
>Ga0233437_1001662_pt1 | contig 39088 bp, 36 predicted proteins | sample SI_122_August201_FD_182714 | JGI IMG/M metagenome (GOLD analysis project Ga0233437, IMG submission 182714) | Seawater microbial communities from Saanich Inlet, British Columbia, Canada - SI_122_August2016_200_MG | ecosystem: Environmental > Aquatic > Marine > Inlet | place: Canada: British... | reverse complement strand
ATCACCTGGTCCATCTCCGCCAGAAACTTTTCCCGGCGGGTCCTTTTCTTCTTATTGTCATAGGCGAGGCTGGCAAACGATGGCCCATTTATCATCGGTAAATCTCCTTGAATAGATCCTGTCACTATTATCTCATGATTCGAGACTTATTCAGAGATTCCTTAACACGGTATTTGTCATGTCCATATTCTATTATGGACTGTCGGTTTTTTACGGAAACTATGCGGCTGGAAGAGACTCTGGATTGACTAAAGACGTTCTTTTATGATATACTAAGTACAGGATTGAAGATCGAGAGCGATCGACAAAGGAGGTGGCTCAAGTGACTCTTCACAAGCTATATGGAGTATGGCAAGTCACTTCATAGAGCCCTGCCAGAGAAGCAGGGCGAGCGGATCTGAACTTCACCCGCCAAGGTAAACAAGGGGGGAAACGAAAGTCAGGTACGAGAACCCCACTCCGGGAATAAGCCCGGGAAGGGTGTTGTTCAAAAAAGTAGTTCGTAAGAGGGTCTCCGAAAAGGGGCCCTCTTTTTTTATGCAAAATACTTTGCTGGTGATATTGGCAATTGCCAGTTTTGGTTTGCTCCACATATAATGTAGTGTATGAAACAGCTATTTGTTCCTGTAATTTCCTGTTCCGAGGCAATACGTGATGTCTATATCATATGGGTTGAGGCTCCTCAAATAGCTGACAAAGCTCTACCCGGACAGTTCGTCACCGTTCGGTGTGGTGAAGAGATTCTGCTCAGGCGCCCATTAAGTATTCACAAAGTCCAAGGTGATTACTTGGCGTTCTTGTTTGCGGTAGTGGGCGAGGGAACCGAGTGGCTTTCACTTCGTTCTAAAGGTGACTTTATTGATTTGTTGGGCCCACTGGGTAATGGATTCAAGATCAATGATGACACTTCACGACTTCTTGTGGTAGCCGGCGGTATTGGGATCGCTCCGCTTGTGCACTTGGCAGAGCGGGCTGGGGCAGATGGCCATTCGGTGAAAATGATCTTGGGAGTTGCGACTGCTTCACAACTTTGTCATGAAGTAAAAGGAGTGGAGATGTTCCCGATAACCGAAGATGGTTCGGCGGGAGATATGGGAGTGGCCACTGACTTGCTTCCTTCTCTTGTCGGGTGGGCTGATCAAATATTTGCTTGTGGTCCGGTCCCCATGTATCGATCGATGGCAGGGATGATGCCTGAATTTAGGGATAAACCCGTTCAGATTCTTCTGGAAGAAGTGATGGGTTGTGGAGTGGGTGCTTGCCGTGGATGTGCGGTTCCGACGAGACAGGGAATGAAAATGGTGTGTCAGGATGGCCCCGTATTCGACCTGAGAGAGATTATCTGGGAAGAAATGGGAATGCCAAGATAAAACCCTATTCAAATAATAGGATTTATAATAATTGATTGATCTCGGTTGGCACCCACAGACACCAGATCAACTGAGCAACCGACTATTTCCTCCAGTCTCTTTACGTATTTTTGAGCTTCTATAGGGAGATCGGCAAAGTTACGGATATCACTTGTATCGGTTTGCCAACCATCCATCTCTTCATAAATGGGTTGGCATTTGTCAAGAAGTTCAATATTGACAGGGGGATTGTTGATGGTCATCCCATCGACTTCATAGCCAGTGCAGATTTTTATCGTCTGACATGTATCGAGAATATCGAATTTGGTAATGACCACCCCTGAAAATCCATTGAGCCTGTTGCTGAATTTAGCGGCAACACCATCGAACCAGCCGCAGCGTCTGGGCCGACCAGTGGTTGTGCCGTATTCCTTGCCTCTTTCCCTGAGTTCTTCACCGGTTGCATCCTCGAGTTCGGTTGGGAAGGGGCCGCCACCTACTCGTGTGGTATAGGCCTTGAATATCCCGATGACCTTGGTGATTTTCATAGGGCTCACTCCTGCTCCCATGCAAGCGCCCCAGGCTGTTGGCGGCGAAGAAGTAACATAGGGATAAGTGCCGAAGTCTATATCAAGCATGGTTCCCTGGGCTCCTTCGAGCATAACAGTGTCACCGTTATCGATAGCCTCATTTATCATCAAGCTTGTTTCTTGCACGAATGGTGCTAGGCGGTCAGCATAACCGCAATATTCCTCGTATACTTCATCAAAAGAGAGGGGGTTTGCGTCGAAGACTTTGGTTATAATCCGGTTCTTGTATTCTAAAAATCCACGGAGTCGCTTTTTCAGGAGGTCCCTGTCCACTAGTTCACCCATACGCAGACCTCTTCGGGCAGCCTTATCCATGTAAGCAGGGCCTATACCTTGTTTTGTTGTTCCAATGGCGCTGCTGCCACGAGCGGTCTCTTCTAATTCATCGAGGATAAGGTGATATGGCATAATTAAATGAGCCCGGTCACTTATATAAAGCCGGTCTACGCCAATACCTCTTTGCTGAAGGGTTTCAATTTCGTTGATGAGAATCTTGGGATTGATAACTACACCGTTGCAAATCAGACAATTTGTCTTTGCATTAAAAATACCGGAAGGTATAAGATGGAGTTTAAATTTGCCTTGTGAATTGACAACTGTATGACCGGCATTACTTCCTCCGGAATATCGTGCTACAACATCCGCCTTCGTACCTAAAAGATCGACGATTTTACCTTTGCCCTCGTCTCCCCATTGTCCCCCGATTATTGCAATTACCGACATCCGTACACCTCTTGTCCCTTAACGCATCAGCGTTTCCGTTTTGGCTCTATTGGGCGAGCTATACCTATATTTTGTAGGCAAAAAAACGGAGAGGGTGGGATTCGAACCCACGGTACCCGAGGGTACACGCGCTCTCCAGGCGCGCCTGATCGACCACTCCAGCACCTCTCCAAAATAATCTCTAATACATAAAATTTGCTGCTACCGCTCGAAAGCGGAGGAGGCGGGATTCGAACCCGCGGTAGCCAGAAGCTACACCGCTTTTCGAGAGCGGCACCTTAAACCACTCGGTCACCCCTCCCAAACGCTAGATTATAACATCCAGAGGTCTCCTTGACAAGATCAAAGCCACTATTGTATTATGCTAAATGAAAATATTTTTCATTTAGCATAATGAGATGAGACCTACAGAAAGAAAACTCACGTTGGCACTCGGACATAATGGGTACAAGCTTACAGCGCAAAGAAGATCTGTGCTGAAAGCAATATCCAATAGCCATGAACACCTGACACCAGCGGAAGTGCATGAGAGGGTTAACCAGGAAAACTCAAAAATTGGACTGGTTACCGTATATCGAACGCTGGAATTGCTTTCTGAGCTTGGACTCATTTGTCAGGTGCACAGAGAAGGGAAATCACAAAGCTACACATTAGCGCCTTCCGGTCACCATCATCACATGATCTGCTCTGAATGTGGGACTGTTGCTGATTTCACTGATTGTGATCTTGGTGAATTGGAAGCAAGGCTCTCACGTGAGACAGGATTTGAAATAGAAGGCCACCTTTTGGAGTTTTCCGGACGATGCGGAGACTGTCAAGAACAAGCTGGGAGAAACGCGGATGATTAGTGTAATAACGAAGGAACTCAGAGAACATGCTCCCTTTACGGCGTTAGGAGCCGTCGTAGGTGTGGTCATTCTAGTAGCTATTGTTCTTGCGGATGTTTCCGGGGATTTCTCGGAGACGTTATTCGAGATCTTTCATCCAGCCCATGTTGTTTTTAGTGCTATCGCAACTACGGCGATATATCGATTGTATACCAAGAGCCGATGGTGGGCAGCGATCTTGATAGGGTATACCGGATCAATTGGAATAGCAACTTTGAGCGATTCCCTAATTCCCTATTTAGGTGAAACCTTATTAGATCTTCCTAATGCCGAAGCTCATGTTGGATTCATTGAGGAATGGTGGATCGTCAATCCAATGGCTTTCCTGGGAATCGCAATTGGTTTCCTCAGACCGATGAGCAAATTCCCTCATGCAGGGCACGTGTTATTGAGTACCGCGGCTTCTTTGTTTCATATCACAATGGCTCTGGATAATGAAATGGAGTGGATTCTGGTATTACCGATCTTCGTTTTCCTTGTCCTCGCTGTCCTTCTGCCGTGTTGTATGAGCGACGTGATATACCCTCTTTTATTCACCGGTAAAAATGGGGAAATCCATTCCCATCATCATCATTGAGAGTTTCATTCGCACGGAGCTTTTAGAGTGACTCTTCATCTGGAGTGTTTCTCTGTGTGCCCCAAGTGATTTCTGATTGGCAGAGTCTGTCCCGTCTGAATCGCGCTGAATCCATATTTCTTGCGAATCTGGTCGATAGCCTGGTCAAGGTATGCCAGCTTTTGTGATGACGTATCAAGCAGGTTGAGTTGCTTTTCTGGTCCCGTTAGATTCGAAATACCGATGCCAATCAATCGTATCGGATGTCTGCGCTGAGATAAACAATTGTCTAAAAGCTCTGATCCGACATTAAAAATGACTTGATCGAGGTCAGTAGGTTGTTTTTGAGTTTGGCTGCGTGTGATAGTATCGAAATCAGAGTATCTGAGCTTCAGGGTCACGCATCTGGCTTGTCTTTCCTGTAGGCGGAGATCGGCTCCGATTCTCTCAGTGAGATGCTTCAGCGTTGCCTTGAGCAAATGCAGATCGAGTGTATCCTGCTCTAGCGTAGTTTCTCGGCTGATAGATTTTACCGTGTCATAACGTTTGACTTTCCTATCATCGATTCCGTTGGCGTGGCGTCGAATCATTTCACCATGGATACCGAATTGATCTTTCAGAAGTGAAACAGGTAGCTTAGCTAATTGCCCGATTGTGGATACTCCGAATCTCTTGAGAGCTTCTTGCATTTTAGGTCCCACACCGGGCAAATCTTTGATTGGCAGCGGTGCCAGAAAGGATATCTCTTGTCCTGCAGCTACTTCGACCAGGCCATCAGGTTTGGAGAAATCGGAGGCTACTTTGGCTACAACTTTGCACGTCGCTATCCCAATCGAGGCGGTGATCTCCAATTCATCCCGAATTCGGGATTTTAGTCGACGAGCCGTCTCGCGAGTTGGACCGTATAGCGGTTCGAAACCTGTGAGGTCCAGAAATGCTTCGTCGAGTCCTCCCGGCTCTAAATCCGGGCTGAAGTCGGCCAGGATATCCATGAATCTGGCGGAGAAGTCTCTGTAGAGCGAAAAATTGCCGGGGAGAAAAATAGTCTGCGGGCAAAGTCTGTGGGCAGTAGCGATCGGCATGCCAGCATGAAGTCCGAACTTACGCGCTTCGTATGAGGCGCAGGCAACCACCCCCCGGCTGTCGGGATGTCCCCCGACCACCACCGGTTTGCCCAGGAGATCATGATTTAACACCTGTTCAGCGGAGACAAAGAAAGAGTCGAGATCGATATGAAATATTTGCCGTTCCATTTTTATGAATCGCCGGGATGAATTGCGCCGTTCTTAACCTCGAACCTTTCGGCCTGAGCCAGGAAATCGGAAGGGAATCGGTCCAGGTCTGTAGTGGTCATGAGCACTTGCTGGTAGCTGGAAACCGCTTCCAGAATGTGTTCGCGCCTTTCTCTATCCAGTTCGGAAAGAACGTCATCCAGAAGCAGAACCGGGGGTTCTTCGGTTTGCGTTAGCATGAATTTAGCTTCGGCTAATTTGATTGATAATGCAGTGGTTCGTTGCTGACCGCGAGAGCCATAGGTTCCCATATCCACGTTATTGATCAGGAACCTTAGCTCATCACGGTGGGGCCCTACCGAAGTCTGTCCACGAATAAGCTCCTTCTCTCGAGCTGCGGTGAGTTCTTCATTGAAGGCTTGTTCGATATCATCGAGGCTTGCCAAATTGCTCGTTGCTGATTCGAGGTTCGGCTGATAGTGTAAGGCCAATACCTCTTTCCCCCCGCTGAGCTGGTCATGTATCGGCTTGGATAGTTCGCTAATACTGGCTATGGTTTGCTGCCTCTGGAAAACGATCCATGCTCCCAGTTGAACCAGTTCGTTATCCCAGAAAACGAGTTCGTCCGGGTGCCCATGGTGCATCGCTATCTGGCGCAAAAGATGGTTCCTTTGTCCCAGCACTTTGTTATATCGTTGCAGTTTTCTTAAATATTGTGGATCGACTTGCGAATTGGTGATATCAAGGTGTCGCCTTCTTAACGCTGGTTCCCCGCCGATAAGATCGATATCCCGAGGGCTGAACATGACCATATTAAGTTGCCCAACGAGGTCAAAAGCGCGGCGGGCCACACCATTTACACGAATGTGTTTTTGGATTGGTATGGGGAAAGAACTCGACTGGTATTGAGCGGACCTCGGTTGCAGAACGATCTCCAACAAGACTTCCCGATCAGACCTGTTGATGCTGGCCGAAAGCCGCGAGAAAGGTATCTTTTGTTGCATCATATCCCAATTTATGAGTTCCTTATCCGGAACACTTCTGGACAGCCGCGTAGTGGCCATGAAACAAATGGCCTCCAGGAGATTAGTTTTCCCCTGGGCATTATCGCCTTGGAAAATAGAAATACCATGAGGAACATCGAACTCCAATTCGATGTAGTTGCGGAAATTAGTGAGTTGAAGACGCTCGATATGCATTCGGGGCCTCTGGGGAGAATGTAGCTTTTAAGCAGTGACATGTCAAGGCCGGATTTGGCGCAAACTGGCGGAATATAGCGGTATGCCGATTTGCTTCCCGGTTAAGGAATCTCTGAATAAGTCTCGAATCATGAGATAATAGTGACAGGATCTATTCAAGGAGATTTACCGATGATAAATGGGCTATCGTTTGCCAGCCTCGCCTATGACAATAAGAAGAAAAGGACCCGCCGGGAAAAGTTTCTGGCGGAGATGGATCAGGTGATTCCGTGGGCAGATCTTTTAGAGATTATCAGGAAGCATTATCCCAAAGCGGGGAACGGTCGTCAGCCGATGCCACTGGAGCGGATGCTGCGAATCTATTTTATGCAGCAGTGGTACGGGCTTTCCGATCCGGGGATGGAAGATGCGTTGTATGATATTGAATCAATGAGACGCTTTGCCAGTATCGATCTGGAAGCCGATACTATACCAGATGAAACCACCATTTTGAACTTTCGGCATCTGCTGGAAAAGCATAAGCTGACAGAGAAGATATTCGAGAACACAAAGCATTATTTGGCTGACAAAGGGCTGATGTTACGTGAGGGAACGATTGTGGATGCGACCATCATCAATGCACCGTCATCAACCAAGAATGAAACGCGGAAACGAGACCCTGAGATGAAGCAAACCAAGAAAGGGAATCAGTGGTATTTCGGGATGAAAGCGCATGTCGGCACAGAGAGTAAACGGGGTCTGGTCCATAGCATCGTTGTCACCAATGCCGGAGTACATGCTTTTCTGGTGGTCAAACATCTATGGGGATACAGGAAGGTCAGATACAAGGGTTTACTCAAGAATGCGGCACAGGTGTTCAGCCTGTTTGCGTTAGCCAATTTGTACTTGGTTCGCAAAGACTTGTTGATGACAAGGGTGTAGTCTGCCCAAAACCAGGGAAATCCCCCTGGGAAAGGGGGTATTCAGAGAGTCAATCCATAAAAACCAGTCTGAACGATTGTTTTGCGGAAGGGATTTATTCTGATTGGATTTCCCGCTCACTTGATCAGAGGTTTCTTAGAATAAAAGATGACTTCTCCAAGTCCAACCATCAACCTACAGGCTTAATCTCACCACGTCCATGAAGGCTTCCTTTGGCACTTCCACGTTACCGAGCCGTTTCATACGCTTCTTGCCCGCTTTCTGTTTCTCGAGGAGCTTGCGCTTTCGGGTGATATCGCCGCCATAGCATTTCGCTAATACATCCTTCCGCTTAGCCGGTATATCTGCACGGGCCACGATCTTGCTCCCAATAGCCGCCTGAATTGGCACCTTGAATAACTGGCGAGGAATAACCTCCTTGAGCTTGTTGACCATTGCCTTGCCAATATCGTGTGCCTTGTCTGGAGTTACGACACGACTGAAGGCATCAACCAACAGTTCATTGACCCATATATCCAGTTTAATTAATCGCGATTCGCGATATCCCTGCAACTCATAATCCATCGAGGCGTAGCCCTGGCTCCGGCTTTTTACTTGATCGTAGAAGGTCGTCAAAATTGATCTCAAGGGCATATCATAATCCAGTTTGACTCGTTGGCCAAGATCGCCCAAGGATTGATGCCCCAGATACTCCGTGTGTTTATATACGCCATCGTTTTCCATGATCAACTCCATCAAGGCACCAATGAATTTTGAGGGAGTAACCACGGAGACGCTTACCCAGGGTTCTTCCAACTTCTCGATTTCATTGGGTAACGGAAGGTCAGTCGGGTTGGTAATGATCAATGTTTTTCCATCAGTTCGAGTGATTGCATACCGAACGCTTGGCGCTGTTACCACGAGGGCAAGTTCGAACTCCCTCTCCAGCCGCTCGCGGACAATATCCAGATGCAAGAGTCCCAGGAAACCACAACGAAAGCCGAAACCAAGCAAGGGGCTCGATTCCGGTTCGAAAGAAAATGACGCATCGTTGAGACTGAGTTTTTCGATAGCACCGCGCAGATCATCATAGTCGCCCGGCTCGGTTGGATAAAAACCTGCGAACACCATAGGTTTGGCAGGTCGGTATCCCTCCAAAGCCTGTTCGGCTCCCTTTGAAGCCGTAGTCACAGTGTCCCCAACCCGACAGTCCCCCACGCGTTTCAGACCAGTGGCAATGTAGCCCACATCGCCGGCTTCAAGCTGATCCACGGGGCTGGTTTCAGGAATAAAGCACCCAACATCCAGAACTTCGATTTGAGTTCCCTGTTCCATAAGACGAAGATTGCTACCTTTTCTAACTCGACCATCGACTACCCGAATATAAGCCATCACACCTTTGTACGGATCATAGTGCGAATCGAAAATCAGGGCACGAAGGGGACGCTGGATACTACCTTTTGGATGCGGAACGCGGCGGACAATCTCCTCGATGACTTGTGATACACCTTCTCCGGTCTTAGCACTGATGGAAAGGACAGCGTCCGCATCATAGCCGAGCACACTTTCGATCTCATCCAGGACACGCTCGGGCTCGGCACCCGGAAGGTCGATCTTATTAAGGACAGGAATGATCTCCAAATCACGCTCCATGGCCACATAGATATGGGCCAGGGTCTGAGCCTGAATACCCTGGGTGGCATCGATGATCAACACCGCGCCTTCACAAGCGGCCAGCGTACGCGAGACTTCGTAGGAAAAATCTACATGTCCAGGAGTATCAATAAGGTTCAAACGATAAGTCTGGCCATCCTTCGGTTGATAGCTGAGCCGTATAGCTTTGGCTTTTATGGTGATCCCCCGTTCCCGCTCCAGCTCCATGCTATCCATCACCTGATTGCGGATTTCTTCACCACGCATGGCTCCCGTCATTTGAATGAGACGATCAGCCAGAGTTGATTTGCCATGATCAATATGCGCTATGATGCAGAAATTTCTTGTTAAAGATTGATCCATAATTTTCCTTTGGTCTCCAGCGCTGGATGTTATATCCCAGGTGTCACTGTGGCAGGAATCTCCAAAAAACCTCGTTCCCCAACAGTCGGCCACGTCGTGTCAGCCGAAGACTCCGGCCATCGGACTCTAGTAACCCCCAGTGTATAAGCTCGTCCATTTCCCGTTCGTATCGATCCGTCACATCGATCCCAAACCGATCTATCATACTTTCGAACTCAATTCCCTTAACCAGCCTCAATCCCATTATGATAGCTTCGGCAAGTTGCGTTTCTGGTGCAATTTCCTCAACCATCTCCGGCTGATAGAGTTCGCGTAGTTGATATATACGTATGTATTCGTCAAGATCATGGGTATTCGCCTGACGATGGCTATCGATATACGAATGAGCAGCAACGCCAATCCCTAAATAAGGCTCGCACTGCCAGTAGGTTGTGTTATGCCTACACTCAGCGTCCTCCCTGGCCCAATTAGATATCTCGTAATGGCGATAGCCTTCAGCGGCTAGATAGTCCTCCGCCGCTTCATACTGCTCAGCAGTACAATCCGGGTCAATGGCAGGGAGTTCCCCATTTTGGATTGCGCCACTCAGAGGTACATCGTCCTCAAGACTCAAAGGATAAAGGGAAAGATGTTCGGGTTCAAGCCGAACAGATTCTTTTAGAGTGTCTTGCCAATCAGTCAAAGACTGTCCCGGTATCCCGTAAATGAGATCGAGACTGAGGTTGTCAAAACCGGAGTTTCGGGCGAACCGGACGGCCTGCCTGGCCTTATCAGCTGTATGTATTCGTCCGAGTAACACGAGCGTTTTATCGTCCAGACTCTGTACCCCGAGGCTCAATCGATTGATCCCGATCTGTCTGATAGCAGCGAGATACGGTTCGTCAATGGTGCCGGGATTGGCCTCCAGGCTTACCTCTGTTTTCTTCCCGGCGATATCGAAGAGCGTCCGAATCGCATTCATGATCCTGTTAAGTTGATCGGGGAGAATCAAGCTTGGGGTGCCTCCCCCAAAAAAGACGCTGGACAGGCATTCCCCTTTGGCTCGCTGGTTGAGTTCCTCTATCATAGCATCGATATACCCAGGTATTTCAGACTCACGCCCTGCATATGATACAAAAGAACAATAGCAACACTTGTGTTTACAGAAGGGAAAATGAAGATACAGCGCAATACCGTCAGTCACTGAAGTGGGTTACCGGACAAAAGTGATTTCATATATTAAAGATTATAGCAGAAGTCCTTCATGAGCGCCCCAGCCTGTATTTGCAAACATATACGGAATGGTGTATGTTGTGCATACCTATTACGTTAGACAATCTCGAAGGTAAAGGCAACCGAGATATGAATTCATCCTCCCAGTCTGAGCAGTCTACCAATTGCATTTTTCACCCCAATCTCCATTGAATACCTGAGCCGCAATCGTCTACAATGGTATGAGGAAATCGCTGGATAAAAATATGAAAAGAGTTTATAGTTCACAAAGCATAACCATGGTGCATCATATGATGAACATCCTGGAGAATAACAGTATCGTATGTGTTGTCAGGAACGAGGATCTTTTCATGGCTGCAGGCGAACTCCCGGCTATCGAATGCTGGCCGGAACTCTGGGTATCAGATTCTGAATACGATCAAGCCAAAGGTATTATCGATACGGCTATATCTTCTGAAACTCCAAAGGGAACTTCATGGAAGTGTCCCGATTGTGGCGAAGAACACGAACCTCAATTCACAGATTGTTGGAAATGCGGGGCAATTCGCCCCGATTGAAAGGAAAACCAGATGTCACTGAGCTGCGGATTAGTCGGCCTGCCCAGTTGCGGAAAGACCACTATTTTTAACGCTATAACCGCCGCAGGAGCGGCTAGCTACGATGGTTCTGAGATGAACCGGGCCATTGTCAACGTCCCTGATCCACGCATTCAGCCACTTGTGGATATGTACGATCCGCAAAAGGTGGTGCCTGCTACGCTGGAAGTGGTAGACATCCCCGGACTAAAAGCAGGATCTACTGCCGGAGAAGGACGTGGTACGAAATTGCTCGGGCATATCAAAGACGTCGATGCGATCCTGCATGTAATACGATGTTTTGAGGATCCGTCCGTGGCCTTCGAGTATGACAGCATCGATCCGGTTCGCGACGTAGAAACAGTGGATCTCGAACTGATAGTGGCCGATAGTCAAACCCTCCAAAACAAGATCGAACGGCTGCAAAAAAAGTCAAAAACCGGAGATCAGGAAATCATCAGAGAAAAGACCGACTGTGAAAAAGTGAAGGCCGGTCTCGACGATGGTGTGCCCGCGCGTAAACAAGACCTGAATGCGAAGGAACTAGCCAGTATCCGCGAGTGCAATCTACTCTCAGTGAAACCGATTCTTTACATAGCCAACATCAAATCCATGGCCGATTCCACCAATGACCACGTTAAGGCTCTTCAGGCCATAGCTGACGACGAAGGCTCAGAGATGGTCGCCGTTTGCGGCAGGGACGAGGCCGATATCAGCCAACTTGACCCTCAAGACCAAGAGGAGTTTTTACAGGAACTTGGCCTGGATGAATCTTCAATGCAACGGCTGATTCGCGCTGCTTACACGCTATTGGGATTGGTGAACTTCTTTACTACTGGTAGTGATGAAGTACGCGCCTGGACCTGCTGTGAAGGCGACAAAGCTCCCATTGCTGCAGGCAAAATCCATACCGATATGGAAAAGGGATTCATCAAGATGGAAGTAACCTGCTACGATGATTTGATGGAACTGGGCACTGAAGCCGCCGTGGCTAAAGCTGGCAAGCAACGCCTTGAAGGCAAGGGTTATGAAGTCCAGGATGGCGATATCGTGGTGGTGCGGTTTAGTCCGCCTAAATAATAAAATCAATCATTACACAACAAGGAGTGATCGATGTCTGCAACTATTGAGGAATTAACAATCACATATGAACAGGATGGTGTCGTTACTACCAAAGAATTGGACAAGGTGATCCTTTCAAAAGGCACATGGACAACGATTATATTCAAATATCAGGATTGGGATCGGAAGAAAGAGGCGTATGGTCCGGACAAGTATAGCATTCGCCGTTACCAAAAAAGGGATGGCGAGTACAGACAACAATCAAAATTCTCCATTTCCAGTCAGGACCAGGCCAAAAAGATAATCGAAGCGTTACAGTCCTGGATTCAGGACTAAGGCGAAATTTACAGATCAAAAAAGGGGCACGATGCTATCACCGTGCCCCTTTCGATTGATACTTTTTATAAATTAGAATACCAAGAACTCTTTCTGTTCCCCAAACACCTTGCGTAACACTCCGCAAATCTCTCCAATTGAAGCATACGCTTCAACACATTCGATGATCACAGGCATGGTGTTCTCGGTTCCATTAGCCACTTCTTCCAGTTTTGCCAGAGTCTTCTGAACTTGGCTGCTATCTCTCTCGTTCTTCACTTTGGCCAGGCGATCTTTCTGTTTAGCAGCTTCAGCAGCATCTACCCGGATGATGTCAGCTATCGGAGCTGTCTCAGAGATGAACTTGTTCACTCCTACCACCACGTGTTTTCCAGCATCGATACGTTGCTGGGTTCTATAGGAACTCTCTTGAATTTCACGTTGCTGATATCCATTTTCGATAGCTGCAAGCGCACCACCCAGTTCATCGATCTTGTCAATGTAGGCTTTTGCTTTGGCTTCCAGATCGTCGGTCAGTTTCTCGATCAAGTAAGAACCGCCCAAAGGATCGACCACATCGCCCACGCCGTTTTCGTTTGCCAGGATTTGCTGAGTCCTGAGGGCAATAGTTACCGCATCCGCGCTTGGGGTGGCATAAGCTTCATCCCATGAGTTGGTGTGTAGCGACTGCGTTCCGCCCAGTACTGCTGCCAGCGCCTGAATCGCCACCCGGACAACATTGTTGATGGGCTGCTGCGCCGTCAATGTATGACCGCATGTCTGAGTGTGAAAACGGAGCATCATAGAGCGTTCTTTCTGAGCATTGAACCTTTCTTTCATGATCTTGGCCCAGAGACGCCGGGCCGCCCGGAATTTGGCCACTTCTTCCAGTAGATTATTGTTGGAAGCAAAGAAGAAGGAAAGCCTGCCCGCAAAGGCATCAACATCCAGTCCAGCTTTGATAGCTGCCTCAACATAGGCAATTCCATCAGCCAGAGTAAAGGCTATTTCCTGTGCCGCACTGGAACCGGCTTCCCTAATATGGTAACCGCTTATACTAATGGTATTCCAGCGGGGAACACTTTCCTTACAATACGCAAAGATATCCGTGATCAGCCGCATCGAGGGCTGGGGCGGGAAGATGTGCGTACCCCTGGCAATGTATTCCTTGAGTACATCGTTTTGAATGGTGCCGTCCAGCTTGCTGATATCGGCTCCCTGTTTTTTAGCCACTGCAATGTACATCGCCAGCAGGACAGCAGCGCTGGCATTTATCGTCATAGAAGTACTGACTTTCTCTAAAGGAATCTGGTCAAAAAGGGTTTCGACATCCGCTAGAGTATCGATGGGGACACCGACTTTCCCTGTCTCTCCCTGGGCCATCGGATCATCTGAATCATACCCAATCTGGGTCGGTAGATCAAAAGCAACACTCAGTCCAGTTTGCCCTTGTTCCAAGAGGTAGCGATAGCGTTTGTTGGATTCTTCCGCTGAGGCAAAACCGGCATACTGTCGCATCGTCCAGAAACGACCCCGATACATAGTCGGTTGCACCCCTCGAGTGAACGGATACTCCGCCGGAAAACCAAGGTCCTGATCATAATCAAATCCGTCCATATCATCGGGGGAATAAACCCCTTCCAATGGAGTCCCCGAAGTGGTCAGGAATTGTTCTTCTCTTTCTGCGGATTTCTTTAATGCAGGATCAAGCGTATTCTGAACCCATTCCTGCTTATTCTTGCTGGCGGCCATCTATTCCTCTCCTTGTTCAGAAATTACCCCCTAGAGTTTATTTGATTTCGAAGTGAGTGTCAAACCCTTGCATCTTGCCATAATTATCATACAGAAGTAAGATATTGATTCATAATAACGGCTTCTCTGGCACAAAAAGGGAATATGTCACAAGTCAATGTTGAGCAATATATAAAGGTACACAGAACCATCCCATCAACATGGTTCGGCCTTTCTTGGTCCATTTTGCGCCCTATGAGCCTCGGCTAGATATGTAGTTGGATTTGGGGTATTATTAGAAAAGCAAGAATTCCATGAGAATCAACCGTGACACAACTTAATCATAATCCAATCTCACAACGTGTCCAAGCGATACCCGCTTCAGGGATCAGGAAGTATTTTGACTTGATCTCTTCGATGGAGGGGGTCATATCGCTCGGTGTAGGCGAACCCGACTTCGTAACCCCATGGCATATCTCGGAAGCAGGGATATATGCAGTCGAGAAAGGCTACACGATGTACACTTCCAATTACGGCCTTATCGAACTGCGCCAGGAGATAGCCAAACATCTTAAAAAACGCTATGGTCTGGAATACGATCCCAACACTGAAATCCTGGTCACCACCGGTTCCAGTGAGGCCCTTGATCTGGCTATGCGAGCTATTCTTGATCCGGGACAGGAAGTCATTATCCCAGATCCCAGTTACGTCGCTTACATGCCATATACTATCCTCGCCGGAGGTACGGTTGTTCCCGTGCCCACTTATGTGGAAAACGATTTCAAAGTTAAAGCATCTGATATCAAGGATCGTGTCACCGCACAAACAAAAGCCGTGTTGCTGGGCTATCCCAATAACCCTACCGGCACAGTGTTAGACAGGAACGATCTGGAGGGCATCGCCGCAGTAATACGGAATCATAATCTGACGGTGATCTCCGATGATATTTATGATCGATTAGTCTATGACTGCGAGCACACCTGCCTAGCTTCCCTGCCTGGCATGAGAGAACATACAATACTGATCAATGGGTTTTCGAAAGCCTACGCCATGACCGGCTGGCGCATCGGGTATGCGGCAGCTCCGGCACACATCATAGAAGCGATGATGAAGGTTCATCAATACGTGATGATGTGTGCTCCTATAATGGCTCAGATGGCAGCTATAGAAGCTCTCAAAAATGGTGAAGAAGCAGTTCAGGCAATGGTTTCTGACTACGATCACCGTCGAAAGGTGATTGTCAAAGGATTGAACGAGATCGGCCTAACCTGTTTTGAGCCAAAGGGAGCTTTCTACGCTTTCCCATCCGTCAAGTCAACCGGTCTCTCTTCAGAGGATTTCTGTGAAAAACTTTTGGTAGAAGAGAAGGTAGCCGTAGTTCCGGGATCGGCTTTCGGTGAATTTGGAGAAGGTTATATACGTTGCTGCTATGCTGTAGGGCTCCCGGACATAGAAGAAGCATTAGCACGAATGAAACAATTTGTAGAACGCAACAGAAAATAGATCGTATGTAATTCAGAGGAAGTTTAATCAATCGAAGAACCTTAAAGAGATTCTTCGTTGTGCTAAGAATGATAAATCATAGCTGCAAAGGCGAGTTTGAGACTCGCCTTTGCTTTGAGTAGGAGAAAAATGATACAGCCACTAGAGGGAATACGGGTCCTGGAATGGGGATCATATCATGCCGGTCCGGGAGGAGCAGCTATCCTCGCCGACCTCGGTGCCGAAGTTATAAAGATAGAACAGCTCGGCAAAGGAGACCCATCGAGACTGGCATTTCTGGTCAATCGCAGTTCCTTCAAACTCGCTGATGGGACGAGTCTTTGGAACGAATGCGCTAATCGAGGAAAAAAGAGCATAGCTATAGATATGAACCAGGAGGCAGGCAGGGATATCGCCTACCGGTTGGCAGCCAAATCGGACGTGTTTTTAACCAATTACCGTCGGAAAAGGGTGGAAGATCGGAAAATGGACTATATCGCCCTTTCGGAGATCAATCCGCAAATCATCTATGCCTGGGTTTCTGCATATGGTCCCAAAGGGCCGGACCGCGATCTGGGAGGCTTCGATTATCAGGGGCAGGGAAAATCGGGATTGATGTGGACCGTAGGAGAAGAGGGAATGCCCCCGATGGTTTCTCAATTCGGCATACTCGATCAGGCAACAGCCATCATGTGCAGCCATCAGATATTGACGGCCTTGTTCATGAGGGAACGACTAGGGATCGGACAGGAGGTTCATGTGTCTGTCCTGAGCGCCGGACTCTATCTGCACTATATCAATGCTTTCACGGCCTGCATGGATGGGCAGGAAATCCCACGCCATCTGCGTATCAAGGAACATGCCACCAGAAACTACTATCGATGTGGCGATGATCGATGGTTTATTATAACCATTCCTGCGCAGAAACGGCAGCAGCAATGGCCCAAATTTTGTGAATTGCTGGGCCATCCGGAATTGGAGAAAGACCCTCGATTCGATTCTGATGAAAACCGACTTCAAAATGCCGATCAGCTCGTCCCACTTCTTGATGAGATTTTCCTAACCAAATCCCGCGACGAGTGGCTGAAAGCTCTAAAAGATAATGACTTTGTTTGTTGCGAAGTCAACAAGCCCTCCGAACTACCGCACGATCCTCAAATACTGGCAAACGATTACATTGTTGATTTTGAACACCCTGAAAGAGGTAAGACCAAGATGCCAGGTTATCCGGTTCACTTCAGCAAAGCCTGGGCCGGGACCAAAAACGCTTCCCCAAAAATGGGGCAGCATACTGATGAGATACTGACCGAAATTGGCGGATACACTGCCGATGAAATTGAGCAATTGCGAACCAAAGGCGCAATCTAATCGTCTATTAGAAGTGGAGGTGAAGTGTGGCTGATTGGAAAACCCGCCAGGAGCGTCGCGAGGAGCGAAAGCTCAAGAAACGCCAAAAAATGCAGTACCACGGTAAGGGGCTTGCCAAAATCTATCGCGATGCTGCCCTCAAACGGTTGCGTAAGAAAAAGAAATCCTAATCTCTCAACCAAGGAGGAAACAATGGCCAAAAAGCATGTTGAAGGAGCTGCCGGATTTCACCATCACTATCCCAAACTGGCAGTCATCGTCACCTGCCATGCACAAGGCAGGGACAACGCTATGGCAGTAGCGTGGTTCAGTTCGATCTCTCAAAAACCACCACTGATTGGAATCTCCATCGCTCCAAAGAGATATACTTATGAACTCATAATGGAGTCAAAGGAATTCGGTATCAATTTCCTCTCATTGGAGAAAGCTGATCTTGTTGCGGGAACTGGAGGATGCCCAGGAAGAGAAGTAGACAAATTTGAAAGGTTCAATCTGGAGAAGGATGAAGCGCTGGTAACTTCCGTCCCTATTCTGAGAGATGCTTATGCAGCATATGAATGCACCCTTTTTTCCAGTTATACAATAGGTGATCATGAATGGTTTGTCGGGGAAGTTGTGGCAACTCACTACGATGAAGAGGCATTTACATCAACAGGGCATCTCGATCCAACAGCAGTGAACCCAGCTCTATTTATGGGGGCAGAGCTTTATTACAGTACGGACCAAACAACCAAACGGCATTTGGAGCGTGCCCAATACGGTAAGGGTTTGAAATAAGTGGCTGCTTCTTCAAAAGCCAAACATATTGACAAAGTACGCATCGGGGATTAGTATTGGCTATCAACGGAATTAACGGCTTCTGAGGAGGTCATCATGGCAACCACTGAAGTTGAAGTCACCATCCGACCAATGACCCAGGATGATATCGATGCTGTCTTCGAAATAGACAGAAAAATCGGGGCAGATGAAAGAGCTTTTACGTATGCAGATTTGATCACTGGGTATATCGGTGGACAAATTGGCTACAGCTTCGTTGCTGAAACCTCTGGAAAAGTGGTGGGATTTGCCATGGCTGCCATTACATATGTCCCCGAACAAGTGACAGAGGCATGTGTGATTCAGGTAATCGGCATTGATCCTGACTGCCGGAGACAAGGCATCGCCAGAAAGCTCATCGAAGCACTGGTCCGAGATTGCCGCTCCAAAGGATTGAAAATGGTCCGTGTGATGGTCGATCAGCACGATGGCCAACTGCAAGGGTTGTTTGAATCTATGGATTTCCGCCGCGGCCAATTGATAGACTATTCCATAAACATATAAAGACCAACAGAATCGTGCATATAGACATAGTAACTCTATTCCCAGACATGTTCGGCGGACCTTTCGATGAGAGCATTATCAAAAGAGCCATAGAAAATGATTTGGTTCAAATCGCCCTTCACAACCTGCGGGACCAGGGAATCGGCAAACACAGGGTAGTCGATGACTATCCCCACGGCGGAGGAGCCGGAATGGTTCTGATGGCTGAACCGCTATTTTCCACGATTGAAAAAATCAAGGGGGACTCGGATGTTCCGGTTATCCTGCTCACCCCCCAGGGAAGACTTTTCAACCAGAAAGTAGCCGAGGAACTGACATCGCATGACCGATTCATTTTAATTTGCGGACATTATGAGGGGATTGATGAAAGGGTAAGAGAGCACCTGGTTACCGATGAAATCAGTATCGGCGACTATGTTCTGACCGGAGGAGAGTTGGCGGCTATGGTGATAATTGATGCTGTAGTCCGGCAGCTTCCCGGAGTTCTTGGATCAGATGAATCAATCAAGGACGATTCCCATGCTAACGGTCTTCTGGAGTATCCACAATACACTCGACCCCAGAGTTTCCGGGGATGGGAAGTGCCGCCGGTTTTACTCTCCGGGAATCACGCCGAAATAGCCAAATGGCGCCGAGAGCAATCCATCCTAAGAACATTCCAGCGGAGACCTGATCTCCTGGAGAACGCCGATCTTTCCGAGGAAGAATTAGCGATGAATAAAACTCTTCGCGAAGCTAAAGACGCGAATGAAAAATAAGTGCAAGCAATTTTTCACCCCATAGTGAGGCAATTTTTCTGTGATTTACTGATTCTTTTCGCTTCATAAGACTATAGAAGATACTGTCAGATTCCTCGCCATACAAAGAAATGGAAGAAGCTATATACCAAGAGAGTAAGTGTTGAGCGAATATTCTCAAGATTGAAGAAAGATGGAGATGGGAAACTGGTTAATCACCGGGTTAGGGGATTGGATAAAATGACATTGAATTCTTTATTGAGTGTTTGGGTTATGCAAGCTAAAGCATCAGCAACAACTGTATTATAAAAACTAACCTCAATCAAGGATACTACCAACAGATTCCATTACTTCTTCTTTGAAACGAAGATAATGCAAATAATCTCTCAACTTGATCTTTTCTTCCTCAGATGCTGTAAGTAGAGTATCGTCTACTGAGTCTGGTTTGGCAGAAAATGAAGCATACCAATTAAATTCTGGTGTGTACTGCGCTTTGGCTTGTAATATCTGCACTCGAATACCGAATAGTTGAGCAAGCAAAAGTAATTGCTTTTGTTTTGGACGTCTGTAACCCAGCTCCCAGCTAATAATTGTAGATAGTTCTCTGCCAACATGCTTAGCTAAAGCCAAACGAGTTAGATCAGCTCGCTCTCTTTCAGATTTAATAAAATCACCGGATTCTTTCCATTGAGGTTTGTTTTTTTGCTTCATATCTTTATATAGTCGTGGGGAATACCATTTTAACAATGCACATACAAAATGTCAACACTACAAAAGTAGACTATTGACAATTTGTATTCATCATGTTAATACTTAAACATGATAGCTGTAGGCCAAAATGCCTATTTCTTATAAAAATAGAAAGCTATATAATAACCAAAATCTTTCCTCTGATTAAAGATATATTATCGTATAGTTGACTTACTTCGGATAGAGGAGGTTAACGTGGTTACAACAAAATCCCTATCACCCACTGACCTACTTGCTGCAATATTTGCTGAGTTACCAGACGAACTTTGCAAAGACGTAATACCTACTAAAACACCATGGATACATAGAACATTTTTCAACTTGAAAAACGCATACCCTGATCTACTTGGATCTATTCCTTTTGATGAAACTGATATGTTTCCATATTCCCCAGTTATTGACGAAGCTATTGCAAATCTCCAAATCAGAGAAGACTTGCAAAGGAAAAATCCCAAACTAACTACATTTGATGTTAATCCTGAAACTAAGGGGTACCTGCTCAGAACTAATAAACTCAAGCTAGAACAAAAGAGCGAAGTTAAAAAAATATCTCATCGATTAGCTGAAGAAATCAAAAAAACTCAGGAAAAAGTTCCCAGTTGAACAAATGCCTGATGACAAATTTGCGGATTCTCTGGAGGAATTTGTATCAGAACATTTAGCTGGTATTGAAAATCCTGTTCGTGCACGTAAGGTTATACATGAATGCACTTGGGGCACAAACCGGTACGAACGGCATGAAATAGCCCTCCTCGATACCCCTCTTTTACAGCGTTTACGAGATATTCAACAATTAGGTTTTGGTTTTTTTACTTTCCCCACAGCTATACATTCAAGATTTGATCATACTCTTGGCGTTGTAACACAAGCTTCCCATTTCTCGGATATGCTCAGGGAAAAGTATATCCGAGAAGACCAAAATCCTATTCAAGATCAAGATAAAATACACTTGAGATTAGCAGCTTTATTGCATGATGTTGGTCATTGTATTTTTTCCCATGCAAGTGAAGAAGTTTATGGTTTACTACCAGAGATGCAAGTTATACGAAGTAATAAGCCTTATGTGAATAACTCACCACACGAAGTACTCACTGCAAAAATCCTCGAAACAAAAGCTTTCGGGGTTTCTTTTGATAAGGTAAGGGATAACTACACTGTTGATTGCAAAATTGAAGATCTTACCAATTTTATACTAGGACATGACGAAAAAGCCTTCAGATTCAGATCTGATATTCTGAATGGTCCATTCGATGCTGACAAACTTGATTATCAGTTTAGAGACGCACGATTCAGTGGCATTCCGATGACTATCGACTTAGATCGATTATGGTATGCCACAGGAATTGGTGAAGTCGAAGATTACGAAGGTCACAAATGGAAACGACTTGTTGTAGATTATACTGGGACATCGCCACTAGAGCAGATTCTTTTTAACCGAATTCAATTATATCCATCTTTGTATCATCACCACAAAGTTAGGGCAGGTCTTTGCATGCTTAAAGGGATCATTGAATATGTACAGAAAAAGAAACAAACTGGAGTATATTTCGGAAGAAAATCGGGGGTTAGATTTAATAAACTGAGTGATTTCCTCTGGGGTTCTGAATTAGATTTTTGGGCAATGGGCACTCGATATGAGAAGAATAGTACTATGCACAATCTGGTTCACGATCTTCAGTACCGCCGGCTTCTGAAACGAGCTATGATAATATCATTTAAGACAATCAAACGAGATGATGGATGGAAAGAGATTCAATCAAAAAGACATAGTTACAATATTGATATGCATGAAAAGCTCCGAAAAACTGCGCGGCGTATTGCAAGAGAAGCGAGGAAAAAAGGTATTAAGTGCTATGATGAACAAGTATGGATCGATTTACCATTGCCGCCTAGAGTTAGTAAAGATATGTGGGGAGCCTTTGTGCAGTTTTCAGATGAAAGCAAAGAACCTTTACCTGAAGTGTTTCCTATTCAGCAATGGTTAGAATTATATGATATGCACAAGTGGCGTGGACATGTATTTGTTCCATTGGGCCATGAACAGGAATTCGCTCCAATTGTCAAAGGAATACTGAAAGAGGAATTCAAGCTTAATCCAGAAGATACAGCTTTTACTCATTGTAATCTTACTCCCCCCAAATAGAAAATGTAAAAACCAATCAAAACTATACTACTCACTCTTAGGCTATAGTACAATTTCATTTTTAGAAGTTTCGCACATCCCTAAAGAACGTAAAATGGTGGAAAAAAATCTGGAATAATGTTACAATCTCTAATTGCGAGTTAGATTAGGAAGGATTTCCCAAAAATGGATGTACAATCAGTAGTTAAAGTAGAACCCAATCCGAATGTCGCTGATTTTCGGCCTGGTGACACAGTCAAGGTAAGCTTCAAAGTTGTCGAAGGTGAGAGAGTACGTACGCAGGTGTTCCAAGGTGTGGTTATCCGCAAGCGAGGCATTGGCATAGCATCTACTTTCACAGTGAGGCAAATTTTCCATGGAGTTGGTGTGGAGCGTATTTTCCCATACAATTCACCTCTACTAGAGAAAGTAACAGTAGTCGCACGCGGACATATTCGCAGAGCCAAACTGTACTATCTCAGAGGACTCAGCCGGAAGAAGACTCGACTCAAGCTAAAATCGAGCTAATAAGGGATGAAATATGCCGAAGTCGCGGTCAATGCTCCAACAGCATGGCCGCGAACTTTTACATATGCTTTACCCCCCAATACCCCGATCACAAAAGGCTCAGCCGTCTGGGTTCCTTTCGGGCCCAGACATCTTCAGGGAATCGTTTTCAATCTCACTGACCATTCTCCGGTTGAAGAAACCAGAGAGATCGTCGAAGTTATCGACCCTCACCCATTACTTGCCGATTATCAGATTGAACTGGCTAAATGGATTGCCGAATACTATCTTGCCCCCTATTTTGAAGCAGCTTCCCTGATGTTGCCCCCGGCATTCGAGCGTAAAACTCTTACCCTCATTGAAGTCATTCCTGATACTTCCGAAGAAACTATTACCAAGTTAACACCGGTTCAGAAAAAGGCATTCACCTTTCTACAGAAAAATGGCCGCATAGACGCGAGGCAACTTGCCAAGACAATTCCGCAAAGACAAGTGAAATCTACCGTAGATCAACTCTCACGCAAAAAGTTGATCATCAAGAATACGGAATTGGAGAGTGCTCGAATAAACCCCAAAGTGATTACTTTCATTCGCTTGGCCGTCGATCTTGATCGCGCCCAAGATGAGCTCGATCCGCTAAACAAAAAAAGAGCCTACAAGCAATCCGATCTCTTGCAATTCCTTATCAAAGAGAATTCAACTATTCCTCTGTCCGAAGCCACCAGTCAATCAGGAGCTACTTCGGCAGCAGCTCATGCGTTGGAGAAAAAGGGACTAGTGACAATTGAAAGACTCGAGGTACGGCGTGATCCGCTGGCTCACCGCACCTTCCAAACAACATCGCCCCTAAAACTCACCCCCGCACAAAGGGCAGCCTGGGAACGAATACAGACAAGCCTGGAGTCAACCTCTTTAAAGGGTTCATCCGAGGTTTTTCTCCTGCACGGCATTACAGGCAGCGGAAAAACTGAAATCTACCTTCAGGCTCTAGCTGAAACTATCCGGCTGGGCAAGAAGGCCATTGTGCTTGTACCGGAGATCGCGCTAACACCCCAAACGATCGATCGCTTTGCCTCCCGATTCCCGGAACGCGTCGCTGTCCTTCACAGCAAGCTTTCTCCCGGCGAGCAATTTGACGAATGGCACCTCATTCGGGAAGGTGAGTTCGATGTAGTCATCGGTTCCCGAAGCGCTGTCTTTGCACCCCAGCCCGATCTGGGGTTAATCGTCATCGATGAAGAGCACGAATGGACCTACAAACAACATGATAAAATCCCTCTTTATCACGCTCGCGATGCCGCTTTGAAACTGGCGGAATTAACCGGGTCAGTGGTTATCCTGGGAAGTGCCACTCCAGATATCGAAAGCTATCATCAAGCACAAAAAGGTAACTACCGTTTGCTGGAACTACCAGAACGGGTTGGCCAGACTAGCGACGGATCTTGCCCCATTCTGCCCCACATTGATGTTATCGATTTGCGACAGGAACTAAAGCAAGGTAACCGAAGTATCTTCAGCCGAAGACTGGCACAGGCAATTGATAATGCACTGGCTGCCAGGGAACAGGTTATTCTGTTCCTCAATCGCAGAGGTGCTGCATCGTTCGTGCAATGCCGCGATTGCGGACATGTTATGAGCTGTCGAAGTTGTGAGATGGCCCTGACTCACCACACGATGGAGAATGAACTCATATGCCATTTGTGTAACTACAGGATTCCTCCCCCGACTGAATGCCCCAATTGTCAGAGTCAACGAATCAAGTTTCTCGGCATCGGCACTCAAAAGGTCGAAGAGGAGACTGTCAAAGCATTCCCTCAAGCAAGGATTCTCCGTTGGGATCGGGATGTCACCAAGGGCAAATATTCCCATGAAGAGATACTTCACAAGTTTCAATCCCACGAGGCCGATATCCTTATCGGTACACAGATGATAGCCAAGGGACTGGATATCCCGCTGGTAACACTGGTTGGAGTTATCAGTGCAGATGTGGGACTTTACCTCCCCGATTTCCGCGCCGGCGAACGAACCTTCCAGCTTCTGGCACAAGTAACAGGCAGAGCCGGAAGAGGATCACGAGGCGGTAATGCCATAGTACAAACATATACCCCGGAGCATTATGCAATCATAGCCGCTGCCAGCCAGGATTTCAGCTCATTCTATCAACAGGAAATTATCTTCCGTCGCCAGCTTGGGAATCCTCCATTCAATCGGTTGGTGAGCATGGTTTACACTCATACCAACCTTGAGCGATGTCAGGAAGAGGCAACAAGAATGGCCCAAAATCTCAAAGCAGAGCAGGATTCGCAAGGGTGGGCTAATATGGACATAATCGGTCCATCACCCGCTTACACCCACCGAATACGCGGAAGATATCGATGGCAGGTAATCATCCGAAGTACTGATCCAGTATCAGTGCTTTCTAAGGTCAATATTCCCCAGGGTTGGACAGTTGATGTGGATCCTGTGGGAATTACCTAAGCCCGCACAAATTGACACTACCCCAAACCTCTCCGTATAATTGAAATAGGAGTAATTATGGCAATACTTCCAATACAGCGTTTCGGGAATACCGTGTTAAGAGAAAAATCGAAACGCGTCACCACAATAAGCAAGTCAATCCAGCAACTCATCGACGACATGATCGAGACTATGCAGAAAGCCTATGGCGCTGGACTCGCTGCCCCCCAGGTTGGCAAATCCTTGCGTATAATCACAGTTGAATTGCCAGACGAGGAACCGTTTGCCCTGATCAATCCGGAAATAGTCAAGAAATCAGGAGAGCGAACCGTTACAGAGGGATGCCTCAGCTTTCCCGGCTACCGAGGCGAAATTCAACGCTCAGAGTTAATAGTCTGTAAAGGTCTAGACCGTAACGGAAAGGCAATCCGTATAAAAGCTACCGATTTGCTGGCTCAATCACTGGAACACGAAATTGACCATCTCAACGGTGTATTGTACGTCGACTATCTCGAAAACGAAGAGAAGCTGGAAAAGGTTGAGGCTCCCGAATACCCCATGGTATAGTCTGCCAAATCCAGCACTCCCTCATCCCGTCCATATCTGGATTGGTTAATCCTCAATTACCAAAAACTCGCGCATACTGAGTACCTGCGACACGTCGCCACTGTGAATCCACGGACTACAGATATATGTTACTATCCTTGAAGTATTCAGTGTGATGCCTTATGCTGGTCACATAAATTCCCAGCAGGATCAATGATATTCCGTGGATGAATATCTTCTAATTAAAATGGCAAGTATCGTCGCGGTAGCCGTGGCCGCTGTTTTTGCATTTCGCCTAATGGAAGCAGGGCATCCCGAAGCCGGGGACATGGTACCCATAACATTTCTGGTCATCATTGGAACAGTAGCAATCTACGGTTCAACCGTTGCCCCATTAGCGCACTGGCTGCAAATTGCCAAGCCAAATCCATAGGGATTTCTGATCGTCGGGGCTCATTCATGGGCCCGATAGATCGCTGGAGCTCTTCAAGGGAAGGGGTTTCAGGTTTTACTCGTCGATACTGACTGGGCAAACCTTTCAGCAGCCCGCGCTTCCGGGATTCCTACATTCTATGCCAGTATACTTTCTCAATATGTATTGAATGAGATCGATTTAGGTGGAATCGGCTACTTGTTGGCCCTGACTCCCAACAACAGCGCTAACTCCCTGGCCGCACTGCACTTTGCTCTTTTCTTGAGCCGTGCAAATGTATACCAACTTCCAGTAAAGGCAAACGGGAGCGGGCGCAAAAGAGCTGTATCCCAGCACCCGCGTGGCCGATTGTTATTCGGATCAGAAGTGCCCCACACTTTTCTGACCAAGAGATTTGATTCGGGAGCAGTCGTCAAGGGAACCGGTTTAACCGAGAAATTCGACTATGATGACTATAAAAATTATATGGTGAAACAGCCATATCCTTGTTCCTGATCGATGAAACTGGAAACCTTGCTGTTTTTGATGCAGAGAACCAAACGAATCCACATCCCGGGCAAACTCTGATCGTCGATGGTTGACCCTGTAGAAGAACCAACCATCGACGATTCAAAATAGGCAGCAACAGTTGATACTCTTATGAGTACCTCTCAATCGAATTATTGAGTTAATTCACCCGTCAAATTAGATCATGTCTGATTGTCTACCAAAATGTTTATAGGATATTTACACTCATCTTGGTTGAGTTTATTCGTTTTTTATTTCAAAACACTATGATTTGTACTATACTTTACTCAACGTGTCAGGTGAAGCATTGTTTAACACGGCACGTGAAGGTAGGACAGTATGGATCACCTAAGTGAAAAGGTGAAAACTTTACGTAGAAAATCTGGCTGGACCCAGGAAGACTTGGCACGGGAGATCGGCGTAAGCCTTTCCACTGTTCAACGTTGGGAACGCCAGGGTGGGGAGCCTACCCGCTTGGCCCGCAGAGAGCTTCAAAGGCTTTTCGAGCAATGCGGGATTAATGGTGGTTCCTCTTAGTCGCAGATATCAACGGAGAGAGTTATGGAAATGCGTAACGCTAAATGCACTTGTTTGAATTGTCCTGCCGCAGATCTCAGGGCAGCAAATCGATTTGTAACAGTATCAAATGGCCAAACAGCTTCCTGCAAGAGACGCTCCGAGTTAGGTTTGTATGATCCTGCAACAATTACTTTCGAGGAATGTCCCCAATGGCAACCAACGCCATTCGGCTATCTCTTGAAGGATATGCGCGTCATGATCCTTGGCATAGATGGATACTTGGGATGGACGCTTGCCCTTTGGCTGGGACAACTGGGCTGTGAGATCAGTGGTGTGGATAATTATGCTCGCAGGGACTGGGTAGCGGAAAAAGGGTCTCACACGGTAGTCCCGATAACCCGAATGACAGAAAGAATACGCAGCGCTAGAGAAGTCCTGGGTATCGAGATCGATTTTCGGGAAATAGATATTTTTAATGATCGCGATAAACTGCGGGTGTTCATTGATGAAGTGAAACCCGAGGCTATCGTATATTATGCCGAGTGTCCCAGTGCCCCCTACAGCATGATCAGTCTGGAACACGCCACCTATGTCCAGCAGAACAATGTACTGGGAACTCTCGGTGTCCTGTTCATGATGCGAGACCTGATTCCGCAGACGTCGCTTATTAAGCTGGGAACCATGGGGGAATACGGCACAACACTAACGGGACGGCCCCTTTTTGAAGGTGTGTTTCCGGATGATGCCGTCCTGAAATGGGATGACCGGGAATGGAACCTGGGCGGAGAGATGATCCCCAGGGACCCGGGAAGCTTCTACCACCTTAGCAAAGTTCATGATACCTATAATACCTTTAAGGCCTGTAGATTCTGGGGCCTGCGTTCTTACGATATTATGCAGGGTGTTATCTACGGTGTGCATACACCTCAAGTAGCTGTTGATCCAAGGCTGCGCACTCGTTTAGATATTGACGAGTGGTTCGGTACGGTAATAAACCGATTCGTTGCCCAGGCAGTCATCGGCTTTCCGTTGACGATGTATGGATCGGGTGAACAGGTTCGAGGATTTATTGGATTGGAAGACGGTATGCAATGTGTAACCAGACTGATGGCTCATCCACCGACTCCGGGACAATATGATGTGGTCAATCAAATGTCTGGGTTCTACAGCATTCGGCAACTGGCGGAAACCACCGCCCGGATTGCGAGTAAGGAATTTAGTATCCCTGTGACCATTCAACGGGTGGAAAATCCGAGGGTGGAGTATGATGTTCACCCTTACGAACCTATTTACAACAAACTGTCGGATCAGTTTGGGTTCGAGCCCAAAGTCCAGCTAGAAGATGAAATTTACAGAATGCTTGAACTGCTTACCCAACCGGAAATAAAGCAAAGGATAGAGGAAAAGAAACATCTAATACTTCCCCGAACCTGGTGGTCTGGGGAGAAGAAGATTGTGTCAAGCCTGGAGATCATGGAAGAAATCAAGTATGAAGCGGGGGTTAAAATTTAGCAGTACGAGTACAGTCGTTTCTGGTGCAATTATTACCATACTATGCAAACGGGAAACTCAATGAAAGTTCTGATAACTGGTGGTTGTGGATTTGTTGGAGTTAACCTTCTCCATTATCTCTATGAGAAGCACTGCACCATAAGAATTCTTGACAACCTTTCAACGGGCAAGAAAGAATACATCGATAGGCTCCCGCTTGCTGAAAGCCCGGAACTTATAATGGGAGATATTCGCAACAAGGAAAATGTGGGGGAAGCTGTGGAAGGAATGGACGCCATAGTCCATCTTGCCGCACATACGAATGTGATAGAGTCTCTGGAAAATCCTGAGGATTCCTGGGATATCAACGTCACAGGCACATTCAATCTGCTGGAAGCTTGTAGAAAGAATGGTGTTGAAGAGTTCGTTCTTGCCTCCTCTAATGCTGTGGCAGGCGAGCAAACTCCACCAATTAACGAAAGTAAAATACCTCAACCACTCTCTCCCTATGGAGCTTCCAAACTAGCAGGTGAGGCCCTGTGTTCAGCATATTACCATTCATACGGATTAAAGACGACCATTCTTCGTTTTTCAAATCTATATGGCCCTTTTGCCGACCATAAAACGAGTGTAATTGCGAAGTTCATTGAATTGGCAAGGAAGGAAATCCCTTTCACAATATATGGTGATGGCAATCAGACAAGAGACTTTATCCATGTGGATGATATTTGTCATGCAATTTATCTATCTCTAACAAATCAGACCAGCCATGGAGAAGTGTTCCAAATCGCCCGAGGAAAAGAGACTACAATCAACGAGCTTGTTGAAATACTTAACAAGATAGCTGGGAAGAATATCCGAACCATCCATGAACCGGAGCGAAAGGGAGAAATTAGGAGAAACTACTCTGACATAGGCAAGGCTCGAGAGGTATTGGGCTTTGAGCCCCAAGTGGAACTCAAAGAAGGATTGATGCAATTGTGGTAATTGTATAATTCCGAATCGAGCAGTAATTATCATGGTCGAGAATAGCAATCAAGAGCAAAAACTCAAAATCATTGCGGCGATTCCGTGCTTCAATGAAGAACGTTTCATTGGAAGCGTAGTCGCCAAAGCTAAGAAATACGTTGACAGAGTTATCGTTATCGACGATGGTTCAACCGACGATAGTGCCGAAATCGCAAAATCAGCAGGAGCAACAGTCTACCGTCATGAAGAGAACCGCGGATATGGAGCTGCTATTGCCAGCGCACTCGAACGAGGACGAAGTAAAAAAGCAGATATCCTGGTAATACTTGATGGTGATGGCCAACATGATCCTAAAGAGATTCCTCACCTGGTCAAGCCTATCCTTGATGATGAGGCAGACGTTGTGGTTGGATCTCGATTTCTGGAGAAAGAAAACAGATCACCTATCTATCGTCGTGTTGGCCAGCGCATATTAACAACCGCTACAAATATCGGGTCAGGTCACAAGCTTAGCGATTCTCAAAGTGGATGCAGAGCCTATTCAGCAAAAGCCCTGAAAGAAATGAATGTGTCGGAACGCGGCATGTCGGTAAGCTCTGAAATACAATTTGCCATCAAAGAAAATGGCCTGCGGGTAGCTGAGGTTCCCATAGATGTTTGCTATGATGAGAAGGCTAAGAGGAGCCCGGTAGGTCACGGAGTAAGCGTCTTGACCAGAATTCTGGTCTTGTATGTATTGAAAAATCCATTGTTATTATTCGGAATGCCCGGGATTATTAGCCTCATAATAGCGATAATATTTGGTATCCGTGTGATGTCAACATACAATGAATCGGATTACGTACCTATAGGCGATGCATTTGTTGTTATTCTTTTCGGCTTAGTCGGCCTACTGGGAATACTAGCCGGATTAGGGCTACAAGCTATGAAAGAGCTATTCAGGGGAGAAATATCTCAGCTGGTAAAAGATATGAACGAAAGAGAGCGCGATTAATCTGCTATGGAGAAGGTGTGTATTTTGGCTTCTGTCTTTTGGCCTATATATCCTGGATTCGGGGGAAGGCATGCGTATGCCTTGGCCAACAACTTAATCGATGCCGGATATGAAGTCGATGTGGTAGCAGCATTCGCCATTGACCTGCGCAAAAAGGGAAATTTCTTCAAACAAAAACCTATCTCAAAGGACAATATGAATGGAATGAGGGTCCTTCGAGTCTTCTCCCTTTTACCAACCGGACTCGGGCTGTTACGGAAGCTTTTTTTCTATCTTTCTTTCGCCCTTACGTCCCTTGTAGCCATCCCTTTTGTAAGGAAAGCAGATTTTGTGTTGGGATTGCACCCCCCCCCGGCATGGATGATATTGCCGGGATTTGTTTTCTCGCGATTGCTCAGGGCCAAATATATCATACGAGTAACAGACCTGTGGCCTGATGTAGTATTTGAATTTAAACTGGCAAGATCGACTCCATTTAGGCAGTTGGTTACACTTATGGCAAAATTGACCTATGGCTCCGCTGACCACATTATGGCATTTACTCCGGAAATAAAGGGCCAAATGTTAAAAGCAGGCATTCCGGAAAGAAAGATATCGGTAGTCGAAATGGCTGTCGATACCAACACATTCAGCCCCGCACCAGTGGAGCAAGCCGAAATGGAAGCTTTTGGGCTCCCAAATACGAAAGATAAATTCGTGGTGCTATACGCCGGTGCTTTTGCTCTAACATACGATTTCGGAGCTCTACTCAAGGCTGCAAAGATGCTCGAAAGCGAGGATATACTCTTTATCCTCCTTGGCGATGGAGATGCTAAAAATGAGATACTTGATACGATTAAAAAATATGATCTCAAGAACGTCATGATGTCTCCGCCTGTCGCTGGAGCCGAGAAGGTGGCCATGTATATCAATTACAGCGACGTCTGTGTAATGCCTCTCAAGCCAGAGATGCTGACCAGCACCCTTACACGGCCTTCGAAAGTATTCGAATTCTGGGCTTGCGGGAAACCCGTGGTAGCCTGTACTAAAGGGGAAATGGAATACTTAGCCAATGAATCGGGAGCAGGAATAATCGTAGAACCAGGTGACGTCCAAGGCCTTTCTGAAGCCATCAAAGATCTTTATCAAAACCCAGATAAAACCAGCGAAATGGGCAAAAGAGCACGGGAGTATGTGGTCAGGCGCTTTTCATATGAATCACTGCGAACAAGTCTGATTGCTACGCTTGACAAGGTAAAGTGAAGAGTTTCAGTAGTAATAAGAGGAGGATTCACAATGGATTACCTGAAGGAATATGCAGGCAAAACAGTACTCGTTACCGGAGGAGCAGGGCTTATAGGTAGCAACCTCGTCCGCCGCCTTGTGGAGCTAGAAGTCAAAAAAGTGTTTATTTTGGACAGCTTCGTTTCCGCAGTGAGATGGAACATCCTGCAACATCCACGAGTTGTATTAGTAGAAGGGGACGTAGCTGATGAAGTGCTATTGAAACGCATTTACTTCGAGCGGCCAGACTATGTTTTCCATTTGGCGGCTCATTTTGCTAATCAAAAAGCAGTCGACTATCCTGAAGAAAATCTCAGAGTGAATGCTCTAGGTACCATGAAGCTGCTGGAGTATTCCCGTTTATCTGATGTTAAACGGTTCGTTTTTGCCTCTTCCGGCTGTTCAGCATACGGCAGCCGGGCGCCAGTGCCGCTCAAAGAAGACTTTGTTACTCTTCATCTGGATACTCCTTATCAAATACACAAACTGTTGGGAGAACTCTACTGTAACTTTTTCATGGATCATTGGGGTTTACCGACGGTAAGACTGCGCCTTTTCAATGTCTACGGACCATGTGGCTTGCCGGGTAAATATAAAAATGTGATTCCCAACTTCATGCACATGGCTCATCAGGGGAAACCACTAACTGTAATGGGAACCGGTCAGGAAACGAGAGATTTTACCTTCGTTGGTGACTTGGTTGATGGATTATTGCGTGGAGGTACGATCCCGGAAGCTGTTGGTGAGGAGATGAATTTGGGATCAGGTGTAGAGACGCCCAGCATCGATCTGGCCAATCTTGTTAACAAGGTCTCCGGGAATGCCGCTGGAACTTTATCGATTGAAAAGAGAGATTGGGACCACGGATCACGAAGATTGGCATCAATCGATAAAGCAAGGAATGTGATGGGATATGATCCGCAGACAAAACTGGAAGATGGACTCAAGAAAACCAATGAATGGTTTGTTGAAAACAAAGAAAAGGTAGTGTACCTGGAAACTTAGGTTTTAATTCGAGGAGCACCAAGATAAATGAGTGAACTCAAAGTACTCAGAGAGAACGAATTGCAGGATAAGGTTGGGCTTTTCGTGGGCACTAGGCCAGGTATAATCAAGTTTTCCCCACTGATGAGAGAGCTCCAAAAACGGGGAAGAGATTTCTTTATCATCCATACTGGGCAACATTACTCCTACGATATGGATAAGATATTCTTCGATGAACTGGAACTCCCTGAGCCGAGATACAAATTCCTGGATGTAGCTAAAAGTAGAACTCATGGTGGCCAGACAGCTAAGATGCTGGCTCGCTCTGAAAAAGCTTTAATGAAAGAGCGCCCCAGAATAGTACTGGTTTGTGGTGATGCCAATACGAATTTGGCCGGTGCTCTGGCTGCCAGGAAACTGCATATCAAAGTTGGGCACGTAGAATCTGGCCTCAGAAGTGACGATTGGAGAATGCCTGAAGAGCACAACCGCATAATGATAGATCATATTTCAGAATTCCTTTTTGCGCCGACCGAACAGACAAAAAGGAATTTGATCGAGGATAATGTCAGGGGCAAGATATTTGTCACCGGAAACACCATTGTTGATGCAGTGGAACAGAACCTTGATATAGCCCGAAAGAAAAGTGTAGTTTTGGACAAACTCGGGCTGACTTCTCAGAAATATTTCCTTTTCACGCTGCATCGAGAAGAAAGTGTTGATTTCAAGGAAAATCTGCGATCGATTCTTCAGGGCATAAAGGTTTTAAGTGAGGCTTTTGATTATCCCATAATCTTCCCCACTCACCCCAGAACGAAGAAGACCTTGAAGTACTTTAAACTGGACACATATATTTCCAAGATCAAAAACTTGAACATAATAGATCCACTTGGATACCTTGATTTTCTGATGTTATCAGGTAACGCTGCATTGGTCCTAACCGATAGCGGTGGCATACAGGAAGAGAGCTGTATTTTAAAGGTCCCTTGCGTCACTCTCAGACAAAACACAGAACGTCCTGAGACCACAGAGGTCGGAGCCAACTACATTGCAGGCACAGAGCCTGATGAAATACTAAATGGCGCCAGAGCCATGCTGGGTAAGAAACCAAACTGGGAAAATCCTTTTGGAAAAAGCCCGAGTAAAAAAATAATTGATATAGTAGAAAATTCTCTATCGGGGCAATGAAACAACTCGTACAAAACTTCAAATCCGGGGGACTGAAACTCATCGAAGTTCCTGCTCCTCAAGTGAAACTTGGAGGATTACTGGTTCAGAATGTGAATTCCGTCGTCAGTATAGGTACTGAAAAACTGATGATGGATTTTGCCAAGAAGAGTCTTTTGGGCAAGGCTCTTGCAAGACCTGACCTCACTCGACAGGTAATCGACTTTGCTAAAAATGAGGGTTTGCTCAAAGCCTACCAACAAGCGACCAGCCGTTTGGATAACCTTACTCCCCTTGGTTATAGCTCTTCTGGGGTTGTACTGGATGTGGGCGAGGGCATTAACGATTTCAAAAAAGGGGACAGAGTGGCATGTGCCAGAGGCGGCTTTGCTTCGCACGCTGAAGTTATTCTTGTCCCTGAAAACCTCTGCGTAAAAGCCCCTGACAATGTCGCTTTTGAGAGTGCTGCCTTTGCGACCGTAGGTGCCATCGCACTCCATTCGATAAGGCTCTGTGAAGCTAGTCTGGGAGACAGAGTCGCTATCATTGGACTTGGGTTATTGGGGCAACTAGCCGTGCAGATTGCCAAAGCAGCAGGCTACCAGGTTTTTGGGGTGGATAGCGATCCGGGCAAGGTCTCTTTAGCGAATCAGCTAGGTTTGGATGATAGCGCCATCGCCGGTAAAGATGATGTTATCTGTAAATCAGAGAGTATTACAAAAGGTCACGGATTCGATGCTGTGATTATTTTGGCAAGCGCGTCAAGCAACGAGCCTCTTGAGGTTGCCGCTGAAATCTGCCGTCATAAGGGCAAAATCGTTGTGCCGGGAATGGTAAAACTGGATGTTCCCAGACAGACTTTTTACCAAAAAGAATTGAGCTTGGTTGTCTCGAAAGGATGGGGGGCAGGATTTGATGATCCCATTTATGAGTTGAAAGGAATTGATTACCCCCACGCTTATGTTCGCTGGACAGAGCGAAAGAATATGGAACAATTCCTCGATCTGGTTAGCGAAGGCAAGGTCCAGATTGAGCCACTGATAACTCACAAATTCAAAATAGATGAAGCTGAAAGCGCCTACAAAACAATGACTGAGGACAAGTCCGGACAATTTATAGGCGTTCTCTTTAGTTATAATGCCCTGGAAAAGGAATCCCTGGCCCCCAGAATTCAACTCATGAAGATAGCAAAGACCGAAAAACCAAAGAGAAAAACAAACGTAGGGCTGATTGGGGCAGGGGCTTTCGCCACTGGCACAATGCTTCCTCTCATCAAAAAGCTATCTTCTGTCAATAGCAGGGGAATCGCTACGGCAACAGGACTTACCGGCAAGCATGCAGGAGATAAATTCGGTTTCGAGTATTGCACTACCGACTATAAAGAACTCCTAAATGACCCGGAGATCGATTGCATTCTCATTGCTACAAGACATGATTTGCACGCAGGGTTTGTAACAGAATCACTTAAGCACGGAAAAGACGTGTTTGTGGAGAAGCCATTGGCTTTGACACACGATGAGCTTAAGAAGATTATTGCTGTATACGAAGAGAGTCCCCATAGACTTATGGTAGGTTTCAACAGGCGTTTCTCGCCCTTCACTCAAAAAGCAAAAGAACTAATCAGTGGCATTGGCGAACCGTTAGTGATCAACTGCCGGGTAAATGCTGGTCCGGTTCCCAAGGAGAGCTGGGTACACGACTCATCTCAGGGCGGAGGAAGGATACTCGGCGAGGTCTGCCATTTTGTCGATCTGACCCAGTTCTTAACCGGGTCTTTGCCGATCAAGGTATTTGCAGAATCCCTCCGAGAAGCCGGCATCTATAATCCTGATGAGAATGTTGTGATAACGATTACTTTTGCAAATGGATCACTTGCGTCTGTGACATATATAGCTAACGGGGACAAGTCATTTCCTCGGGAGAGAGTGGAGATTTTCGGGGGCGGTTCGGTGTGCGTTATCGAAAACTACAAATCATTGGTCTTCACTCACAAAAGCAAAAAGAAGAAGATGCGAGCATTTAGTAAAGACAGTGGGCACAAATCCGAATTCGCTACGTTTTTCTCTGCGATAGAGCAGGGCCAGCTCATGCCCGTCGATTTTAAAGAGTACATTTCTACTACCCTTGCGACTTTTTGTATCGAAGAATCGCTTTCGAAAGGCGTTCCCGTCAATGTAGATGTGATGAATTATTCGAAGTGATCAGCCAGAAAAACTGCACAGATAGGGTATTTGGTTTGGATTCCCTTTGGCAAACGTCTCCGAGAGGCTAACCGAAAGAAGTCCCTTGTTGGAATCAACTCTACCGTACAAACTTAACAGTTGATAAATGAGTTTAGTGCCAAGCGAAAACAGGATAGTCGCAAGAATGCGTATTCACTTGATTAATCCAAGAAACAGAGTGTGGAGTCCCAATGTATGGGTCCCGCTAGGTTTGCTATACGTTGCAGCGGCGTTAGAGCAAGAAGGCCACTATGTAGAGATCATTGACTTGAATGCTGAACGATTGAAGGATATAGATATACGAAGGAGAGTGGAAAGTGCTGATGTTGTAGGAATAACCGGTATGGTTACTGAATTTGCAGAAGTTATCAGGCTGGTTGACATGGTCAAAAACGCCAATGATAGTGCACGAGTAGTTGTCGGAGGTCCTCTGGCAACAACATTCCATCGAGAATTGCTCGAAGCCTCCAAAGCAGATTTTGTGGTTGTTGGGGAGGGTGAGCGAACAGCAGTGAACCTCATATCTGCCATCGGGCAAAGTGGGGGATTCTCCGATATTAAAGGAATCGCGTACAGGAATAGCGACAAAATCATTGTTGCTGAAGCAATGGAACCGATCTCTGATTTGGATGACATTCCATTTCCTGCAAGACATCTCATAAATATGGACCGACTCACCCAAAACCATTTTAGGAACTTCGGTCTTAAAATTAAGGGTTTTGGGGATATCAGAAGTACGAATTTAGTTTCAAGCAGAGGATGCCCTTACAGTTGCACATTCTGTTTCAAGGATATGTGGGGAACTAAATGGAGGGCGCGGAGTGCTAAGAATATCATCGAAGAAATGGATTTGTTGTACAACGAGTATGGCATAAATGGGTTTGTTTTCAATGATGATACTTTTGTTTTGGACAGGAGAAGAGTCTTTGAATTGTGTAGTTTGATAAAGGGCAAAGGTTTGGATGTGATTTGGTATTGCAATGGACGAGCGAACCTTATGCAAGAAGATTTGCTAAAGGCAATGTACGATGCCGGATGCAGAGGAATTGCATATGGAATAGAGTCAGGAAATCAGCAAATACTGGATTCAATGAAGAAGAGTATTACGCTCGATCAGGTGAGGGATGCAGTTAGGTGGACGAAAGAAGCAGGAATCCACGTCAGTGGGTATTTTATGATCGGGATGTTGGACGAAACTAAGGAGACAATTCGGGATACAATTGCTTTTGCCAAAGAACTCAAACTGGATTTTTACGGCTTTTCTATAACTACGCCTCTTCTCGGCACTGAGTTGTACAATATCGCCGAGGAAAGAGGGTTAATACAAAGAGAGAATACTCTGTTTAAAGAATGGAGCTTTGAAGTCAATACAAATCTAACACGCGATTGCACAGACGATGACCTCGTTTCATTCAAGAATGAGTTATTCAGGGAGTTTCATCTCAAGAAATTTGGCAGATTCTATATCGTTAATCCCACTTTGTTGAGAGGAATGACAAAGGTTCTCCTCTCGCTTCGAAGCAAAGAAGAAGCGGCCGAAGTGTTTAGAAAGATTAAAGGTATAATACGATCATATTGGCATAAGGCTTAATAATGAGGATTTTGAAGGTGACTTCAACCCTTTCACCATTACACGGGGGTGGAGTAGTCGAAGTTGCGAGCAGGTTATCAGAGGCCTTAGTCCAGAGAGGTCACCGGGTTAGTGTGTATACCAGTGATTTCGAATGGGACCAGGAATATGTAGATTCTCTATCCTCCGTAAACGTTTCCCCTTTTCACATATGGTTAGATCCAACCAAATTTCGCTTTACACCAAGCCTAATTTGGAAAGTTAAGAAAGAACTCAAAGAATTTGACATCATACATATGCATAACTATCGCAATTTCGCAAATATCGTAGTGCACCATTATGCCAGGAAATATCGTATTCCTTATGTTCTACAGTCCCACGGATCAGCAGCAACCTACTTCCAAAAAGGGGCGTTAAAGAGGGTTTTCGATAAGCTATGGGGGTATAGAATTCTCAATGATGCTTCAACAACGTTCGCTGTTACCAAAACAGAAGCCCAACAATATATGGATATCGGGATAAGTCATAACAAAATCGATATTGTACCCAACGGAATCTCCCTTTCTGAATATGAAGAGTTACCGCCGAAAGGAGACTTTAGAAAACAATATGGTATAAGTAACGATGATACGATAATTCTTTATCTGGGCAGAGTAAATAAAATCAAAGGAATCGACTGTCTGGTAAAGGCCTTTGCCCAGCTGAGAAAAAATATCCCTGCAACAAAGCTCGTAATTGCAGGGCCGGATGATGGATATTTTTCAAGATTGAAAAATATCGTGTACGAGCTTGGCATTGAATGTGATGTAGTGTTTCCCGGACCCCTTCATGACAAAAATAAGATAAGTGCTTATGTTGATGCGGCAGTATATGTCTTGCCCTCAAACTATGAGATATTCGGAATGACATTATTGGAGGCTTGGGCTTGCGGCACACCGGTAATAACCACTGATCAATGCGGATTGGCTGACGTGGTGGCAAATAATCAAGCGGGATTGGTCGTCCCTTACGATTCAAACAGCCTCCATGACGCACTCTATCATATCCTGAACGATGAGGAATGCCAACAGCGATTTGGGGAGAATGGGAAATCATTGGTGCGCAATCAGTTTAACTGGGAGAAAATCGCGAAGCAAGTAGAAGATATTTATGCTGGCAGTATTATATCAGCTTGATAGTTATTGAATTGAAACTGGGTATGGGATAGGGTGAGTTTGGCATTATAAAAGGGGACCACTAGGGAGAAAAACGGCACTCATAAAGGGGACCACCTGGAAATAAAAGTAATCCGGTATGCTGGAGGAGATTCCAGAGCCGGAGGGAAGGATGATCC
>Ga0233437_1001661_pt1 | contig 39100 bp, 38 predicted proteins | sample SI_122_August201_FD_182714 | JGI IMG/M metagenome (GOLD analysis project Ga0233437, IMG submission 182714) | Seawater microbial communities from Saanich Inlet, British Columbia, Canada - SI_122_August2016_200_MG | ecosystem: Environmental > Aquatic > Marine > Inlet | place: Canada: British... | reverse complement strand
CTTTAATACAGATATTGAATTTGCTTCACTTACGTGTGGTAGCGAAGAACGACTACCAATATTTAATGAATCAAATAATAGTTATGTATATGAAAACTGGTCTTGCGGGGAAATTGCTTACTTTACTTCAACAGTGCTACTGCCCGGTAAGCATCATTTAGAGTTTGACTTTGGGGGTGAAATTGCTAATGCCTACAATGACACAAGTAGCTGGTACAATCCAAGTGCTGAAGGTGATGATTACAATGAGTGGTCTAGTGCAGAAAATACTTATGCAAGCGATAATAGTGATGCTACTTGTACTGCCACTGCGGCTGATGAAAATGATGTATATAACTTTGGCATAACTGATCTAGGCTCAGTAGGCTCTATTGATGGCATACAGGTTGATGTTGAGTGTTATGCTTTTAATAAAGCAATTAATATTAAATTATCCTGGGATGGAGGAGCGAGTCAAACAGCAGCTAAGGCTCAAACTTGTACTTTGTCTGAAGGCTATCATACTTATGGCGGGTCTGCTGATACTTGGAGTAGAAGTTGGACTACAACTGAACTTAATAACACTAACTTTAGGGTTTATGGTGATTGCACTGGAGCAACTGAAGTTGATCATATACGGGTACAAATTACCTATACTCCAGGGTCAGGCAACGAAACCCCAACTATATCAAGCGTACGTGACTACCCTGATCCAATTAGTGCCGGAGATGATGTATCTTTTTCAGTCAATTGGAATGATGCTGATGCCGGGGATTTAGTCAAAGTAAAAGTCTGTAAATCAGACGCACTATCGGCTCAAAATTGCACTGGCGGCTCATGGGCCAGCTCAACCGCTTTTGCCACCACTGATCCTAAAATAGTTAACTACACCACAGTTTCTGAATCAGGCTCACAAAACTACTACGTTTTTGTCTGCGATGATGAGGCGGCATGCTCTAGCTCGACCTCGGGGACCTTTACCGTGCACACCGCTGGAGGGATTTCAACCAAAATAGAGAGCGGGATAATAAAAGTAGAGAGTGGAATTCTTAAGTTTGAGTAAAAGTTATTGACAAAGTACAAGTTTAAGGGTAAAATAAATATAGAAAATTAAGAATAACCCTATGTTAACTGAATTTATTTATAAAAAAATGGCTCTTGCCAAATATAAAATTCTTGAAGATGGGTCATATTTTGGTGAAATCCCTGGTCTTAAAGGTGTTTGGGCTAATGAAAAAAATTTAGAGAAATGTAGAGAATCACTTAGAGAAGTTATTGAAGAATGGATGATTATAAAAATAAAAGATAATGATAAAATACCTGGTTTTAAAATTACAAGTAACTATAAAGTGAAGTCCCTAGCTATTTCAAAGCTAAAATATGCCTAAGAATATTTCATGGAGAAAATTAGTCAAGAATTTTAAATTACTTGGCTTTAATGGTCCATACAGTGGTGGCAAACATTTATTTATGGCAAAAGGGCAATTAAAAATTCATATTCCAAATAAACACAAAGGTGACATAAGTCGAGGTTTGGTAAGTGAAATTCTAAGACAAGCAGGCATTAGTAGTAAGGATTGGAATAAACTTTAGAGTTTATTGTATTGACAAAAGATGATCTAAATGCTATACTAACTTCAACGAAAAGGTCGTTATATAACGTACTTTATTAATTCATAAAGACAAGAATATGGCAGTTAATGACAAAGAATTTCTTGAGTATGTCGTAAAGTCTTTAGTTGACCACCCAGACAAGGTCAAAGTTGACCGTAAGGTTGACGAAATGGGAGTATTACTTACTCTTGACCTTGATCCAGAAGATATGGGTTACGTCATTGGCCGTAAAGGTCAAAATGCTAGAGCAGTACGCACACTACTCAGACTAGTTGGTGCCAGAAACAGCGCTCACGTTAATTTGAAGATTAACGAACCAGAAGGCGGTCGCGCTCCTCGTGAAGGGGACGACAGAGGCACTACTACCGAAGAAGCTGACACTTCAGCTGTTGACGATTTGAAAATCTAATTTAGTTTTTCAATATATAAAAGACCATGCTACAATAGTAGTGTGGTCTTTTGACTAAAACAATATGAAATTTGATATAATCACAATTTTTCCAGATATTCTAGGTTCATACATAAATGAGTCTATTATTTCTCGTGCAATAAAAAAGAAACTAGTAAAGATCAAAACTCATGACCTCAGGAGTGTTGCTAAGGACAAACACAAGACAGTAGATGATAAGCCATATAGTGGTGGACCTGGTATGGTCATGATGGTTGAACCAATTTTTAAAACATTAAAGAAGATAAAAAGATCAAAAAAATCTAAAGTCATCCTTTTAGACCCAGCAGGCAAGCAGTTTGATCAAAAAATGGCTGAGAAATTCTCAAAATTAGACCAACTAATATTTATCTGTGGTCGCTATGAAGGAATTGATAAGCGAGTCGATAAATTTGTTGATGAGAAAGTATCAGTTGGGCCATATGTGCTCTCAGGAGGTGAGCTTCCTGCTATGGTTATCACTGAAGCAGTCTCCAGGCTAATCCCAGGAGTACTGGGTAAGCAAGAATCCCTCTCAGAAGAAACCAGGGCAAGTGAAGGATATTATGAGTATCCTCAATATACCAGACCAGCAGTATTCGAATACAAAGAGTTAGGTAAAAAGAAAAAATTATCAGTACCAAAAGTATTACTTTCAGGTAACCACAACGAAATTAAAAAATGGAAGATGGAGAATAAAAAGTGAGACTACTTGACAAGCTCCACAAAATGATATATATTTATTTGGTATAAAATATTATCTAAATACAAAAAGGAGGAATAAAAGTGAAAACATGGTCTTATGGAATAAATTCATATAACAAGACTGCATTCTACTATCTCGAAATAGCTCCCTGGTATATCTTGTTTATAGACTGGTTTTCTAATCAGATTTGGAGTCTAATCCCAGCTATACCCCTACCAGCTATTTCTATGGTCGATAGTGATGGTAATAAAACAAATTGGAAAGAAGAATACAATAATCTGAATGATTTATATTATTGTAGAATTCACGCTCCAATTTTTGCAAAAATGAATGAAAAGAAAAAAACCATCAATATGCCGATATCGTACGATAAATTGAAAGAAAATCATCCTGAAGACATAGAGTTCTTTATTAAAGAACAAAAGTTATGTGAAGAAATTGAAGATTAAATAATTCATATAAAAAACCCAACATCATTCAATGTTGGGTATATTTTTTTATTAAAATTATCTAATATTACCAGAGTATCAAATATTATATAATTGACCATTGATCTCTATTATGTTATTCTAATATTATTAAATTATAAACTAATCAGTCAAAGAAATATGAATCATCCAAAACAAGAAAGAACTCTAGTACTCATCAAACCAGACGGAGTTCAAAGATCTCTAATCGGTGAAATTATAAAAAGATATGAGCAAATGGGACTAAAACTGTCAGCCCTTAAAATGACGGTTGCCGGTAAAGATCATATTGAAAAACACTATACACTAGATCCTAATTGGAGAACAATTACTGGTCAAAAAACTATTGATAGTTACAAGAAAAAAGGACTTAAACCACCTTCAGAAGATCCTTTAGAAATAACAGCAGTAATACTAGAAAATCTTAAAAAATATATGTCTGCCGGCCCAGTTATAGCTATGGTTTGGCAAGGAGCCCACGCCGTAGAGATAGTTAGAAAAGTAACTGGTGGTACTGAGCCACTTACTTCTGATGTTGGTACAATTAGAGGTGATTATGTTCTAGACTCTTACGCAATAAGCGACGCTGACAAAAGAGCTGTTCGAAATCTTATCCATGCCTCAGGATCAGTCAAAGAAGCAGAAGATGAAATCGCTCATTGGTTTGATAAAAATGAAGTATTAAACTATAATCTAGTTCAAGATAAAATCCTCTATGATGTAAATCTAGATGGAATTAATGAATAAATAACTTTTATTTACAATAAAAAAACTGCTAGGACTTTTAAGTCTTAGCAGTTTTGCTTTATAATTTTTTATTTTTTTGTTTTAAAACATGCGGGGTGAACTTCTTCTGATCACCACCCTTCGATATAATATTCCTCATCCTATATGTTTTATGAGAAAGAAAACAATATAGTCAGAGTCCATTCACCCACACACTAGATAGCATCCCTTGGGAGGGGCAAGAGTAAAGTACCTCCTCCTTTTTTTAATTAGGTCGGTACACTGCTATCCCGGAAGATCTATCTCAAGTTCGAGACTTTCGTTTTGACAAGTCTCGTCGTTGCCTTTTTCATGCTAGATCCAAACTGAATTGTTGATCCTTTCAGTTCAGTCATATGAACCGAATTAGGATTACTAGTTTCAGCAGGACCCTGGTAAGTAAGTGACCAATCCTGATTCTCAGCAACAGGCACTGCAGATTGAGGAGTAAGTACTAACCATACTTCCTCATTAGGTTGGATATTTTGTGTATCAGATATATATAATTGATACAAAAATCCATCCTTAAGCCATTGCACGGCTGCTCTTTCACCCGGCTGACTATTGCCATCAGTAAATACTACTTTAGCTGCCAGGTAAAAATTACCGGATGGGTTGACTGTGCTGAACTCATCAGTAAGCTTTGTACTCTTTACTGAAGCATCCATTTCGTCTTCCCAGGTAACAACAGGTGCTGGCGGAGTAACAACCGGTTCAGTAACAATAACCACGGCTGTTCTTTCATCCTTGCCACCCTTACCGTCCGTGACTACCAATCTAACTGTATAAGTATTATCATCAACGTAAGTATAGCTTCCGGATTTCCAACTGGAAGTATCTCCGTTATCAAAATACCATGTGTACGTCAATGGATCACCATCAGCATCAGTAGCTTCAGCTGAATAGTAAGTAAGTAATGGCTTATCACCGGTTCTTGGAGTAACATTAAACTCAGTGATTTCCGGATTATTGTTAGTAATCGGTGGCGGCGTTCCTTTAGCTCGGACTGTTATAACAACTTTGTCCTTACTAAAAGCACCCTTGTCATCAATAACTGTCAACTCAACATTGTAAGTACCAGGTTGAGTAAACGTGTGACTTGGATGTTGTTCGTCGCTTAAGTTCCCATCCTTAAAGTCCCAATAGTATGAGACTATCGAGCCATCAGGATCATGGGTTCCAAATGAGTTAAACTGAACCAGATGCGGTGCTACGCCATCAGCTGAATCAGCGTCAGCTACTACAATCGGATCCTCGTTTTGCACCGGAGGTGTAATAACCGTATCTTCAACCGTAATCGTAATTGTTGAAGTGGCAATTTTTGCCATGTCGTCGGTCACCAGCACTTCATACGTGGTGGTTACCTCAGGGGCAACCGTCTGTTTCTGTGTGGTTGCTGCATTTGACCAATAATAGGCATATGGAGCAGTTCCACCAGTTGCGTCCGCTGTTAGCTTGGCAGTCTCACCCTTTTTAATATTGGCAGGATCTGCGCTAACACTTACTAATAAAATAGGTGTGTTAGGCGGTGTTCCTGGTTTTGTTACGGTTACAGTCTTGTTAATCGTATCAGTAGCACCGTCATTATCAGTAACTGTCAAAGTTACATTGTAGGTGCCTGAAACAGTAAACATATGACTTGGATTTTGTTCTAAGTTTGATAACCCATCTCCAAAATCCCAACCGTAAGAACTAACAGTGTTGTCATCCGTCGACTTGTCTGTGAATTTAACTGTCAACGGTGCTTTACCAGACCATTTATCTGCCATAAAATTAGCAGTTGGCTTCTGGTTGAATACCGGAGGCGGTGTTCCTGGTTTTGTTACGGTTACAGTCTTGTTAATCGTATCAGTAGCACCGTCATTATCAGTAACTGTCAAAGTTACATTGTAGGTGCCTGAAACAGTAAACGTATGATTCGGATTTTCTTCAGAACTTGTTAATCCGTCTCCAAAATCCCAACCGTAAGAACTAACAGTGTTGTCATCCGTCGAAGAATCAGTAAAAGCAACCGCTAGCGGAGCTTCACCAGACCATTTATCTGCAATATAATTTGCAGTTGGTTTTTGGTTCGAAGCAACTTGAACACCAACTTCCCTAACATTCACCACCAACTGAGCAGCACGATCACGATTTGTGCCATCCCAGCCTAAAAAGGTGGTTGATCCGACAGATTTAGCTACAACCATCACAGAGTCTGTATTACCAACTCTTTCAATAGTCGCCACACTGTCCGGACCTTGTACTGTTAACGTATCAACTAAATAGGCATAGGCAATATAGCTATAAGCCGTATCACCTACTATCATACTCAACTGATTAGGAAAAAACTGCGGCAGATCAACTGTCGTAGTCATAACCCTTTCATTAACTCCCATTAAATTATCTGGATTTTCACACGAACTTAATATAAGCAGTGCAAAAACCAGAATTAGAACAATAACTCCATTTCTCTTGTTTACCATTCTTTTTCTCCTCTCATTTTTGAATGGTTAATGAAATATAAGTTAATTAAGTAAAAATGAAATTCCAAATTTCCAATATAAGTCTATATCAGAATTGGATCTATTTTCAGTCACTTTAATCGGACGTTTAATCAAGATGTATCTCGAATCATTGGGATCATTAGAAAAATCCCAATCACCATACTTAACATGTTGGTGTACTCGAGATTGTTTCAGTCCCAAAAAAGTGAACAATTGTATTCGTTTCCATATGCGTTGGTTCAATTGAAATCCGAGCATGTAACCAAATTTATCAAAATGGTTATTCAGTTCAGTTTCCTTATTAAAACCAACAACAACAGATAAAGATCTAAAGATCTTATATCCAAACCAGGCTTCAGCCTTGGTCTCGCTTCTCCCAAGCCATTCAATGTAGCAATATTCACCCCCAAGCACAGCCCCCGATGGGAACTCCACTTGGACTCCTCCTCCGACTTGACCCCGACTATTGCCGAAACCAAGACCGAAAAAAGCGGGTCTCTCATTTGCTACATTTTTGGTTGGGATTAATAAAGGTGGAAAATACATAGTATCTGGAAATTTAAGTTCAGGGAATTTAATCCCACCCAGATAAGGCTTGCCTTCAATTTCTTTTCTGCCCACATAAACATAAACTGTGTCAGTAAAATTTTTGTAATTAGCTACTATTCTAGTCTCACCACGTTTTTTCAAGGTGGTGAGTCCATTACTGTTTACATATGCCACTAACGTGTCACATGTAAAACCAGCATTACCGTCAACGTATTCGAACGATCCATCGTTCATTTCAATCATCGGTAATAATTGCTTCGTTGTTCCAACGTATCCAAGTATCGTATCTGGAACAACAAAAAAACGTTTAATAAATCTCGGTGCTCTAGGCACACGAATTATGTACAATCCCCGTTCACTGGGCGACTGCACAACTTTCCCCTCAACTGTGCCTCGGCCAGCTCTTTCAAAACCTTCATTTCCACGCTCCATCGAGTAGTTGGAATTCATAGGTCTTTGATGAACCTTGCCAAGCAGCACACCTTTTTCTAAGTCTTGATAAACTCTGGTAGCCATATCAGCCGTACCTAGAAAAATAAGATCATAATTCCAGGACGCTGAAACTAAACTGTCGAACCTTGCCCAGCCTTCTTCAGGTTGAAGAGGTTGAGCTGATCGATAGGGTTTGAAGTAGAAAAAAGTGGTATCTGCCACTTGTGCAAACACCGTTGTTGATAATAATAATATCCAAAAAACACTTAACCATAAACGTCTCATCTTCTTTCTCCTTATTTTTAATTCTATTCAATTTTTAATGTAGTTTTTTTTACTATTTTACTAATGATATATATCATTATAATATATGTCCTAAGTAACATAGCAAATAGGTGACTATTTATTGTACATTATCTATAGAAATTGTCACTTTTTTATTATAAAACATTGGGTAATTATAGCATATTTAGCAAATTTTGTCAAACATAAATACCGATTAAATAGTCTTTAGGCTAATATAAGCAAAAAACCCTCTATATATGAATATAAAGGGTTCTTTTAATCTATTAATCTATTTTATTTGCTAGTCTAGCTTTCCAAGTATAATTTCAACTGCTTTTTCCTTACCATCTCTAATTAATGTAATTTTTAAACTGTCCCCAGGGTCATATGCCTGAATAATTTGAGCCAAAGTCTTTCGTCCATTAACTATCTCATCCTCAACAGATACTATAATGTCTCCCACCAGTAGTCCTGCATTACTAGCCGGACTACCTTTTACTACTGCCGTTAGATTATTGTATCCCGAAAGTAGCGCTCCTTTGTTCCTCATCTCGCCTGAGCTCAAATCAACTCTTGGATATTTAGCTAGATTGATATAGTGAACACCGAAATTAACTCTATCAATTTCACTACCTGATAAATCAGATATTGCTGTATCTAAATATTCACTAGCTATGGCAAATCTCTCATCAGATACAATTGCTAAAATTTCTCCCGCCATATTAACTATCGGTGATCCAATCAAACTTGGATCAAAACCTTCCCTAGCTGAAACAAAATGACTAAATTTTTCAGTTGAGGCAACAACGTCTTCAAGGCTCGATGACGTCAGGTCAGCCAAATGAAGGCTGGCAATCTTTGGTTCCGGATATCCGGAAATAAAACCAAAGACCTTTTGACCAGAGTTAGCCTTGCTAATGCTTCCCATTTTTGCAACTGACAAATTCTTAGCATCAATTTTAACAAAAACAACTTGACTGATCGGATCTTCAAGTATTGTCTCTACTTCATATACCTTAAAATCAGAAGTTAGTATTACATAATCCTTATCTCCAATATTCTCTATCACTTTTTGGGTGGTAACTATCCAACCATCACTAGTTAGTATAAAGCCAGATCCAAAGGAATATATATCTTGGTAAAATGGTCCACTTACGTCAGATGAGTTGTCATAGAAATTTACTAAAACTGGATTAAGATCTTTGCTAATCTCATGAAGTCTTTCTTCCGCAGTAACTGTCACATCTTCCTGCTTTTCATATATAATTTTTTCATTACCATTTACCACCACACTATCATTGTTAAACAGATAGCTATATAGCATAGCAGAGCCAAAGCCAAAAAGAATAGATATTAGAATAACCATTCCCCACATGACACGATTCTTTTGAGGCTTTTCTATTTTCGGTGTTGATTCATTGTAAAAGTCATCAAGCTTCTCTTCAGCACTTGCATCTTCCGCTGCAACAACTTGTCTTTTTGGTGCTCGTATTGGTTTTGAGGTAAAATCTTTTTTAGGCATTGTTGTTAATTTAATTAGATTAATTACGTTAATGTGTGGGGCACGTCTCCGCAGTGCCCGTTTAAATCGCTTCCCCCGCGATTTTGAACTCCCCCGTCGTTTAAACAGTTCACTAAAGTGTAGGTCACTACTACGTAGTGCCCGTAAAAACGACTTCCCCCGTCGTTTTTACTCCCATCTGGCTGAGATTAGTGTTAGAAACCATATTATCCCCGTTACTAGGCTATATCGAAACCAAACTGTTTTAGCTAGCGTTGATTGAATATAATGCCTATTAGTACTAGTAATAAAGTAATAAGCGCTCGTTATTAGAACTGCTTTTGCTACTGATATAATCGGTAGCCAATTTAGTATGTAAAACAGCTCAATTAAAAGGAAAGTTGAAATTATGACAAAAATCTTACTGGTCGAAAACTTAATTTTACTAATTGAGAAAAATTGATATATAATCAGGTAAACCACAAGCGTGCAGACAAGAATCAGTAGCCAAAGTGGTACTTTCAAAAAAGCTCTCAGATCATAAGCTGAAGAAAATAGAAAGAAAATACTGCTAATATTTATAATCCTTGAAATGTTCGACAGAGAATGATCTTTATACTTATGTTTATGATAGTTATGAACTATCAGCCAATATAAAAATATTGAATTACATATTACAAGAAAGACTATAACTATTTCTTTTATGATCCAATCATTAGAAAATCCCAAAAATGCCAGTCCTGATAAAAGGAATATAAAAGGAGATATTAAAAAATTCCAAAAATTAAGATTAAATTTAGATCTAGTTGCAAACAGAATAAAAAGAGCATTAAGTAGTAGCGTTATTCCTCCTACCCACCAAAAAAATTGAGGTTTGATAAGGCTCAATTCAAGTCCAACAATAATAATAAAACTGTATAAATATGAAATATATACTGACATCGTTAGTTTGTTAGCCAGAAAAATTGATCTAGTATTTCTTCCCATCTGTTATTTACTTTTGTCAGTCTTTTAAAATCTGATTCATTAACTGATTCGTACTCACTGTCAATGTTTGCCACAATCGCCACATGCATTTCACGATACTCATTTGGGACTGATAAATTCAATATTTTGTATTTAGTAGTTTTATTTAAAAATAGCCAATCCTGATGAGGTTTTTCAAATTCGGATCGCTCTATCAGATAACTACTAATAATATTATTAATTTGTTTTTGATAATTGATCACTTTAGCAACTTGCTCAACAGGAGCAACCTCATTCACCTGAATTGCTGTACCAAGAACTTGACCTTCCTTTTTAGGCTTGAATAAGTCCGTATCCTCAATTATTATATTAAATGAAAAAAGAAGCACAACAACTATTCCAAGGAATATCATTTGCTTCCAGTGATTTTTTACAAATATTTCACTATGTGACATAGTTTTTACGTTTAACGAAGAGTGAATGTTGGAAGTGAAATCGTTCACTTCTCAACTCACTCAGAGTAGTACAAACGGGCCGAGCGATATGCGGAGTTTGCGCAGTTGGATTGCGCTCTCAGCAATTCAACGAGGACCTATACCTTAAAATTATTAATTCTCAAAAAAACTTGTATCAATTTTCTCCCATTCATTCGTCACTTCATCCCATTTAAACGCATTCATATAGTTTACCATTTCATCTTCACTATAAACTTTATCTATTTTTACATTAGAACCTATTCTATTAGAGTATGACGTCTTTTCATTAAGAAGTCTAGCTTTTTCAACCCATTCTAGCTTAATTTTTCCCATTGGACTGCCAAATTCTACAATATGTTTTTCGCCAGGAATGTCATCCTCGTGCTTTTCTTTGTAATCTTTGTCCACGCCAAATTTGCCCTCTATTGTATCCAGTAAGTTTAGCCATTTATTTTTTGTCATACTATTATAATTCTAGCATAAAACATGCTACTTATTCAACTTTTTTACTATAACTGCATCCACAATAGTCTTGGCGGTAAAAATCCTCATTTCTAGCTATGTCACACGACTTTTTAAAGCCATCCAGTTTCTTCCAGTCACGATCAAAAAATTCAACACCAAACTCGCTGGCTAGCTTGTTGCCAATCTCACTAATTTTAATAGCTTTTTTATGAGGACTGATTGATAGAGTCGAGCCAAATGAGTCATATCCATTACTCCTGGCCATTTCAGCAGTTTTTCCGAGTCTCATTTCATAGCACTTATCACATCTCTTTCCTCGCTCAGGTTCCCTTTCAAGGCCCTTCATCTGCTCAAACCATTTCTTATCCTCGTACTCTCCCTCTATAATTCCAACTCCGGGAATTTTACCCAAATACGCGCTAAGCTCACCAAGTCTTGCAGTATATTCACTTTTCGGATGAATGTTTGGATTATAATAAAACAAGGTTACCTGGTAACCTTCTGAAATTAACTCTTTTATTGGATGAGCTGCGCAAGGACTACAGCAACTATGAAGTAATATTTTCATTATCTATTATTTTTATGGTAATAAAAAGATTTAACAATTTCAATTACTATTAAAAGTAATATACATCCAAATATTATCACTGACCATTCATAAAGTCCAATTGGCACTGTTTTAAAGATAGTTTGCAAAAATGGTGTATAGACTGCCATAATTTGCAGCCCAAAGCCAATAGCCACTGCACCAAGCAAATATTTATTAGCCAGTGGATTTGTCTTCCAGATAGGATTGCTTAGGTTCCTAATACTAAACACATAAACCAAAGTACTTACCGCCAGGAAAGTAAAACTCATTGTTCTGGCTAGATCAACATCACCAAACCTGGTATTCCAAAACCAGAAGAAGAAGAGTGTACCAGCGGCTGATACTATGCTAATTAGAGCAATTAAAAATTTACCTTCCTTGTTCAAAATAGGATCTTTCACGTTTCTAGGTTTTTGCTTCATGATATTTTTCTCAGCTGGTTCTTGCGTCATAGCAAGCGCCGGAAAAGTATCATCAATAAGATTGATCCAGATAATTTGAGCAGCTAAAAGTGGTAATGGCCAGCCAAATATTAGACTTGCCGTAATGACAATAACTTCCGCAAAACTGTCTGACAGAAAGTATAAAATTACTTTTTTAATATTATCATAAATTACTCTACCTTCTTTAACAGCAGCTACAATAGTTTTGAAATTATTATCAAGCAGTATTGCATCAGCAGTCTCTTTGGCAACGTCTGTTCCAGACCCAACTGCAATACCAATATTTGCTTTTTTAAGAGCTGGTGCATCATTTATTCCATCCCCCGTCATAGCTACAATTCTTTTCTTATCCTGCCATGCTTTAATAATCTTTAATTTATCCTCAGGTGTAACTCGAGCATATACCTTAATGTCATCCACTACTTCTATCAGATCACTCTCAGTCATCTTAGCTAGCTTGTCACCTGTTAAAATGTTTTTAGCTTCATGCTTCATGTCAAGCTCACTTGCTATAGCTCCAGCAGTAAGGGCATGATCGCCAGTAATCATCACTGTTTCAATCCCAGCTTTAGAAACTTGTCTGATTGTATCTTTAATACCTTTCCTTATTGGATCCTTTATTCCAAATAATCCCACAAAAACAAATTTATTTTTTTCAATATTATCTAAATTCTTTGTAGTTTTTGAAACTTCCCTATATCCCGCAGCAAGTACTCTAAGTCCGCGTTTGCTCATGTCCTCAGCGATATAAAGCATCTTTGCTTTAGTTTCACTTGTCATTGTACGTCGATTACCCTTTGATTTTGTTGAATAAAGATACTCGGAAAAATTGAGCAGTATTTCTGGAGCCCCTTTAAGATATATTGTATTGTCACTACTACCCTTATTAAGACTCATCATGTATTTCCAACCACTATCAAAAGGAATCTCATCAAGTCTTGGCTCGCTCTCTTCAAGAATTTTCTTTTCAAGACCAATATTTGCCCCTGCCATTAAGAGTGCTTTCTCAGTTGGGCTTCCTCTAACTATTCTGTGGCCTAACTTATCCTCTGGATTTTCAATGTATGCATTATTGCATAGCACTCCAATTTTCAATAGATCTACCAGCTCCTCACCTTCTGTAATGTCTGCCTTTTTAGCTCTTTCGAGTAAATCAAGATTGTAATCAAGCGTTGCTACTTCAACTACTCTCATCTCACCTTCTGTCAAAGTACCAGTTTTGTCAGTACAAATTACTGAGGTTGATCCGAGAATTTCAGCTGCTAGCAGATGCTTAACTAATGTTTTCTTTTTTAAGATTCTCTGCATTCCTACAGCTAGTATCATCGTCACAACAACCAAAAGTCCTTCAGGTACGGCTGACACAGCGATAGCAATAGCAGTAATAAAAATTTGAGTAAAAGAGTATCCTGCAAAAATACCTATTATAAAAATTAGTCCGCAAATACCAAGGACTAATATACTAATTTTACGTGCAAAAATATTTAGTTTGCGCTGCAGCGGGGTAATCATGTCATCCGTTGTAGCCACCAATTCAGCAATTTTTCCTAGAGCCGTCTTTTCGCTTATACCAACCACAACTCCTTGCCCATCACCTTGAGATACTTGAGTTCCCATAAAGGCCATATTGGCCTGATCAGCAGTAACCAGATCTCCGGATAGGATTTTATCTGTTTTTTCAACCTCAGTTGATTCACCCGTTAGTGGAGCCTCATTAATTTTTAGCCCATTGGCATGAAATAGTCTTATATCAGCCGGTACTTTATCTCCAGCTGTCAGATAAACAATATCTCCCGGCACGATCTCATTGGTATTAATCTCTTGCTCAGCTCCTTCTCTCATAACTTTACATCTGTTAACCACAATTTTACGAAGACTAGACAGCGCAGTTTGAGCCTTGTTTTCTTGGTAAAATCCAATTATTACATTTATAAGCACCGCCAGCATTATTACTCCAGCATCAATTCTATCTCCGAGAAGTAGCGATATTATAGAGGCAGCCAGCAGTACATAAACCAGTGAGCTTTTAAATTGCGCCAAAAAAAGAGATAGTTTTGATTCTCTCTTTGCCTCTGGCAACTTATTGGGTCCATATCTTTTCTGGCGCTTTTTGACTTCATCAATAGTAAGTCCCTCTTTAGTTGTCTCCAGCTTTTTATATACATCTACGTGAGCCAGATTGTACCAATTTTTTTCATCTCGCTTTTTATGTCTATGTATTTTTTCTTGAGAAGTATGTGACATTATTTTTATTTAACTTTTCCATATAATATATAGTAAATAATTTTACCATCTTTTCTAGTTTTAATCTTTCCTTCTCGAGTGTATCCTGCTTTTTGAGCCACTCTAATGCTAGCTCTATTTTTAGGTTTGATATATAAGCTCATTCTCTCAATCCCGAGTCTATTTGTGGCAATTTTTTCTAATAACCTTAAAGCTTTCGGTGCGATTTCATTTCCCCAATAATCTCTGTCAATAAAATATCCCAGTTCAGCCGAATTTATACTATGTTGATCAACTTTTATACCACAACCGCCAACCATTTTCCCTGTGTATATAATTGCATAGTTATGGACAAAATTATCCTTCCTTCTTTTAGGATTTTCTTTTAGATATTTTCTTTCTTCCTCTATGGATTTTGGTTTTACATCAAAGTAAATAAAATCAGGATGATTTAAAATTTCATAATACCTTTTGGCATCAGAGACTCTTTGATATCGCAGTTCTACCTTAGCCATACTCACTTACTCAATTTATTTATTACTCTTTTGACACCTCTAGCGTCCCTAAATTTATATGAATGAATGCCAGCACTTTCTGCCATCTCTACCATCTTATCTTTATCATCAAAAAATACGCACTCATTTGCTTTCAGATTATTATCTTTCAATACATTCCTATACGCTTTAATATTATCTTTCCTATATCCTGTTTGCCATGAAAAATACATTTTATCAAACAAATTCTTAAACTCAGGATACACTTTTAAATAGTGTTTAGTTCTTTCTTTGAAATTATTTGATAAAATATATATTTGAAAATTATCTTTTTTCAGTTCTTTTACCATTCGTACCATACTTGGTACCATCTTTTCGCTTTTAAACCAAAAATCATAAAAATCAGCTCTACTCATTTTAATATCCCATTTTTTTAGACTTGGTTTGAAGTGTGAATAGGTATCCCCCGCATCTGGTAGGCGAACTATTTGAAGTATATTATCCATTACCCTAAAAAAATCATCTTTCTCAACTCCATATTTCTCATTGTATCTCTCGGATAGATATGGCCCTTGGATGAATACCCCATTAAGGTCAAATATAATTGCTTTAATCATAAGTTGTTGAATATAGATTTTTCTAGCCAATTGTGTCTATAAAAATCATTAATTTTTTGATGAATTTCCTTGACTGCGTTTTTACTCCATCTGCCAGTTAAGTATTCCCTAAAGATAAAGATTACATGACCTAGATAATAAAGTTTTAATCTATCGCACAAATTATCATTGCTAAATAGTTCAGGATAATATTTTTTGAGCCAAATCATTTCATTTTTCAATTTTTCCCCTTTGTATCTAACTTGCATCTCATCTTCAACATAGTTAGTTGGGTTATAAAAAAAATCAATTATTTTTTTAAGTTCATAGTCTCTTGGCGCATATCCACCCCAGTCAAAATCAATAATCCCAGTAATTCGATCATTTTCGTAAAATATATTTTCGAAATGAATATCATTGTGAACAAAAACAGCTGTATCTGTTTCATCTAAAATTTTCAAATTTTGATTATAATATTTTTCTAATAATTCCAAATCTTCCTGATATGTCTTTTCTAATTTATCCTTATCAATACACTTAAAATCAATAACATTTTCAATAGCATCTCTTAAGTTTTTATACTTTTTATTTAAATATATTTCAATATTATACTTATCTGACTTAATTGAATGAAAAATTTTTAATTGCTCAGCCAGTTCAGCAAAAAAGTTTTCTTTTTGCTTATTGCTGAATTTTAACCAATCATAGACTAGACTTTTACCGCTAATTTTTTCCATCAATAGATATTCTTTGCCATCAACTTTTCCGGCATTAATAATTCGCGGAAGTCTCGCACCCTTATTTAAAAGAATATCTGATAGTTCAACCTGAAAAGAAAATAATCCTCTAGCATACTCTAGCTCCCCTTCAATTTTTATCACATATTTATTGTCAATGTCGTATACGTGATTTACTTGTCCGCTAGTAAAAAGTGTTATCTTTAATGGATGAGGAAGATTATTTTTCTTAAATACATTTTTGATTAAATTAAAGTCTTTAATCATATCTATTTAATAAGTTTCACAATCTCATCGCTCGCGCCAGGTAGTATTTCCTTTTTCATCTTCCTTTTTTCAAAAAAAGATAGTTTTGAAAGCACAAATTTATCAGCTGGCATTTTTTCTTTTGAACTGTTTCGAACTCCAATTCGAACACGATTAAATTTGTCACTTGAAATGTATTCCATGATTGATTTTATACCGTTATGTCCCGCACTTGAGCCCTCTGATCTGACTCTGATCTCACCAAATGGCAAATCAAGCTCATCATAAACTACAATTAGGTTCTCATACTGGATTTTGTAGTAATTCATAAATGCCTGAACTGACTTGCCTGAATCATTCATAAAGGTCTGAGGCTTTATTATAAATACCTTTTGATAGTTTATTTCCCCACTAGAAATTTCTGCGTTAAATTTTTCTTTAAGTTGAAACTTAGGTAAGTTGAATTTATCAACCAAAAAATCAACCGCCATAAATCCCGCATTATGACGAGTATTTTCATATTGTTTCCCTGGATTTCCAAGTCCTACTATTAAATACATTTTATTTACTTAGTTTATATCGAACCGCTAGCTTTATGGGTACCCCGGTAAAGCCAAATTTTTTACGAAGTTGATTTAGAATATATTTTCTATATTCTTCTGGTAGTTTTTCTTTTGAACCAATTCGGCATTCAAAAAGAGGAGGATTAATGCCGATTTGTCTAAAATCAGTGATAAAGGACCTTTTGATTTTAGTTCTCGATCCATCACCAATTCGTTTTCTAGGAGGAGGTTGATGAGCTATAATATGCTTTAAAAATTTAGACAAAGCTCCATCAGGAATTTTAACTTTATTCTCATCAGATACATCTACTACTAATTTTAGTATTTTTTTGACATTTCCGCCAGTTTTAGCACTAGTAAATATGACTGGAGCAAAAGATAAATGAGGAAAGTTCTTATACACCCGATCAGTCAGCTCACGTGTCATGTCTTCCTCTATTTGCTTAACTAGGTCATATTTATTAACTACAATGATCACACTTACCCCGCTTTCAACTATAAGCTTACCAAGTTGCAGGTCTTGATGAGATATTGGTTCGTTTGCATCAAGTACTAGTAGCGCGATATGTGATTTTCTAAGTGCGCTAATACTCATTGATACTCCAAGTGCTTCAAGTGTTTGATTTTCCACTCGTGCCTTTCTTCGAATCCCAGCAGTATCAGCTAGCTGTATTATTCTGTCTTCGTATTCAATTAAAGTAGCATTAGGCTCCCTGGTAGTATGGGCAACTTCAGATACAATAGCTAAATCTTTTTCACTTATTGCATTAAGCAGAGACGATTTGCCCGCATTTGGCTTGCCAAGTATTGCCACCTTGATGTAATCAATGTCACTTTCAACCTTTTTCTTCTTTCCTTTTTTAACCTTCTTTGAAATTATATCAAGCAGATCCCCCGTCCCAGAACCATTTACGGCTGAAATTAGTATTGGCTCACCAAGTCCCAGTCTATGAAACTCAGCAGCGAACTCTCTGATCTTTGGATTATCGCATTTATTTACCACAAGAAAGATATGTTTATCTTTTTGCTTTATTAAATATCTTCCAATTTCTCTGTCTTGTGGGTTTAATCCTTCTCTTCCGTCAGTAAGAAGTATTATAATATCACTTTCCTTAAAGGCTTCTCTAGCTTTTTTTTCAACTTGCTTATCAACATCTGATTTTGCTTCAAGGTTTAATTTTTTTTGTTCACGCTTGGTCAGATCTTTCATGGGTGTTTTATGGCTAGCCAAAAAACCACCAGTGTCAATCAGCTCAAATTCTTTACCTATCCATTTAATAGTTGACCTCTTAAGATCTCTCGTTGTTCCACGAGTATCAGAAACCATGGCTGATCTTACGCCCGACAGTTTGTTATACAGCGTTGATTTGCCAACGTTGGCCCTACCTATGATTGCTACTTTATTCATTGTTTAAGTTATTAGTTTCTTCATTTTCCTCACTGCTTTCCTCCGCTTTAAGTTTAGCTTGTTCCGCGTGCCACTCTTCTACCGCCTTAATGGCTCTTTCTTGATCAGATCCAATTACAATTAGAAAATCAGCTTCAATTTTTTCTTCAATTCCCTGATCATTAAATCTAAACTGCAAAGGTCTCAGAAAGTCAGGCAGCTCTCCCACAGTATTAGCTGATAGTCTCTTTTTTAATATTTTCAAAGCCTCATCCTCAGTACCAGTCAGATCATATATTACTGTTTTTTCATAATCTTGGTCAGGTGAGGTTATCAGGCGCTCAATATTAAAACCCCATGATTCAAGATTTGACCCTGTAAAAGTGGCCAGACCTTCAATTATTGTCCCATTTGCTATTATTACTCCCACATCTCTATCCATAATCTCTTTAACCACAAAAATATTATTAACAAAATCTTTAAGCTCATCTAAGTCCCCTGATTTAGGTACCAACACTTGGGCCCCGTCCTCTGTTATTATAGGCTTTAATAGGCCTCCTGGCGAATCGTCAATCACATGATGCTCAATTGTTTCAAAATCAATTGCTTTCATTAAGTTAAGTAGCTCAGGTAATTGCCCCGGACTAATATTTGTCTGAATATTTTTATTTACATTATTATATATCTTATACACCCTATTAGGGTTTGCCAGTGTCTTCCAATTTAAGATTTTATCCTTTACAGCAAAAAGAATTTTTTGCTGACGCTTGCTTCTGGCAAAGTCAGACCCTTCTCCATTGTCACCATGACGGCTTCTGGCATAAATTAAAGCTCTCTTGCCATCCATATGTTCCAAACCTTCCTCAAAGCTAACTGTCATTACCTCATAATCTTCTGTAGGATATTGATTGTCAGTAAAAGATCGATCAATGTATACATCAATTCCACCAATATCATCAATTACACCCATAAATCCAGTAAAATCAATACGTAGGTAATAATCAATTGGAACTCCAAAAGTATCTTCAATAGTTTTAGCAGCCAGAGCACTTCCCCCGCCCTCGTAGTCATTAAGGTCTCCATAAGCACTAGCATGATTTATTCTCTGCCAGCCATTATCTGGAATCTTCACTAGTAGGTCTCGCGGAATTGATATAAGAGAAGCCTGATCAGTCGAAAGCTGAACCGATGACAGCATCATTGTATCAGTTAGTAGCGCCCCATCATGACCAGCTCCACCAATACCCATCATTAAAAAGTTAACTCGATCTTCGTCAGCTCCTTCAAGCATGTCACCTGCTCCAAGAATTGATCTAATTTGGCTCACCACAGGCAATTTCCCGATCGCTGCACCAATTGACTGCTGAGAAAAAATCACCTTGCTTGATAAGAAAAAAGAGATAATAAAATAGGCAATTAGGATAAATATCAAAAAACGAACAAATTTCTGAAAAAATGTCTTTTTCTTCTTTGGTCTTCTTTTTTCCTCAATTGACCCTTGAACTAGGTTTATATTGTTATACATATATAAGGTAAAAAATTACAGCCCCATATAGAGCTATCCTTGCTAGTATATTATATTAAATAATGACTTGCGTCAACGTTTATTATATGCTATTATTAGCATAAATTAGCTTATTTTAGCGTAAAATGAGTGATATTAAATTAAAATTATCATTTTAATTTAATATCCGAGTGAACAACTAAAACATTATATATTTTAGCCATTTTTTTGCCTTAGGGCAATTAACTCAGCGGTAGAGTGCTTCGTTCACATCGAAGAAGTCGCTGGTTCAAATCCAGCATTGCCCACCAATATTTAGAGAACTTTTTAATAATTAAGCATTTGTTAAAAAATATGCCACTATTACAAGAAGAAAAGCCAGATGTACCTAGTTTTGAGCCTGAAACAGAGTCAGATCAAGTCAAAGGCCAATTCAAGGATTTTATCTGGGAAACATTAAAAGTAATTATAATCTCTTTAGCCATCATTATCCCAGTCAGATATTTTTTAATTCAACCCTTCTATGTCAAAGGTGCCTCAATGGAGCCTAATTTCTATGATCACGAATATTTAATTATTGATGAAATTTCATATCGCCTTGGCACACCAAGTAGAGGTGATGTTATAGTATTTAGACCACCAAGTGACCAAAGTCAGTTTTTTATCAAGCGCATCATTGGCCTACCCGGAGAAACAGTAAGACTAACTGATGGAGAAATAATTATTTTAAATGAACAGAATCCTGATGGCTTCACTTTAAATGAAGATAAATATTTACCAAATACTCACACTCAAGGGTCAACAGATCTTACCCTTGAATGGGATGAATATTTCATTCTCGGTGACAATCGTTCATCTTCTCTTGATTCACGTGTATTTGGCGCTATCACCAGAAGCGATATTATTGGCCGAACCTGGATTCGCGGTTGGCCATTTGATCGTCTAGCTGTTTTCAATCAACCCGCATATTAATTACTAATAAAGTGTAGGTCATTATGATGCCTTTGGCAGATTTCAACAATGGCCCTTTCAAACAATTCACAGGATTGTTTGAAATCACTACTCGGAGTGAAACTATTCACTCCTCGTTAAACATTCGAACATGCCCAGACCAAGTTCAAAACCAATTCAATTATTAAAAGGCTTTAAAGATATTTTACCCGAGCACCAAGATCATTGGGAATTTATTAGAAATAAGGCAAAAGAACTATTCTCCTCACACGGATTTAGTCGAATTGATGTTCCCATCTTAGAGCAAACAAACCTTTATGTAAAAGGTACTGGAAAGCATACCGATATTGTTGAAAAAGAACTCTACAGTTTTGAAGATAAAGGTGGAGATGATATTACTGTTAGACCAGAATTTACCCCTGGAATTTGTCGCGCTTACATTGAGCATGGCATGTTAAATAAATCCCAGCCAGTAAAATTATACAGCCTCGGCCCAGTTTTCAGGCACGACAATCCTCAATCAGGACGCTATCGTCAGTTTCATCAATTGAACTTAGAATCAATTGGTAGTGAATCTCCAGTTATTGATGCCGAGCTTGTAATTATCGCCTATAGATTTTTAGAAGCCCTTGGACTGCCTGTTGAAGTCCAGATTAATAGTATTGGTGGTATAGAAGAAAGAACTGAGTTCATTTTAAAACTAAAGCAATTCCTTCAGTCAGGTGGGCGCAAAAAAGAGCTTTGCGACAGCTGTAAGTCCAGGTTTGCAAAAAATACTTTAAGAATTCTAGACTGCAAACAAAGCACTTGTCAGGAGATTCTATCAGAAGCTCCACAAATTGTTGATTTCTTAAGCGAAGATTCAAAAAAACATTTTATGGCCGTACTAGAGTATTTGGATGACCTTGAAATTAAATATAACTTAAATGTCAAACTAGTTCGTGGCCTAGACTACTACAACAGAACTACTTTTGAAATATATGTAACTGGTGAAGACACAGAAAAATCACAGGGCGCTCTTGTTGGTGGAGGCAGGTACGATGGTCTTATTGAAATTCTCGGTGGCCGACCAACACCAGCAGCTGGATTTGCAATTGGTATTGAGCGGGTTGTTAAAAAACTTAGAGAAAAACAAGTTGAAATTCCTCGTGCAAAAGTAGTTGACGTATTTCTAGCTCAATTAGGTGTTGAAGCCAGAAAAGAATGCTTCAAGCTTCATCAAAAACTTCTTGATGAAAAAATTAAAGTAAATCATGCTTTCTCAAAAGATGGCCTTAAAGCTCAACTTGAGAGAGCAGATACTGATGGAGCAAAAATGGCTCTAATTCTTGGCCAAAAAGAACTAATGGATAATACTATTATTATCCGTGATATGCAATCAGGTATTCAAGAGATTATAAACTACGACAAAGCAGTTGATCAAGTCAAAAAGAGAATAGACTCAGCGCTTAGCGAAGTAAAAAGCTACAGACTAGACGTACCAGGCAGTGATCATACTACAGATGAAAATGGTGACAAAATAGACTTTGATAAACCTCTTAAAAAGAAAGATAAGGTTTTCAAATCATCACTTGAAATCGAAGATGATGGCCTTCTAAAAGAAGATGTTAGTTCCGGTAAGGATTCTGATGAAGATGATCACGATGATCAAAAAACCAAGAAGTCAAAAGATGATTCAAGCTCTAAAGATGATGAAAGCTAAAAAGGTAGTAAAATTTAATATTATTACATTTGGTTGTAAACTAAATCAAGCGGAATCTGATCAGATTTCCGCTGATTTAATTTCTAAAGGATATATTAAAGACAGTAGTCCCGATCTTGTCATCATAAACGCCTGCGCCGTAACTCATAAGGCAGTCAGAGAAGTCAGGCAAAAAGTGTCCAGCCTTAAAAGAAAATTTCCACATGCCAAAATTAAGGTATATGGTTGCACCGAGGCAGGAAAGAAGAAATATAATCTATCAAATGTCCATATTACAGAACCTTCTCGCTCAAGGGCTCTTATTAAGGTGCAAGATGGATGCAATAATTTTTGTGCTTATTGCATCGTCCCATATCTTAGAGGAAAACCAACCAGTATTCCAGGGAGCAGGATAATTGCTCAAATTAATAGTCTTAAAAATCATAAAGAAGTAGTTCTAACCGGAGTAAATATCGGGCTATATAAAGGTGGCCTAGCAAAGCTGCTTGAAAAAGTACTCAAGCAAACAGATATTGAAAGAATTAGACTGGGCTCTATCTGGCCTACTCATATTACCAGTGATTTAATTAAGCTTTACGCAGGTAGTGACAGATTTATGCCTCATTTTCATCTGTCAATTCAATCAGGTTCAAATAAGATTCTTAAAAAAATGGGTAGAACCTACACTAGAGCTACTATTAAGAAGATTACCGGTCAATGTAAAAAGAAAATTCCAAATATCAATTTTACTACAGATCTGATTGTTGGTTTCCCAGGCGAAACAGATAAAGATTTTAATGATTCATGTGACCTGGTTAGCAGTATTGGTTTTTCCAAAGTCCATGTCTTCAAATATTCCGCTCGCCCAAAAACAAGAGCCGCCACTATGCCAGATCAAATTGATGAGCGAGTTAAACAAGTAAGAAGCAGAGAGCTAATTGAGCTTTCAGGTATAGTTGGCAAAAAAGCTACTAAAAAATTTAAGACAAAAAAACTTCCTGTATTATGGGAAGATAAAGTTGATGGCTATTGGTACGGATTTACTAGTAATTACATAAGGAAGAAGAAAAAAGTAGGTAAGAAAGATTTAAAAAATATTATTTCTTCCTAACAAGTTTTTTAAATTCATCCCCCTTTTCTCTGTAATCGCTGTAATAATCATAACTTGATGCAGCGGGGGAGAGAAGCACCACTGCACCAGGCGTGCTGAACTTAAAAGCCGCCTTTACAGTTTCATCCATATTGCGCACCCTAATTAATCTAGACTTTGTTCTAGCTTTTTTTAACTCTTTAGCAATTATTTCACCAGTATGCGGCCAGTAAATTACATTTTTAATAGATTTATTTTTAATTTTTCTAACTAACCCCTCGCAGTCAAGTCCGCGATCAAAGCCACCGACTATCAATGTCTCCAAATTTTTACCCTCTAGCGCATCAATTGCAGCAACTGTTGATTCAGCCGTTGTTGAAAGCACGTCATTATAAAAAAATACATCTCTGTACTTACCAACTAGCTCTAGCCTATGACCTAAAGGCTTAAAACTCTTTATAGCTTTTATAATCGCGCTATCCTTAACACCCAAATACCTTACTACCTTCATAGCTCCCGCTATATTTTCCATATTAGCCCTACCAAGTAGTTTTGTCTCCACTTTAATCCCTGGTTTATTGTAAGCTACACTTTTAACATCCATTTTTTTAATATAGCTCTTTAGTGCTGCATGGTTTTCATTATAAAAAACAATCTTAGAGCTACGAGCCAAATTCATTTTAGCCTCAAAATAGTTTTTTAGACTTTTGTGATAAGTTAAGTGTTCTGGATAAAAACTAGTCACTACTCCAATATCAATTCTACCTTTAAGTGTATCTAGCTGATGAGAAGAAAGCTCAGCCACGTATATTGTGTCTTTGCTATCATATTTAAGATAATCCAAAAATGGTTTTCCAATATTTCCAACGAGCACCACTTTTTTACCAGATTTTTTTAATATTTCATAGATTAAACTCGACACAGTACTTTTGCCTTTCGTGCCAGTCACACCAATCACTTTGCCAGTCACATTTTCTAAAAATAGATTTAGATTTGTAGTCACTTGAGCACTACTCTCTAGTTTGATCCCCGCAGTCTTTACCACTAGGTCGTATTCACTCAAATCCTTTAAGTAATTTTTACCAAGTTTAAAAGTAATGTTCTTGTCCTTTTTCAAAACCTTCCTATATTCAGGATCAAACTGATTCAGGGTTTTTTTATCAGCAATAGCAATTTGCTGTTTTTTATTAATTCTTCTTAAGTGTTTATACGTTGATAACCCCTCTCTTGCAAAACCAAGAATTGCGATTTTCTGATCAAGTAGGCTTAAAAATTCAGCCGGAATGTTGTGCTCAGCCGAATCACTGAAAACAAGCTTCTCATATTTTTTAACATTTTTAATCCTAGGTAGTATCTCGGAAGCAAATTTTTTCATTACAAAATCACTCTCATATTCACCACCTTTGCTTGCCGCTATCATGGCAAGCGTCATTTCTTCAGGCAGTCCCACGCATTCAAAAGGCTTAAAATCTTTTACTCCGAGTAGCTGCCAAAATAGTTGAGCTAACCCTCTCTCTGCATAAAGATTTTTACCAAATATTTTTATTAACTCATCTTTAGCAATATATGGTGATAGGATTGTCCACACAAAGACATCTTTAGGACAAACATTGCACCATCTTTTTGTAGTTTTTTTTATTACTTTAAAATTTACATTACAACTTGAAAATATCTGATAATATTTTTTATACTTGGCAAATTCACGAGCTATTTTAAGCTCATGCCAAGGCCTAAGTAAGCTAAAGTATTCAATACTTGGCGTAATATATTTTTTTGTGTAATCCCTGAAAGCATCTTCAAATTCGATTGACTTACTCCATTGATGATTTATCATGTTACCCAGATACTTCACATTGCCATAATTAGCACTTCTTTCATTACCCATCACAATGAATTTGTAGTCGTATAAAATAGCTCGAACAAGTAGAACAAATGAATAATATACACTTATTGGAATGTGTCCATTGTATACCCCTTTCTTCTTGTTTAGCGCAAACAGATTAGATGACATTTCTCTTTTAGTATATGATATTTTTTTACCTGACACTTTAGCTACATTTTGAACTAGACTTGAGTTGCCCATATGACTCAGCTCATACTCCATTTGAGCTTCCTTCATTTTTTCGGCAACTACAATAGAATCTTTGCCTCCGCCAAGGGGAACTAAACTCCTATTTTTAGTCTTTAGCTTGTACCCTTTTTCTTTGTAATTTTTATCATACGGAAAATTGATCAGTCCTTTGTAATTAATTTTATTTTCATAAAAAAATTGACCTAATCCTTTAGTATATACCTTATTCCAAAAGCGAGCTTGATCTTTGCTTAGTTTGTACTTTCCAAGGTCAATTGTTTTAGGACAATACGTTTTGTAATAGCTAATTCCAGCAATTAAAAATAGATTAAATAGTGCCTTGTCAAAGGCCTTGGCTCTGTCTCCACTTAAGCTCTTAAATTCTTTAGGGAAAACCAATTTTTCTCTAAATTTTAAACTACCCAGTGAATAATTAAAAACCACAACTCCTGTGAGGGAGTTGAAGCTATATTTTTCAAATTTGAATACTTCTGGCTTCATAATTATTCTAAGCTTTCTACGTTTACTCCAAAACTCCAGTCAACTTCGCTGAAGTCATGTAGTAAGTTATTAATATATTTTTTTAGCTCATTGTATTTGTCCTCAGTCTTTGCTTCAAATTTAATAGTAAGGTATGGTCCATTTTGTGAGTAGCGAATTACAAACATAGAATCCTTCATCTCAAGCCTAACTCCATCTCCAGCTCTTTCATCATCAATTACCTCTGCTTCCTTAAAATCATCTCTTAGTTTATTAGAAATTTTTTCCGTTAGCTTAACTTTTTTGCCATCAGGGCAACCCACTTTAATTTCAGGACTTGAAATGTATTCTGGCAAATCTTTAATAGCCTCACTTAGAGTTTGGTTTGTTCTTGATAGATAATCAAGCAAGCGAAGGGTAGCATAGCAACCATCATCATGATTATAGAAATCAGCTGAAAAGAAAAAATGACCTGAAAGTTCTCCAATAAAGGGAGCTTTTACTTCTTGATTTTTTTTCTTCAAAAAACCATGACCTGTGCGCCACATAAAAGGCTCTCCGCCGTATTTTTCAATTGTTTCAGGTACAACTTTTGAACACAAGGTGTTAAACATGATTTTTTCACCTGGGTGCTTATGGAGCACATCAATTGCAAACAAACTAAGAAGTACATCATTCCATAAAATTGTGCCCTTTTCATCAACAATACCAACTCTGTCTCCATCACTGTCATATGAAAATCCAAGGTCAGCCCCAGCTTCTAATACTTCTTTTGATAATCTTTCTGCTACCATAGTTTCCGTTGGATCAGGAACTCCCATAGGAAATGAGCCATCAAGATCACAATTTTTTTCTATTACCTCACACCCGGCTCTTCTTAGTAGTTCTGGCACAATAGCTCCTGGGGTGGATTTCGTTGGGTCAACAACTACCTTAAATTTCTTTTCGATATTTGTTCTTTTAATTAAGTCACTAAAATATTCATCAGTAATGTCAATCTTCTCTAAACTCCCAGGAGCATCTGAAGTCAAATATTTTTCATCTTCAACTATCTGAACCAGCTCTTCCAATTGCTCAGCAATTAAAGCCTCAGAATAATCAACCGACGCCTTAAATCCATTATATTCAGCAGGATTATGAGAAGCCGTAATCATTACTGTCCCTTTCGTCTTGAAGCGGTATTGCGCCCAATAAATTCTACCCACCAGCACCATGCCAATATCAATTACATCAAGCCCTGTTGAGAGAACTCCTTTGGTAAATGCATCCTGGTATTCCTTGCCCGTTAGTCTTACGTCACGGCCAATCACAACTTTTGTAACATCACGCTTTGCCATATATGTCCCATAAGCTCGACCAAAATGCTCCATTATTTCAGGGTTTAGATCCTTATTAGCAATGCCACGGATATCATACCCACGAATTATATGGTGATTTATTTTCATAATTAGTGACTTAGTTTATTAAATACACTTCTACCTTGTTTAATCATTTTATTAACAATTTTTTCATCCCGACCATTAGCTATTATTCTAAATAGCCCTGGTTCGGTCTGTGAACTTCGAAAAAATAGCCAGTTAAACTGATCAAACAGAATTTTTATTCCACTCATATTCCCCGTCACTTTAATCATCTTGTATTTTCTAGTCCGAAAGTAGTCAATTAGCTTTCTTCTGAGCTCTACCACTTTATCTTTTTGAGCCACAGCTCTTAATCTCTGCTCGCTGTATCTCGGATAGTTCTTAAGTATTTCAATTAATGATATATTTTGCCTTGCCATAAGGGCAAGAATAACAGCAACTGACAATAGTCCATCTCTGCATTTACTAGGTGACACTATTAGTCCTCCACAACTTCCCTCGCCCCCAACCTTACTGCCAAGAGCTGTCATCTTAGTAACTACATTAGTCTCACCAACATCAACCTCAGATATATTTCCTTTATATTTTTTAATAATCTCATGAACTAAATGAGATGTAGGCAAATTAACCACTACTTTTTGCCCTTTAGCCTTAGTGCTTAGCACACTCTCTACTCCAAGCGCCATCATCTCATTACCGGATACCATTTTACCGTTTGCTAGCACTATTTCCATCCTGTCAGCATCAAGATCAAGTCCAAAACCAAAGTCTGCCTTTTTGTTTTTAACAACACTTCTTAATTTTGCCAGTGATTTTACCGTTGGTTCAACCTGGCGCATGAATTTTCCTTCTTTCATGTTTACCCCGACTATCTCCACATTAAGTTTTCTAAAAAGTTTTTCTATTACTTCTCTTACCGGGCCACCGTTCGGGTCGGCCACTAGTTTAAAGTTTGATTTTCGAATTTCTCTAACTGCTTCGTACCCAATAATTTTTAAAATGTAGCGAACATATCTATTATCTAGATCATTTTTTTTGTTTATCAACTTTCCTCTCTTTGTAGCAATGTCATGAGTGTTTTTAAAGGTATGAACTTTTTTAATAATCCTCTCACTTTCTTTTACTAGTAGTATTGCTCCATCGCTACCTAACATTTTAAAACCATTAAATTCAGGTTCATTATGCGATGCCGTAATCATCACTCCACCACACGCCTTGTATTCCCTAACACCTAGCTCCACTGCTGGTGTACCAGCTGTACCTACGTCAATCACATTAAACCCAAATTTAAGAAATTTTTGAGTAAATATTTTTTGTAATTTTTTACCAGACGCTCTAGTATCTCTTCCAATAACAACTCTGACTTTTTTATTTCCATCCATCAGGTACTGGGCATAGACAGTGGCATATTTTCTTACAATTTCATCCGTCAAACTCTTGCCGTAAATTCCTCTAACACCTGAAAATGATTCAACTAATTTTTCCATTCAATTTAGTTAATTTGGAGGCCTGGGCGGGATTCGAACCCGCGAATATTGGTTTTGCAAACCAAGGTGTTAGACCGCTTCACCACCAGGCCTTGTTATATATAATAATTTGGCATTCCATCACCAAATTTTTCTTTTATTGTTTTATAATTTTGTGCTGAAGAACCAGACAAATCAAGTTGCTCAATTTCGTCCAAACTAAACCATCCAATCTCATCACACTTACCAGGCTCACATATTTTTGGCTCACCTTGTCTTACTGTGCAGATAAAAGTGGGGGATACCCAATGCTGATTTTCATCTTCTATTATATGATTACATACTTCAAGCAGCTCCATCACCTCTATCTCCAAATCGTGTTCCTCTCTAATTTCTCTAGCTATACCTTCTTCCAATTTTTCTCCAAATTCAATACTTCCACCAGGAAAATCCCATTTACCAACTTCATTGCGTGATTTTGGACCTCGTTTAGCCAGAAATAATTTCCCCTCGGTATTTATAATCACGGCTCCCGATCCTATTCCAATATAATCAACTCCTTTTTGCATAACTATTATTCATTATATATATCTAAATCCTACCCTAAATCAACTATTTTTTCAAGTAAAAAGGCGAACAGTAACAATGTTCGCCCTACTATATTTAATAATGAATCAAATAAGTAAATATGTTATTGTCCATAAAATTGCATTATATGTTGCACCCGATACAATTTTTTGCCTTATGTTTTCTATTCCCCATATTGACAACTTATCTATTTTAAAGGGAATAAAAAATAAAATAGCTGTAAATATCAGCAAGAAAATTAAAATAACTGTGTCTTTACTCATTTTTTTTTGCCTCCGCAATTTATTTAATTTTTTTAACTTTTATTATATTCAATGATTTAATTGTTGGTGGTTTTTTAAGTAGCCCATGCTTAGCTCCCATCTTGGTTACCACTGAATTTGAGTTTAACATCCCGAGTTGTAGTGATTTTTTAAGATCCCCATCATATAAATGGAGTCCCGCTACAAATCCTGACCCAAAAGCATCTCCCGCTCCAGTAGCATTTACCACTTTTTTAGGCAGAATTGGCGACCAATAAAATTCATGATCTTTTTTCACCCAAGCACCAGCCTTGCCACCTGTAACGCACAAAATGCTATATGGTGCCAGAAGCTCAAGCTTGCTCATTATGGTCTTAATGTTTTTTGTCCTTGATTTTGTCAGTCTACGCGCCTCATCAAGATTCAAAAACAATACATCAACTCTTTTAAGTAGGCTCACCATCTTAGCTTTACTAAGCTCAAACTCGGCATTGCCTGGATTCCAAGCTATTTTAGTATTATTACCATGACCCAGGTCAAACAAATTTTTAAGCATTCTAAAATTACCATTCACCGAAGTAACAAAAAACCAATCACTTACAAGTTTTTTAGTAGGTACTTTGGTCGTATCATTAAAGTCAGCTGCTCCACGAAAAGTTAGCGTTGTTCTGTCTCCCTCTTTGTTTATAAATATTACTGAGTAACCAGTTTCTTCTTTTCGATCAACCTCAATCATTTTTGTATCAACTTTGAAACTCTTCATTGTTTTTATAATCTCCTTGCCTGCCAGATCTTTCCCAATGCGACTAAAAAGGCCGACCTTAAGTCCCATATTAGATAGAGTCGCAGCAGTATTAGATCCACCACCACCAATATCAAAATATATGTCCTTTAAGGCGATCTTATTTCCAACTACATTTTTATCAAATGGATCAAGTGCTTTAACTGGATATTTTAAATCCTTATTCAGAATAAATATATCTCTCATGGCTGATCCTATTGATATGATGTCGTATTTTTTCTTCATGCTTTTATTATACATCATTATTATAATTTCTCTAACTCTTCCCTAACTATACTCCTATCATCCCAGGCAATCTTTTTACCACCGGCTACGCACATTGCTTGTTCCGCTCCTTTGCCAGTGATTAAAATGAGATCTCCCTTACTGGCAATCTCTATTGCTTTTGCAATAGCTTTCTTGCGATCTAATATCTTTAATAGTTTTTCTTTTGCGACTTTCTCTGCTACTTGATCCATAATTTCCTCTGGATTTTCATCATATGGATCTTCATCCGTGATAATTATATGGTCCGCCTTATCTGACGCCATTTTACCAAGTATTGGTCTCCTGGCTTTATCCCTACCACCACCAGTTCCCCCAAGTACATGAATAAGTTTTTCATATTGAATAGCTGAAATTGTCTCATACAATTTTTCCATTGCTTTCGGGTCATAAGAGTAATCAACTATAATGTACATTCCTAAATCATTTTCAATAAATTCAAGCCTGCCAGGTAGTGGTTTTAGATTGCTCACTCCGTCAGCTATACCACCTTCATCTACCCCGAGCTCTCTTGCCACACTGGCAGCTGCTATCACATTCATCTTATTAAATTCCCCAAGTAAATTAAATTTCCAGGTCTGTTGCCACCCTTTTTTACCATAAGGTAATTTTTTATCAACTTCAAAACCAAGGAAATATACCGCATGTTCATCTTCAATATTAACTACACTAATTTTATTCTTCTTAGGTGATTTTTCTAAATGTTCAAATAGTTTTCCTTTAGCCTCTTTGTATTTTTCAAAACTACCATGAGAATCAATATGCTCAGGATACAAGTTCGTGAAAACCACCATATCATAATCAATACCAATATGTCTAAACTGAGCTATACCTTCTGAACTAGTCTCAATAATTGCAATCTCACAACCTTCTTTCACCATTCTACTTAATAATTTTTGAGTCTGAAATCTGCCCAGCATGGTCATTTTCTTATCATTTAACCATTCATCACTACCTACTTTAAAAAGTGTTGTACTAGTCATGCCAACTTTTTTACCTGCTGATTCTAGAATTTGGCTCGTAAAGTAGCAGGTACTAGATTTACCCTTAGTTCCAGTCACTCCAACGATTGTCATTTTACTACTAGGATTGCCATAAATAATCTTAGCAAAAATTGCTAAGCTGAGATGATAGAAATCAAGTATAAACCTTGGAGTTATTTTTTTTATTAATAATTTTATCATATTGCTCTCTTTATCATAAAATCAATATTCTTGTTAGTATTTTTGTGCAAAATTTTTACTTCAGGATTATCGTATTGCCAAATTCTAAAGATTTGATCAATAAACCCCTGCCCAACCGTATCTACTTTGTCAAAATCAAGCTCAATTTTTTTAAATTGGCTAAGACCGGTTACCAATCGTTTAGCTTGTGATCGCGATACTAAGTCATCTCCCATTTTGTATAATTTAACACTAATCTCAGTTTTAGTAAAATCAGCTTTGTCATCAGATGAATATTTACGAAAAACATTACTGATTTTATTTTTAGAGTCAACAGAAATATTAAAAGTAACCCTTGTACCCTTTATTTCTTTAGTATTTGAAATAAAAAAATCATCAACCAAAGTATTAAAAAGAAGTTTTTTATCTGAGCTGCGTATTAAAAAAGTATTTCCCAGTTTTGAAGTAAAAAATATTCCTTCTCCGGAGTGAAATTTTGGTGCAGTAGTCTGTTTGCCTTTAGTTAGCTCCTGGATGGCTTCCAAAGGGCCAGATAAGTTCTTCTTCTTAGCGATATTATTAAATATACCAATACCTTCATCTATCACATCAAATCGAATTGATCCTTCACCTCTGTTTAATAATATTTTAATATTTTTTGATTTTGAGTGATCTATTGCATTATTTAACATTTCAGTAAAAGCATAATCTAAGATTTTTCTTACATTATTTGGAAGATCAAAGAAAATACCACTTTCCTGTTTAATTTGTTCCAAAATCAAATCTTCAGATAAATTCTTATTAACCAATGTCCTTTTAATCTTTAGAATGTGATTATTTTTACCTTTAAGCCCTTTTTTTGACGCTTTTACATAGAAAGATTGCCTTGCTCTACCTATTAGTAGTATTTTTCCTTCCTCAACCAGTTTTTTAAAAAACCTATTGACATAGGCACGCGAAAAACCAGTTATCTTGACAATATCAGCAACCTTTATTTTTTTCTTTTTTTCTATTTCCTTTATAATTAGTTTTTCTATGTCCATAAGTATGCATTTAGTTGACAATACTAATATTAGCATAAATAAAAAGAATTGTCAACTAATCGTCAACAATCCAACCCAAATTCACTAGTTACAAACTATCTCCCCAAAAATTCTTCCACCTTGGCAATATCTTCAGGTTTGCCGAAAGTATGCCAGTACTCTCTGAGAGGAAATATTTTAACTTTCTTTTCTTGCGCTAGTAGTGTTATTGCATCAGTTAATTCATATTCTCCTCGAGGTGATTTTTCAACTCTTTTTAAAGTATCAAAAATTTCAGCGCTAAATTTATACATTCCCGGACTAATCAAATATTCCATAGCCCTGTCTTCGTCATAGTCGACCCCTGGAGTTGGTTTTTCAATAATACGTCTCAAAAAATTATTCTCATCATACTCTAAAATTCCAAAATGTTTAGGCTCCATGTGATGAAGCCCTGCAATGTATGAAAAGTCATTTTCTGTTTCTGCCATTCTTTTAAGGTCATTTGGTGAAAACAGGTCATCGCCATTTATTACCATAAAATCATCCGCACCAATAGATTCTTCTACCGCAAGAATGGGTATTGCTGTACCATACTTTTCGGTTCCCATTATCTCAAACTGATCAACTAGTTTTAAATTAAAGTACTCCCCATATTTTTTAGCAAACTCCTGCATGGCTTCTTTTTTGTACCCAACTACTATGATAATCTCTGACAACCCAGCTTCTTTAAGGTTTTCAAGCACGTGATACAAAAAAGGCTTACCAGCCACATCAATTAGATGTTTTGGTTTATCTACTCCCAGCTCTTTCATTCTAGTGCCTTTGCCAGCCGCCATCACAACAACTTTTTTAATCATATTTCTTATGGAATTATTTTTTTAAGTAATTTTAATATTCTAAATGTATTATACCATTTTCGGTTGAATATATAGTCCCAGGTTCCAATGAACCTTATCTCTCTACCGCCAAAGCCTTTTTTAAATCTTGTAATTCCACTCCATGCCCTGTTGAGCTCACTTATTCCCCAGAAGTCATATATTTTCATACCCTTTTCTTTGGCGTTTTTTATTGCTTCCCATTGCATCAAGTAATTTGGCATCAGATCTCTGTCTTCACTGGAACTTGCCCCGTGCAGATAAGTCGCAGTTGATCCAAAATAAATCACTATCGCGGCAGATAGTGGTTTGTTTTCTTTTTCAGCAATATACATTTTAAGCTCTACGTCTGAATACTTCGATGTGAAAAAATTAATCATTTTTTTGTAATAGTCTTTGCCATAAATCTTTATCTTATTTCTCTCTGCAGTTCCTTTACTTAGATTATAGAAAATATCTGTGTCAGATGCTTTTGTTTTTTCTGTCATTTCTCTAACTTTTACTCCCTTTTTTTCAGCCAACCGTATATTATATCTAGTTTTTTGATGCATCTCACTAAGTAACTCATCATCTGAACTGTCTAAATCAAGCACCCAGGTAGTTTCAGGCTCTTTGGATGAAGTAAGAATTTTTGGCTTTCTATACCCTAGTCTACCCAAAAAACCCTCAATATGCTCACGATACGGTGTTGGCGGGCAAGTGCGCATGAAAATAGCAGGTGCAAGTTCACTCTCCATCTTTTTAATAATCGGTCCATAGGCATTTACTCTTTTGTCCCGGTAATTTTTATGCCAAATAAGGCCTCGTGGGCAATACCAATAAAAGTTGCCTGCAGGCAAACTTTTTTTGATAAAGGTAAAAGCTATTTTTATCTCATCTTCTTCAATTACTGCCCATCTAGTAATCTCATTTCCAAGAACCTTTTTATTAAACTCTCCCCATTCAAAGGATTGCAAAAAACTGACCGGATCTGAATTATTGGCCACAAAATCATTCCACTGCTTTTTCCTTTTGTAATCGGTTAATATTTCCATGTTGGAGGGTTAAATGAGGCTTAAAAAATTTTAAGTCGAATACCGACAACGGGCTTTGTGTTATGCCGAAGGCATCACAAAGACCTACACTTTATTAATTAAATCTACTCTTTTTAGCAAAAAAAATCAAGTAAATGCGATAATCTATATATAAAACAAATTAAGCCTTGACTAAATGCAAAATATCTGTTAATATAATAAGAAATTTGCACCAAAAATAAACAGGAGTAACCAAACTAATCACCCCAAAATTGGAGGATCCATGAAGAGAATCACACTGCTACTAACCGTCGCCCTGTTTTTTATCTTCGCCACTTCCGGCTTCACTCAAATGCTCGGTCTCTCAGACAGAAATTCACCAGGTCAAAACACTTTTCAGGCGGGTTTCACTAAGTCGAACATGATGCTTTTAAGCCAAACCGGTCTTAAAAATTATGATATCTTTTTTAACTACCTGCAATCAACTGACGGAGGAGACTCAAAAATATTCGGTGGGGGAGTAGGAGTACAATTACTAAAAGGGTCATTTCTACATGCCACAACTTACCAAACGATTAATTACAATATCAAACCAGAAACCAGCTTTGAATACACTCCACTGCTTGTTCTTGGTAGAGAACTGGTAAATAAAGATTATCTACACCTGACACTGTTCGTTGGCTTGGTTTCGACCTACTATTTTGAAGGGTCTAAATATAAGTTTAATGGGTATCCAATAGGCCTAATGTATCAAAACAAATTTTTCGATAAAGCAACTTTTGATATCCGCGCCGAATATGATCCAAAACAAAAAGTCTTTGCATTTTCCCTCGCCATTAACCCTCAGCTTGGGAAGAAAACAGAATAATAATGAAATAAATAATAAAAATATATAAATCCATCACATCCTGATGGATTTTTTTTAATATATAAGCTAAACTAAAATTATGCCTAAAAACTTCAAAGTACAAGATAAATATTTTGACCGCGCCAAGCGCCAAGGTTACCTTGCTAGGAGCGTTTTTAAGCTTGGAGAAATTCAAAACAAATTTAAGCTGATCAAAAAAGGAAACTCTATCCTGGATCTAGGCGCTGCACCAGGATCCTGGCTACAGTACGCCGTAGAGATTGCAGGACCAAAAGCAACTCTTATTGGGGTTGATCAAGCTCAAATTAAAAAAATAGCGTCAAATGTAAAAACAATTGAGGCTGATATTTTTAGTGCTGATCTGGAAAACATGATAAAGGAAATTTATCCAGATAAATTTGACATAATCTTATCTGACCTGGCTCCTAAGACATCGGGCGTTAAAGATGTTGATCAAGCCAGATCAATTGAGCTTAATGAAAGAGTACTTGAGCTATCAAATAGTCTTCTGAGATCAAACGGTCACATTGTTTTAAAAGTCTTTAGAGGTGGCGATTTTGATAATTTCTTGTATCATGTAAAAAAGAAGTTCAAATTCGTCAAAACATTCAAACCTAAAGCAAGTAGAGATAGAAGTTTTGAGATATATGTGATTGTAAAAAAATAGTTATATTGTTTAATCTAAAAACCCTCCGATTACTCGGAGGGTTTTATAATTGACTTACTATTCTTTTGACCTCTCAAGACCTCTTTCAACTAGTTCTTCTAAAACTTCATTGTCAATCGTATATTCTTTATCTCTAAATTGCACTGTTGTTTCAGCCTCACCCTTTTCATCAGTTTTTATTTTACTGGTCCAATTATCTAAGATTTGCAAACTTCCTCCAATCTCCTCAAGTTTGGTAATATTTTTACCAGTTTGCTTATCAACAAGCACTCCAGACATTAAAAAAGGTTCAGTTATTGTTTTATGAGTATTATGCATTATATCTAACTTGCTATCATCTTTTAGTTTGCTTACTAGTCTGTCATGGCGTCGATCAAATAAAACTGCAAAATCACTCGCCGCATCTTTGGGCGGATGCAATTTAGCCAGCTCTCCATCAGGATTATCCAGCCATTCAGCTATCACTGGCTCTTCTGCGGCTTCTGCAATTTTTTCCTGCTCATCAGGAGATAGTTTTGAAAAATTTTCAAACTTAAGTCCTTTTTCTTCCATAATCTTTTTCTTGTTTTCATTCCACATTTTAAGGTACACCTTGTCATATTCACTAGGTGGATTTGAAGAAAGTTCTTTTTTAACTCGAATAGCTTCCTTTATTTCAGTCTCAGGTTTAATATCTTTATACCCTTCAGTAATATTATCTAGCGTTTCAACTGTTCTTATCTGATCGCTGGCATATCTTTTAACTACTTTAGCTGTACTGCCTGGCGCAATTATTTCTTGGCCAAGCTTAGTTGCTTCGCTAGCTCCTTTCTCAGATATAGCCGAAGTAGAGATCCCATCTCCGCTCGCATTGCAAACATCACCGCTTTGTTTCTGAGCATGACGAATCCAGTGATTAGTCACTTCTACATTGGTTACAATCTCTTTATTTCCTTCCCGGTCAAGATTGCGCATTATTTGCTCAGAATTCATTTTTTCACTCATATAGATTAGTTATTTTAATACTTCTTTGTAAAAAGTGTCTATGCCAAATATTTTTTCATAATCCTTGACATTTTTTATTACAACACCATGAGGTAAAAAATTTGTTGGTATTGGCTTATTCTTAACTCTTTTAATTATCTCATTTGTTGGTTTCCAGCTCATTTGAGCCGCATCAAATAGTTTTTTTAACTGGTAGCACTCCTGTAATAAGACTTTGTACTTAATCTGCTCAATATTCATCTTTTTGATCTGCCTGTAAATATCACGAGCTTTATGAGACAACTCTTCAATTAATTTATCTCTTTTTTTGTTGCCAATTTGCCTACCATCAACCACTATGGAATGTTTTTTTAAGCTCTCTACCGGACTACCTTTTGAAGAAATTGTATGACACCCTACTGCTTTGATCTCCCAATGAATATTTTGATACAGGGAATATATTTTTATGTCATCAACTGAAGACATATATCGAGCTGGCCACAGCTCACTAGGTTTTAAATTAGTAAAATGTCTAATTAGCAGAGTGTAGTCGCTATTCTTATACCTCACTTTATACGGACCATAAACTTCCCATGCAAAATCAGTCACCACGTCATTATATAATCCATGAACAAGTGACCCAGCTGATGTGATTAGCCTGCCGATATTTTTAGCATCATCAATACTTGAATCTTTCCAAGCTGCACTACCAACTATCTTCTTAATCTCCTTTGCGTCATGGCATGGATTGGAGTTTTCAGAAAAAGGATCATCCGGGCATTTCTCAATTAGTGTTCTTGCTAGAAGATTAGATACTGTTTTAAAATCACCCGCTTTTTTACTGGAATTACAATGTACATAGGCTGTAATAAGCTTAGCCAGAATCGTACGAGTATTTGAAGGAACAGGGATTAGATCTTCAAACTCTGAAAACTTTTTATCTTCTAAGCCCAATTTTTTTATTGCTTTTGCAACTCCTGAAATCCACAAATCATACCACAGTGGATTAAAATGGTAGAAATCAAGAGGTTGAAATGCTTCAAAGGAATTACCACCAAAAAGACTGTAATATCCTTTTGAAAAACGTTTAATCCAGTGCATAAATTTCACCTTTATCTCCATCAACTAAGATGGATGTCCCATTTTTAATAACCTTTGTTGCCTTTTTAGTACCAACAACAGCTGGAATTCCCATTTCTCTGCTAAGAATTGCTGGGTGAGATGTTATTCCACCAATATCAGTTACAATAGCGCTCGCCTTAATCATTACAGTTACCATTGTCGGATCAGTCAGGGTAGTAACTAAAATATCACCCTCTTTAAAATCAGCCAAATTTCCATTTGGCATAATAATCCAGGCTTTACCTTGTGCGTTTCCAGAGCTAGCTGCAATTCCTTTTAGAATCAATTTTTTTTGTTTCTTCATATATATTAAGTATATAAGCAATAATCCCATAAATCAAGCAGTAGTAAAAAATATTATATAATATTATCAAATCCTTCTAGCCACCCCTTTCCGAGTATCAAGTTCAACCATATCACCATCTTTAAATATTTGTGTTGCTTTCCTTGTACCTACAATACAAGGAATTTTTAACTCCCTAGAAATGATTGCCGCATGGCACATTAG
>Ga0233437_1001660_pt1 | contig 39124 bp, 30 predicted proteins | sample SI_122_August201_FD_182714 | JGI IMG/M metagenome (GOLD analysis project Ga0233437, IMG submission 182714) | Seawater microbial communities from Saanich Inlet, British Columbia, Canada - SI_122_August2016_200_MG | ecosystem: Environmental > Aquatic > Marine > Inlet | place: Canada: British... | reverse complement strand
CTTTAAATCTTTCGGTCTTGTGTTCCCCTGGATTTGAACCTGCCTTGATCAGCCGAATCGCCGTATACGGACCCGTATGTACGGTGGTGTGGGAGGGGGGAGCTGTGAGGCTCCTCCCTATCCCGATTAGCACCTTATGAGTTTAAAATAATTACTCCCGCAACAAGATCTTTACGTCGAGAATGGAAAATCCGGTAGTTCCACCGACGGCCTCAGCAAAGACAAAGGCGATGGTATTTTCACCTTCTTTTAACAATCCCTCTTCAAGCTCGATGGTAACGGTCTTTGGCGCCACATCTGCCACTATCTGCGGGGGCAGCTTCACCTCTTTGTCATTTATCAACATCACTGTCTCTGCTACATCATCGATATCCCAACCGGTAACTTGAATAGCCATTGATTTTACCTCATTCAACTGCAAGTTAACGGAAACCGTCTCTTTATCGCCGGGCTTGGCCGGTCTCATCCTAATCTCGGAATCGACCACTACTACAATGCGGGCGCCTGATTCATCATAGGATTCGGTTGATCCGGGCAGATATTTGCTTTTGTCCAGTTTGAGAAAGCTCGCAGCATTGTTAAAATATATATCTTGTTTCTGCTCTTCAGTTAGAAATGTGGCGGACTCAATCGCATCAATTGACATCCCAACCGTTTCGGGCCAAATCATTTGATCGGTCCCAAACATGATACGTTTTCCAAGACGTGCTTGAATCAGCCGTTGCAGATAGGCATGAAATTCTTCCGGGGTTAATAACCAATTTATGGCTGAAATATCCATATATACTTGTGTATACATAAGCATCAGGGCAATAGTATCTTCAAGATTTGGATACCCCCCATGGGCAATATAAATTCGTAATTTCGGATGTTTCACCAGGACATCCTCAAGTAGTAACGGATTGCCGTGACGCATGCGAAAATTTGGATCGCCCAAATAAGGCGACATCTGAGGTCCAAAACCGGTGTGTAAACATACCGGAATGCCCAGTTCTTCAGCCAAGGTATAATAGGGTTCCAGTTTTGGATCATTAGGAGCTACACCCGCGTACTGCGCGGTAATTTCACCCATTATCTGAAGTTGACCAGACTCATATAATTTGCGCAACTCGTCAATATCAGGCCATTCCTCAAGACGCTTATTCACCGGTGCGGTATACCTGGGGAACTCCATGCCAGTGAGAAAGCGCTCCGGAGCATGAGTCTTCCATTTTTTTGCCATCTCCAGTTGACCAGACCCAACGGCCAAAACGATATTATAATGATCCATTTCCGCTATATAGGCCTCTATTGCTTCGGTATTGGATCTTGCCGCAGGGACTTTCGCGGTAATCAGATTGGGAGCTGGGGGATCGCCATATTTATTCCACTGAAACATATGCATATGCATATCAATAACGGGGAAAGGTTCCGAGCTTTTTTCACAAGATACAATGAACGAAAGAAAAAAAGTTACGAAGGATAATATAAGAATAGTTTTTTTCACGTTGATTCCTCCGTATTTGAGTTATTGTGCTAACGCGGAAGTCAGCAGCAGGCAGGGCAATGATACCTTTCAATTAGCGTAAGCGCATCGCCCTGCCTGTCTGCTGAGCTGACAGATTATACGAATTGTTATTTTCTCCTCTTAAATATTATCCCAAAGCCTGGAAAAAACATAGGTGTCCTTTTTCGATATTCAATGTAATCTTCACCAAGCCGTTTCAAGAGTTCTGGTTCCTCAATTGCTTTTAGTTCCCAAACATTAATAAAAATGAAAAGCGGTGTGAATACAACAAGAAGACAAGCAGATCCAAGTAATACACCAAAACCAAATAGCAGGGCAAATACGCCAGTAAGCATTGGATTCCGCACATAGGCATATGGACCGGTCGTGACTAATTGGGGTGGAGGATTGAAAGGAACTGGAGTACCTTTTGCTCTAATAAAGTTTAAAACCGACCATCCCATTAAAAACAAAGCAAGCAAAAAAATAGGTAAAGATAAAATGATATGAAACGGACTGGGGAATATAACGGTACGGCCTAATAACCTATCCACTTGCAAGGCTATAACCACAAAAGAAAATATCAATAGGGCATAGAAGAACGCCCCGATAGGTGTAAAAAAGTTTCGGATTTTTCTACTGCCAGTCGCAACATTATACAAAATTTCAATCCATTTAGTTCTTAGGGACATGATTCTAATCCATTTTAAAATCAATAAATATTTCGTATAACGCCTCGGCATCACCCGCCTTGCCCAGAGCGAAGCAGCAGGTAAGGCCGGTGTGCATGCACTTGTTAAGCAATTAGTTTGTATTTATCAATTAATTCAATTAAATTAATATCTTCGTCTTCTAAACAAAAATACTCTGAATTAATTCCAAGATTTGTAGCTGATTCTATATTCTCTTTGGAATCATCAAAAAATAATATTTCGTGCGCATCAATATCTAATATGGTTAATACGTTTTCGAAATATTCTTTTTCCGATTTAATAAATCCCATTTCGTATGAGTAAAAACTATAATCAAATATTTTCTCATAGCCTAAATTATTGTTCATATACTCCGCTCTGAATTTTTCTTGATTACTCGCTAGAGCTACTACAACACCTTGTTTTCTTATATTGCGAATTTCGGTAATGATTGTTTTATTTGATTCTATTGCGGTCCAGACCACAAGAAATGAATTTAATTTGCTCTCAATACCCATTTTGTTAAAGGTTTCACTAACATTTTCTGGAAAGGACTTAATTCCTTTCAAGCAAGGTTCTTCTATAATAAAGATCTTTTTAATGAAATCTGATGGGTTATACTTATCCCCACAAATTTCGCAAAGGCTATCCCTCCATCCAGTAGAAGGGAGTTGAATTACTCCATCCGCGTCAAATAGTATGGCTCTAATTTCTTTCATAGTGCCTTGCCTAACCAGTTATTATACGATTTCTGGATAAATCCTATCTAGATTTTTTTTCTTGACAAAAAAACGGTCCATATTCTAACAGTTTTCTAACTGGATAACTCTCTATGCTCAAAATACCCTCACAATCTTTGCGGCGTTACGACGACTTGTTAGTCAAGATGGCTGTGCCGAAACCATCACATTTTCTTTACAAAAAGTGGTTGAGGTACTATTTGGACTTTTTGCCCTAAAGAAGAATAATGTCTATACCCATACGCTCCAGAGCATGACGATCAAAGAGGCGAAAAGCCCGCTTGATTTCAAGTCGCAAGATTTTGAGGTCCAAACCAATCTTACTCTTTAAAGGCGCTTCTTCAGGAGTTCCTTTTTACGACAATTTACATTACGAATTTATGGATCTAAGATGATGGTTGTGGCCCCCGACAGGGCAAAACAAGCCGTCAGGAGCCGGATCGGCAGAGTTTGAGAAGTTGGTTCATGGGAACCTCCGGGAAGAGAATCCAGATTTAGTATCTAACGATTAGGTTATGAGGATCATATTTGAAAACTTCAGGAAGTCAAGGGAAATCTTTTTGATTATTATCTCACCGTTCTACTGCATACACACCCGCCTCACCTGGGAGAGGTCCGTCAGGCCCAGACAGATTTTCCGGATACCCTCCTGCATGAGGGTGGTCATGCCGTCCTTTATGGCCTGATCTTTCAGGACTTTTACTTTTGAACGGTTCTGAACCATTCCCTTGATTTCATCTGTTCCCACCAGAAGCTCATGAATGGCGGTTCTTCCCGCATAGCCGGTGCGGCCGCATTTTGAGCAGCCCTTCGCTCTGTGAAGGACAAAATCGTCGTTGTATGAAAATCCGAGCTGGTCGAAATCGCCGTCATAGGATCGAACCAGGACATCGAATTCGCTTTTTTCAGGGTGATAGGCTTCCTTGCATTTTTTGCAAAGGGTTCTCAGCAGACGCTGGGCCAGGACTCCCAGAAGGGCGTCGGCGAAATTAAAGGGGTCCATGCCCATGTCAAGCAATCGGGTGATGGTTTCCGGCGCGCTGTTGGTGTGAAGGGTACTCAGGACCAGGTGGCCGGTCAGCGACGCTTCAATCCCCATTGAAACGGTTTCCTTGTCGCGCATTTCGCCAACCATGATGACATCCGGGTCAGCCCTCAGGAAGGCCCGCATGGCGGTCGCAAAATCGAATCCGATTTTAGGGATGACCTGGACCTGGCGAAGTCCTTCCTGGGTGATTTCCACGGGGTCTTCGGCGGTCCAGATCTTGGTTTCCGGTTTGTTGATATGGGCCATGGCCGCGTGAAGGGTGGTGGTTTTTCCGCTTCCCGTGGGCCCGACCACCAGCGCGATGCCGTATGGTTGGGAAATGAGCTCCACAAAAGACTCATAGGCCTGGTCGCTCATGCCCATCTTGTTCAGGGGAATCGGTTTGCCGGCGGCCAGCAGTCTCAGCACCACATCTTCATTGCTCCCGGCGGTGGGAATGGTGGCCACACGAAGTTCAATATCCAAGGGGGCATATTTTTTGAATATGATTTTCCCGTCCTGTGGTTTGCGTCTTTCGGATATATCCAGGTCGCTCATGATTTTCAGGCGGGAAACAATGGCTCTTTTGAAAGTGTAGGGGATGGTCTGGTACACCTGGCAGGCGCCGTCGATCCGGAACCGGATCACGGTATTTTTTTTCCCCGGCCGGGGTTCCACGTGGATGTCGGAAGCATTTCGCGCATAGGCGTCGATAATCGATTTGTTGATCAGCTGAACGATGGCCGTGTCGTTCTCGGTTACCCCCTCGCTTTCCTCGGGTTCGTCATCGTCTTCCGATTTCAATTGGCCCAGAATGTCCTCGATGCTTCCCGAATCCGCAATGATTTCTTCGCCGCTCCCCACAAAGAAATGATCAATCATCCTGAAGATATCTTCCCGGGTCGAGACGCAGTATTCCAGTTCTTTCGTTTGAATGATCCGTTTGATGATATCGCGAGCCGGGAGATAGTCGGGATTTTCCATGATCACGGCAATTTTCCCCTCCTCATCGCTGACAGGGACAAAAACATGGGTTTTGAAAAATCCGGGTTTAAGATCCTTGAGCAGTTCCCCCGGAATGACCATGTTGTCATCGTAAGGAATAAAGCGGGTTTTGTAGTGATCCGACAAAGAATTTCCGATGACTTCTTTTGAGAGTTTAAAATCAGACATCAGAACCGCTTCAGCGCTTTTCCCGGTCTTTGCAGAAAGTTTGATGGCTTCACCAATATCTTTTTCCGACAGAATACCATTGGAGATGAGAAACTGGAATTTGCTGGGTTTTGCGGCCTGGGCGGCCTTCTGGTTTTTGAAAATAGCGATGCCCAGCACCTTTGAAATATCCAACACCGCCGATTGGTCCGTCTGATTGAAGCATTCACCGGTTTTTTTGTTGATCAGTTGAATGATTCCCAACAGGTAGCGATCATAAACGACCGGCACCACCAGCATCTCTTTTGTGCAGTAACCGGTTTTCTTGTCCCAGGTGAGGTCAAATGTCAAGCTGGGGTCAATACATTCTAACTCATTGGAATTGCGAACATCCTTGATGTTCAGGAGCTTTCCCGTGGCCGCGCAGAAGCCCGCCAGACTCTTTTTGCTGATGGGCACACGAATCTCTATGGGTTCATCACCGGTTTTGATTCTTGAATAGATCTCTCTGGTGCCGGTATCGACCACATAAATGGTCAATCGGTCCGCATCAAAAAAATCCAGAAGGTCGCCATGCAGTTTCAGGAGGATGTCGTTGGTGTCTTTGGCCGAATGAATTTTGTTGGTGATGTCATTTAGTTTTTTTTGGTAATTGAGCTGCTCCTCAAGGGTCTTTTTCCCAATGTCCATATCCAAAAAAATCCTCTTAATAGTCGTTAAATTAATAAAAATTATAGATAAATAAACCATAGAGTCAAGGATAAAGAAATGAATAGTCATTGATAAACCGTTGTTGATCCATTATAAAAGCGCCCATTAGAATACAAAAGAGAGGATACGCAATGTTAGTTGACAGCCATTGTCACTTGGACATGAAAGATTTTGACAAAGACGGGGAAGCGGTTATCGGTCGGGCGCGAAAGGAGGGTATTGTTCATATGATTTCAATCGGGATTGATGTGAAAAGCTCCCAATCCGCCATTGATCTGGCCCGCCGATACGCGTTTATTTCGGCTACGGTGGGATGTCATCCCCATGACGCGGATGAGTGTGGACCTGAGGATCTTCAGATGTTGTCCCGCATGACTGCCGAACCGGAAGTGGTCGCCTGGGGTGAGATCGGCCTGGATTACTATCGAAACTACTCAAAAAAGGAAAACCAGCGAAAGATTTTTCAGACGCAGCTTGAGTTGGCACAGACGGCGAAATTGCCTGTGATTATCCATGATCGGGATGCCCACGAAGAGGTTTACGCTACTTTGGAAAAAATGGGGAAAGGGGAACGAAAAGGGGTTATTCATTGTTTTTCCGGGGACAGGGATCTGGCGGAGGCGTTCATCGCGCTGGGATATTATATATCAATCCCCGGTACCGTAACTTACAAAAAGGCAATTCAAATCAAAGAGGTGGCCGCCACAATCCCTCTGGATCGCATGCTGGTGGAAACCGATTCGCCTTTTTTGGCCCCCGTACCCCGACGGGGAAAACGAAATGAACCCTCCCTTGTAAACCACACGGCCCGGGAAATTGCAAAACTAAGAGAGATCCCCTTTGAAACCGTTGCTGAGCAGACCACCCGAAACGCCGGGACGCTTTTTGGTCTGCCCCTGTAAAATATGATGATGCCTATTGATGAAAAACATCCGCTGGTTCTGGCATCCGCTTCACCCAGAAGGAAAAGACTGCTGGCCCGGATGGGTATTCCACACCGGGTGGTTGTAAGCCGGGTGAATGAAAATGGCCGTATTGAAAGCCCTGAGGTTTTCTGCCGGAATTTGGCCTATTTAAAAGCAAAGGATGTTGGCTCCCGGGAGGATGTCTCCTGGATTCTGGGAGCGGATACCATTGTGGTAATCGGGAGCCGGGTCCTTGGAAAACCGGTAAACCGTACGGATGCACAAAGGATGCTTTCCTTATTGAGCGGAAAAGACCATCAGGTCATCACGGGCTTCTGTGTTCTCAATCCCGCAGGAGAGATTGCCCACTCCGAGTCCGTTACCACTGTCGTCCGTTTTAAACCCATAAGTGAAGAAGAGATTGCCGGATACATTCGGACCCGTGAGCCATTCGGGAAAGCCGGTGCATACGCCATCCAAGGGGTAGGAGCATTCATGGTGGAATCCATTTCCGGCTCTTACACCAACGTGGTGGGCCTTCCCATGTGTGCTCTGATTAAGGCCCTGATCCAATGTGGTGCGCTCAAGTCTTTTCCATGAAGTTGTAACCGATTTCAACTTGTCGACTCTATAGCCTAAAACCCATTCAAATATAAGGTACTGTTAATGGTTGAGAGGTCATAGACAAATGGACGGAAAAATTTCCAGAAGATCATTCCTAAAAGGCGGCCTGGCGGCTGCGGGGGCGGCTGTGGCGTCTTCCCTGCCCATGCCGGAAGCCGTCAAGGCGTCTTCGGTGGAGGAATTGGCAACCCTCATTGATGTGCGAAAATGTATCGGCTGTGAAGCCTGCGTGGAAGCCTGTAAAGAGGTCAATGAGCCCAAGTTCCCAGAGCCGAAAAAGCCTTTTCCAAAGATGTACCCCAACCGGGTAAAGGTCTCCGACTGGTCGGATAAAAGGGATGTCATGGACCGGTTAACTCCCTATAACTGGCTGTATATCCAGGAAGCCAGCGTTAAGGTGAATGGAAAAGAAGAGACGCTTACCATTCCCCGCAGGTGCATGCACTGCCAGAACCCCCCTTGTGCGGATCTGTGCCCCTGGGGCGCCGCATACAAACTGAAAAACGGCATCACCCGGATCAATTCGGATTATTGCCTGGGGGGTTCAAAGTGCAAGACTGTCTGCCCCTGGCATATTCCCCAGCGTCAGACCGGCGTGGGGTTGTATCTGGATCTGCTGCCCGCTTTCGCGGGAAACGGGGTCATGTACAAGTGCGACCGGTGCTACAACCGGATTGCTGAAGGAAAACTTCCCGCCTGCATCGATGTATGCCCCGAGGATGTGCAGAAAATCGGTCCCAGAGATGAGATCTTAAAAGAGGCCCATGCCATTCAAAAGGAAATCGGTGGGTATATTTACGGGGAAAAGGAAAATGGCGGCACCAATACCATCTATGTTTCACCCGTGCCGTTTGAAGACTTGAACAAGGCCATTGAGACCGGCTCGGGCCAACCGGATTTGGAACCCGTAAAGGATTCCATGGCCCAGGCGGACAACCTGGCAAAGGCCATGGTGATTGCCCCCATCGCGGGTCTGGCGGCTGCTGCGGCAAAATTCTTTGTGGGCGCTAGAAAAAGCATGGGATCGGAGGAATAATAAGTCATGAAAACCTCAAATCAAACTGGATTGACAGCGGGAAACAAAGCGCTTCGTCGCGTCTTCATCCTGGCCATGGCCTTAACGGCCTTTACGGGATTCGGCCAGATGCCCATCTTTAAACGCTATTATATCTCCGATATCCCGGGTATGGCCTGGTCAGCTGATTTTTACGCAACCCATTTCCTGCATTATCTGGGGGCCAGTGTATTGCTGGGCCTATTTGCTTATTTCATCCTGGATTACATCCTTGCCGGAAGAAAGCAATTCCAATTGACCCCTTCGGCCTGGTTCCGGATTATCCTGATGGCGGGGATCGTTGGAACGGGTATTCTGAGAGTATTCAAGAACATGCCGGACGTGCTTTTTTCGCCGGCTTTTACGGTTTTTATCGATATTTCTCACCTGGGTTTTGCCATGGCATACCTGTTCACGGCCCTGGTTCTGGCTGTGATGAAGCGGGGATGGTTACGGAAAGTCAGTTATGCAGTGTAAAAATCATCCGGACCGAGATGCTGTTGTTCCCTGCCAGAAACATCAGACCGGATATTGCAGCGAATGCATTGACAATGGGGTCTCCTGTACCGATCCTACCATTTACTGCAAGTTTCGGGACCGGTGCATTATCTGGGAAATGGGGCGGGAAGAACGGAAAAAAGACACCTTTGAGCAGGGGGTCGAAACGCCTCAAGCGGCGGTTTGAGGGGCCGTTTTGAAGGGGTTCCTCAAAAGAGAGTATATCCTGAGAGATTGATCAATCCCTTTCAACGACACAAACCCCATATCATATGCCGGCCAGAGCTCCGCAATCATTTTTTGGGTCTCTTCCCCGATGATAATATCCCCGCCTTTCGCATGGTCCGCCAGACGGGCGGCCAGGTTGGTTACCGGACCCGTCGCCGTGTAGGTCATGCGGGTTTCCAACGTCCCTTTGAAAACGGTCATCCCCACCAGGGCCACGCCGGAATTGATGCCGATATTGACATTGACCGGTTCGAAACGGTCTGACATTTCATGGTTGAGTAGGAGGTTTTGCTCATGAATGTCAAAGCCGGCTTTGACCGCATTGATCGCATTGGTTCTTGCATCGTCATTTTTGAAAATAATCATGAGCCCATCGCCGGCGGTTTCGTTGATGTCGCCACCCGATCGGTGGATGGGATCGACAAAGTTGGAAAACATCTCTTCCACCATGTGGTTCACCGCCTCCGCGCTTTTGCTGGCACTGAGCCGGGTGTACCCTTCGAGATCCAGAAAGAGGACGGATACCTCCCTGCTTTCTTTTTCCTGGTTGAGTAATTCGGGGTTTGTTTCCACGATACGTCGCACCGACTGCGGAACAAAAGGGGAGAGATGGGCCAGCTTCTGGCTGATGTCAATTTTTTCCTGGGTCATTTCCCAGTGTCTTTTTGCGGCCATGATGGCATTGCCGGCCATTTCGGAAAGGTCCTTCATGAAATAGAAGTCCTTTCTTGTAAAACGGGCGCCGGGCCGGGATACCACATTAATGACGGCCACGATGTCATCATCGACAAATACGGGCATGGCGGCTTCCGGGCCGGTATCGACGGTGGTCAGGTCATGCCTGACAATGGGGTTTGTTTTCGAAATGACCACCCCTTTTCTGAGTGCCAGGGCTTTCTGGATGGCGGGGCGATTTTTCTTGCAGGAAAGGCAGTTAACGGGCTTGTCGTACAGGGCGCATTGAAGAGGTCGGGTGTATTTTTTCGCATCAGGATCCAGCATGATGATGCAGGTCTCCATGGATGATGGCATCAGGGTTCGGGTTTCCGCTCTCAGCACTTCCAGGATTTTGTTGACTTCCATGGTGGATGCGAGTTTTTTTGAAAGACGTCGTTGAGCCTCAAAGCGTTCTTGGTAATATTTTTTCATTGTGAATAGATCCCCATGTATGGCGTTTGTCTTCTATCTTAATGATTCTGTCAGGCGCTTGAACCCTTCTTCCATGGAAATGGCGGGCTCGTATCCCAGTTCTTTTCGGGCCGCGCTCATGTCAAACCAGTGGGCCGTAGACAGCTGTTTGGCCAAAAAACGCGTCATGGGCGGTTCCCCTTGAAGCCTGAGCATCTTGTAGATCATTTCAAGGAGACAGCCTGCCGCATATGCCAGACCGACGGGCACGGTGCGATCGATGGGGTCAAGGCCGGCGGCCCCTACAATACGATCCATCAATTCGCCGATATCAATGGGTTCTCCCTGAGAAATGAAGTAGGCTTTCCCGGAAATGGGAGATCCCGGATGAAGGCGATCCGCCGCCAGAATGTGGGCATCCACGACGTTGTCGATATAAATGCAGTCCACCAGGTGGGGTTGCTTTCCCAGCCTTGCCAGACGGCCCGCTTTTCTTCGTTCAATCAACCGGGGCAGAAAGTTTGGATCCCCCGGTCCCCAGATCAAGTGGGGCCGCAGGGCCATGGTGGCCAGGTCAGTGTCGTTGGCGGAAAGCACCCGGCGTTCCGCCATGGCTTTGGTTTTCGGGTAATGGGTCAGATAAGTTTTTGGGTAAGGCGCCGATTCATTGATGCCTTCCATACTGCCCCCGTCAAAAACCACACTGGGCGAACTCGTATAGACGAGTTTTGAAACGCCTGTTTTTTTGCAGGCGTCAATAATATTTTCGGTGCCGGTCACATTGGTCGCGTGGTATGACTTGTATGCACCCCAAATCCCTGGTTTGGCGGCCACGTGGAAAACCGCATCACACCCTTCCACCGCCGTTAGAACGGCTTTTTTATCCGCCAGATCGCCTCTCCGGATGTCGATCCCCAAGGCGCGCAGTTCAGGGTAGTGCCCCCTGGAAAAGCTGCGGACCGGGTCTCCGCGGTTTATAAGCCGTTTGACGATCGCTTTCCCCAGAAACCCTCCGCCGCCGGTCACAAGGATTTTCATGCTTTTTTGCGCGTCCTTTCCTTGGCCAGTTTCCGGGATGCCCAAACCCCAAGCCTGTCCCGATAGATTTTGGCGTTATGCCGAATGTCAACGGGAAACCCATGGTGAAACAGTATGGTTTTAATCTCTTTCGTATGCGGTTTTGTTGCTCCCAGTTCCAGCAGTTCCCGTCTAATGCCCTCCCTGTCGGCCTTTTTTGAATGTTTTTCCAGTTCAACACAGAGTATGGGGTGAACGACCCCGCCTATCTTGACGCCTGTCAGGGCCGTCCGAAAAACTTTTGGATGGGTATTGAACAACCCTTCGCAGGCGATGGTAAAATGGGTTCTTGAAGGGGTGATCACCCGGTGGAATTTTCGGCCCAAAAACCACAACCTTCCCTGTTCATCCAGTGACCCCAGGTCCCCCATGCGATGCCAGAAATCTTCTTGGCCTTTCTCATGGATTTTGGCCAGCCGGGTTGCCGATTCCTGCTGGTAGTAGGAACGGGTGGCTACGGGGCCTTTAACGGCAATTTCCCCCACTTCCCCCTGGGGTAGTGTAAGGGAATCATCCCACCAGGGGATGGGACTATCGGTAATGGGGATTACGGAGACCCTCATGCCGTCCACGGGTTTTCCCACGCAGACGCCCTTTCCCGCATCGGTATCGTATCGGGTATGGTTGAGGATCTCGTGGCTTCCCATTGATGATACCGGCATGGCTTCCGTTGCCCCATAACCAGTGTGGACCTGGGTTTCGGGCGATAACATGGTGCAGAAGCGTGCCAATACCGCCGGGGGCATGGGGGCCCCTGCGGCGATGACCCGGCGAAGGGTCGGGAGTTTAACGCCGCGTTCTTGGCCGTATCGTCCCACGCGATCAATCAGTGCCGGGGAACCGAACATGTTGGTGATGCCGAAATCTTGAATGGCTTCTATGATTTTTCGAGGGTCCACATGGGCGGGCCGGGTGGGGTCCATGTCGGGAATCACAATGGCCATGCCCAGGGCCGGGCCGAAAAGGGCAAAGAGGGGGAAGGTGGGCAGGTCGATTTCACCGGGTTCAATGTGATAGGTGTTTCGGATGGATTCCACCTGGGCTGCAAAATTGCCGTGGGTATACACCGCGCCTCTGGGCGGGCCGGTGCTGCCACTGGTAAAGAGGATGGCCGCCGTTTCATCCTTTTGAGTTCGCGCCATATGGCGTGGGGGGATCGGTCTTCCCAGTATTCTGATCCGGTCAAGGGTGATTCCCTTCCAGAGCAGCTGTTTTCCCACGGTAATCCGGGTTCGAATGGTTTTTCGTCCCCACCCCAGCACCGCGCGGGCCATGTGGGCTTGAGGGATGCCGATAAAGGCCTCGGGTTCCGCTTGTTCAAGGCAGGTCTTGAGGTTCCTGATGCCGATCCCGGGATCGACGAGCACCGGAACGGCGCCCACTTTAAAAAGCGCAAATGTCAAAGAAAAAAAATCAAGGCTGGGTTTGACCATGAGCGCCGTGCGAACGCCCCGATTTAAGCCGACCCGGTCCAGGCCCCGTGCGATAAGATCGCTTTCATGGTCCAGTTGTCGAAAGGTGTAATGGGTGTATTTAACCCGGCCGTTCCTGTCGCGGCCCGTGGGAAAGCTGACCGCCGATCTGTAAGGCTGTTTTTCAGCCATTTTAGGGAGATAGGCGGCGATGTTTACGAAGTCAGACACAACCGTTACCACAGCACTTCCATCATGGTGCAGTTTAGGCCGCTGCCGATGCCCATGAGGGCTATCCGGTCGCCTTTGTTTATCCGATCCGCTTCAAGGGCCTTGGAAAGGGTAATGGGAATGGCCGCGGGACCCACGTTGCCATATTCGGGGAATGTTTTAAAGACTTTCCGGTCGTCCAGCCCCAGCAGGGCTATCAGTTTGGCGGTATGAACGGCGCTCACCTGGTGAAGGATAAACTGGTCAAGGTCGCCGGGATGCCATCCCAATTCTTTTTTGGCCTTTTCAAAAGTGGCGGCTGCCAGGTTGAGCCCGGCCACCATGAGGCCACTGGCGTCGGTTTGCATGCTGTCCAACTGTCCGCGGCAGAGATCTTTGTGCTGGGTGGCGGCCAGACTGACGTCGCTGAGGAGTCGGTGGCCCTCAGGCGCCAGATCCGATCTTGCCAGAACCATGGCCGCCCCGCCCGAGCCCAGGGTGAAGGTGGCAAAATTGGCGCGAAAGGTCTCTGTATCACAGTCTGAAGCCAGAAGCCTTTGAATGGTGGTTTCCACCACAAAGCGGCTTCCTTCGCCGTCCACCACGATGCCGTAATCCACTTGTCCACGTTCGATCATGTTGCCGATGATTTCCATGCCGTTTAAAAACGCAAGGCATGCATTGCCCACGTCAAAGTTCATGCATTCGGGGCTGAGCCCCAGATTCCCGTGCACCAGACAAGCCACGGAGGGTTCGATATAATCCCGGCAGACAGAGGTGTTCAGGAGAATGCCAAGTTGTGACTTGTCAATGCCGGCGTTTAAAATGGCCTTTTCAGCCGCCATGGTGGCCGCTTCGCTGGGTTGCCGGCCCGGTTCCCAGAATCGTCTTGCCACAATTCCGGTCAAAGACTGGATAATGTCGGGTCGCACGTTGATTCGCTCGATGATGGGTGAGATTTGTTTTTCGAGTTCTGAAGAAGTAATACGGTGGGGTGCATCCACATGGGCCAGGCCGATGATGGATACATTGTTAAATTTCATGGGGTAAATCCTCTCAGAAAGCCGGTTGCGAGAAACCTCCGAACATGATTTTCCGGTGCGTCGGTTTCAAAAAAATGGGGAGCAAAAACTAAATTACTTTTTTTTCACTGGAATATCAACTTGCGGGTAAGTGTACAATAAGAAATTTAAAAAGGCGAACAATTCCTTCCTTCGAGCCTTCGGGCGATCATTATCATATAAATTATCATCGCGCATGGGCCGAACGTAAAGGATATCAATGGACCCAAATGAGAATTGCGCTTTCTCACAATATTGGGTTGCGAGCGTGGACCGATTTGGTTAATATGCCTTGAATCTCCACAATTTGAGATTTTCTGTGTAAACACAGCAGAGAGGGAGGAACGCCATGATCCGAAACAGCGTCAAAATATTGCTGATTGCAGCCATTGCCATTTACTGGGTATTCGTTGCCATACCCCTTCATGCCAAGACCTATACCGTGGGAGTTGTTGAGTGGGAGCCGTGGGCCACCGCTTATGTGGCGGCGGAAAAAGGGTTCTGGAAGTCGGAAGGGATCCATGTGACGGTAAAGCAATTCGACGATTATATGGGCGGCAGTGTAAAGGCTTTCAAATTTGGAAAAATCGATTTCGGCATCATGATGCTGGGAAACGCGGTGGATTTGATCAGAAAGGCGCCGAGGTACACGATTATCTACGAACATGACTGGTCCCATGGCGGTGACCTGTTTATCCTGTCCGGAAAACTGGACAGTATTGGAGATCTGAAAGGGAAACGGATTGGGGTATACAGTACTGCCGCACCCATAGGCTTCTTTTTGGACAAGGTGCTTCAAAATGCGCATCTGAAGATTAAGGATGTGGAGCTGATAGAAGTGAGCAACACTTCAAAGTTGAATAAGTCCTTTAGAAACGGCGTTGTATCCGCCGTTGTCAGCTATGATCCGGAGGCCTCAAAGGTCGTTGGTGATGGTACGGGGAAACTCATGTTTACCTCTGCCGATTTCCCCGGGGTCATACCGGAAGGTATCGTTGTACAAAACCGCATTTTGAAGGATGATCCGGCCGATGTTGAAAAATTCCTGCGTGGCTGGCTGCGGGCGGTAAAGTGGCAATCCGATCCTGCGAACCTGGAAGCATATTTCGCTATCTTGAAAAGGACCATGTTTAAGGGGACCGCCTATTCGTCTCAGGATATTGAAAAGCTCACCATGGGAGGAAAAATACATGGCACACTGGGAGAGATCACGGAAAAGAATGAACGGGAGATTCACGAATATATAAAAGAACTGCTGGCTTATTTGAAAGAGAGCGGGGCCCGCATTAAATCCTTTAAACCCCGGGACTACACCGCCACCGACATTGCCGTAAAAGAAGCAAAAAAGATATTTTGAATGGGGAAAAGGAAAGAAAAAATGAACGTCCAAGGTCCCATGTTAAATTCTTACCAGTAGAGGAAATCAAATGAGTTCCAACAGCGGTCATATTGCCGGCACAGAATTAAGCGGGGATTTCAGACTGTTTTCCAGTGGTTTGACGCGAAAACTCCTGCTTTGGTTTCTCTTAATCGCGCTTGTTCCCCTGACGACAGTCAGTTTGATAAGTTATTTGAACAGCCGAAACAGTCTGATTCGGGCTGCCGATGATCTGTTGGTCAGCTCCGCATGGCTTAAAGCGGGGAAAGTAATATCCCTTGGCGAAAGGTGGTTGGTTGATGCTGAGATGCAGGCCAGGAACAAAGAAAATATCCGCCTTTTGAAAGATTTCAGGAAGGCTTACGTGGCGAGCGGACAATCGCCGGAAGCGTTTATTGGGAGCTATCCCTGGCTCGAAATTGAAGATGAGCGGGGAGGGGATCTCCGGAATTTTCAGGCTGCGTATGGATATTCCGATGTTTTGCTGATTGACTTTGAGGGAAATATTCTCTTTTCGTCTTTCGGCAATGACGATCTGGGAACCAACCTTTTTTCCGGGGAGTACTCCCATACCCTGTTTGCCGGAACTGCTGGAAAAGTGCTCAAGACGGGAAGACCGGGCTTTTCGGATTTTGAAATCTACGCGCCTTTAAACAACCGGGCCAACGGTTTTGTGGTTCACGATATGGTTGACGAAGAAGGAAACAGGGTGGGACTTCTGGCCATTGGGGTTCAGGCGGCGGAGATCGACGCCGTCATGAAGGAACTTTCCGATTTGGAGCGAAAGAACGCTGAGGTTTACCTTGTGGGCAGCGACCTGAAGATGAGATCCAATTCAGTCCTGGTCAGAAATGAAACCATCTTGAAAAAGCGGGTAGATACGGAACAAACCCGGCTGTGGCGCGAACACGCGGTGGACGGGGACGGACCCGGTCCCCTGAAAACAAAGACCCTGGTCTATGTGGGTCCCCACGGCAAAAAGGTTTTGGGTGTTCACCATCATATTCACATTGGGGATGTGCCGTTTGCTGTTATCGCCGAGATTGAGGCGCAAGCGGCTTTTGCGCCGGCCATCGGATTACGCGGCATTGTCATCGCCCTTCTGATGGTAACGGGTATCGTGGTCATGTTCTTCGCGACTTTTCTCGCAAGACGCATTGCCCGGCCGATTTTCGATCTCGCAAAAAGTGCCGACCGTGTTTCCGGTGGACAGTTCGATGAGGAAATTCTAATCAAATCCAAGGACGAAATCGGAAATTTGGGAAAGAGTTTCAACAATATGGTAAAGAATCTGCGCCACATGACAGCGGAGGACCAAAGACAAAACTGGCTGAAATCCGGGGCCGCGCAATTGGGTGATGTGATGAGCGACCAAAAGGAGACGACAGACCTCAGCCGGGACCTCATCTCTTTTCTTGCCGGTTACCTCAATGCACAGGTTGGGACGATCTACCTGAGGGATAACAACAATCAACTCAAGCTGGAGGGGAGTTACGCCCTTGAAAGGAACAAAGACGCTCCCCCTGTTTTTGAATTCGGGGAAGGGTTGATCGGACAGGCCGCGGTTGATAAAAAGCCTATGGTTATCACCGACGTGCCGAAAAATTATATGACCGTCAACTCCGGTCTCGGAGACGCGTCTCCCCGCAATATCCTTTTGGCCCCGTTTCTGCACGAGGGAGAGGTCAAAGGCGTCATCGAGCTGGGGTCGGTTGATGCGTTTACGGAAAGGAAGATGGGCTTTTTAGAAGAAACCGGTAAGAATATTGCCATCGCTTTCCATGTGGCGCAATCCGGAAAAAAGGTGTTCAAACTCCTTGAAGAAAGCCAGGAACGTGCCGAGGAACTCCAGGCCAGCGAAGAGGAACTGCGGAATACGAATGAAGAACTTAAAGATCGCTCAGAAGAGCTTGAATCAAAGACCCTATCACTTGAAAAGCAAAGAGGGCTGGTAGATAAAAAAAATAACGAGCTTGAAACGGCCAAAAAGATCCTCGAAGAAAGGGCGGAGGAGCTTGAGAGGACCACCAAAATCAAGTCTGAATTCCTGGCCAACATGAGCCACGAGATCCGAACGCCCATGAACGGCGTGGTCGGCATGATCGACATGCTCTTAGATACCAAGCTGACGACCGAACAGCTTGATTTTGCCCAATCCGTTCAAATGAGCGCCGATGCCCTCCTCATGCTGATCAACGATATCCTGGATTTTTCCAAGATCGAGGCAGGGAAGCTTGACATGGAAAGTATAGATTTCGATCTGAGGCCCACTCTGGAAACCCTGAGTGATGTGATGGCCATGAAGGCCCATGACAAAGGGGTGGAGTTTGCCTGTCTGATTCATGACAGGGTTCCCTGTCTTTTAAGGGGCGACCCGGGACGCCTCCGTCAGATTCTGACCAACCTTACGGGAAATGCCATCAAATTTGTGGAAAAGGGCGAGGTGTCCATCAACGTGGATATCAAGGGTGAGACGGATGCCGGTGTCACACTCCTCTTTGAGGTGAAGGATACCGGTATCGGCATTCCCGCGGACAAGGTGGACAGCCTCTTCGAGTCGTTCAGCCAGGTCGATGCTTCCACAACTCGAAAGTACGGGGGGACGGGACTGGGATTGACTATTTCCAAGCAGCTTTCGGAACTGATGGGGGGGGGGATCGGTGTTCGGAGCGAGGAAGGGAAGGGGACCACATTCTGGTTTACGGCTGTTCTGGAAAAGCAGTTTGAGCCAAGGGAAAAAACCATCGCCGGCATCGAAGATCTGGAAGGGAAGAATATCCTGGTGGTGGACGATCACAGCATCAACCGGATGGTTTTTCGGGTTTACCTGGAGTCGTGGGGCTGCCGTTTTGACGAGGCCGAAAATGGGCAACAGGCACTCAGAAAACTGAAGCGTGCCGCAAACCGGGGTGATCCTTTCCATATCGGCATTTTGGATATGCAGATGCCGGAAATGACCGGAGAAGCCATGGGTCGTAAGATCAAGGATGATCCCGCAATCAAAGACACAGCCCTTGTTATGGCAACCTCCGTGGCCCAGCGGGGCGATGCCGAGAGGTTGAAAAAGACGGGGTTTGCCGCCTTTCTCACCAAGCCGGTGAAAAAGTCCGTCCTGTTTGACTGTCTCAGGATCGTTTTGGGCCTGAAAGACGACCGTTCAAAAGACCCCGCAGGGCAGATCGTTACCAGTTTTACCGTTGAAGAAAGCAGAGTCGGTAAGGAAAAAACTGATCGTAAGTTGCGGATACTATTGGCTGAAGATAACATGATGAACCAGAAAGTTGCAAAGAACATGTTAAAAAAAATGGGCCACACCGTGGAGGTTGCGAATAACGGTGAGGAGGCGGTTAAGGCTTATGAAGAAAGCGAGTTCGACCTGATCCTCATGGACGGCCAGATGCCGGTGATGGATGGACTGGAGGCCGCAAGGACCATAAGGGACGCAGAAGAACAATCCGCAATCGCAAGGGTCCCGATAATTGCTGTAACCGCCAATGCCATGAAAGGAGACCGGGAGCGCTTCCTCGCCGCCGGCATGGACGATTACATCACCAAACCCCTCAAGAGAAAGGCCCTTGAGGAAGCGATCGGGCGAATTGTTGGCCATTAGTCAAAGGTCATTGGTTTATTGGGGGGATATTTATGGGACATATTTTTGCAGAAATAGAATTAAGCAATCCGAAGCAGATGGATTTAGCCTCAATGAAAGTGCAGGCGCTGGTTGATACCGGCGCACTCATGTTGTGTATACCCGATCACGTTGCGCTCCAGTTGAACCTTGAAACTGAGTCCACGAGGGTGGTCTCGGTTGCGGACGGCAGAAGAAAGAACGTTCCATACGTTGGGCCCGTAAAGGTTTCCTTCGGCAAACGGTTTTGCTATGTTGGGGCATTGGTTATAGGCGATGAGGTGCTCTTAGGCGCAGTGCCGATGGAAGACATGGATTTGGTTGTCAACCCGGGGAGAAGAGAGATTACCGTCGATCCGGTCAGTCCGAATATTCCACATGCGCGGGTTAAGTATTTGAAATTTCGGCCTTGATCATCGATGCGACGAGAGGAATATCGAACAGGGAACAGCAGAATGACGAAGTGTGGAATCGCTCTGCTTCGGCTTTATCAGGATTGGCAGGGTCGGCAGATTACCTTCCTTCGACATTCATCTTTTCCGGTGTCTTTCGGTATGCGTTCCCACGCAGAGCCTGGGAACGAGGAAAAAACTCCGATTGGCTCTAATATTGTGTTAAGCTTTCAATCGGTTATTTTTCGACGGGTAATATAAAGGGCTAACAAGCCCCCTAAAATGATGAAACCGCCTATTATAAGTAGACCCGTCATTTATTATCAACTCCTTTCAAGAGGAAGATGCCAAAGCCCATGGAGATGGCGGAAAACAACAGGCCGACGCAAATTAGGGTATAATTTATGACAACAAGATTCTTGGGTAAGAAATTACCGACAACAAGAGTCGCAAATATGATTTTACCAAAATCAACGAATATTTTTGAAAGAACCTCTATCTGCTTAACGGTGAATTTCATTTTTGTTACTCCAGATGATAAGCTATTCTACTGACTCTCCAGAAAGTTGTCAAACGGTTTTCACGTGGCGCAGGCCGATAGGTTAATTTCTCTCGTTCCCACGCAGAGCCTGGGAACGAGGATGATATGTTCAACCGGTAACCGTCAACTTTCATATAATAAGGGTATACGACGAATGACTGAGAACAATACAAACAACCGTGCTGCGGGCGCAGGCAATGATAAACAACCTCGATCCGGTGGTACGCGATCCATCTTCCAAAAGGGGCTCCGAAGGACCCTTTTCCTGATGTTCCTGGCCCTCTCTCTCATCCCGGTGACAGCGGTCGGCGTCATCGGTTATCTGAATGGCCATGCGCACCTAAAGAAAAATGCCGAAGAATCCTTGAAATTGGTGTGTATGGAGCACGCCAGGGACATACAGGCCTATTTTTCCAATATGTGGATGGATTTAAGACGCAAGTCCGCAAAGCGGGTCAACTATGAGTTCCTGGAGGATCTGATAAAAGGGTTTAAGGAGAGCCATCAGCCCTTGAGGGAATATGTCAAGAGTTTCAAATGGGCCACCACGGTGAGCCGGTATGGCACGGACCTGGGGATCTACCGTCGCGACTACGGATATCATGACATATTGTTCCTCGATGCTCAGGGCAACATTCTTTTCACCGTGGCCGGCGAAAAAGATCTTGGGACCAATATCTTTAGCGGAAAGTCTTCCGATACCCTCTTTGCTTCAGCGTGCAAACGGGCGCTTAAGACCGGCCGGCCCTCCTTCTCCGATTTCGAATTCTACGGGCCGTCGGGCAACGCGGGGGCCGGATTTTTGGTTTCCGCCATGGTGAACGATGATGGCGACAAGATCGGGTTGATGGTCTTTCAGCTTTCAATTGATCCGATCAACCGGATGATGACAGAGGGGTTGAACTCGGGTGAGACGTTGGAGATCTACCTGATTGGCGGGGATTTGAAAGTCAGATCCCATTCGATGTATTCCAAAGGAGCAAGGATCCTTGGAAAGCCGGTAGAAACAGAAATTACTTCACTCTGGCTCAAAGAACATAGTGAAGACGGTAAATCTGCAGGTGAAGCGGATGAGAAGGAAGAGGCGGTGTTGATCTACCAAGGCCCCAACGGTAAATCCGTCCTGGGCGTTCATGACAACATAACGATCGCAGGGACGTCCTTCGTTATCATCGCTGAAATCGAGGAGACCGAGGCTTTTGCTCCGGCCAACCAGCTCAGGAACATGGTCATTATCCTGCTGGCAGGAATGACGCTGCTTGTCTTTTTTGCGGCAACCATGGTGTCCAATCGGATCGTCCGCCCGATACACCGGCTTTCCGAACTCGTCAAACGCGCAGCCGGGGGAAAGTTTGATCAGGAGATCGAGGCCGAGGCCCGAAACGAGATTGGTGAACTGGCCGGAGACGCCAACCGGATGCTCCATGGACTCAGGGAGATGACCGAAGAAAACCAAAGGAAGGACTGGTTCGAGACCGGTCAGGGCAAACTCAATGACAAAATGCGGGGCGACCAGGAACCCACCGCCCTGGGACGCGGCATCATCACCTTTCTCGCTGAATACCTGAATGCCCGGATCGCCGCTTTTTATATTGCAGATGATCACCATCGGCTCAAACTCTTGGGGTCGTATGCGTTCAGCAGGCGAAAGAATCTCTCCAACGAGTTTGAGTTCGGCGAGGGGTTGGTGGGACAGGCGGCCTTGGAAAAAGAGAGCATTACGATCGCCAACGTGCCCGACGACTATATTGTGGTCAGCTCGAGTCTTGGCGAGATCCCGCCCAGGAACATACTCGTGTTTCCGGTGCTGCTGAACGACGAGGTCAAGGGGGTGATTGAACTGGGCTCATTTGACGATTTTCACCAAAGGGACCTCGATTTTCTGAATCAGGTTTCCGAAGGGATTGCCATTGCCGTTGAATCGGCCCGGTCACGGGGTCGGGTGCAGGGGCTGCTTGAGCGGACCCAGGCCCAGTCCGAAGAACTCGAGGTCCAGCAGGAGGAACTGCGCCAGAACAACGACGAACTGGAAGAGCAGGCCGAGGCGCTCAAGACATCGGAGGGCCGATTGAAGGAGCAACGGGAGGAACTGCGGCAGACCAATGAAGAGCTTGAGGAACAATCCGGAGCGCTTGAGGAAAAAACAGAAGCGCTTGAGGCGCAAAAGGGAGATATTGAGAAAAAGAACGCCCAACTGGAGGAAGCCCGAAAGACCGTTGAGGAGAAAGCCAGGGACCTTGAGATGTCAGGCAGGTACAAATCGGAATTCCTCGCCAATATGAGCCATGAGCTGAGAACGCCGTTGAACAGCATTCTCCTTTTGTCGGGGTTTCTTTCCGAAAACAAAGACGGTCGGTTGGAAGACGACCAGGTGGAGTCTTCCCGGGCCATTCATTCCTCCGGAACCGAACTGCTGACCCTTATCAACGAAGTGCTCGATCTCTCAAAGGTGGAATCCGGAAAAATGGAGCTGGTAATCGAGGAAGTGGGCCTCGAGGCTTTTTCCCATGCCATGAAACGGGAGTTTCAGCCGCTTGCGGACGAGAAGGAAATTGAGTTGTTGCTTGATCTCGCCGATAATTTGCCTGAAACCATTCGCACGGACAGACAACGGTTGAATCAGATTATAAAGAACTTTTTCTCAAATGCCTTTAAATTCACCGCCACGGGTTCTGTGACCCTTCGTGTTTCCCGCCCAGGTCCCGGAGACGATGCAACGTCCATGTGTGTAAAGACAGGTCTTGACCCTGAAAAGAGCGTTTGTCTCTCCGTTGTTGATACCGGGTCGGGTATTGAAGCGGGGAAGCAAAAACAGATATTCGAGGCCTTTCACCAGGCGGACGGATCAATCAGCCGCAAATACGGCGGGACCGGGCTCGGACTTTCCATATCAAGGGAACTCGCCAGACTGCTTGGAGGAAGAATCGGCCTGGAGAGCGAATCCGGCAAAGGAAGCGCTTTCACCCTTTATCTCCCTCTGGACTTGGCCTCTGAGAAACCGAAATCCGAGGCCGTGCCAGATGTTCAGGAAGCGGAAACCGGCCCACAGTCTGAAAAAACAGATCAGCAGAAAGCCGTTGCCGATGTCGAGGCCCTTGACGATGACAGAAACGATATTTCCCCTGATGACAGGTCCATTTTGATCATCGAAGACGATCCCGTCTTTTTGAAAGTTTTGAGGGACCTGGCACGTGGCGCCGGGTTCAAGTGCCTTGTGGCCGGCGACGGAGAAACGGGACTTCAATTCGCGGACTTTCACAAACCGAGCGCCATTATTCTTGATATCGGCCTTCCGAGTATCGACGGCTGGACGGTTATGTCACGGCTGAAGGAAAACAGCCAGACCCGCCATATCCCGGTGCATATCATTTCGGGTAAGTCGGAAAACAGGGATGCCTTTAAAATGGGGGCCGTTGATTTCTTGACCAAACCCGTGAGCCAGGCCGCTCTCGGTAATGTGTTTGCCGGTATTGACCGGATGATTTCCAAGCGGGTCAAGGATCTTCTTGTGGTGGAGGATAATGACATACAGCGCGATCTGATTGCTGATATCATAGGCAATGGTGATGTGCGGATTACCTTTGCTTTGACGGCGGCAGAAGGGTACGATCAAGCGCTTACCGGAAAATTTGACTGCATGGTTCTGGATCTCGGGCTTCCCGACATGAGCGGGGTGGAATTGCTCGACAAAATCAGAACCAGCGAAGGCGTCACCCGAGTCCCCGTTATTATTTTCACCGGCAGGGAGTTGACCCCGGAAGAGAAAGTGACCATGGACAAATATGCGGAATCCACCATTTTGAAAGGTGCTGATTCCGTAAAAAGGCTTCTGGACGAAACCACTTTGTTCCTGCACCGGGTGGAGGCCGACCTCCCCGAGCGGCAACGGAAGATCCTCAGGATGGTTCATGACAAAGAGAGCATTTTGGCCGGGAAAAAAGTGCTGATGGTGGATGATGATATGCGCAACGTCTTTTCTCTCAAGAAGATCCTCGAAGAAAGAGGCATACATATCGTGGTCGGTAAGAACGGGAGAGACGGGATCGACCGGTTGAACGAGAATCCTGATGTTGATCTGGTATTGATGGATATCATGATGCCCGAGATGAACGGTTTCGAGGCCATGGAGGAGATAAGGAAAGAGCGGCGGTTCAGGGATCTTCCCATTATCGCCCTGACGGCGAAAGCCATGAAGGGCGACCGGGCGAAATGCATCGAAGCGGGCGCCAATGACTACCTGGCCAAACCCGTTGATGTGGACAGACTTTTTTCCATGTTGAGGGTATGGTTGTATTGAAACTGGAAATTGGAAAATTGAAATTTGATAGTGAGAGATATGGCCATGAAGGCGCTTTATGAGCTGGATGTTTATGTCTTGGCCGAGAGGCTTTCAGATATGGTTTGGCGCGATTATGAGAAATGGCCTGAAAAGGTTAGGCGAACTGTAGGATATCAAATCATCAGGTCTTCGGACAGCATTGCGGCCAATCTTGCGGAGGGCTATGGTCGATACACATCTGCCGACCGGAAGAACTTCTATTACTATGCCAGGGGGTCTTTTGAGGAAACAAAGGCATGGCTGCGAAAACTAATTCGAAGGAAAATCATTAGTGACGCTGATAGCGACAATTTCACAAAAATCATCAATGAATTGGGACCGAAATTGAATGCATTTATAACGAGTACGAAGAAAAATATGAACAGGAAATGAAATCGGATTTATCCTTATGCCCTAATTTCAATTTTCAAATTTCAAACACCATGGATAACCGGGAAAACGAAAAAATTGAGATAGACCTTTTAATCCGGGCGATCTACCTGAAATATGGGTATGATTTCAGGGATTATTCAAAGGCGTCCATCCGGCGGCGCGTCCTGGGCAGGCTTTCGAAGTCGGAGTTTTCCACCATTTCCGAGATGCAGCATGATCTTCTCTATAACCCCGGTTTTTTTGAAAAACTACTCCTGGACCTCACCGTCAATGTGTCGGAGATGTTCCGGGATCCGTTATTTTTCAAGGCCATCAGGGAAACCGTTGTCCCGGAGTTGAAAAACCAGCCGTTTATAAAGGTGTGGCATGCCGGCTGTTCAACGGGTGAGGAGGTCTACTCCATGGCCATCCTGTTTCGGGAGGAGGGGGTGCTTGATGCCTCGACCATCTACGCGACGGATGTCAACGAAGCCGTCCTTGACAAGGCAAAAAATGGAATTTTTCCCATTGACAGGATGAAGGGTTACACCCGAAATTACAAAATGGCTGGTGGTCTGGCCTCTTTTGCCGATTACTACACCGCCCGCTATGACCGTACGATTATGGACAGGCGTTTGAGAAAAAACATTGTCTTTTCCGATCACAATCTGGTAACGGATAGCGTTTTCGGAGAAATGGATCTCATTATATGCAGAAACGTCCTCATCTATTTTAGCAGGGAACTGCAAGATCGCGTGTTCGGGCTTTTTGCCGAGAGCCTTCGGAAGGGTGGGTTTCTTTGTCTGGGGTCGAAAGAAAGTATGATGTTTTCGAAACATGCGGACAGGTTCGAAAGCGTTGTGAAGAAAGAGAAGATATATAGGAGGCTTGAAATTTGAAAATTGAAATTGGATGGCATGAAACATGTGTATCCGTTATCCAATTTCGAATTTCCAATTTCCAATTTCAAAGTGGCAAGTGCAAACCCATATGATGCTATTGTCATCGGCGCATCCGCCGGTGGTTGGGCGGCCCTCAAGACAATTCTCGGAGTTCTGCCGGAAGATTTTCCACTGGCGATCATGGTCGTCATACACAGGCATCCCCATTCCGATGATTATCTGGAGAAATCTATGGACAATGATTGTGCCGTGCGGGTAAAACAGGCGGATGAAAAGGAAAGCATCGTGATCGGAACGGTATATTTTGCGCCTCCCAACTATCATTTGTTAATAGAAGACGTCCATACCCTTTCTCTATCCGTGGCCCGGGCCGTCAATTATGCCCGCCCCTCAATTGATGTGCTATTTGAGTCTGCCGCATATGTATATGGTGACACTCTGGCAGGTTTGGTCCTCACGGGCGCCAACAGTGATGGCGCCGGGGGCCTTAAAGAAATCAAGGCGATGGGGGGGCTTACGCTTGTTCAGGATCCCGAGACCGCCGAAGCAAGTGCCATGCCGCATGCCGCAATAGCGGCCGCTGATCCCGACTTTGTCCTGCCCCTTGGTGAAATCGGCGCGTTTATCAAGGCGTTGGGGCGTAATCCATAACCTGTCATGGAGAAAATGGATAATACTGAAAAAATAAATATCCTTCTGGTGGACGACAGGCCCGAGAACCTCCTGGCCCTTGAAACCATCCTGAATAGGCCCGGGCTTAACCTGTTAAAAGCGCTCTCCGGCAATGAGGCCCTTGGCCTGCTTCTGGATTATGACTTTGCCCTTATCCTCCTGGACGTGCAGATGCCGGAAATGGATGGGTTCGAGACCGCCGAATTGATGCGAGGCAACGCGGAAACACGGCATATCCCCATCATCTTTGTGACCGCCATCAGCAAAGAACAGAAGCACGTGTTCAAGGGGTATGAAGCAGGGGCCGTGGATTATCTCTTCAAACCCCTGGACCCGGATATTCTGCAAAGCAAAGTGAATATTTTCCTCGAACTGTATCAACAGAAAAAGACGCTCGAGGCATTGACCCGGAACCTTGAGCAAACCGTCGAGGAATTGGAAACCAGCAAAAGGATCATTGAGGAAAAAAACAGGCTGTTGAACGATCTTTCAATCCGTGATGGCCTGACGGGTTTATACAATCACCGGCATATGGAGGATGTCTCTTCGCAGGAATTTATTCGTGCTGCGAGGTATCAAACAGACCTGTCATGTCTGTTGATGGACCTGGATTACTTCAAGAAGGTCAATGATACATTCGGACATACCTTCGGGGATGTTGTATTAAGAGAGTTTTCCCTGCGAGTGAAACGAAATCTGAGAAGTGCCGATCCGGCATTCAGATATGGCGGAGAAGAGTTCATGGTCCTGCTTCCGCACACCGGAATCGAAGGGGCGCGTCAAACGGCTGAAAAGCTCCGCGCCTATTGCGAAGCCAATCCCTATACAGACGGGATCGCATCAACAATCATAACGGTCAGTATCGGTCTGGCATCGGTGAAGGAACACGATCCTCAAAGTGTGGGTGATCTGATCTCCTACGCGGACAAGGCCCTTTACCGAGCAAAGGCCGAGGGTAGAAACAGGATCGCAAGCTATCTCGAAAGACCTCTCGATCCGGTTTCAGAAGAAGAAATTCCGAGAACAGAATAAACGATGATAGGAGAACCCTGCATGGATCAGAAAGATGCCACGATAGACATGGAAGAGCTTCTGGAAATAATGGGTGGGGACGACGAGCTGTTAATGGAATGCCTCGAAGATTTTATGGGTGATTATCTTGAAGTGCTTGCGAGTATCAAAGGTGCCATCGATGCCGGAGACCCATCCGCTCTGAACGAGAGCGCCCATGCTTTCAAGGGCACTTTGAAATACCTCGCTGCCGGAGAGGCCTCTGATGTTGCGTTTCAGCTTGAACGTATGGGCAAGGATGGGAATCTGGATGGAGCGGATGAGACGTACCGGCTACTCGTTGAAGCATGCGAAAGGCTAAAGGCGTTTATTGGAAATATACAACCGTAAGGGAAAAAGTGTAAATTTTTATTTCGCATATGCCATCGCCGGGGAGGCAGTGAACCCGCTACTCGGAGAAGCGCCGTTGGTTACGCCCCGTAAATCATTACCCCGGAGAGGTTGGAAAAGTACCGGCTGTTTGATTCCTTTGATTCTTTTGCCTTGGGTTTTTTTGGGAAATGTCTTTTAGTCCAATTATTTCCGCCGTACAGCGTGTTCGATATTCCGGTTTGTCGCCCCATGGCGCGGAGATCCCGGCCCTTTCCCGGGAACTCAGCCGTGAGTTGGCGGTCATCCGATACAAGGCGAAAACCCTGAACCCATGGGTCGTCTTTCTGGGCGGCACGGGCACCGGGAAATCTACGCTCTTCAATGTTTTTTGCGGTGCTGATCTAAGCATCGCGGGGGTCGAAAGGCCCAAAACCTTCGGCCCGGTCGCCTATGCCCACGAAAGCATTGAATGGAACGATGCATTTCCTTTCCCGGAAATGCGGGTCCATGGGCATTCGCCCGCCGAATCCTCCGGCGAGGGACCGGCCGCTGGCGTTCCGGGCCGACTATGGGTCATCTCACACAACCGGGAACGCCTCTCCCATCTGATCATCGTGGACACCCCCGATGTGGACAGCGTGGAAGAACAGAATCGCCTTATCGCGGAAAATCTCTACCTTCTGGCCGATGTGGTGATCTTTACGGCAAGCCCCGAAAAGTATGCCGACGACATTCCGACCCGGGTCCTGCGCCGGGTTCTGGAAGACCATAAACCGGTCTATTATCTGCTCAACAAGGTTGGGGATGCCCTTGATCGGGCCGACATTCTGAAAATTACCGAAACCGAAGGGTTGGTTCTGTCAGAAAACCGCATCCATGTTCTTCCCCACGTGGAAGGCGGCGTTCCGACGGAACTGTCCGGGGAACCGCTGGTTCAGGGTTTCCTGAAAACCCTGGGGGAGGATCTCGCTCCTGAAAAAATCCAGTCACTTTGTACGGAACAGCAAGAGGCCCGGGTTGAGCGCAGCCGACAGAAACTTACCCGGCTTGCTCATCTCCTCGAAGCAGAGGAACAGGGTGCCCGGCTCTGGCTGGAACAACTTGAAACGTTTTCTCTTCAGGCCGTTGATGCTCTTTTGGAGGGAGAGGAATCGCGGTTCAAGGCCAACAGCAATCAATACATACGCATGGAAATCAGGCGGCTTTTTGCCCGTTATGACCTTCTGGCCAAACCGAGGAGGCTGGTTCAGGGTGTCATTCTCAAGCCCCTTCGTTTCCTTACCGGGCGTAAGTCCCGCAAGAATGAGCATCGCCGGGAAGATCTGAACAGACTGGGCAAGAACAGCGATCCCACAGCCTTGCTCGCGGCATTGGAACAATTCAATCGCCGGGTGTTGGAAAAACTGTCCCCGGTCGATGCGGCTGCTCCCATGGCGGCGGAGCTGCGCCGACCCGGGTTGACGCTTACGGAGCGGGACGTTCTGGACCGGATGAATAAACAACGGGAAGAACTCCTTCATTGGATCGAGGAGCGCTTTCAAACTCTGGCGAATGGCCTTTCCAAAAAGAAAAAATGGAGCATTTATACCGCGTCTATCCTCTGGGGCGTCCTCCTCATCGCCGTGGCAGCCACTTTGGGGGGCGGTTTTTCCATGCTGGATGCGGTGGTGGACTCGGCCCTTGCACCCTTCATCACAAAGGGCGCTGCCGAACTCGTTGCCTATGAGGAAATCTCTAAAATTACCCGTGAACTGGCGACTATTCATAAAGACGGACTAACCTCAATTGTTGAAGCGCAATCGCTTCGTTACAGACAATGCCTGACAGAGTTGCAAACACCCCCTGAAGCGCTTTCGATCATTGAAAATCGGGCAAAACGTTTATAAGATGCCATGGCTTGGAATATGAAAAAGCACACATTGGACATCCGGGAAGATCTCGATCGCGTTGACAGCCTGCTGGAACAGGAGTCCCTTTTTTCCCTGCCGGTACGGGAAAGGAAAACCTTGAGGGATCAATCCAAAGGCTTGAGGATTAAGTTCTCAAATATCGAAGGCCGGTACCTTACCGTGGGGTTTCTGGGAGGCACCGGGGTGGGTAAATCCTCTCTCTTAAACGCGCTTGCCCACGAAAATATTGCCTCCAGCAGCTACCGGCGACCCCATACGGAACGTGTCCTCATTTACCGCCACGACGAGGTGGACCCGCTGCCTCAGGCTGAGCTTCACAACATCCCCTGGCAGGATGTGACCCACCGGGCCGATCCCATCAAGGCGCTCCTTCTCTGCGATCTACCTGATTTTGACAGCATTTTGACGGAACATAAAGCCCGCGTTATGGCCTTCCTGGAACATCTTGATTTACTGGTGTGGGTGACATCCCCCGATAAATACGCGGACGCTGATTTTTATAACTTTTTGGAAACAACGCCAAAGGCCCGTCAATATTTCACCTTTGTTCTCAACAAGGTGGATTTGCTTCAGGCGCCTCGGGAGGACAATGACGTTTCCGACCGGATCGCTCGGGTTTTGAAAAGTTTCCGAGGTCATCTGGAAAAAAAGGGTATGGATGATCCCCTGATCTTCGCGCTGTCGGCCGAAAATGCCGATCATTCGGACCCATCAGCCTCCTGGAACCAGTTTCATCTCTTCCGGCGCCATCTTCTCGAGCAGCGGAGCATTAAAGCCATTACAGCCATCAAAGCGGCCAATCTGGAAGTGGCGGTGCGAAAGCTTTTTACGCCCTTTGAAAGGGAGCGCAGGAATCTGGAGGGGGTCCATGGCATTTTACGGGAAACCATTAATCGCGTGAAGGAAAAGCGTTCGGGATGGGATCATGCGGCGCGTCAAACCCTTCAGATCTGGATGGAAAAGCGATATTCCCAATCGACGGTCGGCCTGACGCCGGGCGATTTGTGGCCGCTGGTGGGACCGGGTTACGCACTGGGCCTGCTGCTGAAAACGGTAAGTGGGGCTCGTTTTCGCCCGGTGGATTCTCCGGATGCTCTTGATTATCTTCCGCCGGAGGAAACCACCGCAACGTTAAGAAGGCCATTGCAGTGGCTTCAGGATCGTCTGCACCAGCGTTTTCTCCGTGAAAATCTGCCCCCCCGCCTGTGGGAGGAAGTCAGCGAGCGTATCAACCTGGAAATGGAATTTGAACAGCTTGGACAAGCCCTGTCTCTGACCGCCGAAGGGCTCGATGGACAGCGGGGGCCGGCCCTCCGGATGTTTCGCTTGAATCAGTATCTGGTTTATGGCCTGCTGACCCTTTGCCTCCTGGCGGTGCTTATGGGAGAAAGGACTTTGCGGGAATTTTTCAACAATCCGGGTTTCGGCAGTTTTTTTGGACTGTTCGTTTCCGGCATCGAGACCCTTTTCAGTCCACGGGGGCTGACGGCCCTTCTGAGTTATGCCCTGATCGGGCTGTTTTTCTCCATCCGTTTCTATCGCGGCTATGCCCGAAAGATGAAGGCCATGGCACAAAGGCATCAACTGCGGATCACCAAGGCCCTCGCCCGCGACTGGTCGGATTGCCTGACGGCAACAACCCGAAAGCTGGAATCTCTGGAGAAGGATGTGAGAAAACGATTGGATGCCCTTTCCCGCCTGTGGCGAAAAGAAAAATCCGGTTAAACGCTTCTCCACAATCAGCACCATTAATTTCCCTTGACAACTGCAACGTTTTAGCCATAGGTTCAGCGCATTATTTTGATGGCGGCTGTTCAGCAATAGCAAAGGAAGAATGATAGATGATGGATGAAAACGCCGGTATTGCCATTGTGGGCAACATGAATGTTGGAAAGTCTGCCCTGTTTTCACGGATGTCCGGAACCAAAACCGCGAGCCTTAACATATCGGGCAACACCACTTCGATTACCACGGGGCATGTCAAGAATACGGAAAGAGAGATTTTTGATACCCCCGGGATATTCTCAATATTTTCCACCGATGAAGACGACCGCCTCTCGAGAGATCTCCTCTTGCCGCATACCACTGACAAGGATATCCGGGGAATTATTCTGGTGGCGGATGCCAAGAATTTGAAACGCTCCATCGCCATCGCCCTTCAATATGCGGAATATGGTCTTCCCATGCTCCTCGACATCAATATGATCGACGAGGCGCCCCCCCGGGGGATCGAGATCGACGCAAAAAAGCTTTCCGAAACACTCGGTATCGATGTATTCACGACCATTGCCAATGAAGGGATAGGGGTGTCAAAGGTGATGTCGGGCATCACAGAAATGAGAGTTCCCAACCGGCTCGTCGAATACCCTGAAAAGATCGAGCAGTTCCTCCAAATCGTCGCCAAACTGCTTAAATCGGAGTCCATATCCACAAGGGCCACGGGTCTCCTTTTGCTTGCGGGTGACAGTGGCATTGAAGGATATGTGGAAACCCGATTCGGAAGCGGCATGCTTGAGCAACTCAAGGATCTGTCGGATCAATACCAGTCCGAGACGCCTATCTCCTGCGGCATACTTCTCGGAAACCTGTATAACAAGATAGCCGGACAGATCGTTGATGATGTTCAGGAGATTCACCCGCCCCCCAAGAGCCCTTTTCTCATGAAATTCGGGGACTGGTGTACAAAGCTTTCCACCGGTATTCCCATTGCCGTGATCTTTTTGTATGCCATGTATCTGTTTGTGGGATCTTTTGGCGCAACTTTTGCGGTTGACACCATAAACGGGACTCTTTTCGAAGGATTTTTGATCCCCTGGACCACCAAACTCGTTCAACCCATTCCGAGTGCATTCATAAGAGATATGATTGTTGATCCGGACTTCGGGATCCTTCCCACGGGTGTTTTTTTGGCCCTGGGCCTGGTGGCCCCCGTTCTCTTCTGCTTTTATATCGCTTTCGGGATACTTGAAGACTCGGGATATCTTCCCAGGGTCTCCATTCTGCTCGACAAGCTGTTTCAAAAAATGGGGCTGAATGGAAAAGGCGTCATTCCACTTGTCATGGGGTTTTCATGTGTGACCATGGCGATCCTGACCACACGCCTTTTGGACACCAAAAAAGAAAAGAACATCGCCTCATTTCTTCTTTTTCTGGCCTTGCCCTGCGCACCGCTTGTGGCGGTTATGCTGATTATTTTAGAACAGATGCCCGTATCCGCCACCATTACCCTGTTCGGCCTGATACTCTCCCAGGTCCTGATCGCAGGTATTCTGGCAAATAAGATTTTGTCCGGATACAGGACCCCGCTCTTCATGGAAATCCCTGCCATGCGGTTTCCAAAGCTCCATCAGATCATAAGAATGTCTTTCATGAAAACATATTTCTTCATGAAAGAGGCCCTGCCCGTATTTATCATCGCCTCATTCTTTGTGTTCCTGTTTGAAAGGGCCGGTGGGCTGGACTGGCTTGAACAGATTACGGGTCCGTTTTTTAGTAAACTCATGGGGCTTCCTGAAGAAAGCATCAGGGTATTTATCAAGACGATGATCCGGAGGGAAGTCGGGGCAACCGAACTGGACCATCTCAGCGGATCATACACCAATCTGCAACTCGTGGTAAACCTGCTGGTCATGACATTTATTATCCCTTGCGTAAATGCGACCATTGTTTTGTTCAAGGAACGTGGGATCAAGGTTGCTGCCGCCATTTGTGTTTCCGTCACGATCTATGCCGTTGTTGTGGGAAGCATTGTGAACCATACGTGCCATCTATTCGGCATTACATTTACATGAAATTTAGTGCATTATCGGGCATCCTTCGTTTATCGGGTTACACTTTTTTCCTTCGTGGTGTGTAATATCGGATAAAAACCGAACATCGAGACTGAAAATCGGATGCCGAAACTGGAAATTCGAAATTCGAAATTGGATAACGCACCTGAACTATTGCGTGTGTGCTAATTTCCAATTTCCAGTTTCAAATTTCTCTTCAAAACAGCGAATAAAACAAAGTGTAAACTACTTTTTGTTTTTATGAAGGATGCCCATTATTGAAGAATAACCATAACGGAGATGGAACCATGCTGACTGAAAAACAGGAAGAGATTATTGAGGCGATCTGGTGTGCCGGTGAAAACAAAAATCATTCGGTTCACGCTGTAAAGAAAAGATGTGTTGTTGATTTCACGGAAGCCGATCTTGCCGAGCTCGAAGAAAAGGGGATGATCGTACTGACGGGTGGTAAAATCCTGTTTTCCAGTGATGGAAAAGCGTTGGGTGAAACCATCATCCGTCGTCATCGGCTCGCCGAGGTACTGGTATCAAGCATCCTCAGGCTGAAAGACGCCTCCATGGAGAAAGTGGCCTGTAAGGTCGAACACTGCCTGGAGCCGGAAGTGGAAGAATCAATTTGTACCCTTCTCGGGCACCCGGGAATATGCCCCGATGGAAAACCGATTCCGGGGGGAAGGTGCTGCCGGAAGAGGCTTAAAGTTGTTGACAACACCGTGGTCAGTTTGACCGACCTTAAAACCAGCGAAAGAGGGAAAATCACTTACATTAAACCCGGAAGCCATTCAAATTTGCATCAATTGATATCCATGGGGCTGCAGCCGGGTGTCGTTGTGATCGTGCATAGAATCAATCCGGCCTTTTGCATCAAATTCGAAAATACCGAGCTTGCTCTCGATAAGGAGATCGCCCGAAATATCTTTGTTTGGAAGATGAGTCCCGAAGAATAGAGGGTTATCGGCATCCTTTTATGACACATCAACATCAGTTTATTTCTTGCCGAGGCCCTTACATGGCGCCAGATAAGTTCTTTCCCGAAAGATTGTCTTCTGCAACCTTCTGTAGATCGCCGTACATTTCTTTGCGGTTGATCAGTGTGATGTATAGAAGGGGGATCAGATGAAAAATAATAATCGTTGCGATTATAATATCGCTTAGAGACCACACAAAACGTAAATTCAGGAAAGGCCCAAGAAAGGTCACTAACAACAATACCATTCTAAATTTCAGGGAATCTCTCCCTCCGAGATATCTAAAACATTTTTCAGAGATATGGGCAAATCCGATAATTGTTGTAAATGCAAAAACAATTAAACTCGCAATAACGACGATCTGACCTGAAACGCCCAGACCGTCCTCAAAGGATATTGCCGTAAGATATGCGCCGGTTTGATTTTGCCAGTAGGGGCTTGAAAGAATCACCAGGCCACTGATCGTACAGATGATTATGGTGTCAACAAATGGGGTAATGGCTGCCATGAAAGCTCCCGTGGCAGGCGTCTCTTTGTTTGCCGCTTGAAAAAAAGTGCTTGTCCCCATACCGGACATGTGAGAAAAAACGCCACGCGATACGCCGAATTGCAGCGCTTGAAATACCGAATATCCTGCAATGCCCCCAACAATTGAACAGGGATTGAATGCATAATAAAAAACCTGACCCAATGCGGATAATGATGCCAATGGGCGAAAGAGTAAAATCAGAAGCCCGCTTATGGTATAAACGGCGATGACAACCGGTGCAATTGCCGAGGAGTAATTGACAATTTTTTTCAGACCGCCGAGAATTACAAGTCCCACGCAAAGGGTCAGCAAAAATGCCGTTAATAAATGGGGAACGTCAAATCTGTTATGGACAGCCTGGGACAAAGAATTTGCCTGGACCAGATTATACAGAACCACTCCCTGGATCAGGAGAAGTAAAGCTACGAATCGAGAGATAAAACGCCATCGGCCGGTCATATATTTTTCGAGATAGGACATGGGCGTGGCAAAGGATAAAGATTTAACATCAGCAGGTTGTAATTTAATGGCCATGTAGGTGGATGCCATTCTGAAAAACATGCCGAAAAGGGCGGACATCCACATCCAGAACAGGGCCCCCGGCCCCCCGAGGTGTATTGCGGTCCCGACACCGGCAATGTTGCCGATCCCCACAGTGGCGGCAACGCTTGATAAGAACGCTTTTTGATGAGAAACAATGCTGTCTGTCGATATTGAATGGTCATGGCGGAAAATCTTAAAAAAAACGGGCAAACCCTTTTTCCAGGCAATTCCACGGGTCAGGTAGAAAAAGATCAGGCCCAATTCAAGATACACCAGGCAAAGAACAGGATCCCATATCCACCTGGCTAGAGTCTCCATTTCTTTTCAGTCTCCCGTGGGTCTGCTCGAAAAAAAGGCCTTGATCATCGTTCCCGTGCAGAGATCCATTATTCCTTGCTTCTCAGGTTAAAAGCCGCTTGCCGAGGGACATGGCAAAGGCATCGTACAGCCCCGAGAAAAGTTCCCGGTTATAGGCCCCAAGCTTGACATAGGGCAAAATGCCGCTTTTGGGCTTTCCATCGCAGTAAATGAACAACAATTCTTCTTTTGAAAAGCCTTCGGTATCGATCTGCCTGTCCCATAGCCTCATTTTCAGTTCATCCAGGTCCCGGTATCCCCGTTGGGGTCTTCTCTTGATTTTCAAGGGGCTGCCGGGTATGCTTATTTCTTCTCCGTCCAGCATGGCAAAAGCCGTATCTCCGATCCGTTTCAACAGGGTGAAATCCACTAGATCCACAAGGGCTGCATCCCGGTCGCGGCTGATGACCCGTGTTTTCGCGTCCTCAGTGGAACAATCCACATAGATAATCCAATCGAATGGGTCCATATCCTGCGTTCTGATGAGCCGTATGTTTTCGTAAATTCTCCCGGGTTTAAACGGATAGGGGCCCTTTAGCTCACGCCAGTAAATGGTTCTCCATTGGAGACCGCACCTTTCGGCAAGGGCTCTTCCAAGGGTGCTTTTACCGCTTCCGGGAGGTCCGTCCACACAAATGCTGTTTGGAAAGCGCCGCCGGCTTTCCAGGAAGATTTCCATGATGCTATCGGCCCAATGCTCCACCACCGGAACCGGTTTATACGGTTTTTCCCGGCTTCCGGTAAAAATACTTCTCGCCTGTGCTCTGAGGACCGATCTCAGGGTGTAGCGGTCCAACAGATTGTTGGCCGTATGGACTAAAAAAAGCAGGGCCATTTCGGGCAATACCTTTTTATGAAATGATCCCAATGAAAAACCCTTTCGACAAAAACCGGTTATCAAATCATCCGCAGCGATGCCCATGCCACGCCCACCGCCAGCAATGCCCCGGCCAAGACATCCGTAAGATAGTGCTTTGACAGGTAAATTCTACTGAAACCGATCGCCAGCGCCGCACAAATCAGATAGGGAAATGCGCCAGGATGGCGCACCCCGACAATGATGGCGATTGAAAAAGCCCTGAAAGCATGGTGGGAAGGAAACGAGTACCGGTTCCAGGGCGTAATGCGTGAGCATTTGTAATTTGCGCTCGGCCGGTTCCTCCTTATACAGTATCTCAACGGGATAATGACGACCAGACCCATAAGTTCTGCAATGACCAATGTCAATACGAGCCTGTGAGCATCGTTTTGGAAAAAGATGAGACCCAAAGCATACACACAGAGCCATAAGACGCCGGCACCGAGATGCGAAACGGCCTGGAAGAGGCGCATCCCCCACAAATTGTCCTGCGACAAGAAATACTCACTGATTTTTCGATCCAATGCGATCATTGGAATTGCCGTCTCTCATATGGCAATTTTGGTTACGACACCGTTTCTCATTCTTTCCCGTCAAGAACAAGTGCAATGAGGTCCGATTTGAGCAGGTTTTCATCGGCGTCAATGCCAAGATCACCGCAAATAGAAAGAAGCTCCGCTTTGACCATCCTTTTAAGTTCCCACTCCCGATATTGATGATCTTCTTCACCGGTTTCATCCACGGGTGTCTCCTCTTCGGCGGCTGTTTCAAGTTCTTCCTGCACATCTTCTTCAGATGTATCGGATACGTCCTCGGTTTGCTCTTCGGAGGCGGCGTTTTTTCCGACAATTTCTTCTACGGATTCAATTACGGATTCCTCAAAAGCCGTTTGCCCTTCGGAGGTTACCTTAACTTCTTCTGGTTCAAGCGCTTCAAGTACATCCGATTCGTCGCCGGAGTCTTCCTCTGAAACCGTATCTTCTCCGAGACCCGATTCATCATAAACGTCCTCAACCATTATGTCGGCTTCTTCGGGCACCGGCATTTCGGCGTCATGAAATGTCTCTTTATCTTCAACGGGGGGAGGTGTGTCCTCAACAGTTGTTTCGGCCTCCATCATGTCGGTTTCTATTGACGCAACATCCGTCTTATCCTCATAAACCCGTTCGAGCCTTTCCTGTTCCCACCAGTTCCGCATGTCGTCCACGGCCGCCGCCATGGCGGACGCATCGGCAAATACATCAAAGGTTATCGCATCATTACCACTTATCATTCGGATGGTTTCAAGCGCCTTTTTCCGAATTTCCAACTCTTCATCAGCCAAAACCCTGATCAGAGGCAGTACGGAAGACTCGTCCCTGAGATGGGCTAAAGCGGACACGGCCGCCTTCCTGACCCTCCGGTCTTCATCCCTCAGGGACTGCGTCAGAGCGGGGGCCGCCTCAACCCTGTCTTTCCAGCCGAGAAATGTGGCAGCCGTCCGCCTGACTTCCGGGTGATCGTCCCGAAGGGCTTCCGTGAGAACCGGTAAGTCGTCCTCGTAGTCCCCAAGCTTGTACAAACCCCTGAGGCACCCGATTCGTACTCTATAGCCGGGGTCTGATGCCTTTTCACGAAACAGGGGGATGGCCCGCAAATCACCCAGGGAAATGAGGGAATTGATGATTTCGGAAACTAAATCCCGGTTGTTCGATTTCGCTGATTCCAGGAGGACGGGGACAGCGGCCTCTTTCCCCATTTTGCCGAGCTCGGCCACTGCCAGAATCCGGACTTCAATTTCGCTGTCCAACAGATCATTGGCGACCTTCTGGAATATCTCTTTTTCCGATGACGTCGAAAATTCACCGAAGAGTGCCGTATCATCGATGGCGGCTGTGATGGCATCCATGTCCCTTTTGTCCATGGTTTCTTCATGTACCGCGACGGGCCCCCTCTTCACGGCCCTTTTTTTCTTCTCTTCTTTTTGTTTCTTGATTTCGATGATTTGGGCCTTCATTTTCTCTATTTTTGCTTCATTTTCTCGAACTTCCACGATGAGCGTCTTAACGGGCTCGGTTTCCAGGACGTCACCCTCACCCGAATAGGAGATCCCGATCTTTCCAATCTTATAATGTAATCTTCTTAATTTCTTTTCGGCATACCCAATTTTGGTATCCAGTCGGTGAACTTTTCCAGATTTTCCGATACCGGAAACCAGGTTCAGGGTCTTTTTCGGTATGACAGGGGCCTTTTTACCCACAGATACCAGCTTTCGAAAAGCCCAAGCAGTGACCTCATAGGCGGATATTTTGGAAACGCCCTCGGTTTTAGCTGCGACGTCACCCTTTTCCAACACGCCGTCTTTTTGTTCTTCCTCATGCCGATGCGCCATAATTTCCTCCTCCTTTTAAGAAACTTTTCTTTTTTTATATCCTACATTTACCGTTCGTTTAGGGTTTCTGGAACTGTTTATTATATCACACTTCCCCCTCCCGCCGAGTTTCAGAACCACTTTCTCGTGCATAAAACCGGTCACACGCTTCTATTCTTCCGTTGGGGGGGGGGGGGGGGGGGGGGGGGGGCGGGTAGATTGCTTT
>Ga0233437_1001653_pt1 | contig 39335 bp, 30 predicted proteins | sample SI_122_August201_FD_182714 | JGI IMG/M metagenome (GOLD analysis project Ga0233437, IMG submission 182714) | Seawater microbial communities from Saanich Inlet, British Columbia, Canada - SI_122_August2016_200_MG | ecosystem: Environmental > Aquatic > Marine > Inlet | place: Canada: British... | reverse complement strand
TGCGAGGGTACGATCCCGGCCGGAAGCGGTAACATGGACGATGATAATACCTGTGACCCTAGTACATTCTGGGGTACGGTCGTGCCCGGAACCGATTACAGCACCACCCTTGCTGATAACGGCGGCCCCACTAAAACCCATGCACTCCTGGATGGAAGTGGCGCTATCGACCAAGTCGATTGTGATAATGCCTACACCACAGATCAAAGAGGCGCCACACGCGAAAATGACATTTCGAGTCAGGGAAATGACGGGAGCAATTATTGCGATATTGGTGCCTTTGAATACACTGGTGACGATGCTGGCTTGGCAGTCATATCCAGCAGTCCTGCAAATAATAGTATCAAGCAAAACATATCAGAACTAATCCTCACGTACAGTAAAAATGCCCTCAGCGATAGTAGCGGTGATGCCGCGAATAACTCAGCTAATTATCTACTGGTCGAGAAAGGATCAAATGCCCGTTTTGATACCCTCTCCTGCGAAGGTGGTGTCGTGAGTGATGATACTCAGATCATCATTGACAGCGTCAGCTATATTAGCGGCACCTACACCGCGACATTGAGTGTCAACGGCGGCATCGCCCTGCCAAGCGGCAAATATCGTCTCTTTGTCTGCGGGACAACCTCCATCTATGATCTAATTGGACTGGAATTGAATGGCGGATTAAATGACACAACCCTAGATTTCACCATCGGGTTAGTAGCCACTGCATCATCCTTGCCCGATACTGGTTTCCGTTATGGACAGATCACTTCGCTCCCCGAACAACCATCCGCCAAAGCCTACGCCGAGACAGCGATGCTGCTCGAAATCCCCAAAATTGGCGTTTCCATGCCCATCGTCGGCGTTCCACAAAGCGAAAACGGTTGGAACGTGACCTGGCTCGGTAATAGCGCGGGTTATCTCTCTGGCTCCGCCTTCCCCACCTGGGCAGGGAACACCGTCATCACCGGTCACGTTTGGAATGCGTACAATCAACCGGGTATCTTCTCAGAGCTGAAAACGTTGAAATATGGGGATCAAGTTCAAATCCAGGCTTTTGGGCTGACCCACACCTACGAAGTGCGTGAGTCTAAACTCGTCACCGTCAAAAACGTGAACGCAGCCTTTCAATCCGAAGAATATGACTGGCTCACCCTCGTCACCTGCGAGTTCTATAATCCATTTACTGGAGATTATCTCTTCAGGAGAGCTGTTAGAGCCGTTCTTATCTCTGTTCAATAAAAGGCTCGTATCCCGAGCATCTCTTTGCGAGGGGCAGCGCTGTACTGGTGAGCGTCAAATAGTTGAAACTACGCTAAAAGAAAGAGTTCCGAGTTTTGAAAACTCGGAACTCTTTTACTTTAATGGAAAGATTAAATCTACTGCGTGAAATCGTAGCTGGGAAAAGAATCCGACAACGTATCAATAAAAGCATGATTGGTCCCACCTTGATGGCTGATACGCAGTTCACTTGCGCCATTGGTCGGATTATCATAAATAAAGATAATGCGGTCGTTATCCACCCACTCTATTTGGCGCATGGTTTGATTTACAGAGGTGATCGTGAAAACGCCCCCATTGATACTGCCAAGATAAAGCCCCGAATCTTCCACACTATGCGATGCGTAAAGAAAACGGGTTGCATCCGGCGTCCAGCCGCGGAATTGAAGGCTGGTGCCCGTTGCAAAAATAATATCGCCAGAGCCATCTGCATAGGCAATATGAATCTCACGCTGATTTTCAGTCGGCTCACCTACGCTCTTTGAATAGGCCACATAGCTCATATCCGGTGAAAAAGCGCCATCAGGCCAATCGAAGGGAATTGCCGGAATACTCCCCAATTGCGTTGCAGCAGAGCCATCTACAGGGATATACCACAGAGTAGTAGGTGGTGTTGGTTCAGTCAGCGTATCCTCGGGCGGGATCGAGACTCGTAACGAAAGAGAGTCAACTGCCCAGATCGGCGAGGGATGGTATTGGTATTCGCTATAGGTACCAACCAAGGGATAAGTGAGCACATTTGCGCGCAAATTGCTGCCATCGGTATTGACCAAACTAATATGATCTGGCGCAGAAAGCGCTATTTGCGCCCCATCGGGTGAAAAGGTGAAAGCGCCCGCCTGCCCAAAATCAAAAAGTGTTGATTTTGCCAGTGTATCGGCGTTGACCATACGCAGATCATAGCTTGGTGCATACCCGGGTCCCATAAAACGCGGCACCGTGCTGTAATAGAGCTCATGTGTTCCCGGGCGGAATTTGATCTGATCATAATCAAATCCATCGGCGGTGGCAAATTGGCTTGCGGCTTTGAGCGCATCCATCTCAGCCTGGCTTACGAGTAGCTGTGGGTTAAGTAAGCCACCATCCGAATTCACCACCCACAATTCATAAGTAGGCGGAACTGCTGATAACTCACGGACATAGGCAATTCGCTGTCCATCGCTGGAGATGCTAAGTTTTTGTGCATCAGTTGTACCGGTCAAGCCAACGCTGCTACCACCTTCCGTCCAGACATAAATATTGCCGTCTTTCACATAGGCTACCGTCAAGGCGGCTGGCGAAACAGGCGGCGGAACAGCTGTTGGTGGCGCTGCTTCTGCAGTCGGCGCAACAGGAGCAGGCGCATTATTATCTGTGGGCGCAGCCTGCGTAGCAGATATTTCTGCCGGAGACTCATCAAGTGCAGCTTGCACTGTTTCAGCAACCATTGTTGCCAAAACCACTTGCTCATCTACGGGTGGAGTCGACACAGTTCCGCAGGCAACCAAAAGAATACTTATAAACGAAAAAAGCATAAAAAAACGTATTGGCTTCATCTAACTTTCCTTCCTTCTAATAAAGAGTATATTTGTCTAAATTTTATCATAATCATCAATCTATGGTTTAATACATTCATGCTAAATACCCTCCATCAAGACAAACAAATTATCGTTCTGAACAAGCAAGCAGGCGTTTCTGTTCTCAACGAAGGTTGGGATGAGAACGCTCTTTTTCTTAAAGCAATGCTCGAAAAGAAATTCGGTCGCATTTGGGTTGTTCACCGCTTGGATAAAGTTACCAGCGGCGTGATCGTTTTTGCGCGCAATGCAGAAGCGCACCGCCATTTGAATACGCAATTTGAAAAACGAGAAGTGGATAAAACCTATCACGCCATCGTCGAAGACTACCCCGAATGGAACGAATATACCGCTCGTCATTCCCTGCATGTGAATGTGGGCAGAAAACACCGCACAGTTGTCGACAACCATCGCGGGAAACCATCCGAGACCGATTTTAAGGTCATTAAACAGTGGCACCCTGTCGGGCACAGGCAAGCCTACAGCATGATCGAAGCAAAGCCGAAAACCGGTAGAACACATCAGATCAGGGTTCATCTATCCACATCGGGACTTCCCATCGTCGCAGACATCCTATATGGTGCAGAAGAAAGCGATTTGATCGCGCGCGCCGCTTTGCATGCCTATGAGCTATCCATCGAGCATCCCGTAAAAAGAGAAAAAATGACTTTTACTGCGCCTTATCCAGAAGATTTTAAGCAGTTAATAGACCAATTAGACCAATGACCAGGCAAGTTAATTTATGGTATGCTCTACGCATAAAATTCACCATTTAGCCGTAGGTAAAGAAATAAACAGGATGACTCTGCGAGAAGCATGTACTTGCGACGCGGCAGTCTCACGCCCTAAAACAAGATTGCTTTGCCGAAAAGCATCCGCTCGCAAAATCATCAAGTAAAAGAGAACAAAATGACATCCCCAAAAAAAGATTCAGAAAAACCCGAAGAAGACATCAACAAAGCCTTTTTCTTCCCCGATCTTGACGAAATTCATAATAGCAAAGTTCTGCCGGAAGAAGTTCGCATTCTTGAACTAAATGCCGCGCCCTACCCCGATGGGAAACGTGTACGCATAAATCTTGAAACAACACCTTTTCTGGAAAGACCACATCTCGATATGGTCATCCTTGACCCCAGCGGTGCAGAAGCTGCCACAGCCAGCATTATCGAACCCATGTCCTGGAGACAAGAGTTCACCGTTCACCTGCGCACCGAGTGGCAGCCAGGCGACTATAAAGTCATGATGCGTCTCTTTTACCCCCCACGCGATGAAGAAGACCCCAAACTTTTTCGGCTGGATATTCCCGTCGAAAGCACCGACGTCAAAGAACTGGCATTCAAAATAGAAAAGAGCACCGAGTAAAAAAGTGGATAAATTTAAGAGATTCGCAATCCCTTTCTTCATTCTCATCCTATTAAGTGGATGCGCGCTCGGCGCGCCCGATTCGCTCGTGCTTCCACAGGGTACCGCTACCCAAACAGCCTTCGCTCCCGAAGCGGATCCCATCTCCACGCCCGTTATCTTCTCTGATTTCCCCGGCATTTTCATCCTCGCTATGGCAGAAGGTGCGCACACCCATCTTTTTGCCTATTCACCCATCGACCAGCCTTTGCTTCGTTTAACCTACGGCGAATGGGATGATATTACTCCCGCCCTCAGCCCGGACGGGAAAAAAATAGCCTTTTCCTCCAATCGTGGTGGCTATTGGAACCTCTACTTGCTTGATATTGAAAGTGGCGAAACTACCCAACTGACCGATACAGAAACTTACGATGGCGCGCCCTCCTGGTCACCCGATGGTGCCTGGCTCGCATCAGAAACCTATCTCGATGACAATCTTGAAATTCTCGTCCAGCCGATTGGCGATAGCAGCCAAAAAGCGATTCGCCTAACCAATGATCCCGCCGCAGATCATTCACCCGCTTGGGCTCCTGAAGGCAGAAAACTCGCCTTCGTCTCCACACGCGGCGGTGACAGCGATATTTATCTCGCAGATCTAAACGATGCCAACAGCAGCCGTTTTCTAAATCTCAGCAATACGCCCAAAGCAACAGAATCGCACCCCGTCTGGTCATGGGATGGAAGCAAGTTAGCCTGGTCTTCCAATGCTTTTGACAACCGCCCCAGCGGAATCTATATTTGGGGGAGAGAAAATCCCAATGTTCCTGCGGCATGGGTTGGCGAGGGCGATTGGGCAGCATGGAACGCGCGTGGCGATAGTTTGTTGACCATGCTCGAGGGCAATACGACCAATTATTTAACCGCCTACACTCTCGAAGGCGCACTGCTCTTGCAGCCATATCCGCTGATCGGTACATTAAATGGAATGCTCTGGCTCCCCGAAGCTCTCCCAGAGAATTTACCTGCAAATTACGCCCAAGCTGCTGCTGCCACACCTGCATCCGCTTGGGAAATAGAGCGCATCACGCCAGAAGCACTTTCCGTGCGGGAAAATCTTGTTCCCCTCGATGAAGTCCAAGCCCCCTACCCTCAACTTCACGACGCTGTAAACGAATCTTTTGAAGCCCTCCGAGAAGCCACCAGCACGCATACTGGCTGGGATGCGCTCGCTAATCTTGAAAATGCTTTTATTCCTATCACTACAGCTCTCAGCCCTGGCATGAACGAAGACTGGCTCTACACAGGGCGCGCTTTTTCGCTGAATCCGCTCATTGCAAACGCCGGCTGGATGGTTGCCGCACGACACGAAATTGGCCAACAAAGTTATTGGCGTATCTATCTTCATGCCCAAGTACAAGATGGTTCAAAAGGCATTCCACTCCATGACCCCGTTTGGGATTTGAGTACTCGCTATAACCTAGACCCTGCCAGCTACGAAACAGGCGGCTCTTTTGCCCCCGTCCCCGCAGGATATTGGGTCGATTTTACAGCCTTGGCACAAAATTTCGGCTGGGAACGTTTGCCCGCGCTTTCAAATTGGCGAAACTTTTTTAAAGGCACGCGTTTTACGCAATTTGTGCAAAGAGATAATCTCAGTTGGTATGAAGCCATGCTCGATCTCTACCCTCCAGAGATTTTGCTCACGCCCACGCCGCTTATGCCACCAACGATAACACCCTCACCAACGGGAGTTCCATCCAGAACGCCAAGGCCAACACGCACACCGAGTACGCCAACGCTGACCCCTACGCCGCTTTCCATTTTTGAATTTACAACGCCGACACCTTCGCCATGATGAAAAGTGCGTATTGCGAATTGCGTAAATTTATCGCTCTCCAATCAGGGATCTTCATCTTTTTCGCTTCCACTTGTCTGGCTACGCGCAAAAGAATAATGGGATTAGCCTTCGGCTTATTCGGCACACTCTTAATTTCGGCTTGCCAGGTGATCCCCGAGCAGCTTAACGAAGCCACGCCTACTCCGCCTATCCAACAGGAGGTAGAAGCAAGTTCACAGGAGAGCGATTCGCCTATTCCGACCCCAACGAAAATTCCGCCTGTCCGATTCACGATCCCCACCCCCGGCGCAGAGCCCGTATCCGATTGGCGTCCTCCGCTCTACCCCATCCCTTGGGCAATTTCCCCTGAAGATCATTTTTATTTTGTCCGTCCTATTGCCGCAAATGAGATTAACTGGCCCCTGCAAAGTTATCGCTACGGCGGCATCTTTTTTAACAATGTAGTGCATACCGGTATTGACATCCCGACCGAAAAAGGCACGCCCATCATTGCTGCGGGACCGGGCACTGTCGTTTGGGCAAATTGGGGCTTTTTTAGCGGCTGGGTCGAAAATAAAGATGATCCTTATGGGCAAGCAGTAGCCATCGAACACGATTTTGGCTACGAAGGACAGCCACTTTATACCGTTTACGCGCATATGAGCCAAATAGATGTCGTCAAAGGGCAATGGGTAGATGTGGGCGAAGAAATCGGCTTGGTTGGCGAGACAGGGCATACAACAGGGCCTCACCTGCATTTTGAAGTGCGGATGGGCAGAAATGATTTTTTCGATACCTTTAACCCCGAATTATGGATCGCACCGCCCCAGGGATGGGGTGTTTTGGTCGGTAATTTAATTGCCGATGATGGCTCTCCGATACGTCATTACCAATTACGCGTCCGCTCTTTTGAAAGTGATCGTATTCGCCGTATTCGCTCCTATGGACCCAAAATTGTGAATGGCGATCCCTATTATCAGGAAAATCTTGTGATGAGCGATCTGCCAGCAGGCTGGTATGAGCTGGAGTTGGAGTATGAAGGCGAAGAATTTCATCATCGAATAGAGATTTTCCCCGGGCAGGTCAGCTATTTTAATTTTGAAGGGCTGGACGGTTTTAACGGAGATTTGCCCGCAAAAGAAGGGATGGAATTCTGGACACCAACACCTGAAGATGACTGAGCATCTTATTTTCTTTTATAAAAATTGACTTTAGGAGTTTGTAAATGAAAACATATGAAACAAAGAATGGGGTTGAAGAGTATATTAAAATGTGCGAGGGCTATGACAATTCCAAATTCAAAGATCTTATACTAAAGCACTTAGCAAAAGGTAGCAGCATTCTTGAAGTTGGCATGGGGCCTGGAAATGACTTGGCATGGTTGTCTGAATATTACGATCTTACAGGCAGCGACTATTCAAAAGAGTTTATTAAAAGAGCAAAAATTCGTTTTCCCGATGGTGAATTTCTAATACTGGATGGCATTACTCTTGAAACAAATAAGAAATATGATGGTATTTATTCATGCAAGGTATATCAACATTTTGAGTTAGAGCTGGTCGAAAAAGCACTAAAAAGACAATCTGAAGTACTGAACGATGAAGGTCTAATAATTCATTCCCTTTGGATTGGCGATACAGTTTTTGATGACGGTGATATGCGCGCAATATATCATAATAAAGGTAAGTTACTTGCTTTAATTAACAAATATTTTGTCCTCCTCGAAGAAGTTGAATACGAAGAATTTGAGCCTCACGATTCAATCTTTATTATGGCAAAGAAAAGATAGAGGCAACAGAATCATTAAGATGAGTAAATTTTATGGAGCAACGCAAAATGGGTAACAAAAAATCATCTAAAAAGGCACCACCAGAAGGGTTCATAAACCTGCAGTACTCACAAGCGCTGGAAATGTATCACAAACAAATTTCTCTGTTTGTGCAGATAGTGACATTTTTAGTTATCGGAGATATAACTCTTGTCGGCTATGCTTTTAGCAACAAGAGTGCTGGTATTTTACTGGTTGGCGCATTATTTCCAATAATAATCCTATATTTATTTAGAAGGTTTAGAAAGCTAGCTCTCCCAGCATTATATACAGCTGTAAATCTTGAGCAAAAGTACGCTGGTTTAGGATTTGATTGGCTAGCAAGCAATTTTATTTCACTTGCCATTTCTCATGAAGCATTGTTGTCTTTACAAAAAATATGCTCTGAGGAAAGTGATGTCACCAAAAGAAAAATGCTTATGGACGAAAATATTCCGTCGTTAGGAAGGGACAAAGGTTTATCACGAATCGCACTTGTTTTTGCTATTCTCGGTCATATTCTCGCCCCAATAATCCTGATAGAGTTTTTTCAGTGGCAATTACTTTAGAACGGCAAGGGCTGGCTAACCCCGCGTTAAGTTGACCCGTCTTCGACTCCGGGTATGCGGGGCGATTTTTGGTTAGTTTGTTCAGGGTAAAATCAGTTTGCATTCACAAAAACGGCGGGCAGCTCACGCCATCGTTAGGTGGCTTAAAAACTTGGAAACCATGAATTCATCATATTCCCCTATGTCAAAAGAGAATGTTGAACGATATCTCAACTTCTTAAGTGCGAAAAGGCAAGAACCAAGTATTCAAGCATTATCTAAGCTTATCGAAGCACACTTGTTCAATATCCCATTTGAAAATATCTCCAAGCTCTACTACAAAGATGTTCGGATTCTGCCAAATCAGGGAGAATTTCTTGAAGGCATTGAAAGTTTTCATTTTGGCGGAACTTGCTACACAAACAACTATTACTTTTCTAAGTTACTGAATAATCTAGGGTACAACATAAAGCTGTGTGGGGCAGATATGTCTAATCCAGATGTTCATATTGTCAGCATGGTTACGCTCGGGAAACGTGAATATCTGGTTGATGTTGGCTATGCAGCTCCTTTCTGGATGCCAATACCAGTCGATTTAGATACAGACTACACCATCCATTTTGGGCAAGATCAGTATGTGCTGAAGCCAAGGGATGCAGCAAGATCTTCTAAAATGGAGTTATATCGGGATGGAAAACTGAAACATGGATACTTAGCAAAATCGGTTCCGCGCCAAATCCAGGAGTTTGAGCATGTTATTATTGATTCTTTTCGCGAGGAAGGAACGTTCATGAATGCACTCTTGCTTGCAAAATTCTCTCCGAAGCAGTCCTTTATTATCCATAATTTGACAGCAACTAAATATCAGGACGATGAATCAAACACAAGAAAATTAGAAAGTAAAAATGAATTAGTTCAAGTTGTGTATGAGTGGTTTAAAATCCCTAAAGAATGCACAATAAATGCGTTAAATCAATTGGATCTAACTCAAGATGCCTGGAATTGAAAGACAAACAATCAGCCGACCAATCCTGCATCAATTTGGCCTGCCTTCGGCTCTGCGAGTGCGGCTCGATAGACTTTAGGGAGAGGAAAACAGCGGAAAGAAAAGGAGTAGAAAATGAGCGTTTTTGAAGAACTGGCTGCAAATAAAGGGACTATTTCCAGCGCGCTGGGAAAAGCATTGGCAAAAAAGGTACTTCAGGAGGGACAGAGCGGTATTCTGAGCGAATGCATTGATCTGTCCACTTATGAAAAAGATGATGTGACATCAAAAAATATCCGTGCCGGAGCAGCAAAGGTCGTAGAAATTGTCGCAGAAAAACGCCCAGAGATGGTCGCTCCGCGTTTGGAAGACTTACTCCCCGCTCTATCTGTGCAAGAGCCGCAAACACGCTGGATGATCATCCGCACAATGGGATTTTGTGCCCACCTGAATAAAGCTACAGCACAAAAAGCAATTCCCAATGCCAAAAAATATATCGAAGAAAAAGAAGGACTGATCATTGCAAGCTCAGCCGATCTTTTTCTAGGCGACTATGGCGCTATCTCGAAAGAAGATGCTAAAACAGTTTTCCCTATTTTAGAATATTCTATGGAAAGGGCTGTAAAAAACGAAGCAGACTGGCTGCTCGAAGCCTTCTATAAACTTTATTCGAATCTGGGCGAAAAAGAGAAAAATTTAGTGCTGAAGTTTGCCGAAGACTGGCAATACTCCGCTCGAAAAAGCACCCAAAAGAGAGCTAAAAGGATACTAAGATTACAATAACCGCAGCAATGGGAAAATAAATGGTACCTTGGGTTTTCTCTTATTTCTTGACATGCTGAACATTTGTGCTAAAATTATTTCTACAATTACCCCTGTAATGAATGATAAAATAGCATTTGCAATTGTAGATCGCAATCATTCATACTAGATAGACTTTTTGGAGAAGAAAATGGCAAAGAAAAGCGAAAAAGAACTCAACGAGGCCCGTCAGGCAGTATTAGACAAAGCACTCAAAGATATAACCAAGCGCTACGGTGAAGGTTCGATCATGAAACTTGGCGATGCCGCCGCATTGGCAACAGAAGTGATCCCGACTGGCTCCCTTTCACTGGATATTGCACTAGGCGTGGGCGGTATTCCGCGAGGACGTATTACTGAAATCTATGGCCCTGAATCTTCAGGTAAAACAACAATTTGTCAGCATATCGTCGCTGAATCCCAGAAAATGGGCGGAACAGCAGCCTTCATTGACATGGAGCACGCTCTCGACCCCAGCTACGCTGCAAAATGTGGTGTAAATGTGGATGAATTGCTCATCTCCCAGCCTGATACCGGTGAACAAGCACTGGAAATTGCTGAAACATTAATCCGCTCCGGAGCAGTGGACATTCTTGTCATCGACTCGGTTGCTGCTCTGATCCCCCGTTCTGAAATTGAAGGCGATATGGGCGATGCGCACATGGGTTTGATGGCTCGTTTGATGTCACAGGCTCTGCGCAAACTTTCTGGTGCAATCCATCAAACAAAAACATCCGTTATTTTCACCAATCAGCTTCGCCAGAAAATCGGCGTAATGTTTGGCAACCCCGAAACAACCACTGGTGGCCAAGCACTCAAATTCTACGCATCAATTCGCTTGGATGTTCGTCGCATCCAATCTATTAAAGTTGGTGCAGAGATCGTTGGCAACCGCACTCGTGTGCGCGTGGTAAAAAACAAGGTCGCTCCCCCCTTCCAAAAAGCAGAATTCGATATTATGTACGACGAAGGCATTTCAAAGATCGGCGACCTGCTCGATCTGGCAACTGAAGCCGAAATCGTTAGCAAACGAGGTTCTTTCTACTCCTATAATGAAACTCGACTTGCTCAAGGACGAGAAAATTCGAAAGAGTTCCTACATCAAAACCCCGCGATGGCAGAAGAGATCGACGCTCTCGTTCGCCAACATTATCTCGATGAAGAGGTTGTCATGGTGATCGACGAGATCGAAGAGGACGAAGCCGAAGAATAATCATCCTGAAAGATATAAAAATAAAAAGATAAAAAGGTGCATCTGAAAATCAGATGCACCTTTTTCTTAACAACACAAGCTTGTCTTTACCCTTTCGGGCACTCGTGCGAGGCCGTTTTATCGCCGACCTGTACTCCGCTAGGGGTAAGCAATCCTCAAGGCGGTGAGGGAGACTGCCACGTCGGGCTAAAGCCCTCCTCGCAGAGACATAATTTGCTACTAAACTTCAAGGCAGCGATCGCGTTCACAAAGAACGTGAAGGGGTGGGCGGCTGCGGAACCAAAGCCATGCAGTTTGAATTAGCATCCCTGCGCTGAAGGCAATTAAGCCAACATATAGCCCTGTCATTTCTCCCCATGCTACGCCAGCCCATAAAACCAATCCGGTCGTAACCAAAAAGAGTGCAACGGCTTCTGAGATTCCGCGTGTTTTGCCACTGTTGAGCAAAACACCCTGATACCAGCTCTGGAGAGCGTTTAGGGCAGGCAAAAGGAAACCGATCCAGAGTCCGTTACGAGCAAGAATAAAGAGGTCAGGCGTGAGGGCTGAGACATCTTCCAACCAAAGACGCGAGAGCGGAGTCGCAGCAATAACTAGGATTATGGCTGTCGTTGCAAGAGAAAGAATAGCCGTATAGCGACGTAGCGGTTTTAGGGAAAGAGGCTCGTCAAGAAGTGCTACAACCACTTCGTTGAAGGCAACGCCCGTGCTGCGAAGCATGAAAATGAATCCAGAAACGACGGGCCAGACAGCGAGAGATTCTAAAGCCAGAGGCATTCGCCCAAGAGCGGCACTACCCATCGGCTGGATCAAAAGCGTGAGTAAGGAGGTCATGACCAAGGGGAAATAAAAGGCGGCAAATGCTCGGTATGTCAACTCAGGTTGAACAACGGGAGCAGGTTTTAAATCCACGTTGAGTACCGCTTGGACTCTAAATCCGATATAAATTGCTTCAGCGATAACACTGGCAGCAACGGCACTTGTGGCAACGACAATTCCATGTCCGCCAAGAAAGTAGCCAATACTGAGGACTAGAATATCCATCCCCAAACGAATTCCTGTACCGATCCCGATGATATTAGAATGACCAAAACGGATCATCACACCCTGATTTAGACGACGATAGGCGATAGACCATGTCCACGGAGTCATGATGATTAATCCGAGACGGGCAGGTTCGATGATCTCAGGTGGGGCATCGAGGAGCCCCTCAGCAATAAAATAATAGAAAGGGCTGAGAGCAGTAAAAAGGTGTAAGGCTGTCAGTAGTCCACCTGCGTAGAGCATAAATTTGCGTAGTTTAAGATAAGAAGCCCAATCTTTGCTCAAGGCTGTGGATGCGGCAAGCAGCATAATAACGGGCGCTTCAATGATGAGGGCAAGCGGAAAAACAATGCCGCCATAAGCTGCGAGATTAATTTTTGGCTCGGCAAGACGAGCAACAAATGCACTTAAAATGGGAAGTTCCATACCCATTAGAAGCCAGCTTGCAGCGAGAGGCAGCCAAACTTTATATATTCGGCGAAGAGAAAGGGGCGTGTTTGTCATACCAATGCTTCCTTTGATTCTTTGGGAAGCATAAAAATACTGGGAATGACTAAAAAGGCCAACAACGCGCTCCACAAAAAGGCGTTTTCCAAGCCGAACTTATCTCCGACCAAGCCTACAAGGATCGTGGCAGGAAAACGGGTTAAAAAAGCGAGGAGCATATAGGCTCCATTTGCAGAGGCACGGTGTTTCGGAAAATGATCTTGAATAAGGGCTAGAAAAACCGGGCCAACGGAAAGACTTGTAAACCCAACACCCAATAAAACAGGAATGAGCAACCATCCACTAACATTTAGAAATGCAATAATTAAAACTGGAGAGGCTATTGCAGAGTACAGCAAGACTGACCTTCTGCCAATGCGATCACTGATCGCTCCAATACTTAAGGCTCCGATCACACCTGCGCTTTCCATGATGGACAAGGCAGCACCTGCCAACCAAAGAGTTGCCCCTTTTAGATTCATAAAAATTGGGAGGTAGGTCGTCATACTGACTGTCATAAAAGTACGGAAAAGGAGAATAAAAGCCAAGGGAAGAAAAATAGTGCGTAATTTTGGGAGAACTTCTCGTAACCCGGTTCTTTCTTTCTTTTCAATGGGAATATCTTTGAGCCGCCAAAAGAGAATGATAGATGTGAGCCAGCCTAAAATAGCGATGCGGGACATGCCCTCCAATGTAAACGTAGTAACTGCCCAAACAGCAAAAATAGGCCCCAAGGTACGCCCAAGTTCTCCGCCAGCCATAAACCAGCCCATCGCTTTTCCTACACGATTTCCTGAAACGCGCGCGATCATGGCTGGCGCAGGCGCATGAAAGGAGGCGACGCTGATTCCCACAACAATGAGAAGCGCCAAGAGCGCATAATAATTGGGAGCAAGCCCCATCAGAGTCATTAATGTTGCCGTAACTGCCGGGGCAAATACTACAAAATAACGAGCGTTTGATTTGTCTGCTATACGCCCTATAAGAGGATTTAAAAGCGCGGGAAATTGCATGAACGCACTCAAAGAACCTGCCATTGTTAAAGTGAGGGAGAGCTTTTCAATGAGCAAAGGGAGCAGAGGTGCGAGAAAGGCAGAATAAACATCGTGAACAAAGTGTCCACTTGAAATAACAAAAACTTGTTCGCTCTGAAAACTATTATTTTCAGAGGCGGTTGTATCGAGGTTTTTGGGCATATTTTTCTCCATAATTCAGGAGCAAAACTATACCATGCAGCGGATATATTCGTAAGCATTTCAACCATTCTCTTTTACAAGAAAATGCGAGCAGACGGGTATAATCTCAGCCGAACACAAAAACATAAAAAACTTATCTTAAAACAAGGCTGAGAAATGCTTTTTGATATATACTGCACAAAAATTCATCCATAGTTTAAAGGAAAAATATGAAAAACAAATTCTTCGTTATCGGCTCATTTTTGGCTGGTTTGGCAGTCGCTACAGGCGCTTTTGGCGCACATGGGTTACAAAAAATGGTTACCCCTGAAAAACTCACCGCATGGGATAAAGCCGCCCGCTATCAGATGTATCACGCTTTTGCGCTCTTCTTTGTTGCCTGGACAATGAGTCAATGGCTGGATCAAGCCAAAACATTAGAAAATGCGGGGAAATTCTTCATTCTCGGCACAATCCTTTTTTCCGGCAGCTTATACATATTAACTTTTACAGGGTCGCTAAAGGTTTTGGGGATCAACTTAGCCTACCTTACCCCCATGGGTGGCGTTGCCTATGTTGTTGGTTGGTTTTTACTTATGAAAGCAAGTTGGCAGGCACAGAATTAAGTTGCTTTGAGCTATTCAAAATAGCAAAAATCTTAAACTCAACTTGACTTTAAGGGGGCATCTATGCTATCAATTAGAAAATTTAATTTTCGAGGTTATATATGCACCGTGAGCGTGTTTCTGATAATGTTTATTGGTTTCAAAGTGATGTTTATGCACAAGTCACAGCAGGGGTTATTGTTGGCCCTAAATGGTCGGTATTGATAGATACACTGGCACTTCCCGAAGAGTCCAATGCTATTCGGGAATTTGTTGAGCACAATCTCCAATCAAGTATTCGATATATCATCAATACCCATTATCATGCTGACCATACTTGGGGAAATTGCTTTTTCCCGGAAGCAACAATTATCGCTCATACAAAATGCAGAGACTTTTTAATAGAGCGAGGCATTCCCGCGTTGAAAGAAGCGAAGCAGCAGAATTCAATGTTTAAACAAGTGGAAATAAAACTGCCCGACATGACACTCGACGAGGGCAGGATGAATTTACAAATTGGGAAAAAACATCTGGAAATCATTCCCGCGCCTGGACATAGCGAAGACGGCATCGCAATTCTCGTCGTCGAAGATCGTGTTCTTTTTGGTGGCGATGCCTTTATGCCCATTCCCTACCTTCCCGATGGAGACACAGAAGAATTACGCGATTTCTACGAAACCGTGCGCGGAATGACTTTAGAGAATATTGTTCAAGGGCATGGTGAAGTGATCTTGCGCGGAGAAGTCGAATCTACCATAGATGGAAACCTTGACTATCTCAACATCATAGAAAAGATCGCCAGAACAGCGCTCCGTCGAAAATCCCCAATGGAATATCTGGCAAAACAAGATATAGAGAAATGCGGGAAAAGCCGCATATTGCTCGGCGGTCTTGCATCAGCACTGCATGAACAAAATTTACAATTCGCTTATCAAAAAGAACTAAAAAAAGAAGAAGCCGAAGTAGAAATGGTATAAAAAAAAAGCCCTCCTGCGAGGGCTTTTTCATTTTCAACACTTTGCTTGTTACTCTTCTCTTGCTTCCCCTTCACCCCAAACTTTTTCCTTTGCTCGCCAACCATGCAAACGCTCTTCTCCTGCCATTAGGCGCTTGATATTTGGACGCAAAGCCCAAAGTAGCAAAAGCTCTGCCAGTGCCCCATAAAGCACATAAATCCAGGGAGAAAGCCCCAGCCAGGCACGGATGGCAAAAATAACCATTGCTATCAAAGCAACGCTCATCGTTGTTACAGAGGCATAGCCCACTGCAAAAAAGATAAAAAGTCCAGCAGGAAAAACGATCAAAATCGAAGGTGCCCACAACCCCATCGCACCGCCGGCACTTGCAGCACCACCGGCACCACCACGAAAACGGATTTTTCCATCTTTACGCTCTGCCAAAAAGATCGAATAATTATGCCCAATAATTGCCGCGATCGGTGCAAGAACTTCTACCAAATGCCCTGCATTGAAAGCTCTCGCAATCCACACAGTACTTGCGGCCTTCAAAATATCCAAAACCCCTGTTGCAAAACCAGGCCAAAATCCCGCCGCACGCATCACATTTGTTCCCCCTGTTCGCCCACTTTCAACATCACGCACATCCTTCCCCGTTCGCATTTTTACGATCAACAAACCAACAGGAATAGATCCGATCAAATAACCAATTAGCACTACTAAAACCTGCATTTTTACCTCCAGAAAGACATTGTGCCAGTGATAACACAAATGTCAAAGCCCCGTTACTTTTTTATGGGAAATAGATACCGCTACACGCTTGTTTTCAACTTGCTCACGCTTAAAAACAGCCTCTACCCAAAGAAAATTCCGGCGCCAAGCACAAAAAACGCCATCATCAAAGGCTCTACCATCGCCCTACGAAGAGGAACACCATCTAGCAGAGCAGCCGCCAAATTTGTCAACGCATATAGTGGAGCCAACAAGAATATCCCATAACGAATAGGCGACAAATCCCAATAATGCAGCCCTGCCGCTAATTGGATGCCAATCAACGCAATTCCTGCCGCCCAAGCTATTTTCCATTCCCCGCCAAGACGCAAATATAAAGCCCGCGAACTAGCGAAAAGAGTCGCAAGAAATAAAGCCGGCAATAACGTAAAGAGGCGGATGTCGGCATAACGCAAAGCAACAGCCAAAATCAGATAGAGAGAAAAAGAAACCACCGTAAGCACAAGCATCGCGGTAGGATAATTTGTGTCGCCAGGGCTAACAACCACATATTCTGCCCAGAAAACAAGAACGAGAAGTACGCCCCCTAGACCAAATCCAACCCACCAAAGAGCTCCATCAGGAAGTAGGTAAAGCGGCATCCCCAAAACTAACGATGTTAGCATCGGAACGAGCCAATGCTCAAGAGTAGATTTCCCCTCCATCATCGGATGGCTTTTCAACAACCAATCTACACCCGTTGCCGTCAGCCCGGAAGCTAAGACGATCACAACCAGACGCAAGTCCACGTCAAAGCGGATAATCCAATTAAATACTTGAAAAGCAAGGGTATATACAGCTGTAGAGAGCAAACGGATAAGAGCAAAAGCTAATAAAACAGTTGCTGTTAAAACACTGATTCGATTGGTATCCGGGATATGACGATTTGTGTCCATTAAGCATCCAAAAATAAGAGATAGCCTCATTGTACCTGTCTCATAGACAGATGCCAAGAGTAACTCAATATGGTAAAATTGGTGGGTTATGAACTTACTCCATAATGAAGAAATTTCCCCGCCCCCCGGTATCATTTCCTCGATAAAAGCAGGCTTTGATATAACCGCCAACCAGATCGGAATTATTTTCTTTCCCATTCTCTTGGATGTTTTTTTATGGCTAGGCCCTCAACTGCGGATAGAGAAATTACTCCGTTCGTTACTTGTTCAATTTGCGTCCCTTGCAAATGAAGACTTCATCCCCGCTGCTGAATTTCAGCGCATACAAGAATCCCTAAACGAATTGCTCACTCTGAAAATCAACTTATACAGTCTCTTACGCACCTTCCCGATTGGAGTTAGTAGTCTCATGGGGTTATCTATTCCGGGAAAAACACCATTAGCAGAATCAAATATCCTGCAAATCGAAACTGCTTTTTCTTTTTTCTTATGGGCTGGCGCGCTAACCTTTGTCGGCTGGATACTCGGTAGTTTTTATTTTGCATGGGTTGCAAAAGTAAGTCTTCAAAAAGATGAAAATGATTTGCGCTGGTTTGGTAAAGTCATTTTACAAGCTATATTCCTTTCTATACTTTGGATGATCATTCTCATCACTTTTGGTGTACCGTTGCTATTGGTCTTCTCAATATTCACGCAAATTAATGCAGGCCTAGCCCAAGTCGCACTTATCTTTTCAGCCCTCTTTGCAATGTGGATTATTGTTCCTATATTCTTTTCAGCACATGGCATTTTTGTGAAAAACGAGAATCTATTTCGCTCTATGGTCAGTAGCTTTAATCTCTCCCGCTTTACACTCCCGACCAGTAGTTTTTTTGTTATCTGTGTAGCGGTGCTCAGCCAGGGGTTTAACATTCTTTGGCTAACACCATCAACATCTTCGTGGATGATGGGTGTCAGCATCTTAGGACATGCCTTCATCACAACATCCTTATTAGCAGCAAGTTTTATTTATTATCGCGATATGAGCGCTTGGCTTGAAATGCTTTTGGAAAAAATCAACTCTAAAAAAGCGACTTCAGCACAGGCATAAACGCCTCGGAGGTTTTTGTGGCTCAAGAAAATTCATCATATAAAGCAAAAGACATTCAAGTTCTAGAAGGCTTAGAAGCTGTTCGCCGTCGCCCCGGCATGTATGTCGGCGGAACAGATATAAAAGCTTTGCACCATCTCGTTTACGAAGTTGTAGATAATGCCATTGACGAGGCTTTAGCCGGTTACTGCGATGAGATCGCCGTTATCATTCACGATGATGAAAGCATCTCAGTACAAGATAATGGGCGTGGTATCCCCGTTGATACACATGCTCAAACGGGCATGTCTGCATTGGAAGTTGTAATGACCAAGCTCCATGCAGGCGGCAAATTTGGTGGCAGCGGCTATAAGGTATCAGGTGGCTTACACGGCGTTGGTGTAAGTGCCGTGAACGCACTTTCTGAATGGTGTGAAGTAGAAGTTAAAAGAAATGCTAAGGTCCACCTCCAACGCTATGAGCGCGGGATTCCGCAGGCAGATATCAAAGCTATTGGCAAAGTAAAAGCCAGTGAAACGGGCACCACGGTAAAGTTCAAGTACGACCCGTCAATTTTTGTCGGCGACTTTACCTATAAATTCTCAACACTCGTCCACCGCTTCCGCGAGATGGCATTCGTCACACGTGGGGTAAAGATCCGCCTTGTGGATGAGCGAGCAGATAAAGAAATGAACTTCTATTTTGAAGGCGGGATCTCTTCCTTCGTTCGTTATATGAATCGCAATCGCAATGGGCTTCATAAAGTTGTTTATGTAGAAAAAACGATCGAAGATATTAGCGTAGAGGCCGCAATTCAATATACCGACGCATTCACAGAATCGGTTTATGCTTTTGCAAATACGATCAATACAATAGATGGCGGGACGCACCTAACGGGTTTGCGCTCTGCATTGACTCGCGTGATCAATGATTATGCACGCAAGCACAATATCTTAAAAGAAAAAGAATCGAATTTTTCTGGTGATGATACGCGCGAAGGCTTGACCGCTATTGTTTCCATTAAACATCCTGACCCCCAATTCGAAAGCCAAACAAAAGTAAAATTAATGAATCCCGAAGTGCAAACTCATGCACAAAAGATTGTCGGCGAAGCATTTAGCACTTTCCTTGAAGAAACACCATCAGCAGCAAAGGCTATTATTCAAAAATGTCTTACTTCTGCACGAGCGCGGAGTGCAGCCCGCAAAGCACGTGATCTGATCATCCGCAAATCAGCTTTGGAAAGCTTGACCTTGCCCGGAAAATTAGCCGACTGCTCAGAGCGCGATTCCAGCAAGACCGAATTGTACATCGTTGAGGGTGATTCGGCAGGAGGCTCTGCCAAACAAGGACGTGACCGTCATTTTCAGGCAATTTTGCCCTTGCGCGGCAAAATTCTAAACACAGAGCGCGCTCGCCTTGATAAAATTTTAGGTAATAACGAAGTCAAAGCCCTAATTTCTGCGCTTGGCACAGGGATTGGCGATGGTTTTGACCTGGAAGGCTTACGCTACGGGCGCGTCATCATTATGACCGATGCCGATGTAGACGGAAGCCATATCCGTACTCTTTTACTGACCTTCTTCTTCCGTTATATGCAACCACTTATTGACGAAGGCCATTTATATGTGGCACAACCTCCTCTATATCTTATTACCCATAAACGTAAATCTCAATACGTATATACAGAAGATGAACGAGAAGACTTTATGCGCAACATAGATAAAGGCGAAAAAGTCGGACTACAACGCTATAAGGGTTTAGGTGAAATGAACCCCACTCAACTCTGGGATACAACCATGGACCCAGAACACCGCACCCTGCTCCTCGTCACAATTGAAGATGCTTCAGAAGCAGATCGCACCTTCGATATGCTGATGGGCGCAGCCGTTCCCCCGCGAAAACGATTTATCCAAACACACGCAAAGGATGTCCGCAATCTCGATGTCTAAATAAAACAACTTACACCCATAACAAAAAAATCGGTCTTGCATGAAGGCCGATTTTTTTGTTATGAAATAACCATCTTCAGCAAATACAATTTAGAGTAAAATGTCGTAAGGCTTTTTGCAAAAACTTTCTATAAGGCAAACTATGAGCATTACTCAACCTGTTGAAAAGAAAAGAAACTTCGATAAAGCATTAGAAATTTCAGTGCTTCTATTTCAAGCCATTGCGATCATCGCATTCATTCTGATTCTCATCTCCGCGACCAAATGGTTGAAAAGCCCTTTCATGGGTGCTTTTGTTGAACACAGCTTACTTTTTAACGGCGTAGGAACTGAAAGAGAAGATATAAACCCTGAAGCATGGCAACTTTTCAACGCAGGTCTTTCTCTCGGAGACCAACTAAAAGAAATTGATGGTCACACAATCAACTCGGTAGAAGATATAACAAATGCCCTAGCTCAACATACACCTAACGATGAAGTTCAAATTACTTATGAAAACATAGAAAAGGGTGAACTAACAAAAACCATTCAACTCATTTCATTCCCAAATACTGATAAATTCAAATTCTTTTATGTTCCTTACGGGATCGGCCTTGGCTATCTTCTACTCGGCTTATGGATGTCTCGCCTACGCCTTTCAGAAAGTCTCGGGCGAGCCTTTATTCTTTTCGCAACATCCTTTGCTCTTAGCTCGGCTGCTCTTTTTAATATCTACACAACACACGAATTTACAATTCTTTGGACTTTTTCCGTCGCACTTACTGGCGGAGCCTTACTGGATTTATCACTCAGCTTCCCCCGAGATTTTGATTTTGTAAAAGAAAATCCCCATATTCGTCGAGTCGGATATGCAATCGCTCTTCTTTTAGGCTTGCTTGCCATCCCAAGCATCTATAACACCCAATATCCATCTCTTTATATCTCCAGATGGCGATATATCTACGGGTTGACCGGCTTTTCTATTGTCTTCTTCATTGGCACCCTATTCTATCGCGGACGTACAGACAGATCACCTATTGCTAAACAACAAATAAAAATGGTCTGGTGGGGCATCCTGCTCTCCTTTGCCCCAATAAGCATCTTCCTGCTTTACTCATCGTTTGTCCAGCCAATAAACTTCTCTCCATACCTAATAGTGCCAGCATTAGGCTTCCCTATTGTTTCCGGCTATGCTATTCTGCGTTATCGCCTCGCTAAAATAGATTTTCTTATCAGTCGCGGCCTGGTCATCATCAGCTTATCAACAATAGCAAGCATAGGCTATGTACTCATTCTCTGGGGACTAAGTCTAATAGCAACAAAAAGCATTTCCCCAAACAATCCCATTGCACTCGGTGTTTTTATCGCTATTCTCGCTCTCCTAACACGTCCTCTGCAAGATCGCTTTTCAGCTCTCATTGAAAAAATCCGTTTTAAGGGGAAAGAAACACACCAAAAAGAAATTCAGGATTTCGCCCAGAAAATCTCAAGCGCAAAAAATCTTCCAGACATCACTACATCTCTACAAGAAACGATTTCTGAAAACTTATTTCCTGACCTTCTACACATTTATATTCATGACCCAGCCAGCAATCAATATATTGCTATGAACGCTGAAGGCAATCCCACAAGCGATATTCGTTTTACAAATCACAGTCCGCTTGTAAAGGCATTACTTACAGAAAATCGTGCATTCTATCTTGATGCAGCAAATCTCCCAGACGCACTCGAAAGCGAAAAAAATCGCTTGGCAATACTCAAAACATCTTTCTTTATTCCTCTCAAAAGCATTGATCGTCTTATGGGCTGGATAGCAATGGGATTACGACGCTCTGGGGACCCCTATCAGACTCACGAACTTGAACTCCTTGAAGACTTAAGTAACCAGGCTGGGATCGCTATAGAACGCGCCCAAGTCGTTGTCAATATGGAAAAGCAAGTTGAAGAGATGAACGCGCTCACCAGAATTTCTCAAGGGGTGAGTATTACACTATCCTTTAACGATGTTCTTGAACTTATTTTTGCCCAAACAACGCAGATCATCCCCGCTACAGATTTTCATATCACTTTGCATAACGAAACAGGTGACTATTTCTATTATGCATTCTGTATTGAAGATAATCAACGCCTCGATGAAAGAGAGAACGTCCCACTCCCCTACAATCAGGGAATTGGTCAATGGATTGCGCGTAATAGCCGCGCTATCCTTTCACAGGATTATGAACAAGAGTGCCGCCGTCTAAATGTCGTACCATCTTTGCAAAAAGTCTACCCCTGGATCGGCGTTCCTCTCAATGCAGGCTCGGAAACCATCGGTACACTTAGTATTGGCAGCCGCAATCCCAACACAACTTTTACCCCAAAACAACTTGACCTACTCCGTGCAATTGCCGACCAAACAGCCGGTGCAATTGTAAAAGCCCGCCTTCTAGAAGAAACGGAACGACGTGCGAAACAGCTTTCTACACTAAATGAAATCACGCAACAACTCACATCAACACTCGAACATGAGCCACTCCTACAAAACATTCTCGAAAGCGCGGTTCAAATTCTTGATTGTGAAGCTGGCAGTCTTTTTATGGTAGATGAAGATACGGATGAGCTGATCTTCACCGTTGCCGTTGGCCCTGCGGCCACAGACCTTGTCGGGAAACGTCTCCCCGCAGGGAAGGGGATCGTCGGAAAAGCAGTAGAAACACGCGCTCCAGTTGTTGAAAATAATACTCGTCAATCAACAGGCTGGTCTGAGACCACAGATGAAGAAACCGGTTTTTCCACTGAAGCTCTACTTGCAGTTCCACTTCAGATCAAAGGAAATGTCATAGGCGTTGTTGAAGTTATCAACAAAAAAGACGGCTTACCTTTTATCGATGCAGACGAAAGCCTTCTTACAGCCTTTGCAGGACAAGCCGCTGTCGCGGTTGAAAATGCCCGTCTATATACCCTTACAGACCAAGAGCTTAATGCCCGCGTTGAAGAACTTTCTATCATGCAACGCATTGACAGAGAACTAAACGCCAGCCTTGAAACTGATAGAGCCATGCGCACCACTCTGGAATGGGCAATGCGTCGCTCCGAGGCAAACGCAGGATTCATCGGCAACCTTAGCGAAGAGGGTATATATATCATCGCACAAGATGGATATGGTAATCAGCTTGAAAACTATGCTAAAAAAGCATTACCTCTCGAGCTTCCAACAATGATTAAGGCTGTAGAGAGTGGACTGCCAACAACAACACAATTGGATCCGATCAAACAAAGTGGCTTACTACTTAATGCAAGAACCCAAACTATTATCCCGCTTCGCCGCGAAGGGAAAGTCGTAGCGCTAATTCTCTTGGAAAGTGCAAATAAAAGCGAAGTTGACCTTGATTTCCTCAGTCGCCTTAGCGATCATGCTGCTATCGCCATCGCCAACGCTCAACTCTATGCAGAAGTTGAAGCGGCCAATGTCGCTAAAAGCGATTTTGTCTCCTTTGTTGCCCATGAACTTAAAAACCCGATGACCTCTATCAAAGGCTACACAGAGCTAATCGCCGCTGGAGCTGTTGGAAAGATCAATGATAACCAAAGCAATTTCCTCCAAACGATTCGCTCTAACGTTATTCGAATGTCTACCCTCGTATCTGACCTAAATGACAATTCAAAAATTGAAGTGGGCCGCCTACGCATAGACTTCAATGCCGTTGACCTCTCAGAAATTATTAATAATGCCGTTCGCTCTACTGAAAAACAAATTTCTGAGAAAAAACAAACAATCAGCGTCGAAATTCCAGAAAACCTTCCTGAAATTTGGGCTGATGGCACTCGTGTTGAGCAAGTACTCGTCAACTTTCTAAGCAACTCCTATAAATATACGCAGGAAGAAGGACATATCATTATCGGAGCTGAAGAAGCCAACAACCAGTGGGATCCAGATGGTGCCCCAAAAGTTGTCCACATCTGGGTCAAAGACAATGGGATAGGCATGACCGAGGAAGACCAAAAGAAAATATTTACCAAATTCTTCCGCTCAGAAGACCAAAAAGCCCGAGAAGCGCCTGGCACAGGCTTGGGTCTCAACATTACCAAGAGTCTCATCGAAATGCAAGGTGGGTGCACTTGGTTTGAAAGTAAATTTCGAGAAGGCACCACCTTCCACTTTACCGTACCAATTGCAGAGAAATAGGTTAAACCATGACCCTAAGAGCAGCAGTAGGAAGTGCGCAAGCATTTGATGGAAGAGAAGCTGGCATACAAGCCACCCATAACGCGCTAAAGAAACTAGGCGAAGGCACACCCTCGCTCGCCATAATTGTCACTTCGCGTTATTACGACGCCAAAGAAGTTGCAAAAAGCATAAATAGCCTTCTGGGAGAGACGCCAACAATAGGATTATCCTCTGCCTCTACACTTACCCAAGAAGGTCAAATCAAGAACTCAGTTGCTGTAGCATTACTCAGCAGCCCCGATATAGAAGCAACCGATCATTGGTTATCTGGCTATGCTCAAAGCGGACGAGAAACCGCATCGCTCTTGCGTGAGCTTGCTACCGTTACCGATAAAGAAGATAAGCAGATACTTTTCTTTGCCGATGGATTCAACGGCGACGCCGAACAAATGTGTCTTGCCCTAACTGGTGATCCCCTCTCGATCACAGGTGGCCTCTCCAGTGGGAATCCGCATACGGGCATCACATCTCAAATTGCCGGAATCCAGGCCGGATCAGGGAGTCTTGCCGCCGCGCTCATCGAAGGGAACCTGAAAATTGGAGTCGGCTCCGATCATGGATGGAGACCCGTTGGCAGTCAATTCCGCGTTACCCGCTCACGTGGTTTTTGGATTCGTACACTCGATGGTCGTCCTGCATCAGAAGCATATTCCCAGCTTTTTGGCTACCCTGCCCGAGATTGGGGTTTTCCGCCGCTCAATTATTTAGTCCGGCTCTATCCTCTGGGTATTGACCAAGGGCAAGATTTGCAGATCCGCTCGCCTTTGCGCGTAGAAGCCGACGGAAGTTTCCGCATGAATGCCCCTATCCGCGATGGCGTTGATGCTTACTTGCTCACAGGCAGCCCCGCAACCTGTCTTGAAGCCGCTCAGCGTGCTGCACAAAAAGCCCGTCTTTCGCTCGAAGGAGCAAAACCAAAACTCGCATTAATTCTAGCCGACATCTCTTGGCAAATGCTTCTCAAAGCTCATGCTGGTGCTGAAGTAAGAGCTGTACAAGATATTCTTGGCGCAGATATTCCCATTATCGGTGGCTACACACTCGGGCAAGTTACTCCAGGAAAAGATGAAGCCCCACCCGATTTTCTAAACCAACATATCACCGTAGTCGTCTTTGGTGAAGAAGAAAGAGAAGATGACACAACGCTTACCATAACAAAGTCTACTATCAGAAAAAAACTAGAAGAAGAGTAATGTTCACACTTTCCCAAAGAAATGAAGCCGAGTTTCGTACAAAACTCGGCTTCTGAATTTATGCTCAACTTTGCATAAACTTTGCGCTTAGACTTTGCCTAACGTATAATACAAAACATCATTGAGTTGACCATTTCCGAGTGCGGAAATTTGCAAATAAGTCAAAGCTCGCTAATACCACGTTTTACACATTCTTATGCCACAAGAACTCGAAAAAACATCCCCAACAACGCCACCTGAGCCAATAGCCAAGACGCGACCAACACGCGCCCAACGTCGGCGCGCGGCTCGTAGACGCAGCGCAATTCCTTCCAGCGTAGAAGGTCGCTCAAAACTGCTCGAAAATCTTGTTCAGCGTGCCTATCCCTCTTATGAATTCTTCATCTTCGCCGTTTTATGTGGAGCAATTCTAGGCTTGGGCTATCTGCTGGATTCGCAGGCTTTTCTCGTTTTTGGCATTCTTATGGCTCCGCTCATGTCTCCAGTCGTAGGGATGATCCTCGCCTCTGTCAGCGGCTCAGCAAATTTCTTTATCAGAACACTGGGGGCATTTTTCATCGGCAGTATTCTTATCTTTTTCACAGGGGCGTTGGCCGGTCTGGCTGCACGCATCTGGATGCCACTGACACTCACCCAAGTTTTTGTCCACTCACGTCTCTGGTGGCCAGACTTGGTTGTTCTTGCCTTAGGTTCAATCTTGCTCGCCGCCTCCTTTGTGCGCTCAGAGAAAAAACCCTTTTTGCCGAGTGTAGTCGTTGCTTACGAACTCTTTTTGCCCCTAAATGCAGCCGCCTTTGGGCTTGCTAGCGGCATTGGCAATGTTTTTCCGCAAGGGCTTTTTGTCTTTCTCGCACATATTTCTTGGGCAATGTTTTTTGGCGCGCTGGCTCTTTTCTTTTTGGGATTCCGCCCGCTCAAAACATCGGGATGGCTCTTTAGCCTTTTGATTTTTGCACTGCTCCTCGTTGCTTTGGGAGGCTTACTTCTGCCGGGGACAGATTCTTCGTCCACAAGCGGAATCCAGCCCACGTCCACGCGCGTAGCGGAGGTTGTTGGGGGACTGCCAGATGTTTCAGCCACAGAAATTTCCCCATCGCAGACTCCCACCCCAGATGCGACATCCACAAAAAAAATCGCCGAGCCGAGCGCGACCCTGAGCTTGGTTGCTTCTCCCGACAGCACTGCTGAACCAGAATTTACCGCCACACCCACCCTGACAGCCGAGCCAACCCCGCTCTATGCATTAATCGCTTCAAGCAGAGGTGGCGGTGCCTATTTGCGACGTGAACCGGGCGGCCCCGTGATCTTGACGCTTTCAAACGACGAATTGGTGCAAGCCCTAACCGCCCCGCTGGAATATGACGGCGAAGATTGGGTGCAAGTAAAGGTTTTGCGCGGAAACGAAAGTTTTGAAGGGTGGATCATTCAATCTGTATTAAAAACTGCTACTCCCTCACCGGATTGGTAGAAAACAATATGTCATTGCGAGCCGATGTTTTTCGGCGAAGCAATCTTTTCTATCTAAAAGGGAGATTACTTCGCAAAAAGACACTCGCAATGACATTATTTTAATTATATGGAGTAAAACATGCCTATTCATTTCGGAACGGACGGCTGGCGCGCCGTTATCTCAGATTCTTTTACTTTTGCCAATTTGCGAATGGTGGTACAAGCCATCGCTGATGCCGTTGCTTCAGGGCAATTCGACAAGAAAAGTAACGGAACCCCAGCACCTGACGAGAAGAAATTTGTAGTTGGCTTTGATACCCGCTTTCTCTCAGATCGTTACGCTGGAGAAATTTCGCGCGTTTTAGCGGCAAATGGTTATACTGTTCATCTCACCAATGCAGATGCGCCCGGGCCTGCCGTTTCTTTCGCAGTCAAAAATTTGAACGCGGTCGCTGGTATCATGGTCACAGCTTCTCATAATGCACCGCGCTATAACGGCATTAAACTGAAAGCCTCTTATGGCGGCTCGGCTTTGCCTGTGCAATGTAGACGCGTGGAAGTTTATATCAATGACAACGAAGAACGCGCACGAGGCCCGAACTTGATGAGCTTCTCAAAAGCACGCGAAGCTGGCTTAATTAAGAAATTCAATCCCCTGCCAGATTATTATGCGCACCTGCGTACCTTGATCGATTCTGATTTGATTGCTGATAATCCCCAAAAATTTGTTGTCGATTCTATGTATGGGTCTGGTCGCGGTGCAATAAAAGGCTTTTTGCAGGGAACAGGCTGTGAAGTCGCAGAGATCCGCAATAAAATGAATCCTGGTTTCGACGGTATTCATCCCGAGCCCATAGGCGCAAATTTAAGCGCACTTGCGAGCGCGATCAGTACAGGGATGGGAGATTTCGGTCTCGCCACAGACGGTGATGCAGATCGGATCGGCGCAATGGATGGGCGTGGAAATTTTGTTGATCCGCACAAAATTATGGCACTTGCACTCAAGCATCTAGTCGAAGTGCGCGGCATGAGAGGCGCAGTTGTGCGCACCGTCTCTACAACACGGATGTTGGACAGGCTAGCCAAACGCTATGGACTGAAAATCTACGAAACACCCGTTGGATTCAACCATATCGCCGATTATATGATGAGCGAAGATGTACTCATCGGCGGCGAAGAATCGGGCGGGATTTCCTTCAAGGGACATATCCCCGAAGGCGATGGCCCGCTAATGGGCTTATTGCTCGTCGAAATGATCGCAGCAGCCAAGAAACCTCTCCATGAAATGGTACAGGATTTACTAGATGATGTCGGCCCTGCCCATTATCAGCGCACTGATCTGCGTCTTAAACGCCCCGTCGAAAAAGCGGAAATGACCGAATATCTCACCAAACAGGCTCCCGTCGAAATCGCCGAGCAGAAAGTGGTCGAAGTCAGCACGAGCGATGGCGTGAAATATATCCTCGCCGATGATTCCTGGCTGCTTATCCGCCCCTCTGGCACGGAACCCGTTTTACGCGTCTATGCAGAAGGGCGCAGCGAAGAGACAGTTAAAGCACTTTTGGCCTATGGAGAAACGGTTGCTGAATCAGTTGTTTAACATCATTCTTAGCAAAGAAAAGCAATCCCTCATAGAGTCTGGGAGATATCACGTCGCCGCATAGCAGCTACTCGTAATGACGACGTACTCCAATGAAAAAACCATCTTATCCACTCGCTATCGCCGAAGCTATCCTTGTCAATCTGATTTGGGCATCTTCCTTCATCATCGTTAAACTCGTCCTGGACGAAATCAGCCCGCTGACTATCAGCGGGCTGCGTTATTTTATCGGGGCGCTGATCTTATTGCCCTTTATGCTTCGTGAAAAGAATCCGCCCACCTCGGCAAAAATGTGGGGCTGGCTGCTTCTACTTGGCATCAGTCAATACACCATCGGCAACGGCGCGATCTTCTGGTCGCTCGAATATCTGCCCGCGACAACCGTCTCCTTTTTGATGGGCACGATCACTATCGCCACGCTAATTGCCGGGATATTTTGGCTCAAAGAAATTCCCACAACCATGCAAATCGTTGGTGTTTTTGTTACACTCCTTGGCGGCACATTATTCTTCATCAATGGAGTGAAAGTGGGCGAATTAGTAGGATTAGCGATCTTCTTTGCGGGTATGCTGGGGATCACCTTTTTCAGCATTATGGGACGAAAATTCGCCCGCGAGGGAACGGTCAGCACATTGACACTAACGGGCGTACCGCTCGTGTTGGGAGGCGTGGTCACGCTTCTCATCGCCATCCCCCTTGAAGGGATTCCCTCCGCTTCGCCCTCCACCTGGGGCTTGATACTCTTCCTCGCAGCCATTAACACGGCTCTCGGCTATTTTCTGTATAATCATGCGCTGCAAGTTTTGACCGCAATTCAGATGAATATCATCTTGAATTTAACGCCGGTCTGGACAGCCATCTTCGGCTTCTTTCTCCTCGATGAGCGACTTGGGCCGCTGCAAATGGCCGCGATGGCGGTCGTCATCATCGGCGTGATGCTGGTGCAGATGAAGAAGAAGCGTATTGCGTAGTGCGTATTTCTTAATGCTTTTTCTTCCGCAATACGAAATACGTCCTTTGAATCCCTTGTCACTTTTGAAACCTTTGTCACTCTTATACCCCTTGGAGCCTCTATGACTCAAACCTTCCCCCACCCCACCGTCGGCGCATTGATCTTCAACCCTGAAGGCAAAATACTCCTCGTCCGCTCACATAAATTTCACGACAAATACGTTGTGCCCGGCGGACATATCGAAGTCGGCGAAAAGATGACTGATGCCCTTATCCGCGAAGCCAAAGAAGAGACCGGGTTGGATGTTTACGACCTTGAGTTCATCTTCTTTCAGGAATTCATTCAGGATGAATCCTTCTGGAAAAATATGCACTTCATCTTCTTCGATTTTGCCTGCAAAACAGATTCAACAGATGTCGTTTTGAACGATGAAGCCCAATCTTATGTTTGGATGACGATGGAAGAGGCACTGGGGCTACCGATTGATTCTTATACGGGGAATGCGATCAGAGAGTTGATGAGAAAGAGAGCTTTATAATTTATAGGTATCTACTATGAATTCAACAGCTTTTTGGAAACTAATCGATGAAACACTGAAGGCAAGCAACGGAGACTTATACAAGCAGTCAGCTCTACTAATTCAAGAACTAGCCTCGCAGTCACAAGATTACATCCTTGGCTTTAAAGCAATATACGACCACCTGATGGACAATGCTTATGATGCTTCTCTTTGGGATGCCGCTGACATTATTGGTTGTGGATGTAGCGAGGATGGCTTTGAAGACTTTCGAGACTGGCTCATTAGCCAAGGAAAAGAAGTTTATGAAAAAGCTTTAGCTGATCCTGAAAGCCTTGTGGATAGGGTTGAAATACACCAACAGGCTCAATCTGGCTTGTTAGGGGGCGTACCTTGGGAAGCGTATGAACAAAAAACTGGACAAGAGATGAGTGGAAGCTTTCGTGAGCGCCCTGAATTGAAAGGCTCAGTGTTGTCGAAAAAAGAGAGAGAAGCAAGATTTCCAAAATTAGCAGCCAAGTTTGATGACTGTGACAAAAGAGGAGCCGTATGGGCTGCGTGGCCAGAGGACGAAGAGCCATATTTTTGAAAAACATTTTCTCTATGTTTCAAATTCGAAATCACATTAGTATTTTAGCGACAGCTTTCTTCAGGTTTTGAGAGGCAGACATCCGAAGTCTTTGAGACTTCGGATGTCTGCTTTTCTCCACTCTCTGTGTTAAAATAGCCCCCATGAAATCTCGTCACAATTATCTCTACTTCTTCGCCTTTCTCCTCGCCGCCACGTTGCGATTTATTCAACTCGGCACGTTACCCTTAACCGATACAGAAGCGACTTGGGCGCTCCAAGCCCTCTCTGCTGTGCAGGGAGAAAAAACGCTATTTGGCGGGCAGATTGGCTATATTGCTCTCACCAGCCTCCCCTTTTATGCGCTTGAAAGCACAAATTTTCTCGCTCGTTTTTGGCCTGCTTTTGCGGGGAGCTTTATTGTCTTTTTGCCCTACTTTTTTCGCGAAAAACTTGGAGAGCGAGTTTCCATAACCGCCGCTTTTTTGCTCGCAACCGCTCCCGGATTGGTTGCCGTATCTCGTCAAGCCAACGGAACAATGCTCGCGCTCACCTTCGGCGCTTTCGCTTGGGGAATGTGGAAAAACGACAATCCAAAATGGGCAGGGATATTTGCCGGAATCGCATTGCTCGGCGGCGCATCGGTCTGGATGGGCTTGCTAGGCATCGCCCTGACATGGGCCTTAGCCCAAAATCTCATCCCCGAAGAGGATGTTGATGAAACGGAATCAAGCCCAAACCAAGAAGGAAATCGCCGAGACGATCTCAAAACAGCAGCCATCTTTATGGGCGGCACAATCCTTCTCATCAGCACACGTCTATTTCTCTCCCCAAATGGATTAAGCGCATGGTTTACCTCACTTGCCGATTATCTACGCGGCTGGCGTTTTGCATCTGACGTTCCTGCCCTCCGCATTTTTGGCGGGCTTTTTGCCTATTATCCCCTTGCTTTATTCTTTGGCACCATCGCCAGCGTGCGCGGCATTTTGGAAAAGAATCGTTTTAGCCTGGTGCTCAGTTTATGGTCAATCGTTGCCTTTACGCTCGCTTTGATTTACCCCGCTCGCCAGGTAAGCGACCTGATCTGGGCAATTTTGCCACTCTGGGTTTTGAGCGCAACCGAGATAGTTCGTTATTTTCGAATGCCTCGCTATGACTGCAACGAAACCTTTGGCGTTTTTGCACTCACTTTTATTTTGCTAATCTTTTCATGGCTCAACCTTGCCAAAACAGGGCTTTTACCCCAAAATTTTGAGTTCACGAACCAACACCAACTTTTATTGGCTGGTTCGCTCGCCTTGCTCTTTTTGAGCCTTGCGCTCATCGCCTACGGATGGTCGGTAGAAGTCGCCATACTGGGCGGCGTTTGGGGCATCTTGCTGATGTTAGGGATATATACCCTTGGCACCGCCTGGGGCGCAACAGGATTACGCACCCCAAAAGGAGTCGAGATCTGGGACTCCGCGCCGCGCGTGGCCCAAGCTGGCTTGCTCCACCAAACAGTAGCGGATATTTCGACTTGGTCTCGTGGAGATGACCAAGCCCTTGATATTGTCATCACGGGGATCAACTCCCCCGCCCTAAATTGGATGCTCCGCAACCACCGCGTGGAAGAAATTCTCTCTCTCGATCCTTCTACCACGCCCGATCTTGTTATCACCCCAAAAACCGAAGAGCTTGCCCTCGCTGCCAGCTATAGAGGCCAGGATTTTATCTGGCGTACCAGCCCCGACTGGCTAACAATGAACAGTTGGGCAAAATGGATGATTCTGCGCGAAGTACCCAAACAGTCTGAAGAAATTATCTTATGGGCACGAAACGATCTCTTTTTTGATAGCCAGAATCAGTAGGCAATATTCAATGGTCAGCTCCAACAAGAAAAAAATAACGAAAAAGCGAGATAACAAAAAACAATGAAACCAAAAACAATCGCATTAGATGGTCCCGCAGCATCGGGCAAATCGACTGTTGGTAGCCGCGTGGCAGACGCCCTCGGCTATCTCTTTTTTGATACCGGCGTCATGTACCGCGCCGTAACGTGGACAGCCCTTCAGCGCGGCGTTGATCCTAGCGATAAAAATGCTGTCACGCAAATAGCCGAAAATGTCCCCATAGACGTTCTCTCCCCATCTCAAAAAGATGGGCGCGCCTGTGACGTGATTGTCGAAAAAGAAGACATCACCTGGCAATGCCGTCGCCCCGAAGTAGATGCAAATGTATCTGTTGTCGCAGCGAATGCCGGGGTACGTGCTGCGCTAAGTAAACAACAACGTCGGATCGGTTTACGCGGAAAAATTGTTATGGTTGGGCGCGATATTGGCACCGTCGTCATCCCCGAAGCTGAGTTGAAAATTTATCTCGATGCTTCTGCCGAAGAACGCGCCCAACGCCGCTACGACGAGATCATCGCGCGCGGCGAAGTAGCAGATTACGATGAAATACTCGCCAAAGTCAAAGAACGTGACCACGTTGACAGCACGCGCGATGTCGCTCCCCTCCGCCCGGCAGATGATGCCGTGATCATTGATTCAGACAAGTTAAATGCCACTCAGGTATTTGAAGAAATTATGGCTCTTTCTAAATGAGCGAATATCGGCTCACCCCCAGCGTAAAATTTACTCGCCCCATCGTCAAAGTCGCCATACGGAGCATTTTTCGTATCCTTTCACCAATTAAAATCGAGGGCAAAGAAAATATCCCGTTCGGCAAACCCTATATTCTGGCGATGAACCATGTTTCAATATTTGACCCGCCCTTCATCGCTACATTTTGGCCCGAAATGCTCGAGATCATTGCCGCACAAACAGCTTTTGAACGACGTGGACAAAAAGAAATTCTGGAATGGTACGGCGTAATTCCCGTCCATCGCGACGAATATGATCGCGCTCTGCTCGACACAATTTTCTCCGCTATCCATTCTGGGCATCCGCTTTTGATCGCCCCAGAAGGCAGCCGCTCTGGCGAAGTTGCCATGCAACGCGCAAAACCTGGCGTAGCCTATATCTTTGAAAAGGCACAAGTTCCGATTGTCCCCGCCGGGATTATTGGCACAACATCCGATTATTGGGATCGCGCCAAGCGCGGAAAACGCCCGCCCCTCACCCTGCGGATCGGACCTGAGATCAACTTGCCACCGATTGTCAGCAAAGGTAAGGAAAGACGCAAATCCCGTCAAGCCAACGCTGACTTGGTCATGTCACATATCGCAGGGCTTCTTCCTGACGAATATCATGGTGTTTATGCAGAAAGTGTTATAAAACTAACATAAAACTCATTCATTTAAGGCTATAATAGTTTTTCAACGCTCATGCCTAGATTTATCAGCGCACTCTCCCTTGAATCACCTTTTGTCAACCCGCCCACCCTTTTTGGCTGGGTAATTTTTGCGGGTCTTTTAGGTCTCATCATCTGGCTTTCTTTACGTAGCAAAGAATATCAGCCTGTCTGGGAAAAAAGTTCACGGCTGCGATTTGGGGGATTACTACTCCTCACGGTACTTGGTAATTTATTTCTTGGCATTTACGTAAAACCTCCCTCTCTAATGCCTGTGCCAGGCATTCCTCTGGAAACTTATGGCACGGCAATGATGATTTTTGGCGCACTAGGTTGGGTGATCGCTGCGGGGACTTTAGGCCCAATTCCAGCCCTTATTTTAGGCATGATCGCGGGGCTTTTCCGTGCCTACCTTGATACACATACCTTATTCACAACCTTGGAAATCGGACTTTTGGCAATGCTTTTTAGCATCTCTGTGCGCCAACGCTATCGTACCTCGGTCTTCAAAATTCTTCGTCAACCCATATTTGCATCTGTAGCGTTAATTCCACTTTTTAGCATATTGGTTCTGACAGGAATCTTTTTTAGCAAATCGCATAGCGATATAACAGCTCATCTGGATTTTGCGATAAACAATACAGGTGTGGCAAGTCTTGCGCTCTTGGGCGAACTTTTATTTGCAGGGATTATCAGCCAATTTCTTCTATTTATATCTCCTGCCAGGTGGGGGCGCAATCAGGCATTAAAACCTTCTCCGGCAGAAGAACGCATTGAAACCCGCTTCCTGATCGGGATGGGAACCTTTATCGTCGTGCTTTTGCTATCTCTCCTCATTGGAGATTGGATCGTTGCAGGGCAAGCAGCTCGCCGCATGTTAGGCGACCGTCTCGAAAACACCGCAGAAATTGCAGCTGAAAGTGTCCCTTTCTTTTTAGAGACAGGGCAAAATTTAGGTGTACAACTCGCAGAAGATCCAACTCTTCTCTCTGCAAACAGAGAAGAACTCGCTGTTTTGCTTAGTTCGAAAATCCGCCTTGTTCCCTACTTTGACCAACTTTTTGTGGTGGATGCCTCTGCAAATATCCTTGGAGAGTATCCGCCAACGACAGAAATTTCACGCCAATTAACACAAGAAGAACTTAGTGGCATTATCTTTGCCTTTAGCGGAGTGCTAACACAAACCTACACGATCACACCGCTCAATGAAGGCGACTCTGCCCGCGTCTCATTCATCATCGCTATCCCCGATGAAGAATCCACGCTCAGCCGTGTTCTCATTGGGCGAACAAATCTAACTACAAATCCGATCACGCGCCCGATCTTGAACAGCCTCGATAGCATGACCTCTATCGAAGGACAGGGCTTCCTGATTGATGAAAACGGGTATGTTCTCTATCATTCAGATAAGAACCTTATTATGAGCCGGTACGAAGGGGAGTACAGCTCCGAAGCAGCTTTCTATGATGGCACATCTACTACAGGGACACGCGAATTAGTTTTTTATCAACCTGTCATCGGGCGTGCCTGGGCGGTCGTGCTGAAAGTACCTGCAAGCCAGGTACAGCAACTTTCTTTGAGAATTGCAGCTCCACTTTCTTTGCTCATTCTTATTTTAACCCTCCTTGCATTGGTTGCGCTAAGATTTAGTCTGCGCATTATTTCTCGCTCGCTTCAAAACCTTGCCAGCGAGGCAGGGCGCATTGCAGAAGGAAAACTTGACCACGTTCTGGAAACCCCAGGCATGGATGAAGTCGGCCAGTTGCGTCGTGCCTTTGAGCAAATGCGCATTAGCCTTAAAGATCGTCTCGAGGAACTCAATCGGCTTCTCGTTGTAAGTCGCAGCATTGCATCCAGCCTTGAGATGAAAGATATTTTCCAACCTGTACTGGAAGCCATTAACTCTACAGGCGCAGATACTGTACAGGTAATCCTCTCCCCTGAAATTATGCCTGATTTGATATCAGACATGCCCACTCGTTTCGCGATAGAAAATACAAAGGGCAAATATGCACATCTGGATGTGGAAATTTTCGAAGCGATCCAACAACAAGACCAACTTTTGCTGCCAAACCTTGCACGCACAAGCGGAGGATTGCAATTAAGCGAATTTCGTCCGAACCCTGCTGCCTTATTCGCCCTTGCTTTGCGCAATGACAAAGAATTCTTCGGCGTTTTATGGGCAGCTTATAATAAGCCTAAACTTTTCACCGAGGCAGATATTCGCTTTATCACCACCTTGGGCGGACAAACGGCTCTCGCCGCAGCAAACGCCCATCTTTTCTTAAGTGTAGAGGTCGGCAGACAACAACTTGCATCGATCCTCGATTCAACATCGGATCCGGTCTTGGTAACAGACCACAAAGATCGCCTCCTTTTGGCAAATCCGGCTGCATGGGAAGTGCTCGGCATAGAAGAAGCCTCTCTTTTAGCCCCTATTAATAAAATCCTTTCTCAGCCAGAGTTGATCGAATTGCTCAAGGTCTCTGCTCCCGCCAAAGACCCTGCTGAAATCGAACTTAATAATGGTAAAACTTTCCTCGCAACAGCCTCCTCTGTTTTTGCAGAAGAACGGCCCATCGGGCGAGTTTGCATCCTACGCGATGTAACCCACTTCAAAGAATTAGATACCTTAAAATCGGAATTCGTTTCTACCGTCAGCCACGATCTTCGTTCTCCGCTAACGCTCATTCGCGGTTACGCAACCATGATGGAAATGGCAGGCGATATCAACGATCAACAACAAGGCTATGTGCGCAAAATCATTACGGGCGTGGAAAATATGTCTCGCCTTGTCAACAATCTTCTTGACCTCGGACGTATTGAATTGGGCGTCGGCTTGGATGTGGCGAAAATCCCCGCGCTAGATATTCTCGACCGCGTTATCTCTGCCTTACAACTTCACGCCAGCGAAAAAAATATCGACTTTTCGCTCGAAACTGCGCCTGACTTACCCCCTCTGATCGAAGCAGACCAAGATCTGCTTCACCAGGCTATCTACAATCTGATTGAAAACGCCATAAAATACACCCCCGAAGGACAGCAAGTTGGTGTTCACGCACATGCTTCTAAAGAAAATATTTTCTTCGAAATATCAGACAGCGGCATCGGGATCTCTGAAAAAGATCAGGAACGCCTCTTTGAGAAATTTTTCAGGAGTTCAGACCGCGAAGCTCGATCCCAGACTGGCACAGGATTAGGCTTGGCAATTGTTCGTTCAATTGCTGAGCAGCATGGGGGGCGTGTCTGGGTAGAAAGTAAATTAGGTGAAGGCAGCACCTTCCATTTGCAAGTCCCCATTACACAGCCCGAAAGAAAAGAAAAATAGACTTCGTGCATCGTGCAAAAGTCTATTTTTACCACGCTCCTTGCGCCGTCCTCGGCGCAGGGGGCTCTAAAAAACGCCGCCGAGGACGGCGGCTAGAGCACGGTCTAGCTTAAACGCTAAATGATTATTGCGAGGGATATTCTCATTTAACGAGGGCACGCCCAAAACTGGTGCGTCTCGGCTTCTCATCCCAAAAAAGAAGGAAAAAATATGTCATCCACGATCAATGTCAATCAGAATATTCTTGAAATGGAATACGCGGTGCGGGGACCTATACCGCAAAAAGCGGCAAAGCTGAAGGCGGAGGGGCGCGACATTATTTTTTGCAATATCGGCAATCCGCAGGCGTTGGGACAGCAACCGATGAGCTATTATCGGCAAATTATCAGCCTGCTGGAAGAGCCGGGAAAAATTGCCCGCGAGCGAGCACTAAAAGACCTTTTTGAAGAATCCCCTGCCAGCTCTTTGCGAGATGATGATTTCGTAGCCGATGAAATTCTTGAGCTAAGCGAAGAGATTTTGGCAAAAACAGGAAAAGGATTGGGCGCGTATACCGAGAGCAAGGGCTTTTTTTTTGTGCGAGAAGCGATTGCCAATTTTATTAACAAACGGGATGGATTCGCTCCTGAGAGCAGCTTGATTGCTGACCCCGAGCGGATTTTCCTGACCGATGGTGCAAGCGACGGAGCCAAACGTGTTTTGGACTTGCTCATTGCAGAAAAAACGGATGGGGTCATGATCCCTATCCCGCAATACCCGCTCTACTCTGCCACCATTAAGATGTTTGGCGGCGTACAAGTTAATTATTACCCGGATGAAGAGAATGATTGGGCACTGAATAGGGCAGCTCTTGAAAACGCCTACACGCAACATGCCGAGCAGGGCGTAAATATCAAAGCCATCGTCGTTATCAACCCCGGCAACCCGACCGGCGCAATTTTGGATGAGGGCAGCGTACACGAAGTGATCGCCTTTGCAAAAGAGCGTGGGCTTGCGATTATCGCCGACGAGGTTTATCAAGAAAATCTCTATGGCGGGGAATTTATTTCTTTTGCCAAAGCCTTGGGCGATGAAAAATCTGTACCGCTTTTCAGCCTGCACAGCATCTCAAAAGGCTTTTACGGCGAATGTGGGCATCGCGGCGGCTATCTTGAAGTACGGAACGCGCCAATGGTCGCGGGTGCAGCGTTAAATTTCGTAGACTTGCTCCTGAAACAAGCTTCTGTCAGTTTATGCTCCAACACCGTTGGGCAAATAATGACCTACCTGATGGTTTCCCCACCAAATTCAAAGAGCAATGTGCGCCAGGAATTTCTTGCTGAAAAAGAGAAGGTTCTCAGCAATCTATACGAAAAAGCCGTGATGGTACGCGAAGCCTTCAAAAAAATGGATGGGATGGAAGTCTTCGGTAAAACAGGCGCGATGTATCTTTTCCCCCGTCTAAGCAAATTGCCCGCTGACACAGACGATTTTGATTACTGTATGGCTCTCCTCGAAGAGACAGGTTTATGCACGGTCAATGGCTCTGGCTTTGGGTTGAAAAATCATCTAAGAATCGCCTTTTTGCCTTCTAAAGAACAACTAGAAGAAGTTTTGCCAAGGTGGGTTGCGTTTCATAATGAGTATGTGAATGAGTAAAACAGCAGAATGGGCAAGCAAAAGCCAGAATTTTGACGTAGTGAGTCATTTATACGGCATTATTGACGTATAATGCTATGAAATATGTATTATGCAGCACTTTTTGCCGCATAATACTAAAAAAACAGCATTTGGACTCACTCAAACGCTGCATAATATTCAAAACGTAGTTTTATACCGCAAGAGTACGGTGTATCACCTAGTTGAACTAAGCGCTTCGCGCAGGTAAAAGCAGGATCCTTCCCAAGATTTTCAAGAAGCAATATCTATCATAAATCAGGCTATATTTCCTGTATCGAAATCCATTTCATACAGGAGGT
>Ga0233437_1001652_pt1 | contig 39359 bp, 34 predicted proteins | sample SI_122_August201_FD_182714 | JGI IMG/M metagenome (GOLD analysis project Ga0233437, IMG submission 182714) | Seawater microbial communities from Saanich Inlet, British Columbia, Canada - SI_122_August2016_200_MG | ecosystem: Environmental > Aquatic > Marine > Inlet | place: Canada: British... | reverse complement strand
AAAGCTGAATGATAAAACCCGTCTCTGCGCATAAGGATTTAAAGATTTTCTAAGTTTGCTTCACGAAAAACCGCCAAACTCGCCTGCCTCGCTCAAACAAGGCTTATTTTCGCTACGCTAAGGGATCGTTAAAAAATAACTTCACTTAATCTGTTTGAAAAAGTCCTAAAAGCCGGACATTTTGAAAACAGAACGTGAACTAATTTTTTTAGCCGACCCTAAACTAAGAAAATCTTCTAAATCCTTATAAGCTCGATCCAGGTTTCATCATTCAGCTTTCTGCAAAAACCTAACCGGACATTGCTGGGAAAGACTGGACATTTTGTAGACAGAATGCCAGGACAACGTGTTTCCTTTTCCGTTAATGGGGAAAACACTTGAGTAATTTATGAGCCGATCCTTAGTGCGCTATTAGATAAAATTTTATAATACCAGATAGTTTATGAAATTTTTTCTTACAAACTGTCATGCCCCCAAGGGCACAACGAAAGATGAAAATGGTGTAAGAGGATCGGACCATGCCCGGGTCCGGCCTAAGCATCTGACCATAAAACGGCAAACAAAAGCCTCTAATTCTTGGCCGGATATCCGGTGATATCCTGGATTTCCTGGTACAGGGGTTGAAGTTGCTTATACATTTTTAAATAAACCTTATTGTAGAGATTATTATAAATCTCCCTGTTTTCAGGGTTGGGTTGAAAGACCTTGTCGGTCCGAGTCATCTCTTTGATAGCGGTCTGGAAATCCGGATGAAGCCCCAGGCCCACTGCGGCATCAATCGCGGCTCCCAAACCGGAAGTTTCATAAACATGAGGCCTGGCAGTGGGGAGTCCGAATATGTCTGCGGTCAACTGCATGGCGGCATCACTCTGTGAGCCCCCTCCTGAAACAACCAGTTTTGTGAGGGTTACTTTACTCTTTTTTTCAATCCGTTCTTTTCCTTCCCGCAGACCATAGGCCAATCCTTCCAGGATAGCCCTGTATATATGAGCACGGGTATGGACATCGCCAAAACCAATAATTGCCCCTTTTGCTTCAGGCATGCCCATTCCAGGGCCCCAATATGGTTGCAGGGTCAACCCCATAGACCCGGGCGGCACTTTGTTCACCAGAGCATCAAAGAGTTTCTCCGGTTCAATCCCCTGTTCATCAGCAATTTGTTGCTCTCGCAGGGCAAATTGCTTCTTAAACCAGTCGACCATCCAATACCCCCGATAGATCATCTCCTCGATATTGTAGGCATTGGGGACCGGTGCCGGCCATGGTGGTATCATTGGACTCGACTCAACATAGTCGTCACTGACCGTATTGATCGTGGCGGTAGTACCATAGCTCAGGCAGCCGACATCTTTTTCCAGGCATCCAGCGCCCAGAATTTCACAGCCTTTATCGGTACCGGCTGCAATCAGAGGTAATCCTTCGGGAATCCCTGTGGCGGCCGCAGCTTCCGCAGTGATTGTGCCGAGTTCAGCACCCGGGGGTACCAATTCGGGAAGCATCTCTTTTGTAACAGGTCCGATTTTCCATTGCCAATCCTTACTGCTGCACCATTTCAGCTTTTTATAATCAAAAGGAATATAACCCACTTGGGCTCCCACAGAATCCTTGAATTCTCCAGTCAACTTATAAATATGGTAACCAGACAATAGTGCATATTTATCTGTTTTCTCCCAAATTTCCGGCTGGTGCGTGGCAATCCAATTGGCCTCCGATTCAGCCTGTAGATTGCGAATGATACCGTCCGCCTTTACCAGCTTAAACATGAGACCCATCACACCACCGATCGGCTTGAGCCCCTCAGTCCGGCGCTGATCCAGCCAACTGATCATCGGGCGCAGAGGCGTTCCGTTCTTGTCCAGATTGATGATGCAAGCACGTTGGGTAGTGATAGCCACACCCGCAACCGCATCTTTTGAGACAGAGGTTTGCTTCCATAAATCCTGGCAGGCTTTGCAGAGATTTACCCAGAAAACCTCGGCATGCTGTTCAGCCCAGCCCGGATGTTCGGAAAAATACGGTTCCACCTTAATCTGCACTTTGGTCTCGAGGTTGCCTTTCAGGTCGAACAGGAGTGCGCGGATGCTTTGCGTGCCGTTATCAATAGTAAGAATATGCGTCTTTTCAGTCATGGATCTCCTTTCAAAAAAAGGATTAACTTTTTTCCCTCGGCTGGCAGAAAAACTCTTTCATAGTGACGGTACTCACTTTGAACGGGGCTGATTTATAGCAATTTCCATGATCTCATTACTTTTTAATAAAGTCTCTTTGACGATTCCCTCGACGCTGTCTGTTTCTTTCTGGATGGCACTAATCAAGCTCTGATAATATTGTTTTGAATTCTCCCTGGCAATCTCCAGAGAAAAATAGAGCAGACCGAACCGGTTGAACAGGGCCGTGTAGTCATTCATCATCAGAGGGATAATGCGGTTACCCGAATATCTGGCGAAGAGACGCTGCAGTTTCCAGTCAAATTTCACATAGGCAGCGGCATTGTCTTCCAGGGTTTTTGCCTCTGCCAACATTTGCAGCAGGATCTCCGGTTCACACTCTGCGGCCGTTTTGGCGCTGACCGGAAGTATCAGCGCTCGGATGACTAAAAGGTCTTTGATAAAATCCAGTGGAATTTCTTCAGCAAATCTGGCAATTGAACTCAAAATGCCTTGTCCCCCTTCCTGCCAGTAATCATTAATCAGGGTTGGTTTTCCATGCTGGATCGTAATCCAACCCTCCCCTTCCAACCGCTGTAAAACCTCCCGTAAAGTTTGTCGCGTAATCCCAATTTCATCGGCCAGCGTCCGCTCGGCAGGCAGTACCGAACCCGCCGCATAGGTGTCATCCAAAATCCGGCAGATGATCCGATTGATCGCATAGGCTTTGGGTCTCAATATCGGCATTCCCTTGTATCTCCAATTAATTATCTACTTTGGTAAGAGGTCTGACCAGTTGAACTATAAGTATTTACGATAGTGACAGATAAGTCAAGAGGAGTGTTATCCCATGCCCCGCTATCCGGGAATATCTCTGCGATTGAACTGAAAAATGCTGACGAGGAGACATATTAGAATCAAGGTGGACAAGACCCCGGAATGGAGCAAAAAACTGCGCTGGCCGTTCATGAGGCCACTCGGCTGGTAGTAGCTGAAGATATTAAACGGTTTAGTGAAGCGGATGGCGTCCCAGATAGAACTTAAATAATGTAAGAGGTAAAAAAACAGGACAACGCCCGCGGCTCTGATGCCTACCCTGCTTCCCTCTTTTTCAAATGTCGATAGCACCATCGTTAAACTCATTACAAATACAAACAGCAACCAGAGATTACAGCAGATGCTCAGCATCTTCACAAATAACACAGATGTCAACTGGTGAAAAATGCTGATGGACAACAAGGATGAGCAGAAGGCACAGAATACAATAAGCAGCAGAAACACAACCGCTGACGCATAGAGATTTAAAAGAAGGGTTATCCTCCTGACCGGGAACGATAAGACTAATTCCAGTGTTCCAGTTTCGGCCTCTCCGGCAATATGTCGGCTCGGGATCATAATTGCGGCCAGGGAGAGGATGATCAGGACCAAGGGATGGTTTAATCCGGCAGCTGCAGCGCCCTCAACCGTGGCCATGGAAAAAACGTCATCGCCCAGCATCGCCTTGATATTTTCGGGAAGCTGCTCCAATAGCTGCGGGAGCATTGCGGCAGTATCGATGGTGGTAACCAGTTTCAGGATCAGGAACTGCAAAAATGAAATGAAGAACAGACTAAACAGCAAAAAACTACGATGGGATTTCCAGATGAATTTAAAATAGGACATTTTTTATGCCTCTTTGCGATAATAGGTCATGAACACCTCTTCCAAATCCGCTTCAGGAAAGGTTAAATCTTCGATGGGTAAAGTTGAAAGCCGTTGCAGTAAAGTCTGAATGTCACCTTCGACCAGGAATTCATAGCTGAGGTTTTTTTGAACCACTAAACTGGCTCCTGGCAGTTCCAGGTCAGGAACAGAATGGCTGAGTGTGAATCGCAATCGTTTCAGTTTTTTCTTTTTCAACCCCTCCAATGTTTCCAGCGCCACCAATTCCCCCTCACGGATGATTGCGATGCGGTGACAGACTTTTTCGACTTCGGGAAGGTTATGGGAGGAAAAGAAAATTGTTTTTCCCTTAACTTGTATTTCCCGTAGCAGCTGGTAAAACTCCTCCTGCATGAGCGGATCGAGCCCGCTTGTAGGTTCATCCAGAATAAGTAGATCCGGCTCATGAAAAAATGCCTGGATGATCCCTAATTTTTGGAGCATCCCCAGAGACAGGTGTTTTATTTTTTTTGCCAGATCCCCTTGTGAAAGTTGGAATCGGTCGATAAGACTGTTTTGCAGCCTGGGCTTCGTCTTGCGCAGGGAGGCAGCAAAATCCAGGAAATCAGCGCCTGACATATTGCCATAGGCCGAGAAGCTACCAGGCAGATACCCACACCTTTTTCGAATCTCTTGTGAATGGGTGTAAATTTGTTGCCCAAATATTTTTATCTCTCCGGATGATGGTCTAAGCAGATCAAGCAACATTCGAATGGTGGAGGTTTTTCCAGCACCATTCGGCCCCAGAAAGCCAAAAATTTCACCCTGGGTCACCGTAAAATTAATTTCTTGAACACCAAGTGCACTGCCGTAATATTTCGACAAATTGCTGACTGAAATGATGTTGGGTGTTTCCATAAAAATACGCTTTTTTAGATAATAGGTGACCCCATTATACCAAATTATCGGCAAACATAGGGCCAAATACGATTTGTGTCGGGCGGGACGAGAGCCCCATTCATATTCTTCTCCCGCATTTTTTGTAACCCGTGTGTCACGAGCGTTTGTTTTGATACACTGAGCCCTGATTCCAAAACTCTAAGTCGTGTAGGACGTGATCACAACATCTGCAGCCATATTCCTGATCGGGATCACCGATTGATATTTTTCTGAAGCGTACCAATTTTCCAGTGTCGCCAGATCATGAAATTCAATCACGACAACTTGATCATATTCGTGTTTGCCAGCAAGAACGGCAGCGAGTTTTCCCCTGAAAACAATCTCCGATTTATAAGGAATAAGTGATTCTTGAACCCCAGCCACATATTCCTGCCAAAGTTTGTTGTCCTTTACTGTGATGTGACCTATCAGGTACGAAGCCATTTATTCCTCCTCTTGCTTTTACCTCATTGAGGCTAGGGATAACCCTGCCGTGTAGGTCGTACAACTATGTCGCTGATATGCACATGGGGCGGCTGAGTGACAATAAATTTTCTCGCTGTGGCTTCACCTATTCCAGATGTGGCTCCTGTTACAATGGCAAAACGCTTATATTTATCAGGCATCGCAGTCTCCTACACGATTAATTGTCAGTTCTCAGTATGTACAATGTTATATTATTCTGATCATTTGCTTTTTAGACCTTTCGCATATATTGCCTGAAAAGGCAATAATCTTTTGATAATTTGGATGAACTTTGTCCGCCGGATATTTTTCAAAATGCCAAACAGGCCTTGATTGCAGGTGAGGATTTTTGTGACAATCGACAGGCTTTGCGACCGGTCGATTGTTACTTTTTAGTTGAGGTGGGACTTTACAAGCCCAGTTGTCCGGCGATGTTGTCCAGGTGGTGGTTGCTGTCTCCAAACGCGACTTCACCTGCCTTGGCTTTGCGATAGTAGAGATGGAGGTCATGCTCGTCACAAAAGGAGATGGCGCCGTGGATCTGATGGGCCAAGGAGGTGACCTTGCGGGCGGCTGTGCTGGTCCAGGATTTGGCCATGGCGGCTTCCAGCGCAGCGGGTTGGTTTTTAGCAATTTTCCAGGCGGCGGCATAGGTCAGCAAGCGGGCACCGTCCACGTCAATCACCATATTAGCGCAATGGTGCTGCATCGACTGAAAACTTCCGATCGCCTTGCCGAATTGCTTGCGTTCTTTAGCGTACGTGACAGATTGATCAAAAGCAGCTTGAATGACACCCAGCAGCTCCGCACATTTCGCTACGACAGCCTGTTCCTGCAATGTCTCCAGAATGGCTCCCGCTTGTCCGGCCTCGCCCAGGATATTCTCAGCCGGAACACAAACATTGTTGAAAATGACCTCGCACTGTTTCTCATAAGCCAGAGTCTCAAGCAGGGTTGTGTCTATGCCGTTGCTTTTCGGGTCCACCAGCAGGACGCTGAGCCCATCTGCTGCAGATTGATCTTTAACCACACACAAGAGATAATCGGCGATGTGTGCGCTCTCAACAAACAGTTTGGTGCCGTTGAGGATATAGTCATTACCTTCTCTACCGGCAACAGTACGGATCTCTTTTGGATTACACCAGGCACCGGGTTCATTGAGGGCCAATGACAGTATCAGTTTGCCGTCTGCCAGGTGGGGTAGAAGATCCTGTTTCTGAGTCTCCGAGCCCAATTTCAGGACCGTCTGCCCGGCCAGTACCACAGTTGAGAAAAACGGCCCCGGGCAGCACACTTCGCCCATGGCCTCCAGTATAATGGCCAGATCGACAAAACTGCCGCCGGTCCCACCATACGCTTCTGGAATCACAATCCCCAACCAGCCCAGGTCTGCCAACTGCTTCCAGGTTTTTTGCGGGAATCCGTGACGATCATCCTTCATCTCCCGCATCAGAGATACCGGGCACTCTTTTTTTAAATAGTCCCTGGCAGATGATTTCAGTCTCTTCTGCTCCTTACTCAGTTCCAGTTCCATGCTTACACTCCTTCTTCAATTAGGTCGTTATGTTTTGATTACGTCTTCGCGTTTAAGTTGGTTTATAATAGGGTATTTCAGCCATATCTATTTAGCACCTCTCCGGAATCGAGATGGTTGTGATTTAAAACGATGGAAAACAGGACGTTTTCCAACAGCTCCATGGATGGATTCATGCGTGTTTTAAATCATAACCCTCTCGATGGAGGGTATACTTAAAAGTTACTTTCAGCCTTGTCTTATTTGGTTGGCAGGCCCAGCCCTCTGGTCGCAATGATGTTCCGCTGAATTTCAGAGGTACCGGCCCCGATGGTCGCTGAGATACAGTCCAGATATCCCCGTGGGGACAGGCCTTTGAACGCGGCCCATTTTGAGCCTGGCATCAACAGTCCGTGAGGTCCAAGAATCTCCATGGTGATATCGGCCAGATTTCGACTGAGTTCGGTGGTCACCAGTTTGAGTGCAGATGATTCCACGCTGGGAATCTGTCCCTTATCCAGCATTTCCGCGGTACGCCAGAAAAACATATAACCGACTTCAATTTTTGTGGCAATCTCTGCCAGCTTGCGACGTACTGATTGATCAACAGAAAGCTGTCCCTTGCTCTCATTTTCGTTGATATACACCAGAAACTGTTCGAAAACCCTCTTGAAGCTACCGATCCCGACAAACAGCCGTTCAAAATCCAGAGCGGTCATCAGGTAATAAAAACCCATATTTTTTTCGCCAATCAGATTCCCTTTGGGCACTTTGACATTATCAAAAAAGACCTCATTGAAGGAGTGTTCCCCCGCAATGTTGATCAGCGGGCGGATCGTCATACCGGGTGATTTGTTGTCCACCACAATCATGCTGATACTCTTATGCCGGTGTCCACCGGGATCCGTACGGACAATCATCCAGGCATAATCGGCCAGATGCGCCACAGTACTCCAGGTTTTCTGACCGTTGATGATATAGTGATCGCCCTCTTCGATGGCGGTCGTCTCAATACTAGAGAGATCTGATCCTGCGTTGGGCTCGCTGTATCCCAACCACATCTCGATTTCGGCGCTGGCGATTTTTGAAATCCAATCCTGCTTATTCTGTTCCGTACCAAATGCCAGGATGGTGGGACCTGCGATCCCGGTCCCAATGCCCCACCCGGGAGCTCGATAGTAACTGGTCCGTTCATCGAAAATTGCCTGTTCCATGTAAGTGTGCTCCTTCCCGCCGTACTCACTGGGCCAGGCAATTGTCAACCAACCCTTTTCCGCCAGCTTTTTCTTAAAACGAACACTGATTTTTTTCTGTTCTTCATCTGGATACTCCAAGGTGCCGTATCCGCCCGGCCAATGCATCGACTTCTCCGCCCAGTCTGATGGCAGCTCGTTCGTCAAAAACGATTCGACCTCTTCCCTGAAGGCCGCTTCCTGTTCCGTAAATTTGAATTCCATCCATTGCTCCATAAATGTGATTTAATTACAGTCTTCAACCTTCTTTAATGCCAGTCAGTTCCATGCCTCCGGTTTACCATGATTAATCTATATCGTAAACCACTTCGTCCGGCAAAACGGCGTGGGAATCTTAAGGGTTGAGGTACTTGAAAATATGGAAGATAAACTGACCAGGGCTTAATGATCTCGTCTAAATATTGATATTATCACTATCACAATAAGGGTTTCCCTTTCGTTTTTAGCAATTTTAAGATAAATTTTAAGCTTCGCCTGAGAATGGGGTTCGCACCTTTGGGATGGATTGCTTGGCTTTTCTCATTTCTCACGTTTTAACAATTAAAACAGCCTTATTCATGACGAATGAACCCGGCGGGAAACCGCTGAATGCGAATCGCGCTCTTTTGATTTTAACGATTGGGACCTTGTCAATCGCTATGGGCCAGAGTCTGGTTTTTGCTCTGCTGCCGCCTCTGGGACGTGATCTGGGGTTGCAGGAGATGCAGATTGGCTCGATTGTTACCTTCTCTTCCCTGATCTTTTTCATTTCCAGTCCCAAGTGGGGAAGGCGTAGCGATCACATGGGGCGTAAACCGGTAATTTTAATCGGTCTGGTCGGCTATACCATCGGAACCGTCATTTTTGCGTCCATTATACTCATGGGTCTGAAAGCCATTATCAGCGGACTTGTGGTCTATATCGCACTGGTTCTGGCACGGATGGGCCAATCAGCTGTCATGTCGGCTACACCGCCTGGAGCGGGCGCTTATGTGGCCGATATCACGAGTAATCAGAATCGCACCTCGGGTATGGGGAAGCTGGGGGCAGCCAATAACATCGGTACAATCCTGGGACCTGGTATAGGCGGAGCGTTGGCAGTCTTCAGTCTCCTGGTGCCGCTCTATTTTGCTGCGGTTGTTACGGGGATCAGTGCCATATTTGTGTGGCGGATGCTGCCGAAATCTCCCCAGATTATCAAGGAGCCGGGAGATGTCAAAAAACTGAGCTATTTCGACAGTCGCTATTTTGCTTTTGTTGTGGTCGGATTTATCATGTTCATGTCTTTTTCAGTAGTGATGCAAACGGCCGGATTTTATTTTCAGGACAAACTGGGGTTGAATGGGAAGGAAACCGCCCAGAGTTTGGGGTTGGGAATGATGGCATCGGCGATCATGTCGCTGTTTGCCCAGGGGGTGATTGTGCAGTTTTTGAATTGGCGTCCTTTACGACTCATTATTGGCGGGATGCCCATAATCCTGGTGAGTTTTCTGGGGCTGATTTTCTCGGAAAACCTGATCCACCTGGTTATATCCATGGCCGTTATGGGACTGGGAACCGGCATGGCCGGTCCCGGAATCTTTGCCGGATCGTCACTAACCGTTTCGTCAGAGGAGCAAGGAAGCCTGGCCGGCCTTATGAGCTCCTGCCCGCCGCTGGGATTTATCATAGGCCCGATGATCGGCACCGGTCTGTACTCTCTTGGTCCGCTGTATCCCTATATCTTTATCAGTATCATTTTTGTCCCGCTGATTATTTTCAGCTGGAAGATCAAAACACTGATCCGACGTAACTATGCGCGGAACTATCAGCGAGACTACACTGCAACATAATTCTTCACAGAAGTTCTAAAGCCTTCTTCGTCTCTAGATATATTCGTCTCTAGATATATACTTATCCGGTTGAGTGTTTCGACCATTCGCGATAGCATGATCTTAAGCCATCAATTTCTTTAATTCTTCAGGTTTTAACAAAGAATCTGAAAACCAAAAGGACGAACCGTGGGCAAAAACTACAAATCCATAGACAAGGACGTCATTGAAAAATGTTTTCGGGAACTGATGGAAAAGGGCCTGGGGCTCGACATGAGTGATCCCAACTTTATCGAGACACCGCAAAGAGTTGCGAGGAGCTATGAGGAGATCTTTGCAGGATTGGACCGGGCTGATGATGAGATCCACAAAATATTTGAAACCAGCTTTCCAACCGATTACACCGGAATCGTGCTCGAAAAGGACATTACGGTATTTTCAATGTGCCCCCACCATTTTCTGCCTATTCGCTACGAGGCTGTAATTGGCTACATTCCGAACGGCAAAGCGCTCGGCTTGAGCAAACTTGCGCGAATTATCGAACTGATGGGAAAAATGCCCTGTATCCAGGAGGATTTTACAGAACGCATCGTGAACGAGATCGATGATCATATCAATCCGCTGGGTGTCATTTGTGTCCTCAAGGGTGCACACTATTGCATGCGAATGCGCGGGGTCAAACAAAAGGATTCCTGGACCACCACAAGTTCGGTTCGTGGCGTATTCCTGACAAAGCAAGAAATGGAAGCGAAGTTCTACAACCTGCTCAATGGCGCATAGAAATGCCCCTGCAGCCAATCGAACCCGGCATAGATAAAATGAGCGAACACCCGCTTGGATTTTAACCCGATCAGAAGGAATGACATGTTTTTTGAAACAAAAAATGGAATGAAGCCTCATCCGTTTACCCACAATATATACACGGCTCTGGTGGTCCCCAGACCGATTGGCTGGATCAGTACCGTCAACACAGAAGGCATTGTCAACTTGGCCCCGTTCAGTTTTTTTAATGCAGTGAGTGGAAATCCACCCTGCGTCATCTACTGTCCAAACGGATGGAAATCGGGCACGCGGGAGGCAAAAGATTCGCTGGTCAATGCTGAAGAAACCGGCGAGTTTGTGTTTAACATGTGCACCTATGAACTGAGAGAGCAAATGAACGCCACTTCAAAGCACATGCCGAACAGTATTGATGAAATGGCATTTGCTGAACTCGATGCCGCCCCGTGCGAATTGGTCAAGCCCCCCCGGGTTAAGAAATCTCCAATTGTGCTGGAATGCAAGTATTTGCAGACCGTCAAATTACCTGAGCCAGGCGATGGTAGTTCCAATAATCTCGTTATTGGTCAAGTGGTGGGCGTGCATGTCTCTGACGCAGTGATTACAGACGGGATCATCGACATTCAAAAGGTGAATCCCCTCTCCCGACTGGGATATCTGGATTATGCCTCACTGGGTCAGGTTTTCTCCATGGACCGCCCGGATTGAGATCAGGCAGGTTTTTTATTCACAAGCAGTTGCAATTATGGAGTGAACGAGACAGCCTGGACCCGATTCTATGTGGGCATGCCCTCCATATCGGGCAGCGGATAATAGCGCTTCTCCCTCAGGGCATGGACCCGTTTCCAGAATTCAGGGCCAGCGGCAAGTCCGTTGTCCATGGGTTCGAGCCGCCGTCGCCACATCGTCCAAGTCACCTTTTTGGGGACCTTGAATTTTGCCAGCCTCTGTTTACAGGCTGCTATGATCTCCTCTTCTGTCACATCTATGCCAGGTTTTTTACCAGGATTGCCAGGCCACTTTCATCAAAGATTCTGATTTTTTTTTGACCGGAATGGATTTTTTTCTGTTTTAGTTATTGACAGAATATTATGTGTTTTACATATTACCAAATACCTAATGCAAAATAATACGTAAGGGAATATCCAGAATTTCGATGGTTTTTCGGACCTGAAGACTCGAACCGAACTGATAGTAAATGTTTATAAATTAATTACTTATATCAGTAAATCTTAGTTCTAAATACGATTGCCAGCAATTATTGTGATTGATCAGGCGTTATCGCATCCTACTGCGATCTGAATTGATGTGGTTTAATATTGCCTATGGAAAACGAGCAGGCTTAACTCGATCAAAAATATAAACGACTATGGCAAAATACATGACAATGACTGAGATGGCTTTGGAAAGTCTCAGGAAACTGATTTTACAAGGTGAATTGAAACCCGGCACGCAGTTGGTACCCGCGAAACTTGAAGGCATTCTGTCACTCAGTCGGGAGGCGATTCGGGATGCGATAAGGCAGATTGTGGGGTATGGATTGGCTGTGACGATAACCAATAAAGGAACTTATGTAGAACAGCCACTGGCATTAGAGGAGCTGAAAGAAATCTATGAACTGCGGTCACACGCGGAACCCAAAATTGTGGTAACCGCTTTAAAAAATTATACAGAACAGCAGATAAAAGAGCTGGAGCAACTATGTGATCAAATGGAGTCCCTCACGGAATCAACAGAATTTTTTGCAGATCACTTTATGTTGAACAGGGAGTTTCATCTCAATCTTTATCGACCGGCAGGCTGGAATCACCTGCATCGCAACATTGCTTTGTGGCTTGATCAGGTACTGATTTTTCGCAGTTGCCTCTGCCATAGAAAAATGTACAAGGATATCGCCAATTTTAATCAGGATCACCGGCAGATTCTTAGTGTCATCCGCAGCGGAGATAGCGAAGAATTGAAACGTCTGGTCGAAGCAAATGTCTGGTCTGGATTCGAAAATATATTGCGGAACTATTCAGAAGAACTTCAAGAAGAAATAGATGCCATTAGGCCTAATAAATAAGCAAGGAGCAAAATGTCAAACTCTGGCCCACTACAGGGAATAAAAATTGTTGATTGTACCCATATTCTTTCAGGTGCATTTGCCAGCACCCTTTTGGGAGATCTGGGTGCAGATGTGATTAAAGTAGAAAAACTTGGCGTCGGAGATCCGATTCGTTCCAGCGGCCCCCCTTTTCAAAATGGTGAAGGCGCTTATTTCTTTTCTGTAAATCGAAATAAAAGAAGTATCTGTGTTGATCTGAAAAGTCCAACCGGAATTGAAATTATCCACAAATTGGTTTCTCAAAGTGATGTGTTTATGGAAAACTTCAGGCCTGGCGTAATGGATCGCTTAGGTCTCGGGTATGACGCCTTGAAAGCGATTAACCCCGATCTCATATACTCCTCTCTCACGGCGTTTGGGACTAATGGACCTTATAAAGACAAACCGGGGTTTGAGCTGATCATCCAATCTTTAACCGGGCTGGTTGATGTTACAAGCCCTCCGGGAGGAGCGCCTGCCAAAATACAGGTCCAACTTGTCGACCTCTGTGCCGGGATGATTCTGGCCTATTCAACACTGGCTGCTCTCTACTACAAGTTAAACAGTGGGAAAGGTCAGCGTGTCGAGACCTCTTTGCTGGAGTCTACGCTGGCAATGTTGGCCAACCTGGCCGGAATCTATTTTATGACTGGAAATGTCCCTACTGGACTGGGGACTCGGAATCCTCAAGCGATGCCTTCTCAGGCGTTAAAAACAAAAGATTCACATGTTTCGGTCGTCACTGCCAGTAACCATTGGGAAAGGTTCTGTAATGCCTTGGGGCGCCCGGATTGGATTCAAGACCCTGAGTTAAAGCAAGCCAGTTACAGGGTTGAGCACTATAACGAAGTTGAGTCCATGATTGAAACGGTGACCACCACCAAGACAACAGCGGAATGGCTTGAGATTTTTGAGGCGTTTGAAATTGCAGCGGCGCCGATCAACACAATTGAACAGGCATTCGAGGATCCCGGCATCTTGGCTACTGATATGGTCAAAACGATGGAACATCCGACCGCCGGCATGATTAAAGTCCTGAACAAACCCTGGAAAATGTCCGAATCCCCGGGAGATGAACAATTGCCGCCACCGCCTCTGGGATGGCACACATTCGAGGTTCTGAAAGAAGCCGGTTATGCTGAAGAGGACATCATATCATTAAAAAACAAAGGTGTGATTGATGGAAAGTCGCCAACGATAAAATAAATACAGGTCAACGGCGTCGACGTTTTTAGATGGTCCCCGAAAGTGTTTGTCGGCGCATCATCTTTACGGAAAACAGTATGGTAGCCCTTTTATTTTTGGCAGTATAGATGACGCGAGATCAATAATATATTAACTGAAAAAAACCTGGGTGTTAGCTATTCAGAGGAAAAAAAATGAAGAAGGCAAATGTGATATCAGGGATAGTGTTGATGATTGGCTGTCTTGCATTACTGATTTTTATTATTCCTTCCCAAATTGAAGAGGTGCTGGATGCTACGGTATCACCCAGATTAATGCCCTATGTCTGCACTTGGGTCATCCTGATTCTGGCGGCTTTTTTGGCTATTCAAAATTATTCAGCCCTCAAAAAACAGTCAAACCCAGAAGACAGGCAATCTCCGATTTCAGGCGCCGAATTTCGAGCGATGGTGTTAATTTCGGCAGTTCTTTTGCTGGGGATTATTCTATTTACATTTTTTGGCACCTTGATTTCAGCCATGGTGCTGATCGTGTCTGTTATGTGGTTGATGGGGGAGCGTCACCTTTTGCCTTATATCCTATTGCCCGGTGGATTGATACTGGGGACCTATTTGGTTTTTTACAAAATTCTTGGTACATCGATTCAATAAGGATGGTTGCATGGAATCATTAATTGCTGGGTTTGAATCCATATTCTCAATTCAAATAATACTATGGATTGCGACAGGTGTTACCATTGGTTATATAGTAGGTGTTTTGCCCGGGCTGGGAAAGGGTATGGCGGTTGCTGTGGCCATACCGATCACCTTTTATATCACGCCCATTGCTGCAATTTCCTTTTTGATTGGGATAGCTAAGGGCAGCGGCGCAGGAAGTGCGGTCTCAGCTATTCTGCTAAATACGCCAGGAGAGCCATCATCAGCGCCGACGGCATTGGACGGCTATCCTCTGGCGCGACAGGGTAAGGCGCAGAAAGCACTGAAAATGGGACTTTTTGCTTCGGTGATTGGTGACTTTTCAGCCACACTGATTTTGATTGTATTAGCGGCACCGCTGGCAAAATATGCACTATTGATCGGACCGGTTGAGCTCTTTGCCATTCTTTTATTCTCATTGACTTTTATTGCAGGACTTTCGGGCCAATCCTTAATCAAAGGCATGATCGCAGGAATGTTTGGTATCCTGGCTTCTTGTGTTGGACTTGAAATTGAGACCGCTGTTCCTCGTTTGACATTTGATCTACTCGAGCTTCAAGACGGCCTCTCTTTGATTCCGGTCGCAATCGGCATGCTGGCCATTTCAGAGGTGATTGATCAAATGGGAAATCGTGACACACTGGAAGCAGAAAAAAAAGTGATGGGTCAAAACAGCTCTCCTGATGACAACCGCATTACCTGGAGTGAATGGAAAGTCTGCCTGCCTGCGATTTTACGAGGCACCTTGATCGGCTCTGCAGTGGGAATTTTGCCTGGCCTTGGTGCCAGTGTTGGATCATTTCTATCTTATGGTGCAACCCAAAAAGCGTCAAAAACACCTGAGCGTTTTGGGAAGGGTGCTCTGGAAGGGGTTGCCGCTGCTGAGAGTGCTGATAATGCGGTTGTTCCAGCAAGTTTGGTTCCTCTGTTTGCGATTGGCATCCCTGGAAGTGTCATTGCTGCAATTCTGATTGCAGCATTTATGATCCAGGGTGTTACACCCGGTCCGCTGATGTTTGTTCAACAGCCCAAATTGGTGGCCGGTATCTATGCTGCCATGCTTTGTGCGAGCCTTCTCCTGCTGGTGATTGGATATTTTGGTCAACGCCTGTTCGCACAAGTTGTATCTGTTCCATTACGATTGATCCTACCTGCTGTATGTTTTCTTTGCGTCCTGGGTGCTTTTCTTCAGGGCGGTGGCATCATAGGCGTGAATATCATGCTTGTTTTTGGGATAATCGGATTTATTGCCAAAAAATTCGATTTCTCGTTTGTCACATTTCTGATCGGCTTTGTTATCGGACCATCTTTCGAATTAACGCTTAGGCAGTCGGTTGCGTTGACTGGCCATAGTTTTTTGAAACTGGCAGATCATCCCATAGCAATTCTGATTTTTATCCTGACATTTATCACGATCTGGCGGTTTGCAGTCTCAAAATTAAAAAAGTAGGCCCCAGTATCACGATTTTGTCTAATGTTTGTGCAATTCCTTGCCCATGAATCATCTTGTAACATTAACATGAATTGAAAAGTGGAGGATACTCAATGAAAAACTCAAAATTGGTTTTGACCATTAAAGTGCTTTTAACTGCAACAATTTTTCTTTTCGTAGGATCAGCTGCCGCTTTAGCAGAATATCCAGATCGACCGATAACAATGTATATCGGATATAAGGCAGGCGGCGGCACAGATACAGTCGGACGCGTTCTTGCCAAAGCCATGGGTCAAAATCTGGGACAGCAAGTCAACGTTGTCAACAAACCCGGTGCCGGTGGCGGAATATCAACCATGGCTGTGATTAAGGCCAAGCCTGATGGCTATACCATCTTGTTAAATCCCTCTCTGGTTTTCACCTTTACTCCACAGGTCAATAAACGGTTGACCTACGCCGCCGGAGATCTCGACTATGCTGGAACTCTGAATGCCTATCAGGTCGGCCTGGTTGCTCCGGCTGAAGCACCTTATGATACACTGACCGGGCTTGTCAATTACGCAAAAAGTCATTCAGGCATTACCTATGCGACAATGAATCCCCCCTCAGCCATAACGATTGGGCTGATCGCAAAAAAAACCGGCATAAAGTTTAATAAAGTGCCAGTCAAAGGCGGCGCCGGTATGATCAGTGTCATTTTAGGTAAACAGGTTGATTTCAGCTACAGCGGCGGCATTCACCAACGTTATCCTGGAAAAATCAAGCTCCTGGCCGCCCTCAGTTCAACCCGTCATGCTGCTTTTCCGAACATTCCCACAGCGGCTGAGCAAGGCTACCCCTTATCATTTGACACGTTTACAACAATGGCGGTTCCCAAAGGCACACCCAAAAGCATCATTGCCAAAATTGAACGGGCTATGAAAGCGGCATCAAAAGACACAAATGTTCTCAAGATTTCGGAAAAAATTAAATTCCCGATGTCATATAGAACTGCTGCTGAGACAGACGAAGCGATGCAAAATCATTGGAACGATTTTGCCGATCTGATTAAGGAAGTTGGTTACAAGGCGAAATAGTATTGAACAGTATTGACAGGATTGCCGGCGCTGGCAGGCTAACCGGCAATCCTTCTTAACCGTTCAAGAAAAACATGAGATCCGATCCCCGTTATCAAAGAGTTATCTGGCCTGATTCAGGGCCGTTTTTCTCTAAGGGTCGGCTCAAAAATTACTTGGCATTTTGTCTGCAAAATGTCCAGTCTTTTGGGGACTTTTGCGGACAGATTATACCAAGTTATTTTTGTACGATCCCTAAAAATTAGACAACATCCTTATGGAACAAAAAGAAACAGAATAATTTATGAAAACAGCAGCAGAATATGTGGAGAGCCTCAGAAAACTTGACCGCGTGGTCTACATGTTTGGGGAAAGAATTGAGAATGTGGTAGATCACCCGATAATTCAACCGTCCATGAACGCCGTAGCCGAGACATATAAGCTGGCAGGACGCCCTGAGTTTGAAGATTTGATGACCGCCACATCACATCTATCCGGTGAGAAGATAAATCGCTTTACCCACATCCATCAAAGCGTGGATGACCTGGTGAAAAAAACGAAGATGGGCCGATTACTGGGGGCACAAACCGGTTGCTGTTTTCAAAGATGCGTCGGTATGGATGCCATGAATGCCCTGTCCATGACTACCTTTGACATCGATGCCAAATTTGGTACCCCATACAACCAACGATTTATCCAGTTTCTAAAATATGTCCAAAAGGAGGATTTAACCTGTGACGGCGCCATGACGGATCCCAAAGGCGATCGTGGTCTGCCGCCGCATCAGCAAAAGGACCCGGACCTTTTCTTACGGATTGTGGAAGAGCGTGAGGATGGCATTGTTGTCAGAGGTGCCAAGGCCCATCAAACAGGTGCGTTGAATTCTCATGAAATTATTGTGATGCCAACCATTTCGATGAAGGAAGCCGATCAGAATTATGCGGTCTCTTTTGCTGTACCAAGCGACACAGACGGACTTATCTATATCATGGGCAGACAATCCTGCGATCTTCGCAAAGCAGAAGGGGGTGATATGGATCAGGGCAATCTTTTTTTTGGTGGACATGAAGCGCTGATCGTCTTCGACGATGTTTTTGTCCCCTGGGAACGGGTGTTCATGTTTAAAGAATATGATTTTGCCGGGCAGTTGGTTGAGCAATTTGCATCCTACCATCGTCAAAGTTACGCCTGTAAAGCAGGCGTTGGGGACGTGTTGATAGGGGCTACACAGACTATCGCCGAATATAATGGTGCGGCCAAAGCCTCCCATGTGAAAGACAAAATCATTGAAATGAATCATCTGAATGAGACTGTTTACTGTGGCTCGATTGCCTGCGCTTCACAAGGTCATAGAGAACCGAGCGGGACTTATTTGGTCAACACTCTCCTGGCAAATGTCTGTAAGCAGAATGTGACCCGCTTTCCCTACGAAATTTCCAGAATCGCCCAGGATGTTGCTGGTGGTTTGATGGTGACCCTACCGTCGGAAAAAGACTTCAAGTTACCGGAAACAAAAAAATGGATGGAGAAATATTATCAAGGAAATGCGGGTGTATCCACTGAAAATCGGTTACGAATGCTGCGTTTGATTGAAAACCTGACCATGGGGACTGCCGCTGTTGGGTACCTCACAGAGTCTATGCATGGTGCAGGTTCACCTCAAGCACAAAGAATCATGATTTCCCGTGAAGTTAACATGCAGGAAAAGCAGAAAAATGCCAAAAAATTATGTGGCATTAAAGAGGACGACTAAACAAACAACAAGCAAATGGCCTGTACTAAGGGTCGGCTCAAAAATTACGTGGCATTCTGTTTGTAAAATGTCCTGTCTTTTCGGGACTTTTGCGAACAGATTAGGCCAAGTTATTTTTGTACGATCCCTGAATGGGCAATTTTCAATCTATCCCAAAAAGGGAGGAAAAATACACCATAGAAAAATATTTACCTGAAAACAGTTTCCGGAATTGGATGAAAACCCTGGAACATCTGACAGCTGAATCAATCAGGATTTTTAAAAAACCCCGGACATTATTTGAATTTCAGGGAGAAGATCCAACAGCGCCACCTCTGCTTGGGTGACACACATTTGATGTGCTTAGGGAAGCCGGTTTTTCCAAGAATGAGATCGTATTACTAATATCTGATACGCACCTGTCGATATCGCGAACTCTGATTTTTCAAGGTGCCTGTAAGCTATTATGCGATATGTATAAAAATATGGCAGAGTACGCTGAGAATTTCTTTTGTGTTGAGCACGAATCTGTAAACAATGGTTGGGCAGCAGCCCAACCAATTTGATAAAAGAGGATAGAATGAAAAAATGGATTAGACGTTCAATGATAGCAGTTACGTTATGCCTGGGGCTTAGTGTTTCCAATTCTTTTGCTGCAGATGCGCCGTCGGGCACATTCAGGTTTGCAGAAGAGGTCAAACTGATTACCCTGGATCCGCACAAGCATTCTGGCGGCGGTATTCCGTACATGACGCCTGTTTATGAATCACTGTTCCGCATCACTCCTGAAAACAAGGTTGAACCTCTGCTTGCGACCGGATTCAAGTACAACGGTTCAAAAGTCGAGATCACGCTTCGGAAAGGGATCTCATTCAGCGATGGCGAACCCTTTAATGCAAAGGCTGTCGCTGCCAACATCAACAGGGGTGTCAAGCTGGGTATTCTACGCGCATTGTCATCCGTCAAGGATGCAACTGTGACCGGCAAATTCACTGTTGAAATCACTCTGAAAAAATCGGCTCCATCGATTATTGAAGATCTTGCCGCACGTGCTGGAATGATGATAAGTCCAAAAGCGATGATGGACCCGACACTGGACCGTAATCCGGTTGGTACAGGACCATATCTTTACAATGCGAAATTATCGCGCGAAGGCGAAGTGCGCATTTACACACTGAATAAAAATTATTGGAATCCCTCGGTTCAAGGCCTTGAGAAAATTGAAATCTGGGAAATGCCGGATAACTCGGCGCGCTTCAATGCACTTTCAACCGGACAGATCGACATGGGCAAGTGGCTTGCAAACCCGCAGGCGCTTATCATTGAAAAAACACCGGGACTCAGCCTCCTCAAACGATCCGGGGGTCGAACCTATACAGTTATTATCATGGATAGGGCCGGTAAGAAGATTCCGGCATTCGCCGATAAGAGAGTTCGTCAAGCGATGAGCTATGCAATCGATCGTCAAGCGTTCGCTGATGCTGTTCAGTTTGGTCTGACGACACCTACAATTCAGCCTGTCGGCAAGGATCACTGGGCGTATAATTCTGATCTTGAGGGAAAGTTTGAATACAATCCGAAAAAAGCGCGACAGTTATTAGCAGAGGCCGGGTACAAAGACGGTTTTACTTTCTCAATGCCAAGTATCCCGGTATTTGCTTCACGTAACGAAGCACTCGCAGGGTTTTTCAAGGATGTCGGTATTACCATGAAGATTGAGCCTCTTGAGCCAGGTACATTGGCCCGGCGTAGCCGAAGCACCGATTTTCCAGCAACAAATTTACTTTGGACTGTATTTGCGGATCTTTCGTTGTTGTCCCCATATTATTTAAATCAGAAGGCTGCTTTTAATCCATTCAGGGTAAAGCTCAGCAAAGAGCTGACTAAACTGGCGAAGCAGGGTGCAGCGAGCGCTGACATTACAGTACGGGCGCCGATATACAAGAAAATGTTTGAAATCCTCGCCGATGAGGCGTTTCTAATCTATGTCACATCTGGTCAATTTTTGACTGGCACAACGGAAAAGATGGCCAAAAATCCAACCCTTACGTTTTCTGCAGGTGCGACTGCACCTACCTGGCGTGGACTGCGGTTAAACCGTTAGGCAAATTAGAAATTCATTTTGGAATAATTGTATGTTAAGACTTATTGGTCAGCGGCTTATCGCCCTCATTCCGCTTCTATTCATCGTCTCGGTACTGACCTTTTCATTCACTTCTCTTCTGCCTGGTGATCCTGTTGACTTGATCATCGGGGATGAGGGAAGTGAAGAGCAATATGAGATGGTTCGTGAACGCCTTGGGCTGAATGTTCCGGTATTTGAACGGTATTTTATCTGGCTCGGAAAAACGGTGCAGGGCGATTTTGGGACCTCTTTTTTTAATAGTGTAGAGGTGTGGGATTCCGTCATGCAGCGTCTACCTGTCACAATCTCTCTGGCTGCCTCTTCGGCAGCCATTGCTTTGATTGTCGGTTTGTCAGCAGGCATTGCGGCTGCCCTCAGACCACGCTCCTGGATTGATCGATTGTCAACATTGGGTGCAACATTCGGTCAGGCCGTACCGAATTTTTGGTTAGGCCTTATCCTGGCAGCGATTTTTGCTGTCAAGTTGCGCTGGTTCCCGGCGACAGGCTTCACTTCACTGACCCAATCGCCTATTGAATGGGTGCGTAGTATCACGCTGCCCTCCCTGGCCCTGGGTTTCAGTTCCAGTGCGGCAATCGCCCGGCAGGTGCGTTCTGCGATGGTCGGTGTTCTGCAACAGGATTATATCCGTGCAGCCCGAGCTCAGGGGCTGTCCTCTCAGCGGGTTATTTTCAAACATGCCCTCAAGAACGCGTTGATTCCTGTTGTAACCGTCCTTTCATTCCTGATTACCATTTTATTAGGGGGTGCACTCATCGTCGAACAAGTATTTTCGATCAACGGGCTTGGCTCCCTGGCCGTTACTGCTGTCCGTCGGCAGGACATCCCAATGATTCAGGGCATTGTCCTGGTCTCTGTTCTTATTGTTGTCTTTATTCAGCTATTGACTGATATAACGTATGGCTATCTTAACCCAAAAGCGAGGTCGGCATGAGTGATTCTCGCAAAAATGCGCATCGGACATCTTTGTTAGCGGTCGCGATTCCTGCTGCTGTTGTCTTAATTTCGTTGATTATCATTTCGATTGGGGCAGAATGGTTTGCACCCTATGATCCCTTGCAGCAAAGCTTGCGCGAAACATTGCAATCTCCTTCCTCTCGCCATTGGCTTGGAACTGACGATCTGGGGCGTGATGTTCTCAGCCGCTTAATCTTTGGTGGCCGTATTGCCTTTGTCGCAGCGGTTGAAGCCACAACGATTGCTATTGTTCTGGGTGTTCCACTTGGCCTTTTTATTGGCTACCGAGGCGGATGGTGGGACTGGGCTGTCATGCGTGTTGTTGAGGCGATTGTATCGATCCCGGGCATCATGATCGCCATTGTCATTATTGCTATTCTTGGAACTGGCCTACATAAGGCAATGATTGCATTGGGGATTCTATATTCGACCGCGTTCCTGCGCCTGGCCCGGAGTGTCGTGCTGGCCGAGCGCGAAGAGGTGTATGTCAAAGCCGCGCGGGTCGTTGGAGCTAAACCGGGCCGCATTTTGCTGCGACATATTCTGCCCAATATTGCACCACCCCTGGTCATTCAAGTCACACTGACCATCGGTGCCGTGCTCCTGGCAGAAGCAGGATTAAGCTTTATCGGTATTGGTGTCCAGCCTCCGGATGCAAGTTGGGGGACTATGTTGACAACAGCCTCGACATTCATGGCACTAAATGCATTCCTGGCCGTTCCGCCAGGGATCGCCATTGTCGTGACAGTATTATCTGTCAACCTGTTGGGCGATGTTATTCGTGATTCATTGGGAAGGGGAATAGTCGTCGGCAAATCAGCCGCCACACTCATAACCAATGATTTCACACCCAAAAATTCGATACAAGAAGAAATCCCTCAGGAGAACGACAGTAACGCCACCCTGAAAGTCAAAGGACTGCAAGTGGAAGTGTCCACCAAAAACGGTGAAGAAATTCCAGTTGTAACGGATCTTTCCTTCGAAATATCAAAAGGAGAAACCCTTGGTCTTGTTGGAGAGTCCGGCTGTGGTAAAACCATTACCGGCCTTGCTATTTTGGATTTGGTCGGAACGGGTGGTCGTGCAACTCACGGATCGATTAAACTGAACGACACCGAACTGCGGGCATTATCGGCCCATCAGCTTGAGAAGGTGCGAGGCAACGAAGTCAGCATGGTCTTTCAAGACCCCACTACAAGCCTGAACCCGGCATTTACGGTTGGGGAGCAAATTGCTGAAGTTTTACGGACCAAGCAGGGCATGTCGACGAAGGCAGCCTGGGCACAAGCCATCAAGCTGATCTCCCGAGTTGGCATTCCCAACGCCGCAGAGCGGGCTAAAAGCTATCCCCACGAATTGTCAGGCGGGATGGCACAGCGCATTGCCATCGCCCGTGGCTTATCGTGCGATCCATTACTTCTGATCGCCGATGAACCCACCACAGCACTGGATGTGACTGTACAACAAGGGATACTCGACTTGTTCCGTGACCTTCAGGATGAGTTTGGGATGGCGATATTGTTCATTACCCACGACCTTGCCGTTGCTGCTGATATCTGCGATCGAATTTGCGTCATGTATGCCGGCGAGATCGTCGAGATGGCGTCTGTCGATGAACTGTTCTCCAATCCACGCCACCCGTATACGGCTGGTTTATTGACGGCCATGCCACACGCTTCAAACCGAAACCCACCTCTCCCGACGATCAAGGGCACAGTCCCAACACCGCAGTTGTGGCCTTCAGGTTGTCGATTTGCAGAACGTTGCGAATACAAACAAGATATTTGCGATCAACCGGTTCCACTGCAAAATGGCGGGCGATTGGTACGCTGCCTGAGAGCAGATGAGATTGACCTGAAGGAGGCACAATGAGTAAAGCACCCCTGCTCGAAGTGAATAATTTGTCTGTGACCTATGCGGGTCGTTTGGGTCTGAACCTGCGCCGCAAAAGGTTTCATGCGGTTAAAGACGTTACGATTTCCATTAAACCCGGGCAGACGCTTGGGGTGGTCGGGGAATCCGGTTCTGGTAAATCCTCCATTGCAAATGCCATTCTCGGGTTGGTAAAGCCCAGCGGAGGATCGATCTGTCTGGGAGGCACGGAACTGGCGAACATGAATATGCGCTATCCAGCATCTATACGCAGGCAGATGCAGGCAGTGTTTCAGGACCCCTTTTCCTCGCTTAACCAGTCAATGACGGTTGAAGAGATCGTTGGCGAACCATTAAAAGTCCACACGAAGTTGAGTCGGCCTGAGCGGCGTGGTCGGGTGATTGAACTATTGGAAATGGTGTCTCTGTCGAAAGACCATTTAAAGCGCTACCCCCATGAATTTTCAGGTGGACAAAGACAGCGAATTGCAATTGCATCGGCCCTGGCGCTTGAACCACGGCTGGTTGTTCTTGATGAACCGGTCAGTGCACTTGATGTATCAACCCAGAACCAGATCATCAATTTGCTTTACGAACGCCGGGATGCTTTGAAAATTGCCTATCTCCTCATTGCTCATGATTTGGCCCTGGTTCATCATATTTCCGATCGAATAGCCGTCATGTATTTAGGGCGTATCGTGGAAGAAGGACCTGCTGAGCGGGTCTATTCCACGCCGGCACATCCATATTCTCAGGCGCTGCTTGATGCAGTCCCGCTTCTCGATCCCGCCAAGCAGCGCTCGCGTCGGGCCGCTCGAAAATTGGCCCCGGCGGTAGAAATGTTTCATGACGAAACGTTTGGGTGCTCGTATCAACACCGCTGTCCTAAAGTGATGTCAATCTGCCGAAATCAGACCCCGCCAACATTCCCAGTCGATGGCGGCGGCGTTGCCAGCTGTTATCTTTATTCAGAAACCAAATCCTGATCCTTTTCTATGTTGCACAGCCCCTGGTATTTGAAGAACTGAAGGAAATCTATGCATGGAAATCTCTACTTCCCACCCTCTGAAAATGGGAAATGGGAGTTTGCTGATCTCAGTCCAAAATGGGATACAGCGAGGTTGGACGAAATCATTAATTATGTTGGTCAGCATCATACCCGGCAATTTCTGATTCTATCATACGGGCGCATTGTAAAAGAGGCATACTGGGATAGTACGCCCGAGTCGACCTATGATGTGTTTTCACTTCAAAAAAGCCTGGTGTCGATTCTGGTTGGCATTGCCCAGGAAAAAGGACTGATCGACATTCACAATCCGGTCAGCGCCTATTTGGGAGCAGGCTGGACACAGGTTTCACCTGATGAGGAAATACAAATAACGATCAGGCATCTATTGAGTATGAACAGTGGATTGGATGAGACATTGAAGCGTGAAACCGATCCTGAATCCGTATGGTTCTATAATACACCTGCATACCACTATTTAAAAAAAGTAATCGCCTCTGCTGCGTGTTCAGATTTGCAGGAAGCAGCTGAAAAATGGCTGACCCGACCTATTAACATGAGCGATACAACATGGGTTCCGAGAGAAAATTGGGTTTTCCCCGATGGTACACCGATAGTTGCGCTGCAGACAAATGCCAGGGATCTCGGAAGATTCGGACTGTTGATGTTGGCGAATGGCCGGTGGAAAAATGAGGCCGTTATCAAGGATCAATCATATTTGTCTGCCGCCCTCAAATCATCTCAACAATTAAACCCGGCCTACGGCTATCTTTGGTGGCTGAATGGAAAAAAAGCCTTTCAGACAGCCATATCTCGAACAATCAGTCCAGGCGCCTATTTTCCAACTGCACCAGCCGATTTAATTGCAGGACTCGGCTTCAACGATCAAAAACTCTTTCTTGTACCCAGCCAGGAATTGGTTATCGTTCGATTGGGACGCCCCACTGAAAACTCTGAATTCCAGGACCGGTTATGGTCACTGTTAACCGATGCCTGCTAACTGTTATTCAGCTAAGGATTGGCTCGGAAATTACTTGGCATTCTGTCTGCAAAATGTCCAGTCTTTACGGGACTTTTGCGGACAGATTATACCAAGTTATTTTTGTACGATCCCTAAGTAAAGAACACCTTGAATAATTAGTAAATTTTACACAATCCCAGGGCATTCAAAATCACTACTTTTATGGCTTTTACCTACCATGCTTTATTCACAAGGGGGAAAGATGAAACGCCTGAATTGGTTTAATAGATTGTGCAGTGCTATTTTTTGCGTTCTGTTTTTTTTATTGATCGGCTGTAGTGTTGTTTCAGCAAAAATTACCGAAACCGCCAAGTCCCCGGGCTCAGCCGAGGAGTCGCAAAATCTGAATCTCGATTCGTTGAGGGAATATCTCAAGGGCCTGGCAGACCGCGGGGAGACCCCCGGAATTGGGTTATTGCTGGCTCGCAAAGACCGAATTCTGTTCTCGGAAGCATACGGTATTGCTGACATTAACACAAAAATAAAGTTCCAAAAAGACACAATTGTATATCTTGCCTCAACCACTAAACCGATTTCTGCGACAGCTCTCATGATTCTGGTGGACGAAGGCCGGATATCCCTGGATGATCCGGTGTCCAAATATCTGCCAGAATTTGACCAGCTACTTTATGAAACCGGAAAGCAGGCCCCGCCCCCGACAATACGTCAATTGCTCTCCCACACATCCGGGTGGCCCGGCCTTAGAGAGGGATCAACAAACGGTGCCACGGCACTCCGAGACATGAATCTGATCCTGAAAGAGTCTGTGGAAATAATTTCCCGGGAAAAACTACTGGCAGAACCGGGAGCTCGATTTTCATATGGCGGAATCAGTTTTAATGTGGCAGGTAGAATCGTGGAAGTTGTCAGTGGTCTTCCTTTCGATGTGTTTATTAAAGAAAGGTTATTTGATCCCCTGGGAATGGTGGATACCACATTCCGGCCAACATTGGATCAGGCAAAACGTGTCACCTGTATTTTTAAACCATCGCCATGGGGTGGACGGATGGGACAGTATTGTTTTAAGCCATACAGAGTACGAAATTTGTTTAAGATCGGCGGAGGGCTATATTCCACTGCCAAGGACATGGCTGCGTTTCTATTGATGCACCAAAACGGTGGCATATTTGGATCAAAACGAATCCTTTCAGCAGAAGCTGTGGCCGAGATGCAAAAACATCAGATTGGAGTAGCGGAACTGGGAAGGGTCCCCCGAATTGAAATGAGAAGTTACGGTCTGGGATGGATACGTGAGAAATTGAATGCTCAAGGTGCAGCACTGCTTGTCAGTCACATGGGTGCCTATGGAACCATTGCGTGGGTAGACAAGCAACGCGATCTAATCGGAATTTTGCTGACGCCAATGTCGGTGGGGGAGTTTCAAGAATTCCACCAGAAAATTAGGGCCAGAGTCGGAGAATACTTTCCCGTTGTCTCTCCAAAGTAAGATCTGCGACTGTACCCTTCGGCCAGTTGAAACGATGAAGGTTACTTTACGATCCTGATTCTTTCAAAGTGGATTGTTCGATATTCTGCAGAGAGATCTGCCCATTGACATTATGCATCCGGTCCAGGTTGCCCTGTTCAATGAGCATTGGTGAATGATCCCTTGAATCATTTTTTGGGTGGCAGGTGCAGGCACTCATCACTGGCGGCATGGGCCGCTTCCATGACCGCTTCAGAAAGGCTGGGATGCAGATGGATGGTATCGGCCAGGTCCTTGACGGATGCGTCTAGTTTGATGGCTACGGCGATTTCGGCTACCAGATCGGTGGCATGGGGGCCGATGATGTGTCCGCCCAGTATGCGCCCATTTTCAGCGTTTGAGACGATCTTGACATGACCGGGCAGCTCTCCCATGGCTTGTGATTTCCCCAAGCCTCTGAAGTTAAAGCTATCAGCTCTGTAATTGAGGCCCTGAGCCCTGGCCTGCTCTTCTGAAAGACCCACGCTTCCTATTTCCGGAAAAGTAAAGATCCCACTTGGTACCACCCTGTAATCCATGGTTCGGTCTGCGCCAAAACAATTTTCCGCTGCAACCAGCGCTTCGGCCGAGGCGACATGGGCCAGCATATTTCTTGCGGGTCCCAGTACATCACCAATGGCAAAGATTCCCGGAATACTGGTTTCGAGTTGATCGTTAACCGGGATCCACCCCCTGGCATCAAGTTCAACTCCGACCTGCTCCAGGCCGAGACCCTCCGTATTGAATTTCCTGCCAATAGAGACCAGGACCTTGTCCGCTGACACTTCGGCTTCAATTCTATCCTTCTCGTTAACTTCATTTAAAAATGGCGAGGGGCCGATGATTGCCTTGATTTTGCCATCAGGCGTTTTTTCGGTTCTGACAACGGTCTTATTCAAATAGAGTTTAATTTTTCTCTTTTTCATCTCTCTTTGAAGTATCTTGCTGGTGTCTCCATCAATTGAGGGAATTGGCAGGAGTCTGTCCATGGCTTCCACGATCGTAACTTTCGAACCGAGCGCGTTTAAAATAAAGGCAAACTCGGCCCCGACTACGCCACCGCCAATGATCAGGATTTCCGCAGGGATTTCATTCAAAAAGACAGCCTCGTCCGACGAGATGATCGTTTCACCATCCAGTGGAAAATCCGGAAGGCTCATCACCCTGGAGCCTGTGGCCAGGATCAGTTTGTCTCCTTCAACTTCAGAGATGCTACCATCAAGGCCCTCCACCTTGACCCGGGTTGGGGAGAGCAGGGTTCCCTTCCCCTTGATCAGTCGGATCTTGTTGCTCTTAAACAACGATTCAATTCCTTTTACCAGGATGCTGACCACCTTCTCCTTTCTGGCGATGATGGCCGGCATGTCAGGCTTGAAACCGCCTTCTGCGGTGATACCGAATTCTGACAGCCTCCTGGCAATATCAAGAGCCTCGGCGGATGATTTTATCGTCTTGGTCGGGATACACCCCCGATTCAGGCAGGTCCCCCCCAAACGATCATTTTCGATGACGGTTACTTCGGCTCCCAGATGAGCTGCCTTGATAGCGGCCATGTAGCCGCCGGGTCCGGCCCCTAGAATAGTTATACGTACTGTCATAGTTGATTTATTGCTTAGCTTGGGTTTAATACCCCGCCGCTTGCGGCGTCGAGTCATCCCGGCGAAAGCCGGGATCCAGTAAGGAATGCTCTTCTGATACCCCGCCGCTTGCGGCGGGGTAGTTGATTTTGGCAATCTGGCTATCTGGCTATTATGATACAAAACACGCATGAATCCATCCCTGGAGCCAAGTGTTTCGTCAGAAACCCGTTGGGAAAACGTCCAGTTTTCCATCGTTTTGAATCATAATACTCTCGACTCCCGAATTGTGGTGAATAGGTCCGCATTGGATTTACGACTGTTTACAAAATGGAACAGAAATTCTTAAAGATGTCAAGATTGGGCGCTGATGTTAATTTTGTAAAGCATTAAAATAATATAATATCGGAGGGGTGCCTGAATTTTTTCCAATTGGCTGAAAATACCATAAAGAGTCTTCTGAGGGATAAAAACCTTGATTTTTTTGATAATGTGTTTACAAATATTGAAATAACGAATGATGCACGATAACTTATTTTGATGTTTTCAAATATCTTTAAGCGAGGAAACGATGCCCGAACCTAAAACTGTACTTTATGAAGTCCGCGATGGTGCTGCCTGGATTATTCTGAATCGTCCTGAGGCTCGCAATGCCCTGTCTGCCCAATTGGTCAATGAACTTTTTGCACATCTGCAGACCGCCAACGCGGATGATGCCGTGCGCTGTATTGTGATAACAGGTAATGGTAAAGCTTTTTGCGCAGGCGCAGATTTAAAGAGCCCTCCTGGATCCATCATTGCGGGTGAGCAATCAATTGCTTTTCCAGACGTTTTGAAAAGTATGTTGAATAGCAGAAAACCGGTCATAGCCGCTATTAATGGCGCTGCTTTCGCAGGCGGACTGGGACTGGTGGGCGCTTCAGATATCGTCGTCACTGCAGAGGATGTGAAATACAGTTTCAGTGAGGTTCGCATTGGTGTGATACCGGCTATCATATCTGTTGTCTGCCTGCGTAAATTGGGTAACCACCATGGCATGAAACTGTTTCTGACAGGTGAGCGCTTCGACGGCAAACAGGCAGTCACTTACGGTTTGGCTCACCGCGCTGTTAAGGCTGAAGAGTTGGAAGCAGCAGTTCAGGAAGAAATCGACATGATTAAGCTGGGAGGTCCCAATGCGGTTGCAGAGGCCAAACGGTTGGTACGCGAAGTCCCGGAGCTGTCTATTGATGACGGATTTGAATTGACCGGGGAGTGGAGTGTCCGTCTCTTCAAGTCCGAAGAGGGCACCGAAGGTATTACGGCCTTTGTAGAAAAGCGTAAACCCAACTGGATAAAGTAATCCCCCCATTGACATAATGTCTCGCCATCCGTTTTTTCAAACGGATGGTCCAGCCCCTCCCTTATTTCCACTAAAACCCGATCTGTTGGGCGATTTTTTTAGGAATGGTTGGGTCTTCAGATAACAATTTTCCATGGGCAAAACTCTCCTGTACGAAGGAGATACGCTCCTTCGTCTGAACTCCTTTTCAAGTTCTTACGGAAGAATCCCCCAGTAAAGGGGGTAGAGGAGAGTTACCGGTTCTCAGGCACCGATGACAAACAATAGGTCATCGTCCTTAACCGGTGTTTCATTTTCCACTTTGATTTCCAGGATAGTACCTGCAGCAGGTGATTTTATCTTTTGGAAAACCTTCATGGTTTCCAAAAGTCCCAAGACCTGCTTTTTCTTGACTGTGTCACCCACTTTTACATACTCTGGCTCCTCAGGCGCTGGTTTTGAGTAATAAACACCTGACATTTTAGCCCTGACTTCCACTCTTTTCTCACTCATGATGGGTCTTCTCCTTGTTCTAGGTCACAATTAAAATAGTGTTGATATTTCTTTCAGTTAACTCTTACGCACATTTCAATGCCATTAACTTAATCGTCAAGTCCCGTGTCTGATATGGACCCGTTCCAATTGCGGATAGGTTTTAAGATCATCTAAAAACTCCTCCGAGCAATTGCAGCGGTTCCATAACAGACAATCTGTACTCTAATAATCCTTAAGTTAATGACATTGACTCACATTAAACACATTGTCATGCTGGATCAAGTCCAGATGACAATGAGAACTTCAGCCTGCTTACAACTGGCAACTACGTTGGCGGTGACGTATGGCACTTGGACCGTTCCGGCAGAATTTCTGTTTTATTTTTTGTCAGCACCAGTGCCTCGATAATCTTCTTGCGGGTGTTCCTGGGCAAGATTATCTCATCGATGACCTGGGCTGTCCAGGAGTGACCGACATCAAAGACATCCACCTTTTCCCGGGAGCGGCTCAGATAGGTATCGTAGGCGTCTTCTTCGACGCCCTTGCCATATACCTTTGCATAATCCAGCGCTGATGCTTCCACGCCAAATTGTGCGATAGGCCAGGCGAATGTCAGATCTGCGCCCATACTCTTCAATCCCCCCATGATCAAACCACCTGTATCCGCATAGGTTTCACGCAAAATCACGCTGATTTTCGGAACGGTTGTGGTCGCATAGACATCAACGATTTTTCCAATATGCCGCAGGAGCCCTTTCTGCTCCTGAGCCTCTCCAGGCAGTTCCGGTGGCGTATCGACCAGGTTGATCAGGGGGAGGTTATATCCGTCCAGAATCTGCAGGAAGCGGTAGTATTTGTCACAGGTATTGATATCCAGCATACTGCCCGGCTCAGCCGAATTGTTGGCCACAATGCCAACCGGTTGTCCGTCGAAACGGGCAAAGCAGGTGATCAGGTTTTTGGCATACTCATCCTTGATCTCCAGATAGTCCCCGTTGTCAACCAGTTGCTTGATGACATCATGCATATCATACTTTTCATCAAAACTGTCTGGAACCAGCTCATTCAGTTGTGGAACTTCCCGATTGGGATCGTCAGACTGCTCTCGTAACGGAGGCTTCTCTCTGAAATTCTGGGGTAGATAGCGCAGCAGCTCACGACACTGCTTGATCGTTTCCTGATCATCATCCCCTACCATATCAGCCGTTCCGGTGAGTTGCATGTGGTAGTCCGCACCCCCCACATTCTTGTCAATCACTTCAGAGGTCGCAGCCTGTGTCTGCCTGGGGCCTCCCAGCCACATGTTGGCTGAAATACGGCTCATCAGCAGGAAATCACACAGGGTTGGCAAATAGGCACCCCCTGCTATACAGGGTCCCATCAGGACTGTGATCTGTGGGATGACACCTGAGTAAATAGATTGAATCTTGAACTGCCAGTCGATCCCGGCGGGTGTGACGTCTTTGTAACCGAGACGTCCACCGGAAGAGTCCAGTAGGTTGACCATGGGAATTCCCCATTTTGCCGCCATCTCCAGAGTCTTGGCAAATTTATAGATATGCTGCGTGGCTGTTGATCCGCCCAGAACTGTGAAGTCAGGAGCGTAGATCATGACCAGGCGGCCATGGACCAAGCCCGTTCCAGAGACGGCTCCGTCGCAGGGTGCAACAGCCTGACGACCGTCCATGCGGACACCGGTGGTGCCGACACAGGACCCTAATTCACTGAAGGTCCCCGGGTCGATCAATTCATCAATCCGTTCCCGGGCTGTCAGTTTCCCTCTTTTATGCTGTCGCTCTATATGCTCGATTCCGCCACCCAGTAGATTCTTTTCCTGTATATCATGGTAGCGTTGAATCGCTTCTTCCAATCGTTTTCCCATTTTTTTATCTCCTTGAATGAGCCTTAAGCGGGTTTGATATATCGTTTCTTTTCAGGCAGTGTTTCACGCTTGTTCAGTGTTGCGTGAAGTGCCCTGACAATATAACTACGGGTTTTTACGGGGTCGATGACTTCATGCACGGTATAAAACGTGGTGAAGTTTTTAGCCATATTTATCACACTGAACTGCTCTTTCAGCGGGATCAGAAAGCTGTTATAGACCTCTTCATAGTTGCCCGCTTCTTTCGCCATGGCCAACTCTTTATGGAAAACGGCCTGGACTATTGACTCAGGACCGGTCGGTGCAAATTCCACCGTCGGCCAGGCAAAAATATAGTCTGGTCCCATTTTGGCGCACCCCATGGTGATATTGGATCCACCATAGGATCGTCTCAGTACAAGGGTGATCTTGGGATTGGTCAGATGGCTGTATCCGTGCAGGTTTTTGGCGCCATGCCGAATCACGCCCATTCGTTCCCATTTGTCACCGGGTGGGTAAGCGGTGGTATCGGAAATGTTTAAAATGGGAATGTTGAACGAGTCCAGGAACATATAGAACTTATCGTATTTATCAGAAGAGTTTGGCTCCATGATTCCGCTGAGTTCATCCGGATTGCTGGCGACAATACCGGTTACGATGCCATCGAACCGGGCCAGTCCCATAATCAGGTTGGGGGCAAAATCCTCCTTTAACTCCAGAAATTCACCGTTATCCGCAATCAACTCAATCACCTCATGCATGTCATAGGTGAACTTGGGATTGTCCGGCATGACATCCAGCAGCGCGGCTTCGGTTCTGTCTGGATCATCGTCCGTCTTTTGAATCGCAGGCTTTTCCCAACAGTTCTGGGGGATGAAATCAAAAAGCTGCCGTGCCTTCTCAATCGCATCTTCATCACTTTCCGCAATCAGGTCACACTGTCCACTCTCTTCCATATGGAACTGGGCAGACCCGGCATCTTCCGATTCAATCTCGCCGCCATGCCACAGAAAGCCGGTTTTCTCATTGATAATCAGGAAATCCGATTGGATCGGAACCTGAGTCAGGGGACCTGTGCAAGGGCCCAAAAGCAGCGCAATTTGAGGGATCACGCCGGAATAGAGGCAATAATTGCGAATCAAGCGCCCCATTCCCTGTAAGCCTGCAAATCCATCTTTGAAACCGATGCGGGAACCGGCCCCGTCAAAAATACCGATGATGGGCTTTTGCTCTTTGCCCGCCATTTCAATCAGTTCGGCTATTTTCCAGGCACCCTGGTCACCGATAGAACCGGACATCACAGTAAAGTCCAGGGAATAGACAGCAATCTGTCGTCCCTTGATCCTGGCCTTACCCATAATGACGCCGTCGGAGGGGCTTGGCTTGGGATCCTTTTCTATGCCTATATACACATCTCTGACCATTGACCCTAGCTCTTCGAAACTTCCAGGATCAACCAACAGCTCGATTCTTTCACGCGCTGTCAGTTTGCCCAAACCGTGTTGTAGCTCAATCCGCTCTTTTCCTCCGCCAACGGCATTTTCGCGGTGATTTTCACTCAGCTTTTCGAGATAGCCATCCATCCATTGTCCCATGTCCCTATTCTCCTTATGATATGGGTGAAGATAACGTGTTTATACTCAAGTGTCTTTCTATTCTCTTTCCAACTGTCTTTCTATTCTCTTTCCAACTGTCTTTCTATTCTCTTTCCAACTACATCAAGCCCGCCAAACTCTGGCGGGGATTTACTGTCTGGTATGCATCCCTGGTTCAAAATTGACTCTGGCATGTCAACCAGTTTGGCACGCAGGTACTCCTAATGATTTGGCCTGAGCATCGTTCCGCACGGAGCAGGCAACGCCTTCCCAACTCGTAGGGCTCGATTTCAAATGTTGCCATATCAGGCAGCAGCTCCTTCAGTATCTCCGTGGTCAGAAATTCTCTTAAAAAAGCATAGGCTTCCGGCGTTTTCCCCCCAGATACACACATTGGAATTGCCTCCTTTGTCACCTGAACGGGTAGCAAAATCCCTCCCCAAAGCGGTTTTGACCATTTTCCCACCCGGAACGTCCGGGATGGGGAAATTTACATCATAGACGGCGTCTGTGGTTTTGCCGGAATACGTTTGAAGGCGACCGGTCATGAACCTGGACCGAGTTGTTGCCTACTAACAGCACAAACTATACCAAAGAAAATAGACTTAAACATTAGTAAGATACATGTTCTGGAGGGGTGGTCGTGAATTTAAAACCCAGATTGTACCAGATATGGTGGTTTGAAGCACCTATTATGGTGATGGATGAGAAATCTTAATATCGCCCACTGGGAACAGAACTGATGACGCCATGCTTAGAATTAATAAACCCATAAAAACAGTAAAGAAAGATAGATTATGGTATTTTAAAGAGTGGCCTGAAGCAAGGATAGGTCACCGTAAATGGTGTATATGTATCCAGTCTGATATGTTTCAGAGTCTTTTTGATCCGCAGTGACTCGATTTTACCTCCCTCTTTGAAATGATTTTACCTCCCTCTTTGAAATGAAATTCGAATGATCAAAATGGCTATCATTTGCCTGATACCTGGATCCTTGCCCGAAAACATAATGACGGTGACAGCTGATATCATCGGTTTGCAGGTTTCGTTTTTCAAACAGGCCCGTCTTTTGCAGATTATCAGTAATAGTCTGGTTATCCGTGGCCACAAACTATTTTTCATGCTTTGCTGTACCCGTCCTCTAGCAGGTAGGTTTATAGACACTTAAGTGAACCAATATGGCAATAAAAAGAGTGGATACCAATCGGTTTTTCAGGGAGACCGCCCTGCCTTTGAGTGAAAATCTCGATCTGGAAGATGCGGCCCCAAAATGTTTAGTAGCGCTGAGCAGTTATATGCCGGCGGATTCACTTATTGTGTACGTCATGGAGCCATCCCTCAAATCCAGTCGTACCATTGTCTCCGGTGATATTCAGGCAGGTAGTCAAAGAAATCTGATTGTCTCTTTGACTGCGGAAACTCAGAACCAGCTGAAAAAGGACCCTCTACCCGATTTACGGATCATCAACCGTCCTGAACTTGACCCCGTCAGTGTGGCTTTTGTCGAGGCCTATGGGAATGATTATTCCAACCTGGTTATGTTTCTCTACCGGAATGGGAAACGCTTTGGGATAGTTGTCCTGACCGCTGAAGAACGGGATAAATATACTGAAGCAGATCTAGAGCTGTTTTCCCTGCTGCGCGAACCTTTTACTCTGGCGCTGAATAATTACATGCAGATCCGGGAAATTTCCAAACTCAGGAGTCTCCTGCATGAGGAGGTCAAGCAGCAGAATCCCAAGACTGCAGTTAAAGATGTGATTGGCCATAACTTTGGACTGCGGCATGTCATGAACCTGGTTCAGCATGTGGCTCCCCTGGATAGTCCGGTGTTGCTGTTGGGCGAGACCGGTGTGGGAAAGGAGTTGATTGCGTCCGCCATCCATAGTACCTCCTCCCGAGCTGATGGGCCTTTTATTAAAGTGAATTGTGGCGCGATTCCTGAGGGTGTGGTGGATAGCGAACTTTTTGGCCATGAGAAAGGGGCCTTTACCGGGGCGGCCGGTCAACGGCAGGGACGTTTCGAACGAGCGGATCAGGGGACTATTTTTCTGGATGAAGTTGGAGAGCTGAAGCCGGATATTCAAGTCAAACTGCTGCGGGTTCTGCAAAACGGAGAGATCGAACGGGTTGGCGGTTCGAAACAGATACAACTGGATGTTCGCATCATTGCCGCCACCCATCGCAACCTGGAAAGTATGATCAGGGAAGAAAAGTTCCGGGAAGACCTTTGGTTCCGGATCAATGTGTTTCCGATTTTGATTCCACCGCTGCGCACTCGCAAGGAGGATATTCCAGCGTTGGTGGACTATTTCATTAATAAAAAATCGAAGGACTTGAAGATTTATCCCCCCCCGGTGCTGGATCACAAAGCCATTGATCGCCTGATAGATTACGAGTGGCGGGGGAACGTCCGCGAGTTGGAAAACATCATTGAGCGGGAAATGATTCTCTGCAAAGACAGAATCCTATCGTTCAACGAGTTTAATCTCTCATCCACGCATAAAAAAATCTCCCGGACAATCTCGGTTCTCGATGGCCCGATTGAGCTCGATGAGGTCGTAGGAACCCATATTCAGCGAATTCTCCTGCAAACAGAAGGCAAAATTTACGGTCCCAAAGGAGCAGCCAAAATTCTGGATGTGCACCCTAATACCCTCAGAAACCGCATGGATCGTCTGGGCATTGCCTATAAAAAGAAATAGATCTGTATCACGTTTTTCTTTGCACCTTTCGCTCTTTGATATTAAAATAATAGATTGGGAAGTGATCATTATCAATAGTAGCGGAGTAAAAGATGAAAGACTCAATTATCAAAGGATTGAAACCGCTGGGATTTATGTGGGAGACCCGCGACCCGTTTCTGTTTTGTGTGCATCACAAGGATGCGTATCCCAGGGGAAACGATAAAATGGGCCCTGCCGCACCTCTGGTCTCTCCAGGTCGGGAGACGTCCATTAAAAACGGGCCAGATCAGTCCCGCATTCTGCTTTTACAGGGAAAGCCCATAGCCGAACCCGTTGTTCAACACGGTCCTTTTGTGATGAATACACAGGATGAGATTCAGGAGGCGTTTGAGGATTATCAGAGGACCCGCTTTGGCGGATGGCCCTGGGACAGAAGCGATCCTGTCAATCCATCCTCAAAGGGAAGGTTTGCCCGTTATGCCGACGGCACAGAGGAAAACAAAGATTAAACTGATGTCAAGGACCCATCTAATGCTGAAATACAAATCGACCTGGGTATTGTTTGATCCTTAAAAAAACAGACAATACCTTCACCGTTTACTCCGGTTTCGTCTTATGAAAGATCGAATCACTTATTTTCGTGCAAATCAGATTTCTTTGTATCGACTTCTGGTCGGAATTGCTGGTTTACTTTTTGCTTTGTGCTGGACGGCCCAGGCAGCGGCAGATGAGCTCCTTTTGAGAAGGCAGAGCAACGGCGAATTTTTCCAGGTCAACCAGATCGCCAGTGTGAACAATGTCCCCTGGGGAATGGTCTTTATCAGTCCATCTGACATATTGTTTACTGAACGGAGTGGGCGGATCGCCATCCTCAATCGGCAAAGTGAATCGATCAGGCCTGTTTCCGGGGGGCCCGAGGTTATGAGCTCCGGGCAGGGTGGACTTTTAGATGTTGCCGTTGCGCCTGGGTATGTACCGGGTGACTGGATCTATTTTACTTACAGCAAGCAACAAAAAGGCCGAGGCGTCACAAAGCTCGCCCGTGCACGTCTGGACCGATATCAGCTTGTCGATTGGCGGGACGTGCTGATAACGAAATCTGCCAGCGGCACTAGCAGGCATTTTGGAAGCCGTATAGCATTTGACGGAACGGGTCATCTTTATTTCACAGTGGGTGATCGTGGGGTGCGACCAAATGGTCAGAATTTAACTACCCATGCAGGTTCAATTCTGCGTTTACATCTGGATGGGAGGGTCCCGGAAAACAATCCTTTTGTCAAACAGCATGACGCTTTGCCTGAAATTTGGAGTTACGGGCATCGCAATCCACAGGGAATCGCCTATGACATGAACACCCATCGTCTCTGGGCGATTGAACACGGGCCACGGGGCGGGGATGAAATTAACCTGATCCTGCCGGGCCGCAACTATGGATGGCCGATAATTTCCCATGGCAAAGAGTACTGGAGCCCGGCACAGGTTGGGGAAGGTACTGAAAAAGAGGGCATGGAACAACCGGTCAAGGTCTATATTCCCTCTATTGCACCAGGTAGTTTGATTCTCTATTCCGGGAAAGCCTTCCGGTCCTGGAAGGGAAATCTGCTGGCCGGTGCGTTGAAACTAACCCATCTAAATCGTGTGACGCTGGATAAAGCCGGCCGGGCAGTTTCTGAGGAACGACTTCTTGAATCCCTGGGAGAACGTATCCGAGGACTGATCGAAAGCCCGGAGGGATGGCTTTATTTATCGACGGACAGCGGACTTATCTTAAGCCTCCGGCCAGTAGAAAAATAGGTTTATGTCCCAGAGTTTTACTGAGCTGAATATTATAGGGTGGGCTGTACAATTGTTAGACAAAATTTGGGGGTAAATGGTGGAAATTGTAAATTTGTTATTATTATTCAGCAATGTCCGGTTAGGTTTTTGCAAAACTAAAGCTGAATGATAAAACCCGTCTCTACGCATAAGGATTTAAAGATTTACTAAGTTTGCTTCACGAAAAAACGCCAAACTCACTCGTGCCTCGCTCAAACAAGGCTCATTTTCGCTACGCTAAACTAAGAAAATCTAATAAATCCTTATAAGCTCGATCCAGGTTTCATCATTCAGCTTTCTGCAAAAATCTAACCGGACATTGCTGATTATTATTGAGTTTCCGGGCATAATGGTTGGTGGTTAACCCTTTTGGAGAAAAAATAATAAATCAAGTACTGAAACACTGGAAGATTGCTTGAATTGGATGAGAGAGCAGTTCAAAAACTCTCATAATGCTGCTCTTTCTTTTGATTTTAGGGGATTAAAGTTATTGACCTTTCAGAATTAAACAGGTCGATGTTTTCTACTTCGATCTGTTTTTTAATTACAGGGTATTCTGGCTGAAATAATGACCGATTCTCCGATTTTATTGGCTCGTTGTGAGGCTTGTTCCATCTGCTGGTGTACTGATCCATCTTCCAAGTCTGAACGTACCCGGGCATTTGCCTCGTTGATTTCATTTTCTGATAAAAAACAGTAAACCGAATCACCTTTTTGAAACTCTGGATCCAAAACCAGGCCGGGATTACTATAATATTCTTCCTGAAATCAGCAGTGTCCGGTTAGGTTTTTGCACGCAAAAGCTGAACGATAAAACCTGTCTCTTCG
>Ga0233437_1001650_pt1 | contig 39368 bp, 24 predicted proteins | sample SI_122_August201_FD_182714 | JGI IMG/M metagenome (GOLD analysis project Ga0233437, IMG submission 182714) | Seawater microbial communities from Saanich Inlet, British Columbia, Canada - SI_122_August2016_200_MG | ecosystem: Environmental > Aquatic > Marine > Inlet | place: Canada: British... | reverse complement strand
TTGAAGGTAAAATTGATAATCCTGCAATTGTTGCAGCAGATGTTCCTATAAATTTTCGACGTGAAAGTTTGTTGTCCTTGCTCATTTTAATACATTATTCTTTTGAAGAAATTTTGGAGGTGCAAATTAGAAAAAATATCAGCGAAAACATACGTTTTAATATTTTTGAATAACTATTAACAAAGATTAAAGGAAGTAAGTGAAAGTTTGTCATTCTGAGTGGTCACCTATTTTTTGAATGGGCATAATAAGGTATTGACAGAGATGCTGAACCAAGTTCAGCATGACGACTAAACAATTAGTGCAAAAGTAAACTAAGAACATCACCCTGTCCGTCAGCTGACGGATTCAGGGTCTAAATAAAAAATCTGTCATTGGTAGAATTCACCTAATTTTACAAGTCATAATGAGATAATGACAAAAATCCCAAAACACAATTATCAAATTTCAAATAAATCCCAATTTAATAAAATCCTAAATTTCAAATTCTTTAGAATCTATGTGTTTTGAAAGTTTGATTTTTTGAGATTTATCCGTCAGTAGCCGGACATGTTTATCATTTGTGTTTTGATGTTTGGTAATTCGTTATAAAACAATTTTTTACACAAATCTGTTAATAGTAAATTGTTTCATCATTTAAATGAAAAAAGGTGTTCCAATCGGAACACCTTCTCAATAATGTTATATTAATATTAAGCTGGCATATCTGGTAAACTCCAAGGTTTACGATATTCGTGCTTAATTAATTCAGCAGCAAATTCTTTTGCAGGAACAGGGTCTGTCCAGTCTTTACTGAAACTTGGATGACCATCTTTAATAGTGAAACCATCTTTAACAACAGTTCTGATTTTTTCGTCGTCGGTTAAGTTGGTAAATTCCATTTTTTCGCCATCCCAATCGAGTACTTTATTCAGCGATTGTAAACGCACACCTAAAACTCCCATAACAACCATTTCGTTAAATGGTCCGGCTTCAGCAAAATCAGAAGCGGTAGGAACGCGGTTTTCTGGAGATTCTTTACATGCACGAGCCCAGTCCATTTCGTGACCACCACGCATATTATTTTCAATTCTTCTTCTGAATTTTGGAGCTTCTGGTGTATTTCCTGATAATAACCAAGGATTAACACCGTAACAACCACAAACCAATGTATCTTTTGTTCCGTGGAAAAGTACACCACCGCCTGAGTCATTTGGATTTTTACCATCTGGCCATGCTTCTGGAAGCATTGGTTTAATTCCACCATCGTACCAATGAACATCAACTTCTGGAAGTTTCATTTTCATTTTCTTTTGTGCTTTCCTTTCAGGGAATGTGAGTTTTACCGACTGAGAAACCGGTGCACAATCCTGAAGTAACAAACTTGAATTTCCTTGTGCATGAGTTGGATATCCCAATTCAAGACCAACAAATACCGGGTGTAAAATATGGCAAGCCATGTCGCCTAAAGCACCTGTACCATAATCCCACCAGCCGCGCCAGTTCCATGGGTGATAAATATGATTAAACGGGCGCATTTTTGCAGGTCCTGTAAAGAGATCCCAATCCAATGTATCGGGAGCCCAGTCACCTCTTTCCGGGGTATTTAATCCTTGTGGCCAAATCGGACGGTCTGTGAAAGCTTCTACTTTAGTTACCTCACCAATCTCGCCGTTTGCAAGCCATTCAGTTGTCAGGTTAACACCTTCGCCAGAAGATCCCTGATTACCCATTTGCGTGGCCACTTGATATTTTTCAGCCAGTTTAGTTAACAAACGCGATTCATAAACTGTGTGTGTCAATGGTTTTTGTACATAAACATGTTTTCCCATTGTCATTGCCGTTGCTGCAATAATTGCATGAGTATGGTCGGCTGTTGCAACTACCACGGCGTCAATACTTTTACCCATTTCGTCGTACATCTTGCGCCAGTCTTTATAATGTTTGGCGTCAGGATATTTATCGAATACTGGCTTACTGTATTTCCAGTCAACATCGCAAAGGCCAACGATATTTTCAGAGGCGAGGTTTCTAAGGTTTGAATTCCCCATGCCACCAATACCAACTGCTGCAATGTTTAATTTGTCACTAGGGGCTTTGTGCCCCAAACCTGCCACTGCATGGCTTGGAATTATTGTAATTCCTGCAGCTGCTGCGGCTGTTGTTCCAAGAAAAGCCCTCCTTGAAACGAAGTTTTTATTCGAATTCTTTTCCATAGTAATTGAAAAATTTAATTGGATAATTATCTATCTTTTCACTCTCTATTTTAAAAAACCGTTAAATATAGCGATATTAAAAATTAGGTCAAAGATTCTGGTTTTGATTATTAAACATTAAAGGTAAAAATTTCCTCGCGAATAAGGTTAATCTGTAAAACGTACAATTTGAAATTTGTTCAATCTCAATTAGTTAGTTTTTAAAAAATAGCTTTTTTCTATTCCTGTTAAAAAAAATCAATTTGATTTGAGCATTTGCATGCTTTATATTTGTGCTGTAATTTTAATTGAATCTAAATAATAACAATAAAAAATATAAATCATGTTAACAGTAGGAGACAAATTTCCAAAATTTAAAAAACCGGCCATTTTAGCCGACAAATCAGTAGGCGACATAAGTTCAAAAGATCATAAAGATGAAGGTAAATGGATGGTGATGTTTTGGTACCCGAAAGATTTTACTTTTGTGTGCCCGACAGAAATTATAGAATTCAATAGCAACCACACTAAATTTGCTGAATTAAATACAGTTTTATACGGAGCATCAACTGACACCGAGGCAGTGCATTTGGCATGGAGGGAAAATGACCCGAAATTGACAAATCTAACCTTCCCTTTAATTGCTGACACATCAAAATCGTTAAGCAAAAAACTGGGTATTTTACAGCCCGAAAAAGTGGCTTACCGAGTTACATTTATTGTTGATCCTGAAGGAGTAATTCAATGGGTGAATGCCAACAACGACGCAACGGGTAGAAATATTGCTGAAGTTTTACGAGCTCTGGAAGCAACACAAAATCCGGGATTAACAGCGTGCGACTGGGTTCCCGGAGAAGCAACGCTTTAATTAAAAGAGTTTTTATATGTTGTCAGAATTCAGGAATTGACGTCAAAATCTCAAATTACAATCACCAAAAAACAAATAAATTATAAAGTTCAAAATCTCAATATTCAAAACGGTTTCAAAAATTTAAACATTGATATTTGTGATTTATGTTTTGTGATTTGGTGCTTCTTTTAAAATATATTCTTATCTTAAAAACTAAAAATTAATACAATAAATATTATACATCATGACAGTAAGAAAAGTAAAATCAGTTTGGAACGGAACCCTGAAAGAGGGAAAAGGAAATATGGATATTACGGGTTACAGTGGCCCTTTTACGTTTGCTTCGCGTTTCGAAAATGGTAAAGGAACAAATCCCGAAGAGTTAGTGGGAGCAGCACAATCAGGATGTTATTCAATGTTTTTATCGGCGTTAATTAGTGGCGAAGGTTTAAATCCGGCGAGCATTGAAACAGAAGCTGCTGTAACACTTGGAGAAGTTGACGGAGGACCGGCAATTACGAATATTAAATTAAGTACAGTTGTTAAATGCGACGGACTCTCGCAGGAAAAATTTGATGAACTTTCGGTTGCTGCTAAAGAAAAATGCCCGATTTCGAGATTGTTTGCTGGTGGTACTGCAACTATTGAGCTGGATGCAAAATTAGTTTAATCGTCATGCTGAATTTATTTCAGCATCTCTAAAACAATCAGATTCCGAAATAAATTCGGAATGACGTTACAAAATAACCCAATATAGTTTTGTTTAGAATTAGTTAGAATCGAAAGATTAAAATAGAGAAATGGGAAAAGGGAGCTGCGAGGCTCCTTTTTTTCTGTTTCTTTAGAACTCTTTGCGGATTTTTGTCTTTGCGAACTTTGCGAGAAATTTTTCACGCAAAGACGCAAAATTGAAACACGCAAAGAACGCAGAGTAGTTAATCTTGCAAAACAAATTTTACGGTAATTCCGATTATCTTTCCTTTGAATACAGGAATTAGGTAAGAGACAATAATTTTAGATCCCGTGTTATTTCTTCAGCAAAAAGTTATTAAATGGATTTTTTGTTATTTGGTTGAATTTTTTTGGATTGCATTATATTTATCCATCTGGTTAAGACGGTAATACAAGCTTTTAATTGATTCAACAGTGGCTGCATCTTCAGGATTTAGTTCGTAACATTTTTCCATAAATGGCAGTGATTTTTCCCAATATTTATCAACTTCTTTTATTACTTTTTCATACGAGGCACTATCGTCGGATGGAATATTTTTCGCACTTTCAAATAATTGTACGCCTTCATTATAATAAATTACTCCAAGATTAAAATAGCCCATAAATAAATCAGTATCTAATTCAATTGCTTTTTCGTAAGATATTATTGCATTTTCATTGTCGTGATTTTTATCTAACAAATTTCCCATTGCCAAATAATATACCGCTTTATCGGGTTCGCGACTAATTGCAAGTTCTAAAAAATGCATTGCTTCTTCCTTTCGATCCATATTCAGATACAGCTGAATCATGTTGGACAAAAGTTCGTTATTTTCCGGGTATTTTTCAAATCCTTGTTTTAATGATTCCGATGCATTTATTGTGTCTTTTTTCTGTTCATAAGCCCTTGAAAGCCAAAGGTAAGTTGTTGCCCCATTGTAACCATGCCGGGCTGCCTCCCGGAAATACCTGACAGCCTTGTCTGAATCATCGGTTTTTAGAGCCATCATTCCGGCATTATAAATTATTGCCGTATCAATGCTCATCAGATTATCGGTTTTAAACAACGGAAGATTGTTTATTTCCAGTATTTGTTCAAATGAAACAAGAGCTTTTGAGTAATTTTCTAAATTATATGCCTCAACAGCTTGATCCTGAAAATCGTTGTTTAGAAGTGTTAATTTGATTTTCACGCTTTTTGAGAATTTATTTTTTGTATCCAATTCCAAAGCTCTTTTGTAAGAATTTAGTGCTTCGGTTAGCGGATCGGTGCTTAATGCTTTGATCTTCTCATCTTTCGAATGAAAAACAGCCTGATAAATTTCTCCTCTCACTTCCCAGGTACGAGGCCAGTTGATACTTTTTGCTGATTTCTCATTGTTTTTATCAATCGTAGTTTGAATTGTTTTGAACGCCTGTTCCAATTTCCCTGCTTCTTTAAAGTTTAATGCACTTACGACTTTCCCTTTTTGTGCAAACGATGAGTTTAACATTAATAATGAAATCAGGACTAAAATTATTTTGTTCATAGTTCGGATTATTTAATTGTTTAAATCGTAGAATATTTGATTGTCTTTCTTGAAGTTGCATTTGTTTACAGAAGAAAGATTAGATTACTCAGAACGCTTTTGTTAAAAACTTGAAATTATTGCAATACAAATTTTACAGTTATTCCAACCGTTTTTCCTTTAAATTCCGTGATATCGATAATCGGCATTTTATTGATGACCCGTCTTGTTTCGTCAACCATAAGTTGCTCTTCAATTTTTCTTGCATTTTCCGCTTCCGCTTTTGTTCCGTAACCGTTAACAACAACTTCTTTTGTTTTGTTACCCGCAACAACTACTTCACCAACTCTTATTTTAATATACCCGTCCTTCTCGTTAATCGAAGTAATATTTCCCTTTTTATCAATTTGCACCGATAATTTTACGACTTTTTCGCGATTTGCTTCTTGTGCCAAAACAGGATACCTGATTTCCTTTGCAATAAATTTTCGAAACTTTAACTCAGTATCTATTTTATCGTTTTCGGAAGTACTTTTTACTTTCACTTTGTCGGTGTAAAGTTTTCGGCTTGAAACTTCGTAAACACCGTATTTCCCTAATTCACCATATTTTTTTACAGCTTCTTTTGGTTCAACTTTATTAATGTCCTTTATCAAGTCGCGGTCGAGTGTGTGTAAATTAAACTCTGTAGATTTTCCGTTAAGTATTACGGGTAAAGTAATTTGGGCTGCATGAACACCTTTTATTGAAATTTCAATTACTCCGTTTTTTCCTCTGTCGCCATATTTAGAAATAGCGGATTCATCTTTTAAAACACTAACCGATTGTATCGTTTCCGGATCGATGTCATCCATCGATTTATAACCTGTAATAATTCCATCGGTTACAATTAATGGTTTTTTATTTTCGGTGTTGTACTTGGTTTTTGTCTGAATTATTATTTTGTCTATTTCGGGTCCTTTACCATCATAAATATTTGTGTCGGTTTGATTTTTTTTCACTTCCATACTGATAATATCTGTAACCGGAATATCATTTATATTGCCATAAAATTCCTTTCCGTCAACGATTAATGCCGGATTTCCAGGTAAATTCTTTGAAGTGAATTTCACCGAATTTTTTGTAGTTACCAGAATCACCCCATTTTTCCCTTTTTCGCCATATTTAGAAATAGCAGATTCCTTTTTTAAAACACTAATCGATTGTATCGTTTCCGGATCGATGTCATCCATCGATTTATAACCGGTAATAATTCCATCGGTTATAATTAAAGGTTTGTCATCGTCTAATGTTGATAGGGAAACCCCTTTTTCGCTAATAATATGCCTTTTATCAGCAGGTTTAAAACTTAAGTTTTTCCAGGCAGTTCCCGATTTCCCATTCAGTTTTATTTGATCGTTTACTTTTTCAATTTCGAATAAAAATCCTGAAAGGGTTTGGTCGATTTCTGAAGAACTTATTCCTTTTTTATCTATTACAACTGGATTATTATTTTTTATAGAAAATGTTAATTCCTTAAAAGCACATCCAGACAGCCCCCGAAGTTTTATTTTGTTTTGGTGAACTTCAATTGAAATCAAAAAACTTTCTAATTCTACTGTCTTCTTATTTAGTGCTTTCTTTTTAGTAGTTATATAAATAACTCCATTCTTCCCCTTTTCGCCATAAAGTTCAGTGGCTGTTTTGTTTTTTAAAACATCTATACTGGCAATATCTTCAACCGTAACATCGTTTATGTTCCCATCAAATTCCTTCCCGTCAACAATGATAAGTTTATCGCTTGTGTTAAAATCTTTTTTGAATTTTGTTTCAATACAAATTACCCCGTTTTTGCCTTTCTCTCCGTACAAATCAGTTGCCGATTTATCCTTTAAAACATCAATACTTTCAATGTTTTCAGGAGGCAAATAGGTAATATCTTCCACTTCTTTTCCATCAACAATATAAAGTGGTGGATTTTTCATATTTGGACTTATCCGAACAACCTCCGAATCAAATTCCATGTTTGAGGAAGGATAGCCAACCGCAATTTTTGTAGCGTTTTTATTGTTTTCATTTCTTTTCTCAAGAGATTCGATTTCTAATCCAAGCTTACTATATTTCCTAATCTGTTTTACTGTTGGGACAAAATTTATGGGAACGGTATAAGATACGTTTACAATTTTGCCATTTTGTTTGCCGGGCTTCCATTTAGGGAGTGTATTTACAACACGCAATGCTTCTTTGTTAAGTGACGGATCAACACCCCTTGAAATTTTCGGATCATTAACCTTTCCATTTTTATCAATAATAAATGTTACATATACTTTTCCATGTATTCCCTTCTCCAATGCAATCTCCGGATATTTGATACTGTAATCAATGTATTTCTTCAAAGCTTTTTCGCCTCCTGGAAATTGTGGCATTTCTTCTACTTTATAAAAAACTTCATCACCCTGGCTTTTTTTGCCGGTTTGTTTCGATTTGTAAGTTGAAATTAGGATATCGTGCGATTTTGCTTTTTCATTGGGAACTAACTCAACATCAATTTCTGATTGACCGGCAACAAGAATTTCTTCCATTTTATAATCAATCATCCAAAAAATTAAAGTCTCATTCTTTTCTTCTAATTTGATTTCGTAATTACCCATACGATCTGTAATTGTCCCGATGGTTTTACCTTTAATAAGAATTGATGCTCCTGAAATTGGGTCGCTATTTTGGTCGGTTACTTTTCCTTTGACAACATGTTTGTATTTTGTGTTGATTGTAACACTTTTTGTACCTACTGAAACACTTTTATCTGAATTCAACTTTATATTAATTTCATTTTTATTATCTACTGGAATTTCCAATTTTTCGAAACCAACCATTATAAAAACCAGCGTTTCATTTTCATTATCGAGCCGGAGTTCGTAATTCCCATTTGCATCGGTAATTGTTCCAATTGTTTTACCTTTTACGATAATTGATGCCCCTGAAATTGGGTCGTCTTTTGGATCGGTTACCTTTCCCTTTACTATTATTTTCTCCTTATTTTCAATGCGTTTCATTAAAAGTTTATATTCCTCTGAATCGATTTCTGTATTAAAAGTCAGCACACCATTTTTACCTCTTTCGCCGTACAATTCAACGGCTTGGTTCGGTTTAATCGATTTGCCAAACTTTAAATCAGTTTCATTAAAAACAATTTTTTCGATTACTTCTTCCCCATTAAAAAATAATAGAGGCGCATCTTCTCCATAATCTTGTAAAGTGAAAATCCCATCGTGATAAATCTTTGATAAAAATTCTTTATCCGTCATTTTTAAAAAATCATTGTCAAATTGACTCAATTCAATTTTGTTTTCAGGCTGAATAATTTCAGTCCTCACTTCCCTGCTCGACAACCCCATCACTAAAATAGCGAGGAGCGGAAGAACCACCAATTGTTTTAAAACGGCGTACTTGCTTTCTGTTTTCTTTTTCATCATAATAATGCGGTTTTTAAGTTGAGAACCATTCAAAGCAGTCAGAAAAGGTGCAACCCCTTTTTTGTCGGCTAATCCAACCATGGCCAGTTGGTAAGCTTGCGGGTTGTGGTTTTCCGCAATTTGATGATCGGTTTTATATTCTAAATTGTTTTTTATGGCATCTTTTATTAACCAGGCAAAAGGATTAAACCACTGAGCAAGAAATAGCAGTTCAGCAAAAAGAATGTCTAGCGTGTGTTTTTCTTTTACATGAATGTTTTCGTGGCTGACAATTATTTCGAGGTTGGGGTGGGAAAGTGTTTTCTCGGAAAGAACTATTTTGTTGAAAAATGAAAAGGGATGAATATCTTTATTTGTAACGTTAACTTTTACCTGAAAAAGGTTTTTAATCCAACTTCGTTTTACAATTGAAATGGCTTTTAAATGCCCGAGTAAAAGATGGAATAAAAAACCACACGAACCTAATATGTACAATCCAAATAAATAATGATACCATTGAAAAACAAATCCGATGGGTTGTACAATTTCTGTGGAGTTTGCTATGTATGCGAAACTATTAGAATTAAAAGAAACGGGTTCAACAATTTTTACGGTTGTAAATGTAATTAACGGAATTAAAAAACTCAGTGCCAGCGAAACCGGCAAATAAAACCGGTTAAACATAAAGTGTTTTTGGTTCTGAAAAAGAACAAGATAAGCAAGATAGAATGCTCCGGTTGCAAGCGCCGATTTCCCGATGTAAAACAAATAGTTTTCCATTAGTTTTCTTCTTTAATCATTTTAACCAATTCATCCAGTTCTTCATTTGTAAGCCCTTTTTCTTTTACAAAAAATGCCACTGCACTTTTGTACGAATTGTCGAAATAATCGCTTACCACTTGTTTCATAAATGTTTGCCGGTATTCTTCTTTCGAAATTATTGCAAAGTATTGGTAGGTATTTCCGTACTGTTTAAACCCAATAATTCCTTTGTCTTGCAACAACCTAACCAACGACGAAATAGTATTGTAATGTGGTTTTGGTTCGGGATATTTTTCAATGATATCTTTTACAAAAGCTTTCTCAAGTTTCCAAAGGATTTTCATAAGTTCCTCTTCCTTTCGTGTTAATTTTTTCATTTTTTAAAATTAGATGTTAGAACCAAGAATCAGTACTATACTTTTTACGATATGTTCGTCATGCTGTCCGTTAGCCGACGGATCGAGCATCTCTGGAAAAAGATTCCGAAATAAATTCGGAATGACGTTACTAACCTGAACTATTCATAAATTTATCTATTCCTAAATCAAACTGCTTTGAATAAAGAGAATGCTCGATTCTCGCTTCTCAAAATAGCTAAGGCTATTTCTGCGAGGCTCAACTCTGCGCTTCCCTTTATTCTGTGCATTTTGAATTCTCATAACGAAAAACTCATGAATAATTCAGGCTAAATGCATTTCTGTATAATAACGCAAAACAAATATACAACTGATTTTTCAGTTATGCAACTATATTTTCAGTTTTTTAACTGGCTTTTCAGTTAACGATTTTTTTTGCGAGCAGGATTTCATTTTTTGTTGGGGTGAAATATAAAAACGAATCACTCGTTCGTTTTATTAAGTTCCGAAGAATTAACTATTTTTTTCGTGCTTTGCGTTTTTACTTTGTGCTTTTGCGTGAACCTTATTTTCCAAGCAAAGGCGCAAAGAATCCGCAAAGTTTTGAAATATATTCTGGATTTAATACAGGAGTATATTCTCAGGATAATTTCATCAAAAAAACAAAATGCCACCCGAAAGCGGCATTTTACAATATTTAAGATTTATGGAAAAAAGACCTCTGTCGTTTGATCCAGACTTAATTGACTAAAGGAAAAAGTAATGGTTTAATGTAAAACCAAATAAATTTGTAATAAACTGGAAAAGAATATGGCAATTTTGTTTCATTTTAATAATTCAAGTTCTAAATTTGTTACGCTCGATTATAATTTTTACAACTACTTATTCTTTATTTAAACTAAAAAACATGAACGAACAACAAGTACAACAACCGCAATCACCTCCACCAAATTATTTGGTTTGGGCTATTCTCACAACTATTTTATGCTGTCTCCCTTTTGGTATTGTATCAATAATTTTTGCTGCACAGGTAAATTCTAAATGGGTGGCTGGCGATTTTACAGGAGCGCAAAATGCCAGTAAAAATGCCAAAGTTTGGGCGTGGGTTTCTTTTGCCGTGGGAATTTCGGTAGCGGTAATTTACCTAATCGCAATTTTGGCTTTAGGTGTAACTGCATTTTGGGCTGATAGTTTTAGTTAATGAAAAAGATTTTAAACATTGGGCTGCTACTATTTTTTACAGGGTTGGCAGTCCTTTTTTTTGTGCTAAATCCCAGTGAGAACGAAATTTTCCCAAAATGTGTTTTTCATTCAATAACAGGATATTATTGTCCGGGTTGTGGTTCGCAGCGAGCAATTCACAGCTTGTTACATCTTAATTTTTATAGTGTAGTAAGTAATAACTTTTTGTTTCTTCCGGCAGTATTAGTTGTTATGTATCATTATTTGTATTCTTTTATCAACCAAAGGTTTAACCTTAAACTGCCTAATATTTTTTATTTTAAAAGTACGCCCTGGATAATTCTTGTTGTGATTTTGATTTTTTGGATATTGCGGAATTTGCCCATTTATCCGTTTTCAGTTTTAGCCCCGAATTAATAAAGAAAATCAATTATCAATTTTCAAACTTATCCGGCGATTGAGGAATAGACTCCAATTTAATAAAAATCCAAATTCTTTGGAATGGTTTCGTTTTGAGAATTTGATTTTTTGAGATTTGTTTGTTATGCCTCAGTAGCCGCACAGGTTTGTAATACCGATTTAACAACCAAATGTCGCATACTTTCGTTTTACTCAGCATACTACTTTGTTGTAGTATCGGCATTAACCATTATAAACTTCGAAATTGCCATGCGGCATTTCAAAGTACAATTGGTGTAATTTGTATTTTGCTAACTCAGCATCAACAATGTTTCACATAAATCCAACATTTGTAGTGAGGGTCGAAAACTAAAAATTTAGATTGAATGTAATTAGCGCTTCTAAAAAAACTATATATTTTTCAAGTGTTTTTTAGAAAATGTCAAGAATCCCGACAAATATCGGGACGAAATCTTGAAAATCAAGGAGTCCCGATAAAATCGGGATGACTGTTTTCAAGATGAGCATAACGTAGTTATTGGCGTTTTCTAAGAGACACTAATTAAAAATAATATCAGTCTGTTACAATTTTATAAACACCGGTTTACTTAACTCGCTTTCATTATTTAAACGGTCGAGTACCGAAACCCGTACTTCGTATTTTCGTTTTTTCTTGTTGATTTTTACGAATTTGAATTTTTTATTGGAAATTATTTTATGGATTAATTTCCCATTTTCAGGATCGAATTGGGTTCCAACTTCATTTAAATAAATAACAAACTGATTTGGTTTGTCCATTTCCAATTCGGTTTCGGCAATTCCCCATTTCACTTTTTTGCCCGACTTTTTAATTTTTTGCAGCGATTGTGGAGGTATGCCGTCTAACCAATTCATTGATGGGATTATTGCCGGGTTTTGGTATAAATTCATTTTTAAACTGTCTTTAAATCCGAATAAATCGCGCTTAAAATGTTTGCTGCTAAAAAATGCCGATCCTTCGATTTCGGGAATTAAACGCAGTAGTTTTATCTGTTTTGGAATTTCCGCCGAAGTTGTCCATTCTTTAATTGAAGAAGATTTATCCATTTTATATGGTGCGTGGCCAATGTACATTCCCCGCTTGTAAGAATGGTTTTTCCACCAATTTGACAGTAATTCAAAATCAACAAGCGGATGCCCAATTTGCCAATAAAGTTGAGGGAGCAAATAATCAATCCAACCCTTTTTTTGCCATTTAATTACATCGGCATATAAATGATCGTAGTTAGTTGCACCTGCTTTTGTATTCGAGCCGGCCGGGTCGTCGGCAATGTTCCGCCAAACGCCAAACGGGCTAATCCCAAATTTCACCCAGGGCTTAATCGACTTAATTGTGTCGTTTAGCATTTTAATTAAAATGTCAACATTTTCGCGGCGCCAATCGGCTTTATTTTCAATAAAAAATCCACGATTAAAAAGCGAAAATGAAACACTGTCGGGGAATGATTCCTGTAATGGGTAAGGATAAAAATAGTCGTCGAAATGGATTGCATCAACATCGTAACGCATTACAATATCTTTTACAACTTTCACAACAAATTCCCTGGTTTCCGGCAATCCGGGATCAAAATACAAACGTTCGCCATATTTTAAAATCCATCCGGGATGTTGAAAAGCAATGTGGTTTCCGGCAAGTGGTTCGTTAACATTTTGTGCCACCCTGAAAGGATTCAACCAGGCATGTAATTCCATTCCCCGTTTGTGGCATTCCTCTATCCAAAACTCCAGTGGGTCGTAAAAAGGATCGGGTGCTTTGCCAGGTGTACCGGATAAGTATCTCGACCAGGGTTCAAGTTCCGAAGGATAAAATGCATCGGCAGCCGGCCGGATTTGTAAAATAATGGTATTCATTCCCAGTGTTTGGTGAAGATCGAGAATAGCGGTTATTTCCTTTTTTTGTTCTTTGCTTGACAAACCAGGTTTCGAAGGCCAGTCGATGTTTGCAACAGTTGCAACCCAAACGGCGCGAAATTCGTGTTTTGGTGATTTTGTTTGTGCACTTAGAAAAAACACATTAAAAATCAATAACAGTGAAAGGAAATTTTTCTTCATACTAAAATATATAATGCAGCAAAGATATAATTGCTTTTAACCTATTTTGAAATGGATGAATAAAAAATTAACATGTCAATAGAAATTATCTAATTTTGCAAAATGATTTTAATAGCCGACAGTGGTTCAACAAAAACTACCTGGTTTTATTCTGGTGTAACAATAGGAAATGAACTTATAACTACACAAGGAATTAATCCATTTTTTCGAACCGCCGACAATATTATTTTGGAGTTGAAAGAAAGTTTAGTACCCCAATTAAAAGGACAAGTTGAGCAAATTTTTTTTTATGGCGCAGGAATAATAAATAAAGAAAAAGCAAATGTGGTGAGCTTGGCATTAAATAGATTGTTCCCTGATTCAGAAGTTGAGGTTCAAAGCGATTTAATTGCTGCCGCCCGTGCAACTTTGGGAAATGAACCCGGGATTGCATGTATTTTAGGGACGGGCTGTAATTCGGGATTATACAATGGAAGTGAGATAACTGCTCATGTTCCACCACTTGGTTTTATTTTGGGAGATGAGGGAAGCGGGGCCGTTTTAGGGCGTAAATTATTGGCAGATTTTCTAAAAGGAATTATGCCTGAAAATTTATCCCGACAATTTAAAAAACAGTATCCATTTGAATATCCTGATTTTCTTGAAAAAGTATATCGACAAGAAAAACCCAACAAATTTCTGGCGCAATTTGTACCATTTATTAAAGAAAATATCAATGAAGAATATTGCAGGTTAATAGTTGAAAATTCTTTTGATGAATTTGTAACCCGAAATATTTCGAGGTATTCGGATTTTGCGAAACAAAAAATTTGCTTTGTAGGATCGGTAGCATTTCATTTTCAGAAACAATTAAAAGATGTATTAATCAGAAATAATTTGAAATTGGAATTTGTTTTAAAAGAGCCAATGGAAGGCTTGAAACGATTCCATACAAAATTTTAAAATTTGTAACTAATCAGTGCCCAAAAAGAATATTAATAACTTCATCTCTGAGTAACTCAGTGTCTTCTTTGTGTGCCTCTGTGAAATAGCTATTACACAAAGTTACTCAAAGTAGCACAAAGTAAAGTTTAAGTCTTTTATTAAACCTGGTCAATATTGATATTAAATACACTGGTTAGTTATAAAAATTGAGGCCACTCCGAAAAGTGATTTTTCGTCATTGCGAACGGAGTGAAGCAATCTCAACAAACACATTTACAGCGATTTAGGATTGCTTCGTGCCTCGCAATGACAAATCTATTTTTCAAGATCCTGAAACAAGTTCAGGATGACGTTCTAATAAACAATGCTAATTAAAACGTCATGCCGAATTTATTTCGGCATCTCAGCTGTTATTTACTTATTATGCCCAATAATTTTGGGTGACCACTCGCAATGACGGATATTTTGACTTTTTGGAGTAGGCTAAAAAAAAAATAAATTGAATGAAAAACATTACTGAATCGAGTTCGAATTTTACCAACCTGGATAAAATGAGTACGCTCGAATTATTAAAGGGTATTCATAGCGAAGACAAAAAGGTATTACCGGCTGTCGAAAATGTAATCCCTCAAATCGAAAAGCTGGTAAACGAAATTGCACCACGGGTAAAAAAAGGTGGCCGCTTGTTTTATATTGGGGCCGGGACCAGTGGTCGCTTGGGAATTTTAGATGCTTCGGAAATACCACCAACTTACGGTGTAGGTTACGGTTTGGTAATTGGCTTAATTGCAGGGGGGGACCAGGCTATCAGAAAAGCTGTTGAATCGGCAGAAGATGATGAAGGACTTTCGTGGACGATTTTAAAAGAACACAATATTAATAAACTCGATACAGTTGTGGGAATTGCTGCGTCGGGCCGGACACCTTATGTAATTGGTGCTGTAAAAAATGCACGCGAAAACGGGATACTAACTGCTTGCATTACGAGTAATCCGGAAACTTTGCTTGCACAAAATGTCGATATCCCGGTTGAAGCAATTGTTGGGCCGGAGTTTGTTACTGGAAGTACCCGGATGAAATCGGGGACTGCCCAAAAGTTAATCCTGAATATGATTACAACAACACTGATGATAAAGCTGGGCAGGGTAAAGGGCAATAAAATGGTTAACATGCAACTTACAAATAAAAAACTGATAGAACGAGGCACCAAAATGATAATGGAAGAATTGGGCTACACTGAAACGAAATCAAAGAGATTGCTGATTTTGCATGGTTCGGTTCAAAAGGTGTTTGAGGAATTTAATAGCAATAATCTTTGAACAATTCTCTTATTTGTTTGGTTATTCCAGTCAAAAAAATGATATATTTGTCACTTGAAAATCGTTCAAAAACATGCAATACTAAACAGGGAATAATTTGTTAGAAATTGTATTATAATATTTAAGATTAATCATCGGGCTTGTCGTTCTGGCAAGCTTGTGGTTTATTAGGTTTAGTTGGTTTAGGTTAGTTCCCTTGAATGGGGACAGAAAAGGCTGTCAGAGGACAGCCTTTTTGTATTTTTCAAGACCCTGTACATTAGCTCTTTATACGAACACACATCTTAAACATGTTCCAAAACATACGAAAAAATATGGTTTCGTAAAATATATTTTGCTTTTTTCGGTAACGTTAACGACCATTTTTTTAGAAGAAGAAATAAGTTGAAAAAAAACGAGAAATGGTGATTCATTAAACGCGGATTCCCAAAATATTTATTTAAAATTGAAACAAAAAGACTAATAACTAAATAAACTAATAAACTTAATGCCTATGTAAATATCTGTCGTTTCGAATTTAAAAAGGGAATCGGTAAACAAATTCGAATATTCCCAAAATCAATTTTGAATTCTTTTTTGAATAATTACAATTTAATAATTAAACAAATCAAACCTATGAAAAAAAACACAACGCAAAGTTCTTTGCTAAGTAAACGATTTTCGTTACTGGCAAAGTTATTTTTGGTTGGGATTTTTCTTATTTCTCAACTTGGGGCAATGGCCCAGCAAAAAACAATTACCGGAACAGTGGTTGGCGATGATGGGGTACCAATCCCCGGAGTTACTGTTTTTGTAAAAGGAACAACATCGGGTACTGTATCCGATATTGACGGAAATTTTTCACTGACAAATGTACCTGAAAGTGCAACTCTGGCATTCTCATTTGTTGGTATGAAAACACAGGAAATTGTTGTTGGAAATCAAACATCAATAAATGTAACTTTGGCGGTTGATGCCATCGGTCTCGATGAGGTGATTGCCATTGGTTATGGTACGGCTCGTAAAAGTGACTTAACCGGAGCTATTGTTAACGTTAAGGCCGAAGAGCTTATTAAGTACCAACCTGCCAACGTTCAGGAATTATTACGTTCTGCAGTACCTGGATTAAAAGTGGGTTACAGCACCAGTGCAAAAAACACACCTGATTTTGAGGTTCGTGGTGACAACACAATTAAATCAGATGATGATGACGAAACATCTGCAAACCGCCCTTTGATTGTACTGGATGGTACTATCTTTAATGGTGACATTGCAGAAATCAATGTTAATGACATTGAAACTGTTGACGTATTAAAAGATGCCAGTGCCGCATCTATTTACGGTTCGCGTGCATCAAACGGTGTTATTGTATTTACTACTAAAAAAGGTGCTTTCGGTAAACCTATGATTAGGGTTTCAGGGAAATATGGTATTGTAACAAAAGGTGTAAGAAACGAAACCATGAAAGGCGAAGAAATGCTGGGATGGCTGGTTGACTTGCAGGAATCGCTTACCAACAATATTGGTGAGCCATGGTCTGAATTTGATGATCCCCGTAAATTATCGGGTGGCGACCTTGATGCATGGAAAACCGCAAGTGGTATTGCCGGTGAATCTAACCAAGACGTAATAAACGGAAGGTGGTTGGAAACATTGGGATTGGATAGCGATGAAATAATGAATTTCCAGGCAGGCAGGGAATTTGACTGGCAGGATTTCTTATTCACTACCGGTGAAAGGCACGATTATGACGTTAGTATTTCAGGTCGTACCGAAAGAGTGTCTTATTACTGGTCCGTAGGAATGATAGACAGTGAAAGCGTTCAACTTGATGAAAAATACTCATCCATTACATCACGTTTAAACCTTGAAGTTGAAGTTACTGATTTTTTGAGTACTGGGATTTATGCGAATTTTACTTACATGAACGAAGGTAACAGAGCTATTGATGGTGGTGGGTACCGTACAGCTTCACCCTACGATAGCCCATGGGAAGCCAGAGTTTGGGGTGACCCGGACATTGTGGATACCGGTGGAGTATTCCGATACCCAAACGAATATTTGAAACAAAATCTTTCAGGTTCAAACCGGAGTAATTCTTACCTCTCATCCGCATATTATGAAAGGAATTACGACGAATACCGTATATTTCCAACCATGTTTGTCAAAGCAACTTTGCCATTTGGCATTACCATCGAAACCAAAATGACAACCCGATTGAATTTCAGAAAAAGATTTGAATATGAAGATAGCGGAAACCCGGAATGGGGACATGGAGGAGAAGTACGCAGGCGACATAATCAAACCTTCGAATGGCAATGGGATAATATTTTAAACTGGACCAAGGAGTTTGGAGAACATCGTTTTAATGCAACCGGACTTATAAATGCAGAACGTAGCCAAAGTTGGTACACCGATGCACAAAATTCGAATTTGCAACCAACAGAAGCTTTAGGATTTCATGGTATTGGATTTGGTATTAACCCAATTGTAGGTTCTGATGACCAGGCCGTAACCAGAACAGCTTTAATGGGACGTGTTAATTATGGATTCAGCAATCGTTACAACTTTTCAGCATCTATACGCCAGGACGGTTATTCCCGTTTTGGAGAAAACTATGTTCATGCTACCTTCCCTTCGGTTTCGGCAGCCTGGACAATTACCAATGAAGCCTTTATGTCTGCCAGGCCCGATTGGATGGAATTCCTGAAAATTCGTGCCAGTTGGGGCGTAAACGGTAACTCCAGTGGTCTTTCTTCGTATGCAGCTTATTCTAACTTGGATCGAAGTAAATACCTGAACTGGTCAGGAGGTTATTTCCCGGCAAACCGCTTAACAGTTGGAAGAATAGCTAATCCAAACCTGGCATGGGAGAAAAACGATGCCTTTAACCTGGCTCTTGACTATGGCCTTTGGGACGGACGAGTGAGAGGTTCATTGGATGTATATTCAGCGAATACAACCGATTTGTTGTTAAACAAAAAACTCCCGGTTTTAACTGGTTTTAACGAGATTACAACCAACGTGGGTAATTTGAAAAACACAGGTTTTGACTTATCTGTTAATACCATGAATGTTGATAACAATGATTTCACATGGACAACCAGTTTTAATGTAAGTTATAACAAAAATGAAATTGTATCCTTAACCGGAGAAGAGGTTGAAATGACCGATGCGGATGGGAATACCTATATGGCTGAACCGGATGATTTTGACAACGGATGGTTTATTGGTCAAAATAAAGATGTAATCTGGAATTTTGAAATGGGAGATGTTTACACTACAGATGAAGCTGCTGAAGCTGCTGAGTGGGGATTAAAGCCCGGTGATTTCAGGATTATAGATCAGAATAACGATGGTGTACTTAACACTGATGATAAAGTATTCCAGGGTTTATCTAAAAATCCATGGTACCTTACTTTAAGAAACGATTTTACCTATAAAAACTTTGATATGGGTATTGTCTTTTTAAGCAAATTAGGTTATAACGCAGGAAGTTCGTTGCCATTTAACGAAGACCAAACCTACATTAAAAACCACAACTGGTGGGCCAGTATTGACTACTGGATGCCGGATAACCAACTTAGTGATTTCGCCAGGATAAATTCAAATCGACTAAACAGTGATATGAGGATTTATGTGCCAAAAGACTACTTACGTTTACAAAATTTATCTATAGGCTACAACCTTCCTTCTGATTTATTGGAATCTGTTAAGATAAGCCGTGCTCGTGTTGCATTTAATGCTGATAACGTACTTGTACTTACTAAATGGTACGAGGGAGATCCGGAATCAAATGTTGAGATGCCAAGAACATTCTCCTTTAGTGTTGACTTTTCTTTCTAAACCAACATGAGGAAATTAAAGTTTAAATTAAAGAATTATTTAATGCTTAAAAATAAAGAGATGAAAAAAATAAAAAATATCGCGGGATTGGTACTTGTCATACTGCTTACATTTACTATATCGTGCAACGAGGACTTTCTGGTGGAAGAACCAATGTCATTCCTTAGCCCGGAGAATACATTCAAGGATGCAGCTGGTTTGCAATCTGCATTGGATGCAGCCATGTATCAAGTTTTTGACCAGGTGCAAGGTGATGGTAGGGAACTACAGTTCAATCACAATATGAGTGAAGTTACAGCTGTTACTAAAACTGATGCCCAGGCTTCTTATGCCGACCTGGTAACTTATTTTACACCTTATAATGATAACCAGGCGCCAGCGGGTAGAAGTGTAGAATCCTACGAAAATGACTACAGAGGACTTAAAGCCGTTAATACGGTTATCGATTACATCGACCAACCTGAATGGGGAGGCGGAGATGCTGATCCTGAAAGGAATCACTTATTAGGAAGTGCTTATTTTTTGCGTGGCTTCTTCTACATGCAGTTAACCATGCAATTCGGAAACGTTGCGTTCCCATTGAATGTTGTTTCTGAAGCACGCCAGGATTTTAAAGTGTTCAATATGCAGGGAATTTGGGATCAAATGATTACCGACCTGGAATATGCAGTAAAATGGGTAAAACCAATAAGTGAGTTGCCAAAAGGCCAAGCACCGAATGCTGCTGCAAGAATGTTGCTTGCCAAGTTTTATATCCTTAACGAAAGGTTTGCCGATGCCGAAGCACAAATGGACGCTGTTATCAACAGCGGCGAATCGCAACTGTTTACCGATGCGATGGTTGGTAGAGATTCGGTTATGGTTGGTAATCAGATAAATCCTTACCACGAAAAAGGTTGGGAAGGTAGTGGAAAAGCAGAGGAATTAATTCTTCCGGGAGCAAGTGCCATTGTAGCTGCCGATGCAATAAATGTTTTACATACAAATTATGATGGTGAACCTGATCCATTCGGTGCAGAATTTGGTACTCAAAAATTAACAAATAAGGAGGGTATATGGTTGATGACAAATGCCCCTTTTCTAGATGGAAGAATAAGAGAGTCGGCCTCTGTTCGTAGCTGGGGGCCTAACTTTGGTACCAAAACATTCAGGGCTTTTACTCCCGATGGTAAAATTGGCTTTGAAGCCGACCAGGGTTATAAAGGTTTAATGATGCTGAAATGGGGCCGTGGCCAGGGTTTTTCCGGACCTACTAACTATGGTGAATATGAAATTTGGCAATATAATGGCGAAATGGATTATCAGGACTACCGCCATAAGCCGGGTAACTTCTTCTGGATGGAAGATTTGGTTTATGACTATGAACCGTTAAATGGTACTTCGCCTTATTACCGTAAAAATGCACAGCTATGGGCTGACGACGGAACGCTTCTTTGCGAAGATACTCTTCGTTGCTGGTTTAGCTTCCCGCTGTATAAAAAGTGGGGGCAAAACTATGAAAGTAATGTTAGAAGGCAGCATGGTGGAAGACAAAGCACTTATATTTTAAGAAAAGCTGAAGCTTATTTGATTCGTGCAGAAGCAAGATTCTGGCAAGGCGATTTGGCAGGGATGCTTGAAGATGTTAATATCATCCGCGAACGCGCCAATGCTAAAGTAACATTTACCATGGCAGATGCTCAGACAGCCGGCTTAAGTATGGTTATGGACGAACGTGCCCGCGAATTGTATGGCGAGGAATTCAGGCACGATGAAATGGTGCGTTGGTCAGTAGCTTATGCCAAGACTGGAAAAAGTTGTTACAACGGAAAAACTTATTCGATTTCCGGAAACGATATTGAAACATCATTATCGGCAAATAGTTTCTATTACGATAGGATGATGGAGAAAAATAATTACTTCATCGAACAAACTCCATGGAAAACGTATCCGGATGTTAAATACAGAATAGAGCCAATGCACATTTGGTGGCCGGTTTACGAACCATTCCTTATTGGGAATGTTGGTGCCATTTTAAACCAAACAACAGGTTACGAAGGTTCTGCTGGGAATATTGAACCCTTAGTTCACGTTGTTCAACCAGCTGGTGTACCTAATGTAGATCCGCAATATGCCGTTGAACCACCAGAATAGGCTCTTATTTATTAATTCATCTGTTGGCTTCAGCCATCAGATGAATTAAAATCTATTTAAAATAAAGTACTTAACCAAATGAATGATGAATAAGGTAGTAATCAGGAAAGTCTTTATTATTTCCTGATTATTAGCAAGTTTTTTTCATAAGATTACCATAAATGGTAAATTTAGTTTGGTTATTTTGTAAGGGTGTCGATATTCGACACCCTTTCTAATTTTACTCAATCACTCAAACAATAAAACCTTGATTGTTCAAACTTTCACTTTTAAAGTTTGATTCTATTTAAAATAATTATTTTTGCGATTGCGTATTAAATAATATATCAAAATATTGGCAAATGAAACAAATTTTTTCTCTATTAATTTTAGTCGCAATTTTATTGGCTTTTGGGGCTTGCGAAAAAAAACAAGCTAATATAATTTACGACAAATCGTACATCGATGAAATAAAACTGGCGCGAAAAGATATTGCTCTTTATGTTGCAAGAAATTCTATTCCGGGTGCAACCTTTGCAATTGCAAAAGAAAATGAAATAATCTATTCCGAGGGAATGGGATATGCATCGAAAGAATTGGATGTACCAATGACACGTGAAAATAAACTTAGGATTGGTGATGTTTCACAATTATTTACTTGTGCGATTTATTTGAAATTGGTAGAAGAAGGAGTTTTACACCCTGATTCTACAGTTCAACATTATATCCCTAATTATCCGGCGACAGAATATAAACTCGCTATAAAACGTTTGCCATATCATACCTCAGGGATCAGAAAGGAAAATCTCAGAGAAGGTGACTTGCCTGGACTAAATATTAGTATTCAAAAAGGGCTCGAAAGTTTCAAGAACCATGAACTAAATTCACCTCCGGGGTGGTACGAGGAAGTGAGTATGTTCAATACCAATCTTCTTGGGGCTGTAATGGAAAGAGCTACTAAGAAAAAATTCCCGGTATTGTTAAAAGAATATATTACGGACACTCTGCATTTGACTAATACAGTAGTTGATGACCCTTCTGCTACCATTAAAGGCCGGACAAATTTTTACGATCAAAATATGATGGGGCAATGTATTAACGCACCTTTCAGAGATATGAGGTACAAGGCTCCTTACGAAGGTATTTTATCAAATGCCGAAGATTTAGTAAAATTTGGTATGGCTATTTTAGAATCCGATTATTTTGGTGACGAATTTGAGGAAAAATATTTTGAACCGATTGATCTTTACGAAGGTCATAAATCGAATTTGGCCAATGGTTGGATGTTTAGGCTAGACAAACAGGGAAGATTAATGTACGGAAGTAGTGGTAGCGTTAACGGAGGTGGAGCTGCAATACTTATTTATCCGGAATACAAATTGGTTATCGCATGTGCCATGAACCTAACAGTAGGCATCGATAATTTGCCTGTAGTTGATATTGCTAGCCATTTTTTACAAGATCATGGATCTGAGGGAAAGTAGAAATAGAATTGCCATAGCAATTATTTAAATCCTTTGCTAAAACTGATATAAAAGGAATTCATAAAAAGTAATATTTTAGAATAGAAATTAGCTTTTTATAGAAACCGACCTAACTTGATTTAAAATATTATTTTGATTCTTGTAATCGGGTGTACTTTTTTGGGTATTTGAAAAGGTAATGTGCAAATAATATCAAATAAAAATCTGGCTCACTACTGAGCCGGATTTTTTCGTTTGGTGATTTAATTTATGTTTGGTTAGTTAGCAGTAAAGGGTGTCCGTCGGCAGACGGATACCCTTCTGTTTTTATGGGTATTGGAACTCTTCACCGGTAAAAATTCCAATGTTCGATCCTTTCTTGTTTTAATTTTTGGGACACCTTAGATATACAGCGCATTGTAAGGCGCTGATTACGTGCCTTATAACAAATTGACAATTATTAAAATTGACTGAATATTATAAAAACGATCGTTTTTCAATTATTTTGTTAATACCAAAGTAAATACTTTAAATTTCCACAATATGTAATTTCCTCACAGTATGAATGTTAAGAAAGAGTAGCATTTTTTTTTATAATCGATTGTGAGTTAAAATAGCTCAACACAACATAATCGAGACACCCAAATCTCAAAATGCCACCCTATAAACAAAGGGATATAGAGCTTTTATCAGCAAAGTGCGAAAGACAGGGGTAAAAATTCCAATGTTCGATCCTTTCACCGGGTGACTAAAGTTCACCCGTTGAATAACAGATTTGAAGCGTATTTTGTGGGTAAAAACCACCGCCCCATATTCCAGCAGTTTCACCGGATGGCTTTAAGCTCACCCGGTGAATTGATAGTAAGTTTTGTATATCTTATTCACCCGGTGACGGAGAGTCAACGGGTGAATAATCCGAAACCTGATCCTTTCACCGGATGACTTGGGTTCACCCAGTGAATAGATGTGCTGATGAAATTTTGTATCAATCGAATTGAGAAATACTCCTAATAGATTATCCCAATAAAAAATCCGGCACGAATCGAACCGGATTTAATAATTATAAAGACAGATATTTTAAACGTCTTCAGGAACAACAAAAGGCCTCCTGTAATTTCGCGTTAGCATCATATCAGCTTCCGGATCATTTGCAAATTTCTCATAACTTCCTCTAAATGTCAACTGGCGTTTTAGTTGATAAGCGATATTTGCCAATGCGGGTAAGTCTGAGGAAAATACGCCCTCACGAATATCACAATTTAAATCGCTATTATTGCCCGAACGGATGGTATCAATAAAGTTTGCATAATGTTCGGTTCCACCTGGAGCTACAAGGAAAGAAGGATCGATTGGTGTATCCGAGGTGTCTTTCGAACTTATAAACGGTTCTCTTTCTCTTTTTCTGAATGCTTTCCAGTTGCCGCCATTTACTTCCATGTAGCCATCGGTTCCGTAAAACATATTTCCTATTTTTATGTTCAGGCTCGACTCGGCGTTGGTATATCGCCCCCGAGTTTCAAATTCCAACACTTTACCATCTTCGTATGTAAATAACGAAGTTTGTGTGTTTGGTGTTTCTTGTGAACATTCTTTTGGGTCGATTCCATAAACTCCACCTGTTGAAGCAATTGTAACCGGGTGTTCATTTTTATTTAATCCCCAGCGGGCAACATCAAATTGATGAGGTCCCTGGTTTCCTGTGTCACCATTCCCTGTGTTCCAGTGCCAGTGCCAGTTGTAATGCCCCCGTTTTTCGTTGTAAGCACGCCATTGCGCAGGTCCGAGCCACATACCGTAATGTAATCCGTCGGGCGGCAAACTGTCTTCCGAAATCCCAAAAGAGTCGCGTGGTTTGTAACAATTTCCTTTTGCCATGTAAACATCGCCAATTCCGCCTTCGTGCAGGAACTTCATGGCTGCCCTGACATTTGCAATTGAACGGTTTTGAAAACCTACCTGAACACGAACGTTGTATTTGCGGGCAGCTTCAATCATTCTTTTGCCTTCCCAAACGTTGTGGTTCGATGGTTTTTCGACGTAAACATGTTTTCCGGCCTGTGCTGCCCAAATTGTCCCAAGGGCGTGCCAGTGGTTTGGTGTTGCAAACGAAACGGCATCAATTTCTTTGTCCTCGAAAACCTTGCGCATATCCCATTCGGTAACCGGTTTAGTTCCAATTGCATCCTGAACTTTTTTAACTCTTTCGCCATAAAGTTCCTCGTCAACATCGCAAATAGTTTTTAGAAATACGTTACGGTTGTCTTTTAAGGAACACCATTTACCAATGTGCCCGTTTCCCTGGCCACGAATCCCAACAACGGCCATCGTAATTCTTTCGTTGGCTCCAATTATTGAACCGTACGATTTGGCGCTAAGACCTAATCCGCCGATAGCGATCCCGGCAGTTCCTACCAGGCTCTTTTTAATAAATTCCCTTCTTTCTGTCATTTTTTATTTGATTTTAGTGGTATAGATATCTGGGGTTCAATTTACCAAAATGAAATGAAAGTTTTGAATAATATAAGATATTGTGTAGCAGAATATTTACCTGTCGGTTTCTTCACCGGTTGGCTTCCAGTCCACCCGGTGAATAGGGTATTAGCATTGCAAAAGTAATTCATCCGGTTACGGAAAGTCATCGGGTGAAGAAGCAAACGAATTACTAGAGGGGAAGTTATCGGGTGAAAATTTGTTTCAAAAGTTTCATTGTAAATTATTTAATGATTGTTGTATGTTTACAGTTTCACCGGTTGGCTTCCAGCCCACCCGGTGAATAGGGTATTAGCATTGCAAAAGTAATTCACCCGGTGACGGAAAGTCAACGGGTGAAGAAGCAAGTGAATTGCTTAAGGGGAAGTTGTCGGGTGAAAATTTGTTTCAAAAGTTTCATTGTAAATTATTTAATGATTGTTGTATGTTTACAGTTTCACCGGTTGGCTTCCAGTCCACCCGGTGAATAGGGTATTAGCATTGCAAAAGTAATTCACCCGGTGACGGAAAGTCAACGGGTGAAGAAGCAAACGAATTGCTTAAGGGGAAGTTTATCGCGTAAGAATTAGAACAAAATATATTACCTTTATTCAAATTATTTAACCTGAATATGCAATTTGAAACCAACCATATTTACCATATTTATAATAGGGGGAATAACTCACAAACAATATTTTTCAATAGAGACAACTATCTTTTTTTTCTCAAGAAAATAAAAATTCACATTAATCCTTTTGCTGATGTTTTGGCTTGGTGTTTAATGCCAAATCATTTTCATTTAATGTTGTATATCAACAATTTGGAAATTAAAATTGAAAAGAAACTGAATGTAAGCAGGGATAAATATGGAGTTAAATGGGGTACTATTTCCAACGAGGAAAGGTCATTAAACCAATCGATTGCAATTATGCTTCGTTCATATACCAGAGCAATAAATAAGCAAGAAAACAGAAATGGATCGCTTTTTCAAATGACAACAAAAGCAATTTGTCTAACAGATAATTCGAAAATTTCACTGGCGTGGTTTCAAACAAGCTTTGGAACTGCGATAAATATTCCAGACCCGGATAAGAGTTATCCTCAAGTTTGTTTCAATTATATTCATTATAATCCTGTCTCAGGCAAATTGGTTAAGAATCTTCAGGATTATGAATTTTCTTCTTATCGCGACTATGCCGGGGAACGAAATGGGAAATTGGTGAATAAGAATAGAGCAAATGATTTTGGATTGAAGATTTAAAACCGTTTAGATTTTCACCGGTTGGCTTTAAGTCCACCCCGTGAATTGGGTTTTAGTATTGCGAAAGTAATTCACCCGGTGACGGAAAGTCATCGGGAGAAGGATCTGGTGAAATGAGTGACGTTAAGTTATCGGGTGAAAATCTGAAGTTTGTGTAATGTGAGTTTATTGGGTGAAAAGTTTTAAAAAGTGTTGTACAGTAAAATTATAATCTTGTTTTTTCACCGGTTGGCTTTTAGTCCACCCGGTGAATAGATAATTAAAAATGCAAAAGTAATTCACCCGGTGACGAAAAGTCATCGGGTGAAGAACCAAACCAATTGTTTGATGGAAAGTCAACGGGTGAAAATTTACAAGATATTTTGTTTTTTGTTATTTAAATTCAAGAGGTAATAAAAATTTTACAGGAACTGCTTTACCACGTTGTTTGCCAGGTGTCCAGTCTTGCATTTCTTTGGCAATTAAAAGAGCACCTTTTGCTGCACCGTCGTTATCTTTCTTCACAACTTTTATATCGACAACTTTACCTTTTGCATTAACAGTAAACATCACCATAGCTTTACCTTTTACCTTCTTCTGAGTAGCAATTTTCTTTTGCATTTTATACGCATAATTATTTAATGCGTCAGATCCTCCCGGATACGTGGGCATGTCTTCAACAATATAAAACACCTCTTCATCTCCGTTTGAAATTGGTGCTGGTGGAGGCGGTGGAGGCGGAGCCCTTCTAATTGGAATAAGTTTTTCTGCAAGTCCGATGCCGATTACATCTTCTTCCATTTGAAAAGTAACTTTTAATTGTTCCTGTTTTTCCAAATTGTTACCATTTAAACTAATAGTTTTTTCTATTGTTTTCATGCCTACAAATGAAATAACAACTGTAGAGCTAAGTCCGCCTGATGCATCAACTTCAGGGTTCGGATCTACCAATTTAAATGTTCCATCCTTGTCAACGACAGTCCCAACGCCATATCCTTTTATCACTATCGAAGCACCTGGTAATGGTTCACCAGTATCCTTCATTATTACTTTTCCGGAAAAAACAAGTTTCTTTCCACTTTCCACTTCCCGAATAGATAAGCTATAATCGTTCATTTTAACATCTTTTGCTCTATAATTTGGTTCGGCAAAAGCAAAGAGTAAGAGCGCCAAAACTGGCAAGGTCAATACAAATTTTAACCGCATAATTGCGGATGTTTTCTTTTTCGTCATCATTTTTAATCGATTTGTGTTAAGGGCAAAATTCAGGTTGTTTGTAATTCCAATAATCTGCATGCCCATTAACTGGTTTAAAAGAATTGCCTGGTACCTGCCCACATTGTGCCCCTCGGATACAACGCCTTTGTCGGCCAGGTACTCATGGTTTTGTTTAATAGATCGTTCAAATAACCAAATAAATGGATTGAACCAAAAGATGACTGTTAACAGTTCTATTAGAAGCAGGTCGAACCAGTGATTCTCACGAATGTGCACTTTTTCGTGAGCCAGAATTTCCGGCAGATCGGCCTGTTTATGAAATTTCGGATTTATAAATACAATATTGAAAAATGAAAAGGGCAGCCCGTATTTCTCATTCTCTACAATGCGAACTCCGTTTAATGATTTTATCCTGTATTTATTCATTAAATGAATGAGGATAAAAGTTTGGATTAATAACCTGAAAAGAAAAATAAAAACACCGGTTAAATAAGTCATCAAAATTGCATGCCGCCAGTTGAAATTTTCTTCGATTGTTTCTGATTCAGAGATTACAGGAATATTTTTGAAAGTATCGTTTAATGTTTTAAAAACGGTAGTATTATTTTCGGCTTCAACTAAAACAGAATATTGAACAGGGAAAAAGGGCAACAAAACTGCCGAGAAAAGTGCTATAATTAAAAACCACCGGTTAGCATCATAAAAAGTTTCTTTTCGTAGAAATAACCAGTAAACAAGGTAAAAGAGAATTATAGCAGAAGAAGCTTTAAGCAAAAATGCAAATAAGGTTTCCATGGCTAATTTTTGTTTTCGTTGTTTATTTCATTTTCTGTAATCTTGAGCATTTCTTCCAACTCTTTTATGCTGATGTTATTTTCGTTCGCAAAAAAGGTGGCCATTTTAGGAAATGAACCGTTAAAATAGTTTTTTAGCAATGTGCTGAACTGCACTTTTGTATATTCCTTTTTACTTACAGCAGGTGAAAAAAGATAAGTATTGCCGATTTTTCTAAAGGATACAAATCCCTTTTTGCCAAGAACTTTTAAAACAGTTGCAACGGTTGTATAAGCAGGTTTTGGTTCGTTAAAATTGTCAACAACCTGTTTTATTACACCTTCTTTCAAATCCCACATGATTTGCATGATTTGTTCTTCGGCTTTTGTAAGTGTTTTCATATTATAAGTACTAAGTATTTAGTAGTGAAAAATAAGTACAAAAATCATACTAAACAATATTCTACTACAAACATAGTACTATATTTTTAGAATACAAACTATATCTATAATATTTTTACTATAAATATAGTATTGATGAAATATAATTCATCTTTTTCATGAGTTGACTATGGTTTGCTAAGTGAATTTTTGTTTTGACTGGCTGCAGAAATGAATTCACCGATGACAATAAAATCAATGGGTGGAAGTTTGTTGGTCTGTATGATTGAGACCTGTTTTTTTTAATCTTTTGCTGCTTCACCAGTGGGCTTTGCTCCACCCTTTGAATAAATTAGTTTGAAGGCAAAATTAAAATATTCACCCGGTGACGGAAAGTCATCGGGTGAAAAGGAATTATAATCATTTACCCTTTTATACCAATTGTACTTTGAAATGCCGCATGGCAATTTCTAAGTTTATAATGGTTAATGCCGATACTACAACAAAGGAGTATGCTGAGTAAAACGAAAGTATGCGACATTTGGTTGTTAAATCGGTATTATGGATTTCCACCCAACTTTCAGTTTTGTTTATAAATCAATCTTTATTCTTCATCCCAAACAAAATCGGTTTCACAAATAGAAATTTCCTGGAGGTTGAACATTGGAGAGTTTGCAGTGCCGGTTGCAGTTGCCTCGGCTTCGGCATCGTAAATAAAGGCAAACAATTGTAAAGTGTAAATATTTCCCAAAACAACTTCTTTTTCCCAGGTGCCCATATCGTTTTGAATCAAAGTGAATGCCCTTTCGCCGCTTTCCATTAAATTACCCGTAAATACAATTTCACCTTCGTGATCCAACATTTTAAATAAATATGCATCTGCATTGTCAATCTGGTTCCATTCCACATCGTACGAAAAATCTATTTCTTCGTATCTAATCTCTGTAATAACGGGGATTTCCAGGTTTTCTATTTCAAGCAAATCAGAGCTTTGTAATTTATCGCCATCGTTGCTTTCTAAATCAAAAATGTAATTCCCTTCTTCCTGATAATTAGGGTTAAAATCGTTTTCAACAGGTTCGCTGAAAACAGTAAAAGAACTTTCTAAACTTTCGTCCAGTCTAACCGATCCCCCATCGGGTAATGAAACGATAGCAGATGTTATCGCTTTATTTCCATAAGCATAAAAAGATAAAGCCGTAACTTTTTCGTTATCAATTATTTTGTTGATATAATAAACATCACCAACTGCTTCAAAAGTAGTACCTTCTTTTTCCTTGGAACATGAATGGCTAGCAACTAAAAGTACCAGCCCGATTATCAAATTTTTTTGATTAAGGATTCTGTTCATTTTCTATAAATTTTATTCTAAATAAATGTAAATAAAGTAAGATTTCAAATTCATTATTAAAAACGTGAGCCATAAAAATCGATCCTTCAATTAATAACTTATACCAATTGTACTTTGAAATGCCGCATGGCAATTTCGAAGTTTATAATGGTTAATGCCGATACTACACAAAGGAGTATGCTGAGTAAAACGAAAGCATGCGACATTTGATTGTTAAATCGGTATTACAAAATTTAAAAAAAAATATTTCAATTTAGCTGCCCGTCAAGTTTTGTTGTTTTTAAATGTTGCACAATCTCATTTATAATGTAATCGGCAGTTTCAACGTTGTAAACATTTGAAAAAGTTAGCGTTAGTTTATTGTTAATCTCTTTCATTTGCCCCCTGGTTTTGCTGTTTTGGACAAATTGCACAATTGTAATAAAATCAGTCGATTGGTAAAACCGGGATTGCTGGTCTGAAATAAAATAGCAAATCATTTTTTTATTTTTCAGGATAATTTTTTCTATTCCCAAATTAATGGCTTTCCAACGTAACTGAACAACTTCAAGAAGTTCTTTGCTTTCGTGTGGCAGTTTCCCAAAACGATCTATTAGCCCGGATTTAAACTGACGAAGTTGTTCTTCGTTTTCAATATTGTCCAATTCGCGGTATAACATCATTCGTTCCGAATTACCCGGAATATAATCTTCGTGAAATAGTAGTTCCAGATCGGTGTCAATCTGGCAATCGTTAACAAATTTAATGTTTAAGAAAGCTTCTGATTGTTGCTGCTCTTTTTCTTCAAAAACACCTTTAAAATCTTCTAGTTTTAATTCCTGAATGGCTTCATTTAATATCCGGCGGTAGGTTTCAAATCCGATATCGGCAATAAAACCACTTTGTTCGGCACCGAGCATATTTCCAGCACCACGAATATCGAGGTCTTGCATTGCAATGTTGAAACCGCTGCCCAAATCGGTAAATTCTTCTATGGCACGCAACCTCCGTCTGGCTTCCGGTTTAACAGTTGATAATGGCGGGGTTATCAAATAACAAAATGCTTTTTTATTCGAGCGTCCAACCCTGCCACGTAACTGGTGCAAATCGCTGAGTCCAAAATTTTGTGCCTGGTTGATAATCATGGTGTTGGCATTTGGAATATCAAGTCCCGATTCAATAATAGTTGTAGCAATCAGAACATCAAATTTACCATTTATAAAGTCGAGCATTACTTTTTCCAGTTTTGGGCCATCCATTCTACCATGGCCAACCACGGTTTTCACACCTGGGACAATTCGTTTTATTGTGGCTTCAACCTCGAGAATATTTTGTACTCGGTTATGGATAAAAAAAACCTGGCCGTTACGTTCCACTTCGTATAAAATGGCTTCCCTGATTAGTTGTTCGTTAAATCCGTGAACTTCGGTAACAATTGGGTAGCGGTTGGGCGGCGGGGTTTGAATTATTGATAAATCGCGGGCCCCCATTAACGAAAACTGTAGTGTGCGTGGAATTGGAGTTGCTGTTAGTGTTAAAGTGTCAACGTTCACTTTAAATTGTTTTAACTTTTCTTTTACCGAAACCCCGAATTTTTGTTCTTCGTCAATAATTAAAAGTCCGAGTTTATTAAACGAAACATCTTTGCTTACCAGCCGGTGAGTTCCAATAATAATATCAATTTTTCCTTCGGCCAGTTCCTTTAATGTTTTCCGGTTTTCGGCAGTAGATTTTAACCGGCTGACAAATTCAATCCGGGCAGGGAAATTTTTTAATCGTTCAGAAAAAGTTTTAAAATGTTGTAGTGCAAGAATAGTAGTTGGTACTAAAATCGCTACCTGTTTACTATCGGCAACAGCTTTAAAAGCCGCACGGATGGCTATTTCTGTTTTTCCAAATCCAACATCGCCACAAACCAGCCTGTCCATTGGGACTAACTTCTCCATGTCTTCTTTTACTGCCACCGTGGCTTTTTCCTGATCCGGGGTATCTTCGTAAATAAACGATGCCTCTAATTCTGTTTGCATGTAAGTATCGTTTGAAAAAGCAAACCCTTTTTCAGCTTTTCTTTCGGCGTACAAAGCAATTAATTCTTTGGCAATGTCTTTTACTTTTGCTTTGGTGCGGCTTTTCATTTTTTGCCAGGCACCGGTTCCAAGTTTATTGATTTTTGGCTCAGCTCCCTCCTTGCCCTTGTATTTCGAAATACGGTGCAAGGAATGAATGCTTACCAAAAGTGAATCGTTGTCGCGATAAACCAAGCGGATTGCTTCCTGCATTTTCCCGTTCACATCAGTTTTTACCAATCCGGCAAATTTACCAATCCCATGGTCAATATGTACAACATAATCTCCCTGGTGTAACTTGTTGAGTTCTTTAAGCGAAATGGTTTCTCGTTGTGATTTTCGGCTTTTCAGTTTAAAACGGTGGTACCGCTCAAAAATCTGGTGGTCGGTGTAACAACAAATTTTTAAATCATGATCAATAAATCCTTCGTGCAAGGTGAATAATAAAGGAGTAAATTTCACTTTTACATCAGTATCATGAAAAATATCCTGCAAACGCTCAATCTGTTTTACGTTATTCGAGAGGATAAAAACTTCGTACTTGTTTTTGCTGTGTTCTAAAAGATTTTCGCCCAGCAGTTCGAAGTTTTTATTGAAAATTGGTTGTTTCGAATTAGAAAACGTAAACGACAAATTGGGTTCAAAAATCAAATCCGTACCCAGTTCACAAACTGTTTTTTGATGCAATTGGTTTTTTAATTTCTCGCCAGAGATAATTATATTCTGAATGTTTTTCTGATTTGTTTTAGATAAAACGGTTTGTTTGTAAATAGTTGAAACCAGGTCGAAAAACTGGTTCAGGTTATTCCCAAAAAACAGGGTTTCGTTTTTAACGAATTCAAAAAACGATATTCGTCCGCCTTCAATATTTTCATTTTGGATATTAGGAACAATTGTAATATTTCGAAATGTATTTTTTGAAATCTGGTTATCGATATTGAAACTTCGTATAGAATCTACCTCGTCGCCAAAAAAATCGAGCCGGAATGGGTCTTCGTGCGAAAACGAGAAAATGTCAACAATACTTCCACGCACAGAGAACTGGCCGGGTTCATAAACAAAATCTACCCGTTCGAAACCATATTCGTATAAAAATTCATTTATAAATTCGATTGAAATCTTATCACCTTTTGAAATCGGCAAAGTGTTGGTTTCTAATCCTGATTGAGAAATAACCATTTCTACAATTGCTTCAGGAAACGTTACAATTATAAATGGTTTTTTTTCAATTGAAATTTTATTTAAAACTTCGGTACGCTGTACAATGTTTTCCTGTTCGGCTTCACCATATTGAACAGACCTTTTATAAGAGGATGTAAAAAACAAGGTGTTTTCAGTCAATCCCAGGTTGTTGAGGTCGTCGTAAAAATATGCAGCCTCTTCGCGATCGTTGAGCAATACAACGAGGTTTTTCTGTTTGGTATTAAAAATATTGGCAATATGAATGGTTTTTGCCGAGCCAATAAGTCCCTGCAGGTGAAATTTTTCACCAGGGGGGGCATTTAATTTTTTTGTTACTTCAACAAAGTTGTTGTGCCCCTTAAAATATTTTAGAAACGGCCCGGTTTCCAAATCCTGAATTTTGGGCAAATATATACGAACAGGTTGACCAACGAAAAGAATTATGGTACTTTTTACTATTTTTAAATCGTATTTAAAATTAGTATGAAAAAATTTCTAAGCTCAATCTGGTTTCTGGCTTTAGTAATTGCTGTTCTTGCGATTATTTTTTTTCCGCCTGTATTTGATAAATACAAGGCTGATTTAGAATATGTTGAACATAATTATGGGGAAATATTCCAAGTTTATTTTGTCGATTTAAATTCTGATGGTGTTAAGGAAAAAATTAGAAGCTTTGAGGATGGAAATGGCAGGCTTTGTTTACAGTATTTTTCTAATAGTAAAATAGCCCCGGTCGATCAATTAAATTTCTCAAATGAATATAATAAAAATGTACCAGACATATATTTCGGGGATATAGATAAAAATGGATTTACTGAAATTTATGGTTTTAAAATAAACGGAGATAGTTTGTTTTTAAACTGGTTTGAGCCTTATCCGGATATAAACGGAAAGGAGCATTCAAAATTTATAACCCGGGTTGGTTTGTACGATACAAATAAAATTAATATTGGTATTGCCGGGTTTTACATTATTGATTTAAACCGTGACGGTTCTGAAGATATTGTTTTTCCGGTGAGCTCGGGATATTCTTTAAAGCCCCGGAATATTTTTGTGTTTGACATTAAAAATGATACTGTTTATCAATCTGAATATACTGGAATAAATCAGTATGATCTAAATTTTACGGATTTGAATGGCGATTCGAAATTTGAAATAATTGCTGATAATTCAACTTCGGGAAATTTGAAAGATTCTATTGGAAATCTTCATACGGACAATGTTGCGTGGTTGCAAGTGTTCAATTCCGATCTAACTCCTTTTTTTTCGCCCATTCGTTTTACTAAAGGGATGAGAAACGGAGTTAAGAATTTTGTGGTTGGAAAAGAACATAAATCGATTCTCACCTTTCATTTTTCCGAAAGCGATTCCATTAAAGCAAAAGTTTATCTTATTAATGAATTTGGTAAAAAGACTGACTCGGTGTACTTGCCCGACCTAATTCCTAATGAAAGCCATCGAGTGTTTAGGTTAAATGAGAATAAATTTTTTGTTATTGAAGGAAAATATCTTACAAGGATATCGGCTGATTTAAAAAAATTGGGAACAACAATTTTGCCTATCCCCGAAATGGCTTCTGTAAATCGGATAACAAACCTTGTTGGTTCTAAACGACAGATGGTTGTTACCAACTTTTTTAGAGAAAAACTTATTATCCTTGCCGATGGTTTTAAACCTATTATTGAATTAGAATTTGAAAAACCTATTCGATCTTTTACCAAATGGAATAATCTTGGCGGAGGTAAATTTTTTGTTATATCAGGAAGTTCGGAGTATTACTATCAAATTCGAAGGAACAATTTTTATTTTTTGAAATATCCGGGTTATTTACTTATTTATATTTTATCGGTTTTATTCATTTGGTTGTTACAGGCAGCCCGAATGAGCCAAATACGTGAGAAATTAGAATTACAGGATCAGGTTCGCGAACTGCAATTAAAAGCTTTGAAAAATCAACTCGACCCACATTTTATGTACAATACTTTCAATACAATTGCATCGGTAATTAAACAGGGGAGAAACGATGAAGCCCACAATGTTTTTATCCAGTTTTCGAAAATGGTTCGCAGCAACCTCGAAAATTCGACAAAAATATACACCACTTTAAAAGATGAAATGGACTTTGTTCATGATTATTTATCTATCCAGAAATTCAGGTTCAAAGATATGTTTGAATACGTAATTGATATGGATAAGAATGTAAATACTAAATTGAAGATTCCTAAAATGCTAATTCAAATTCATGTTGAAAATGCATTAAAACATGGATTGAGAACAATTAAAAATGGAGGGGTTCTGCATTTGCGGATTCTTAATGAAAGGCCAAATGTTAAAATTGAAATCACCGACAATGGTATTGGACGTGAAAAAGCAAAAGAGGGAAATACCAGGGGGACAGGAATTGGATTAAAAGCCATTCAGCAGATAATTGAATTAAACAACCAAAAAGGAAGGCATAAAATTACTCAGAAGATTATTGATTTGAAAGAGGAAAATGGGAAAGCAGCCGGAACAAAAGTAATTTTATTGATTTCAGAATAAAACCAAAAAGTGATTTATTTCTCCAGTAAATACTTTTTCCTTTATTGTCGTTCAGTAAACGAAACCCTTGAACCCCTAATGGTTTCCTGAATATTATCATTATTAAAAACTTGTTCGCCATTAACAAAAGTAGAAACAATTTTATTCGAAAATTCAACACCCTCAAATGGCGACCAGCCACATTTATATAAAATATTTTCGGGAGAAACTATCCAACTTTGATTTGGGTCGATTAGAACCAGATCGGCAAAAAAACCTTCTCGAATGTAGCCGCGTTTTTCTATTTGGAATAAATCAGCCGGAGCATGACACATTTTTTGAATAACCTTTTCAATCCTGATAAATCCTTTTTTACTCATTTCCAACATGGCCACCAAAGAATGTTGTACAAGTGGCCCTCCCGAAGGAGCTTTAAAATATGTGTTGTTTTTTTCATCAAGTGTGTGAGGTGCGTGGTCGGTGGCAATCACATCAATTTTGTCAGAAAGTAGTGCATCCCAAAGTGCCTCTTTATCTTTAATACTTTTTATTGATGGGTTCCATTTAATTCGGGTTCCCTTTTCAATGTAATCCCGCTCATCGAACCAAAGGTGATGTACACAAACTTCGGCTGTAATTTTTTTGCCACTTACTTTACCAGCCGAAAATAATCCCATTTCTTTTGCCGTAGAAAGATGAAGGACATGCAATTGGGTGTTAAATTTTGAGGCTAATTCAACCGCTTTCGATGAAGAAAGATAACAAGCTTCGGCACTTCGAATATGAGCGTGCCTCGAAATTGGAACATTCTCGCCGTATCTTTTTCGTGCAATTTCAATATTTTTCTGAATGGTGGATTCATCTTCGCAATGCGTGGCAACCAGTGTTGGTGCATTTTTGAAAATTTCAGAGAGAATGTCCTCGTTATCTACCAGCATATTTCCGGTAGAAGAACCCATGAAAACTTTAATACCGCATACATCTGCCGGGTCGGTTTTTAAAACTTCATCAAGATTATTATTGGTGGCACCCATGTAAAAAGAGTAATTGGCTGGCGAAACTTCAGCAGCCCGGTCGTATTTTTTTTGAAGTAATTCCTGGGTTATAGCTTGTGGGTTTGTATTGGGCATTTCCATAAAAGTAGTAACACCTCCTGCAACCGCTGCCCGGCTTTCGGTATAAATTTCTCCTTTGTGGGTTAACCCTGGTTCACGAAAATGTACCTGATCGTCAATAATTCCGGGAATCAAATAATGCCCATTTGCATCGATTGTTTGAATTTCACTCAGATCAAAATCCGCCGGCAAAATATGTGGAAAGATCTTTTCAATTTTGTCTTTATTGATTAAGACACTTCCTTTAAATTTTAATCCTTCGTTTATTATGGTTGCATTTTTTATTAATGTTTTCATTTTTCCGAGTTTAGAACAAAGTTACGGAATTCAAATCTTTATACATTTTTTTTCAATATAAAAGGCCTCATGTTGCAACCACTCCATTATTTCTTTCTGAAAACTGCGACTGCGACTGCGACTGAAAACTGCGACTGCGACTGCGACTGAAAACTGCGACTGCGACTGCGACTGAAAACTGCGACTGCGACTGCGACTGAAAACTGCGACTGCGACTGTGACTGAAAACTGCGACTGCGACTGTGACTGAAAACTGCGACTGCGACTGCGACTGCTACAGAAAACTGCGACTGCTACTGAAAACTGCGACTATTCTTCTATTACATATTTCCGAAACCAACTTCTCATTTTCATTTTTAAAACGCCCCAAAGCGCTTCGTTAAAAATGCCACCGCTCATTTTCGATGTTCCTTCTATTCGGTCGGTAAAAACAATGGGAACTTCCACAATGTTAAACCCGAATTTGTGTGCCGTAAATTTCATTTCAATTTGGAATCCATAACCGATAAGTTTAATTCCTTCGAAATTGATGGTTTCTAAAACTTTTCTTCGGTAACATTTGAATCCTGCTGTCGTGTCCATTATTTTCATTCCGGTAACTATTCTTACATACATAGATGCAAAATACGACATCAATACCCTACCCAGCGGCCAATTGACAACGTTTATTCCCGAAATATATCGCGACCCAATGGCAACATCAGCACCTTTGGTAGCTGCTTCGTAAAGCTTTTCCAAATCGTCAGGATTGTGCGAAAAATCACAGTCCATTTCAAAAATGTAGTCGTAATCTTTTTGTAAAGCCCATTTGAATCCGGCAATGTAGGCAGTTCCTAATCCCAGTTTCCCTTTGCGTTCATGAATATGGAGTTGGTCAGGATATTTTTTTTGCAGAGATTTTACAATATCTGCAGTTCCGTCAGGAGAATTGTCTTCTACAACTAATACGTGAAAAGTAGTTTTTAATGAGAAAACCTTAAGAACCATTTTCTCAACATTTTCTTTTTCGTTGAATGTTGGAATTATTACCAGATTTTTTGACATTGTTTAGCTTCTTGGTTTGGTTGGCGAATTTACATTTTTTATGAATAAAATAATAAATTATATTGATTTGAATAGCTGAAAAATCAAATTAATACTTAGTTGGATTTGTCTAAATTTCAAATAATGTAATTTTTTCAAAGGTTTTTAAAACACAAAAAATTTTTGAAACTATGTATGAAGATTGAGAAGATTATTATAAACTTTATAAAAATGGGTTTTGATTCTGAAAAAATCATCTGGGTTTGTAGTAAAATTGAATGCATTAATCAATTCTACATGCCGTGTCATACAACTTATTTGTTTGTTAGTGCTTGGTTTACAGGTATTTGTGATTATGAAATTAATTATTGAATAAAGTTGTTTAAATTATTTGCAATTAATAAAAAAGGGTTTACATTTGCAGCCGCTTTTAGAGGAGTTCATTGAAGAAAATGTTGTAATAAAAAGGTTTGACAAGATAATGTTAATTTGTATTTTTTGTCTGACTGGGAAATAACGTTTTTTTACAATATTTTTTAAAAAATGTATTGTTTAGTATAAAAAGGTTTTTACCTTTGCCGCCCCGAAAGGGGAAACAGTTCTGGTTTATATTTGATTTGATTTAAAAGCATGTTTAAACCGGAGCA
>Ga0233437_1001648_pt1 | contig 39405 bp, 43 predicted proteins | sample SI_122_August201_FD_182714 | JGI IMG/M metagenome (GOLD analysis project Ga0233437, IMG submission 182714) | Seawater microbial communities from Saanich Inlet, British Columbia, Canada - SI_122_August2016_200_MG | ecosystem: Environmental > Aquatic > Marine > Inlet | place: Canada: British... | reverse complement strand
TGAGGCAGCAAAAGCCGCTGCTTCAGCAGCTAAACCAATCAGTGACCAAAGGGCATCAGCGGAATATAGGCGCGAGATGAGCCGTGTACTGGTGAAACGGGCGATACTTGACGCATACGGGAAAGCAGAGGCGATGGCATAATGGTAGAAGTAACATTCAGGATAAACGGCAGGACTAGGACCGTATCAGTTGAGCCCGGTAGCACACTCCTAGACGTAATACGCGAGGACCTGAGGCTTATCGGCGCAAAAGAGGGCTGTGGAAAAGGCGAGTGCGGTGCATGCACCGTTATACTTGACGGTGACGCGGTGCCGAGCTGCCTTGTACCCGCGGCAAGCGTCGATGGAAAGAAAATAATTACAATCGAGGGGATCGAGGAAAACGGTAAACTCCATCCACTTCAAACCGCGTTCGTCAAATATCACGCCAGCCAGTGCGGATTCTGCACGCCCGGCATGGTTCTGACCGCTAAGGCGTACCTGGACAAAAACCCGAACCCCTCCGAGGAGGAGATCCGCGGTGTCATGATGTCCAACCTCTGCCGTTGCACGGGATACGAGAAGATAATCGAGGCAATAATGGCAGTCGTCAAGGGGGATGTGGCTTAATGGCGAAGACAATAGTGCTGCCAAAGCAGCCCGAGTACACTATCATAGGTACGAGCCCCGAGATGAAGCTCACAAAGAACAAGGTCACCGGCAGGGCCGAGTACACAGTTGACATGAAGAGACCGGGTATGCTCTACGCGAGAACCCTTAGGAGTCCATATGCCAGTGCGAATATCCGGGGCATAGATTACTCAAAGGCAATGGAGTTGCCCGGTGTCTGGGCTGTGGTGACCCATGAGGACGCAAAACTCCTCTACAAACCAAGCCACGGGAACGCAAGGGAGTACGGCCTCGACGATATGGTCAGGTACGTGGGCGATAAAGTAGCCATGGTGGCGGCCGAGACCGAGGAGATCGCGAACCAAGCCCTTGAGTTGATCGAGGTTGACTACGAGGTACTGCCATTCGTCGTGGACATGGAGGAGGCGATGAAGCCGGATGCCCCAGTTGTCCACCCGGAGAGGCAGGAGCTTGGGGTCGATGGAAACATTCTGGAGGTTAGCGAGCAGGAGTGGGGAGACGCGGAGGAGGGCTTCAAGGAAGCCGATTTCATCATCGAGAACAGGTTCTACACACCCAGGGTCTGCCACTGTGCAATAGAGCCGCATGCCATGCTTGCGGAGTGGGACCTTGACGGCAACCTCACCATGTGGAGCAGCGAGCAGACTGCTTTCATGATCAGGGACAGCCTCGCCGAGGCTCTCAAAATGCCGAGGAGCAAGATCAGGTTCATAGTCCCAGAGTTCGTGGGCGGAGGCTTCGGCGGAAAGTACGAGAGCGCCGAGAAGATTGCCCTCGCAATCCTCTCAAAGAAGGCTGGCAGGCCCGTGATGTGGAGGCTTACCCGTGAAGAGGAGTTCTACACCACTAGGACCCGCAGCCCTTGCATATTCGAGACAAAGACCGGCGTGAAGAAGGACGGGACCTTCGTCGCACGGCAGATCAGGGCAATAGTTGACGTGGGCAGCTACGCGTGGGGCGCAATCATGGCGTCACGTGCCGCAAGCTACATGACCATGCTCTACAAGTGCGACAACATCAAGTACACGGGCTACGGCGTGTTCACAAACACCCCTCCAAGCGGGGCAATGAGGGGGTTCACCAGCACACCAGTCCATTACGCAATGGAGGCGGAGATAGACGAGATAGCGACAGCCATCGGGATGGACCCACTAGAGTTCAGGCTGAAGAACAAGTTGAACGTGGGCGACATCATCCCCCTGAACGGCGTCCCCGTCTCAAGCAGCGGGCTTGAGGAGACCATGCTCAAGGGGGCCGAGGCGATTGGGTGGCACAGGAGAAACTCCCAGCCCGGCTCAACTGATGGACGCTTCAAGAGGGGCATCGGGATGGCGAGTTACTGTCACTACAGCCCTATGCTAAAAGCCACAGAGCGCAGCATCGGGAACGCGTTGCTGAAGTCAAACATAGACGGCAGTTTCCACTTATTACTGGGCATCGCTGACATCGGGCAGGGCCTCAGAACCATAATGGCGCAGATATGCGCGGAGGCTCTGGGCGGTAAACTGGACGAGATTGATGTTACCCTTGCCGACACCAGTGTCACCCCTTGGGGGACCACCACTGCTGCCAGCAGGTCAACAATCGAGACAGGTGGCGCCGTAAAGGAGGCGGCAGACGAGATGAGGATGAGGCTTATATCCCTAGCGTCGGAGGCGATGGGGTTACTTGAGGCGGATCTTGAGGCAAAGGATGGACGAGTCTATGAGATAGATAACCCAAGCAATGGGATGGCATTCGGTGAGATACTGCGCCATCCCGACATCTACCTGCGAGGGGACAACGTGATCGTCACAAAGGCTACCTACAGCGTGCCCCAGTTCGTCCCGCCCTACGGGAGCCAGTTCGCCGAGGTCGAGGTTGACACCGAAACTGGTGAGGTCAGGGTCATCAAGATGGTGGCGTCAAGCGATGTTGGGCGTGCGATTCACCCCAAGAGCGTTGAGGGGCAGCTGGAGGGAGGAATCCACATGGGTATCGGGTTCGCGTTAGCCGAGGAGTTGAAGATCGACCCGGAGACCGGGAGGACCTTGAACCCGAACTTCCTGGACTACAAGATGTACCGTTCGGGGGATATGCCTGAGCTGGAGATAATCATCGTCGAGCCCATTGACCCGTACAGCGTGTATGGTGTGAAGGGTGTGGGCGAGATGACTGTCATCGCGACTGCTCCTGCAGTCAGGAACGCCATCTTCAACGCGACGGGTGCCAAGGTGTTCAGGCTGCCATTGACAAGCGAGAACGTCTACGCTGCCCTGAAAGAGAAGAATGCCTGATTTCCGGGCTCTCCCCTAATTTATTATAATTTTCAATATGATCCAACTACCATTCAATGATGCATAACAGTTTGATCTTAGTCATGATGGGAGTCTTTACATGAACTTGTTTCTTCTTCAGCTTGCCCAGATTGGTTTTGACGTCTTTTCATCTCGTTCCTGATATTTATTGGAAAAAACAGATAATTACAACTGTTTTAGACTATTTTTCCCAGCTTAACATCCTCTTTAATCATTATAAAACTGGGTAAAGCGTGTTTACATTACCCCTTCTATTGTATGGATCAATAGCACCTAACCTTCCTGCACGAGATTTTTAGTGTTAGCAACGGTGTGATGCCTCCTGAGACCAGTTGTCCGCTTCCAGGTGGTACTATGACATAGTAAGGCGCAACTGTGTTGTTGAAGGTGATTACGCCTCCCCTGTCCAGCTCAAAGACTGCGTCCGCTCCGCTAAAGTCGGCTGAGGTAAATGTGTACCCGTTGTGTTTCTGGTCCACGTATATCCGGGTCTTGTCCTGAGATGACACGACACTGAAGATGCTTATGGACACAGCCTCATCTGTTTCCACGTCGAACGCCTCGTCCACGGCTTCCTCGACGATTATGGAGCTGTTGCCCAGTACGTAGAATGACTGGTACCCCGATGGGATGGATGGCTGGGCTTTTACAATGTGAATTGAAGTGAAAATAACGACTAATAATGAGATGAATAATATTTTCCTGTATTTCATCTTTTACTCAATTGTAAACGCGACAGTGTAACCATTAACATGGAGTCACCAGAACAAGGCTGTCAAAGTGACTGTTCAACAAAACTGCTTGATGCACCTTTTTTCGATTGACTTGCTGAGCTACCTTATATATTCTGGAACCCCCAAATAATCAGTACACATACGACAAAATCTTGTCGTGGTGTATCATGTATCGAAATATAACAGGGTTGAATTATACTAATTGAGTAGTGATGAAAGAGTAACCACCGGTAACGCTGAACTGGACACCATTCTTGATGGAGGATTCCTTCCGAGTAGTATGATCCTCCTCGCGGGAAACCCTGGGGCAGGTAAAACCATACTCTCATCAAACTATCTGCATGAGGGTGCATTGAAGGGCGAACCCGGGGTCTATGCCAGCTTCACAGAGACCAGCAAACAGTTGACAAATGATATGTCCAAGTTCGGGCTCGACTTTGAGCCCCTGATTAGGAGGAGGCTCCTCAATGTGCTGGACCTGAGCGTGGGCAGTGAGACCGATATACAGGGTGCGTTGAACCTCATTTTCGAGTCTATAACAACCCTTAGGGCAAAACGGTTGGTTATTGACTCCGTCTCCGCTATGACCATGGGTCTGGAGTCCGATTTCGAGAAAAGGCATCTGATCCGGTTACTCTACAGGCTCATCATAAAGACGGGGTGCACAACAATCGCCATCACGGATATGCCTTGGAACAGTCTCCGGGTTGGAGACAGCATCGAGGAGTTCGTGGCTGATGGGATTATCTTGATGGAGCACGGCTACGAAGGACTTTATCTCAAGCGTAAACTGCGTGTCACCAAGATGAGGGGTACGAACCACTCTCGCAGAACACACAACTATACGATTGACAGCGAAGGCCTCAAAATCATTCCATAGTCACCGTAACTCGGTGATGTAACATTGTTTCTTGGCTCTTTATATTCGAAACCACAGTTTCTGGTGTATGAAACACGCGATTCAAATTGAGAATCTAGTAAAACGGTTCGGCGACGTCACTGCGTTAGACGGCTTGAGCCTTGAAATAGAGGAAGGGGAGATATTCGGGCTCCTCGGGCCAAACGGCGCAGGAAAATCAACAACAATTAACATTCTATCAGGGTTATTGACGCCCACAGAAGGCTCCGCGAAGGTGGGAGGCTTTGATATTGCCAAGGACCCAGAAAACGTCAAGAAGATAATCGGGGTATGTCCACAGCACTCCGCGTACTACAAGTACATGACGGGCAGGGAGAACATCAAGCTCTTCGGTGACCTACACGGGATGCCAAAGAAGCTCATCAATGAGAGGTCGGCACAGCTCATAGAGAAGATTGGGCTGGAGGAGGCTGCAGACCGGAAATCCGATGGTTACAGTGGCGGAATGGTGAGGAGAATTAACCTAGCCATGGCGCTGATAAACGACCCAGATATTGCGTTCCTCGACGAGCCAACCGTAGCCATGGACCCTCAGAGCAGAAGGGCTACATGGGATTTCATAGAGGAGTTCCGTAGAAGCGGCAAGACCGTGATCCTAACCACCCATTATATCGAGGAGGCTGAGGAGTTGGCGGACCGGGTTGGGATAATTGACCACGGGAAGCTCATCGCTCTCGATACGCCACAGGCTTTGATTGATGCCAATGGTGGTGAAAACTTAGAGGACGTGTTCATCGGTATTACCGGTCGCAAGATAAGGGAGGCGGTCTAATTGAACCTCCAACGAGTCAGGGCTCTCACGGTAAAAGACCTTGTCCGAGTGATCCGTGACCCCGCCAACCTTTTCATGTTAATCATGCTCCCCCTCGTCATGACCCTCGTATTTGGTGTCGCATTCGGAGGCATCGGGGGCGGGGATGTCCAGTACGGCGTCGCGATTGTGGATCATGATCAATCAGTCTGGTCAGGAGAGCTAATTTCAGGGTTGAATGACTCAGGTATCCTTGTTCCATGGTTTTTCGAGGAATCAGATGGCGGACAGGATGCGTTGAGTCAGGGTAAGGTCAGCGCAGTGCTTGTGATCCCTGAAGGGTTCGGTGCAAGCGTTGACGAGTTTAAGTCCAATCCAATTGACGAGACCGCGTGGACAGTGACGACCCTTAATCTGTCCATTGATCAGGGGTCCATGGTCGCGGGCTCAGTTGTGCCCTCGCTAGTCCAGCAGGCACTCACCGTGACTCTGTACGGGGTTGAGGCTCTTTCGCCTCCGAGCCCAGTTGTAATAGGGTCACCCGTGCTGGTGGAGTCCATCAAGGTCACCCAGTTTGACAACATGATGCCGGGGATGTTCAGTTACGCTGTAATCTTCGTCACGATGATAGTCTCACAGGTCTTTACAGAGGAGAGGCAGCAGGGGCTGCTCAAGAGGATTGCGTTCACTCCAACAACTGCCTCAGATATCTTCGCTGCGCAGATTGTATCGAACCTGATTACTGGTGTCTTCCAGGTGTCAGTGGTGATGGTGTCATCATACCTGATGGGGTTCAGGCCACAGGGCGGTGCTGCAGGAATTGGCTTAGCTTACCTCCTCTCACTACTTTTGGTACTCTGCAACGTGGGGTTCGGGTTGATCACAGCAACTCTTGCCAAATCAACAGGCGCGGCGACTGGGCTTGCCTTCGTCTTCATCCTTCCCCAGATGATGCTAGGCAGCTTCATACCTGGTATCCCAGAGAGCCTCTCAAGGCTTGTTCCCAGCTACTATGTGACTCAGACCTTGACGAACGTGTTCATCAGGGGGGCGTCTGCTACGAGTGCTTCCTCGGTACAGAACCTTGGGCTGCTTGGTGTTTACAGCCTTGTTGTGGTTGTGGTTGGAGTGGTTCTTTACAACAGGTATGGGAACCAAAATTAATCCATTATTTCTTCATATTTGGCGCCTTTTTTCTCTTTAGAGATGGCAAAAAAGAATAATATTTTTAATTAATAATAAGAGATAATCCATGTCCCATGTTGTTGGTGTGCGTGTGAATGGCATATGCATAGTGGGGCGGAGAAATCATAAGTGCCATTAAAAATGAAACTAGGCGAATCTGAGTTCAACTCAGTGTTAAAACCCTATCAGATTGAAGCTATGAAGTACCTCTGGGATAACCCCGAGAAAGGTGGGAGCTCCCGAGACGTGTACGTAGCTGTTAACGAGGCAATGAAGGGTATTCAGACCATCAGCAGGGCCAGCATCATCAACTCTTTGAATGCGTTGGTTGATGACGGTGTTTTAGATTATCATGAGATCACAGGGAAGGGCGGTCACAGGAGAATATACAAACCCAAGTTCGATGAGAGCGGGTTCAAGCATTTCATCGCCGAGACAATGCTGAAGAAACTGTTAGCCGAGTTCCCCGAAGAAATTAAAAAGGTACTCTAGCCTGGGGCTATTGCCTCTATATTTTGTTTTAAATCGTGCATATTAATCCAATCTATGGTCATGTAGACTTTTTTGATGATTTTTTGGTAGAGAAATGATTGTTGCTACTAGGTCGTATAGCCTGTAACTGTGGAATATGAAGTGAGATATAGAATGAGTCACCAACAAATTCTCCTATATTTCACTCTTAAACAGGAAACTGTCAATTGAATATATAAAATGTAGGTGTTAATTATTTATTATTGGGTATCAAGGTATCTGTTTTTTTCGCATAATGAGGGCGGTTAGCAAACCCCATGCTTTTTCTCTGGCGTTACTAACCCTTTCTCTTTCCTGCGTTCTTCCCATGTCTTGTACGGCTCGTCCAGTCGCTCCTTCCAGCTGACATAGTCCTCCTTGAACAGGTCCGCCTTCACGTACTTGGCATCCTCTGGGCCAAGCACGTACTCCCTCTCCTCGTCATGGGGCTCTTCGTAGAACAGCTCCCTCCCCCGCTTCTTCCAGTTCTCAAGTGTGTTGGCCATCTGGGGCATCATCTCGCTTGGAATACTCAACGCCACGTGGTTCGGGTTCATCGCCATCACGCTGAACACGCCGAAACAGCCAAGGGTGTACCGTGGCTCACCGGTCATGTACGCCTCGGCCCAGCTGCTTGAACATGTGCCCGGACCAGTCCTGCTCTTGGGTGTGATCCCACTCTGCCACTGTACCGCCCTTGACGCGTACATCATCTGTTTAGGGTTGCCGAACAACACAACGATGTCAGGGTCAAAGGGGCAGTCGCTCAATGGGGCTATCGCTAGGTACCTGTATTCGTTTGGTATGATGGTATAGTCGTTGACAAGGTTCCGCATTGAAGCCGCCTTGGTGCCATAAATCCTCGGCTCCGCCTTCCTCCCCCTCTTCGGGGGGTGCATGCTGTTCCAAGCCGCGTGTTTCGTGCCCTCGATGATCGGCGCAAGCCCAACGTAGCCGTCCCCGTTACAGACAGGTGCTTCACCTACAACTGGCCTGCTCTTTGTGCCGTCCAGGATGTACTTTTCAAGCCTGAACCTGCTCCTCATCATGAACTGGCAGTGCATCAGCCTCAATGGGCCGTCATAGATGTGCTCCTCAAGGTGAGGTGGCAGCGTACCATCGGGGTACCAAGCCATCGCCACGGGGTCACCGTAGAGCTCCAGTGAATCAACGAGAAGCTCCGCCTGTTTCGCCGGGGGGTAACCCATCCAGTCACGGTCATAGACCGACCAATCATAATCAACCATGACCATAGAGCGACGAAAAATGTATTAAAAAACTTGGTTTACTCGACCTTTCTCATCTCCCAAACCGTCCCCTTCTTCGCCGGGCAGTGGATCATATGCGACTTCCTGTCCGCGTCCCACGAGGGGAAGCCAAGGGCAGTCTTCCACGTGTAAAGGTCAAGGACATGCAACAACGCGTAGCACACCCCCTCCGGCTTATGGTACGGGTCATCGTAGACGTATGTCTCACCCACCTCGTGGCTACACTGTCCCATCTTCTCCACTAACCTGATCTGGATCCTGCCCATCTTCATCCAGAGCTCATGGTAATCGTCATCAGAAAGCCCATCAACGTCAATCCCAAGGTCAACTTTTTCCATACAAGTACCCGTGACGCACCAGTTCTATCACTTCCTAACCCAAGTTTGGTAAAGCCCCTTTAATACATGGGGGGGTACCAGCATCCCAGTCCTTTCCAGCACTCCAAACGGAAAAAGAGCCCCAGAACAGCCACTTTCAAAATGAATTAGGTACAAAAACGTCACTCACCAAGGCTGAATTGTGCACAAAAAGCGTCACGATAAACCCATTTAACCGAGGTGATTTTTTTTTCAGCGATATGACGGGTAACCCATTATTCGCTGTTCAAATCAATAATCAGGGCCGAAGAAAAAAACGCTTATGGCATGTAACTGACGCAAATATTTTCCAGATAAAAAAATGGTTGCCAATTATTCTAAAAAAACACATAATACATGTGGTTGACACAAAACCACGATACAGGCGCAGTTTTATTGCGTTTTCAGCGTTCTCGCCGTAGTTAATAATCATTTCATGTCCTAGAAGAGAACCAATACGCTCTCAGCGTCATCATCCACTATCTTAACGCCCTCAGTCTGCAGCAAACCCAACTGTTTATCCATTTTTAACGTGTTTTCCCTGATGACCTGAACAATCTCCTCATCGTACTCCTTCTTCTCCGAGAGAACAAACGCTGCCTGGTGAATCAGAATAATCTGGTTCCTGACCTCCCTTTCGGCGATCCTTATCCCATCCCTGAATTTCTGCTCCTCCGCAAGCTTGTTCTGAAGTATGGTTAGCTTCTGCTCCCTAACCAGGTACACTATCAGGAAACCGCAGAACAGCATGGTGCCAAATACCATCCTGTCAACAATGAAAGCGCCGAACTCACCCAGAAAACTGAACGAGTCAAATACATCAAACATGCTTGTCACGATGAATAGCCCCAAAGAAACCGTGTATCCAAGGAAAATGATCATGTACTTGCGGCAAGTAGCCCAGATAACACTAAGTAGACTACCCTCTGTGCTTGGAACTGAACTCGAATCCTGATGCATGGTTGAGTTGCATACAAGTGAAGTGGCTATAACGCTACGCGTGTGTCCATAAAACCTATGCAATAAATTTCATCTATTATTTAATGTAAAAATAAAGAGAATATTTACGCTATGCAGTAAGGCTCTATATGGGTTATAGTTTCTAACCCTAAGTATCAGGTCTAACTACCCGCCGTCCTCGAACTTTATATGATAAAAACCGCACCAAAAACCGGTTAAAATGGGTGAGACACAAACCATACTGAAAAAGTTCGAGACAAACGCAAGAAAACGGTTAGAAGAAACAAAGGAATTACTCAAGGGATTCTTAAACAAAGAACAAATCCCCGAGCCTGAACCTGAAAAATCTGCGAAATCAACAGAAAACGATGAATGGGATTATTCCTAACTCGAAAAATCTATTTTTTTACTAGAAGGGCTTTTCCTTCTGTTCTACCCTGTACAGTTTCTTGTACACGGAATCCCACTTACCCTGAGCTATCTTTTCACATATTTCATGCATGACCTCACGGAAGGCTTTCTTCTGGTCCTCGTCCTCATACTTGTAGTAGAGGGCTGCAAGATCCGTCCAGATCTCCTCCTTGATGTCTGTCAACTCGACCTCTCCGCTAGGAAGAATCTGGTCAATAACTTCCTTCATCATCCCTTTGAGACCGTTCTGTTTTTCATCTGACGCCATGGGCAATCGAGCGAAACCTGATGAAAATAGAATATAAGTATATCGAAAACCATTCGCGAAGTTGCTTCCCCTTGTTAAAATTTAACGAAATCTAGCATGGTTTTTTACTTTTCCCGGCAATTTTCTTTTTCATAGGTTTTGATGCTCTCAAACCCTGAAAAAATGCTATATGAAACACCTAAAAATGGAGTAATAATATGTATGTGTAGTTGATATAAGCCGAAGAAAATCTCCTTAAAGAATGAAAATCCACGGAACGCCACAAAAGATGACTCAAAACCTACCCCCCATGCTCACTTCTGTGCAGGCAAAAGCCATTCTCTCAGGAAAAACGGATGTATCTCTAGACCTTGGGTTGACTAAAACAAGGATTAAACCAACAGAAGGGGGATATATCCTTGGAAAAGGCGAATTTATCGATGATGAAAGTGTCGAAAAGATAGCTAAAACCGAAGGAGCTGCATATTTTGTTGACAAGAAATCGGTTTTTATGGCTGCAACAAGTGGAAAACACTTTTATAAATTAATCCCGACTGCCGGGGCTCCAACAATAGAGATCGATGGCATACGGATGCACAGAACAAAGGACACCACCCCTGATTTGGATGCAATTGAGAAGCTAAACATCCTCAATATCCACGGAGGGATGGTCCTTGATACCTGCATGGGGTTAGGATACACTGCCATACACGCAGTGAGAAACGGAGCTTCACACGTAATATCCATCGAGTTTGAACCCAACGTCCTCCGCATATCCCAGATTAACCCATGGTCAAGTGAACTGTACTCCTCCCCGTCAATTCACAAGCTGATCGGTGACAGCTTCCACGTCGTGGATGCTTTCTCTGAAAACCAGTTTGATTATGTTATTCATGACCCTCCTAGGCATTCCTCCGCTGGCCATCTCTACGGACAAGAGTTTTACAACAAACTGGCCCATGTAATCAAACCCAACGGCAGGATGTTCCATTACACGGGTGAACCTGGGTCAAAATACAGGAAGGTCAACATACACACCGGCGTCAAACGCCGGCTAAGGCAGGCAGGTTTTGATGCGATAAAATACCACCCCAAAGTAATGGGGTTCACCTGTGTTCGCACCGTTTAACCTAAATCCCCAATTGACCTGTATTCACTTGACACTCAATGTCTGACAGAATTCTTGCCACCGGAAAGATACCAAAAGACGTCTTGAGTAGACTCGTTTTCACATACCTAGGCGTGCCAAGTGACCGCGTCCTAAAAGGCCCCAAGGTGGGAGAGGACGCAGCGCTTCTCGACATGGGTGACCGTGTTTTGATCGCAAAGGCAAACCCCATTACCGGTGCCGAGAGCAAAATCGGTTGGCTAGCCGTCCATATCAATGCAAACGATGTAGCCGCAAGGGGAGGGAAACCACTATGGTACCTCAGCATAATCCTTCTTCCCGAGGGTGCCCCAGAAAGCACTTTGGAGACCATAATGAAGGAGCAACATGACGCATGCTGTGAATTAGGCGTAAGCATAGTCGGCGGCCACACCGAGGTTGCCCCCGGGTTACAGCGTCCAATAGTGTCAGGCTTCATGCTCGGCGAAGTTGACAAGGAATCAAGGATAACAACCGACGGTGCCAAAATAGGAGACAAGATAATCCTGACCAAGGGCGTCGGAATAGAAGGGACAGGCATCCTAGCCTCAGACCTGAAAGACAGGCTTCAAGCCACTGTAGATGAGAAAACCCTTGAAAGCGCCGTAAAAATGCTGGACCTAATAAGCGTCGTCCCTGAAGCCGTTGAAGCTTCCCGGATGGGATGCGTACATTCAATGCATACCCCAACCGAGGGGGGAGTACTGAATGGTCTTCTAGAGATATCCGAAGCCTCAGGGTTGGGATTCAAGATATATGAGTCAAAACTACCGATACATGAGGCGACAAAAGCCATCTGTGACGCGTTATCAATTGATCCGCTGAAATTACTGAGCTCAGGCAGCCTCCTCATCTGTGTCGAACCAAGTAGCGCCGACGAGGTGGTATCGAGGCTTCAGTCCAAGGGGATAGAATCTAACGTTGTCGGCGAGATAATTGACGGTGAGAGAGTAATCGTTGACCTTAACGGGGTCGAACGAGAAGCCGGAAACGTAGACCAGGACGAACTTTTCCGCATACTAGACAGCAAATAACCCGTTTTACTTTCACTCACCCCCCCGCCATATGTTTGTCAGAACGGACGAAATGCATAAATGCGTAATCCTCGTCCAACACACTGGGGCGTAGAATGGGCTATCAATCAGTATTCATAGACGAAAGTATCCTTGAGATACACCATATACCGGAAGCTATCCTTCACAGAGACACAGAGATGAGGCATCTGGAATCCCTGTTCGACCATATCGTCACAGCCCCACAGGAGATGAGCCAGAAAGCCGTAATAATCGGTAACGTAGGAAGTGGAAAGACCGTTCTAGCCCACTCATATGGACGGGCGCTCAAAGAGAAAGCAGCTCGAAAGCGTGTAAACTTCCATTACATTCACATAAACTGCAGGGAGCGAAGGGGCAGCCTCTTCATGGTCCTAACCCAAGTAGTTACCCGGATAAGACCCGACTTCCCCGAACGAGGCTACTCGGCAAACGAACTACTGGATATCCTCCGCCAGATACTTGACGAGGAGGAAACCCAAATACTCCTCTGCCTCGACGAGGTGGACGCCCTCATCGACAAGGAAGGGAGCGACGCACTCTACTACCTCACAAGATTCCACGAGACCACCCCAGATGACCCGAGACGACTGAACCTCCTATGCATAAGCAAGGACGCCGAGGTCTTCAGGAAACTGGACAGGAGCACATTGAGCAGCCTCCAACGAAACGTCATACGGATGCCGGACTACGACAGAGTCCAGCTATCAGACATCCTCCTCAACAGGATGGAGCACGCATTCAGGAAGGAAGCCGTACCTCTTGAGATCATTGACTTCATCAGCGATATAGCCTCCAAGGAAAGAGGCGACGCGCGGTACGCCATAAGTCTACTACACGGGGCTGGGCTCAACGCCGACAGGGAGAACTCCCGACAATTGACTCCTGAGCACGTGCGCAGCATCGCAGTAGGCATATTCGAGGTGACAGTACCGGACGAGATACAGTACCTCAGCAAACACGAGAAGCTCTCGTTACTGGGGATAGCCCGATTCTTCATGTCCAACAATGCCTCCGAGGCATCAACAGGCGAGATCGAGGAGAGCTACCATCTGGTATGCGAGGAGTACGGCGAGAAGAAAAGGGGACACACCCAGTTCTGGAAATACCTCAAGAAGCTAAACGACCTCGACTTCGTCGCCATGGAGATGCACTCATCAAGCCAAGGCAGAACCCAGCTCATCAGGCTCGACAAGATACCAGCAGAGAAACTGGGAGCAAAGGTGGTTGAACTCCTATGAGCCTCTACAACCGCGACAAGCGAGCCGAGGAAATACTCGGCAGCAAGGGCAGGGTAAGGGTGCTAGAGGTTCTAACCGAAAGCGGGGAACTAAACATCAGCGAGGTAAGCCGCAGGACAGGTCTCAACTATACAAGCGTCGAACGCCACCTCATGAAGCTCAAAGGATTAGGGCTCCTCAAAGAGAAACGCTACGGCAAGATCAGGATATTCGAGGTAACATTCCGAAGCTTCACAGCAAGCTTCGAGAGAGGCAGACCAGTCAACCTAATAATTAATTAAGAGAAATGGTGCTCCCGCCGGGATTCGAACCCGGGATCTCCGACTCGAGAGGCCGGAATCCTTGACCGGACTAGACGACAGGAGCGCGTACCGAATTAACCCCGCTCTTGAATAAAAACGTAAGGGTGTCAGAGGTCATCGCGAAGATTCAGTATCTTTGCGATATTTGCGTCCTTGTCAACCACCGGCTCGATGAGTCCTTTTGTGGATGTGAACAAAGTGGTAACCCCTGGCCCGTGTCCAGCGATGTAACTGTTGCTGTGAGTCACGATTCCGACACTGACCGACCCTCTGCGGTATATCCTCCCGTAGCTCTGATCCGAGTCAGTTATCGCTACCAGGTCCCCCAGACATAGATCCCCTAAACCGTGCTCCTCACATGTCTCCTCACAGAACATGGTTATATCGTAGTCACCGGAGGCGACATGGCTCCTGCCGAGACCTGAGCCCATGATTGCAGCTGGAACCTTGTGCGTGACTGGGACCTGCAGTTTACCGCCCTCGATTTTTGGGTCAAGGGTTTCAAGGAACTCGGGGCTGACGTTGAACATCTTTACCTCGGGCAAGTCCAGTAGTTGTAGTCCCTGACCGTATGCCTTGACCATTATCTTATCCTCTATCACGAGCTGTTCCATGACTTCTGGCTGGAAGTCCATCATAACGTGTTCAATTCCTCCGTGCTTGCCCACGACGACCCCTTTTGCTCCTTTTGCGTCTCCCTTTACAACAGTGGCTTCATTCCCGATGCAGCTGAGTATGTTAAGGGCCCTGCTTTGTCCCTGAGGGAAACGACTATCCGAGACCCTGTTCTCAACACTTACACCTGGTTCTACGTGGTCTCCCATCCAGCCTATAGCGGAGTCGCCGACCCTTACGTTGTATGTAATGCCGCCAGTTCCGGGGAGGATGTGTATGTCTCCATTTGCCCCGACTCGATAGACTCCGGCTCCCATGACTGGGCTAACTACTTCACCTATGACGCTAATCTTTACGACCTTGTCCTTGTTGGTTTTCAACATGATTATCCAATGAATTGGGCTTTTTGGGGTGTTAAAATTATCGAATATATGCTTCATCTTTCACATTGTAGTAGTGAAAACTCACCGAGTAACGTTTATAATTAGGTAGACTTCTACTACGTTGACGTTTGAAAAATGAATCTACTTGATATAACCATCATGTCCGCAGAAGGCTTGCGAGAAAGAAAGGGGAGAGTTGCGTTAAATGTATTAGGCATACTCATTGGGTGCGCAGCCGTTACTGGTTTAATCTCCCTAGCGGATGGTATGAACAATCAAGTCCAAGATCAGCTAAGCGTAATTGGCACAAACACGTTATTTATTGTGCCCGAAGAGGCGAAGGATGCCGCCATGACCTTGAGCGCTAACCAGATTCTCACCCAAGAAGGGATTAGCTGGAGGGATCGTGATCTAATAGCGTCATCACCGGGTGTGGATGATTCTAGCGAGTTATCGTCGGGAGGGGGACAATACACGATCAAGGGAGAAACCTATCAAACAAAGCTGCTTGGGGTCGGAGATAACTTTCTGGAAATCAATCAAGACATAAAGATGGATGAGGGCCGCTTTTTCACACGAGGCGACAAAGCAGTTGCTTTCATAGGAAAGAACGTCGCCCAGCCAACGGACGAGGACGAGCAAATCATCTCAATAGGCGACAGGATCAAGATGTCTGTCCGTGTAAGGGGCGAGGGAAAAGAAATCACATTAAGAGTTATTGGTATTCTTGAAGAACACGGTACGATGTTTGGGCTAGACGTGGACAATGCCATTGGAATACCCTTCCGCACATATGACCAGTTGTTCGAACAAGGTGGAAGCTGCGCGATAGTTCAGGTCTACATCAAAGATGCCGAGGATATGGATGATGTCGAGCAGAATCTCAAGGATAGACTTGGGGACGATTACTTCGTAGTATCCCCCAACGCGGCTATAGATGTTCAGAAACAGGTCACAAACACAATTCAATCCGTCCTAGGCGGAATAGCTGCGATAAGCATGTTCGTTGCAGGCATTGGCATCGTGAACACCATGGCGATCAGCGTGAGCGAGAGAACCAAAGAAATAGGCACCATGAAAGCGATTGGCGCCAAGAGTACGGATATCCTCTTCCTTTTCCTGTCCGAAGCACTGTATACTGGACTTATAGGTGGGGTCACTGGGGCGACCCTTGGGTTTGTGTTAGGGAAAATCGCGGGGAATGTCATCGGGATGCGGGTTGAGATAAATTATCTACTTGCTGTTGGAACAGTAGCATTTGCACTGATAACCAGCATAGTGTCCGGAGCAAGTCCGGCATGGAACGCTTCCAAGATGAATCCCGTGGAAGCGTTAAGAAAAGAATAATAAAATTATCTTAGGTAAGCCCTTATGAGTTGCATCAGCTTCATTGGGCTTTTCTTGACTAAGCCTGCTAATGTACTAGCTACGTTCAAACCGTTTGCCATGTGCATGATCTCCTCATTGGAAATAACATCCGCGAGAACATCTAGGTCATCGTCACTGAACTTGTCCAGCATGTGAAGGACTTTTCCCGCTTCAATAATCCTCTTTCCCCAGTACACATCAAACTCTGTCTTGTATTCACCGAGTTTTTCTGCGGAAATGTTGTCCTCTTTAACAGCCTCCGCTGCCACTCTTCCCGCCATCTTACCTGACTCGATTCCGCTGTGTATTCCAGCGCCAGTCATAGGAATTAGCTGACCTGCTGAATCGCCTGAAAGGATGAGTCCATCCATTACAATTTCATCGAATTGGCCGCTTACAGGGCAGATACCGCCGTTTTTGTGAACGATCTTCGCGTTTCTGAACCTGGGGTCGTTTGCTACAAAGTCCTTGAGATAATCGATTGCTGGCTTTGTGTGTTTCATCCTTACACCAAGACCAACGTTTGCTTCTGTTCGACTTTTTGGGAAAACCCACGCATAACCACCCGGCGCATATTTTTCACCGATCCAGAACTCGTTAACTGATGAGTCCTCTAGGTCAAGTCCAGTCATCCTGTATTGTGCACATGTAACCCAGTCAGAGAAGTAGTTCTCCAGACCTGCTGATCGTCTAATAATTGACCAGTGACCATCTGCACCAATAACGACCTTGGCTCTAAACTCGACTTCTTCACCATTGACAATTGCCTTGACGCCAACAATCTGGTTTCCCTCCTTGATTACGCCAGTTGCCGAAACCTCTGTCATGAGTTTTGCGCCCGCTTTTTCGGCGTTCTCTGAGAGTGCTTTATCGAATTCGCTTCTATCTAAGGTATAGCCTGTCCAATCAGTTGCAGTTAGATCAACTGTCCTTCCATTTGGTGCAACAACACGTGCAGTGCTAATCTGTTGGCATACATAAGGCTCAACTGGTTCTAATCCCCCGTGTCTGATTCCGCCAATACTCAAACCTTCCCCACAGAAGACTGGACTACCTGGAACCTTGTGTTCTTCAATGAATATTACATCGACGCCATTCTCAGCAGCAGTCCTTGCGGCCATACTTCCCGCCGGTCCTGCTCCAACAATCAACACGTCACACTGATATTGCTGCATCTTAAGCCAAAGACATGGCTACCTACGAGATATATGTTCTTATCGGAAAATGTTCATAACCGGCTATTTGGGATTGAAATTAGCGCTCTAAAACTTTCTTCGCAGCTATCTCTATGTCCCTAGCCTTTACTGTTTTGCGACCTGCGTGATGTGCGTAATCAATAGCTTCTTTTGCCACTTTTACGCCAATCTCTTCCAAGGCAATGCCTAGGGCGATCGCACTTTCTTCGCTCACACGGTCTGCACCCGCCCTCTTGATCAATTTGTGCATGGGGGCGACCTTGATCTCTTTGGTCAATTCAATCCCTTCCATTTCCTAGTTTGCTTTCGATAGATATTTAATACTTGCGAGTCTTTCGGCAGGGAAGCCCTAAATCTTCCCTTTTTCATTTTTTAACTCTATAAGGTCATGGTTTACCGTTAAACTCGGTTTAAACCATGTGCGTCACTGAAACCCTTTAGGTTTCTACGTCTATTTCTCGGTTACAGCATTCTTATATCGATTTTGCTTTGAAGTTTTTTCGATTGATTCTTGAAGGGTGGAAAAAAAATTCCAAAGTGATATAATTGTATTAATTTCTATTCTAGTTTACACAATATCCCTAAGTCTGTTCACTATTGCGAAACACTATAGTTTCTCAACATACGCGTGGGACCTTGGTATATTCAATCAGGGATTTTGGACCACCGCTTTCCAGGACAAAATATTCCAGTATACCTGCGAGAAAACCTCTGGTATACAGAGTAAACGACAATACACCACACCTAATCCATTCTTTCCTTTTATCTAGTGCAGTTTTATACGACTCAGGGGTCACGCCTAAACGTTTAAAAGCACTGCATTGATGGTAACGTAGAACACGGTGCGTTAGTTTGGGTAAAGTACGTACAGAAATGATTAAAAGACTAAGCTTGGAGCTCATCGAGAAATACGAGCACAGCTTCAAGCCAGAGTTTGAGCCTAACAAGCAGTTCCTAAGGGAAATTGGGCTCGATGTAAGCAAGAAACTTCGAAACAAGATCGCGGGCTATGTCACGACGGTAGTTAAATCCGATATGTTGGCAGCAGCACAAGAACAAGCTGCAATGGCACTCGAAGAACTCCAGTAATTTTATCGAAAGATAGAATTATTAAATACCTATTCTATGAACATTGGATGTCAATTCTCCCAGTAGCGTATTCTATAACTCATGAAGGACTTCGACTTGATATCGCTCTTGTTGAGACCAAGAACCTGTACATACATGAGGAGACTATACCGGCACGCCTTGAGAATCTCAAGCGAAGGATCGAACGGGATGGAATCCAGTCTGCGCCAATTCTTGTTGACAGAAACAACCTAGTTGTCCTTGACGGGATGCATAGGACTGCCGTCATGACTCATCTTAACTGCAGGTTCACCTGCGTTTGTCTATTGGACTATTTTGACCCAAGTATCAATGTCCAGCGGTGGTGTAGGGTAATACCCGGCCCATTCAGCGAGAAAAACGCCAAAGAATTCCTGGATTCCGTGGGCCTCACAATGGAGCCATTTGAGATTGTTGAAAGCCCAGACGAGGATCGAGGTCTGTTGATTGTGTTCAGGAACACCGCATATAAACTGGTATCCGACTCAAACGATTTGGTTGACTTGTTTAAACGGAGTTACCAGCTTGAACTCAACCTCGAAGAGTATGGATACGAAATCAAGCACTGTACAGAGTCACAGGCAGTTGACCTAATGTCGTCAGGTTACGAGGCAACTCTGTACATACCCAAGGTGGAAAAGCAGGAAGTAGTGGACATCGCCACAAATAACCAAGTTTTCACTCCAAAAGCAACACGTCATAGATTACCAGCCCGTCCCCTCAGCGTTGACGTGCCGTTAAGCTTGCTTCGGAACACCGAGATCAGCCTTGAGGAAGCAAACACTCAACTGGCAGAGCACTTGAACAAGAAAACCTTGACGCGTCATGACCACGGGGCAGAATGGATGGGAAGGATCTATGACGAGGTCTTATACATATTCTCAGATCTCTAAATAACGATCAATCTGGGAATCACTGAAACCGATTTCCTTCAATTTTCCAGGGATTTCCTCTTTTGGTACACCTTTCTCTGATAACATGTGTACAAGGTCTTTGACTGACTCCCTGGGCTCCCATGGGTAGATTATCCACTTGTCCACCTCATCCGCATAGTAATCGGGCATAAATTTGCTCCAAGGCTTGTGGTGTAGTGTAGCTAACTTAACCTCTGTAGCTCCCTTGTCCTCAACATACTTCTTTACCGCGATGAGGCTGTTACCTGAGTCGCTCACATCGTCAACTACCAGGACCTTGAGTCCCTCGACCTGAGCGTTCAACGGGAAGAGCACTTCGGGGGCATCTCTTTTGGTGTTTAGCCCTGTGTAGTAGATTATTTGTAGACTCGCGAGTTTCCTTATGTCAAGCTGGTCACTCATGATCCTTGCAGGGTCAAATCCTCCCCTGCTTATGGCAATCATCAAATCAGGCTTGTACCCGGACTCGATTATCTTGTCTGATACTTTTTCGCTTAAACTTTGCACGTCTTCCCATGATAAGAACAAGAATTCGAGGTCTGCCATAATCACATGAGTTCTGCTTTAAATAAAGCGGTTACGGTTGTCAAACCATTATGAGTACTGAAAATCTCGGCGAATGGGTTACGAATATTATCAGAGAATTCATCGCGGGACCAGAAAACTCCATGGGTAAATGGAACGACGAGCCAGCATGGGCTGAGCCACTTGTTGGATTCAGCAGCGGAGCCGATGAACTGTATGACTTCTACAAGAAAGACATCGGTGAATTCTATATCATGCCCGATGTATTCATGGCGGTTGCTCACGGTAAGGAGTATAACCGGGAGAACCTGACTGTTGTCAGCTGGATTCTGCCCCAGACTGACGCAACAAAAGCGGATCACAGGAAAGAAAATTACTTCCCAAGCGAGCGTTGGGCCCGATCAAGGATAATGGGCGAGCAGGTCAACGTCAAGCTCAGGAAACACCTTGTCGAGAAACTGAAGGAAGCAGGAATAGACGCAGTTGGTCCAATGATCAGTCCACTCTGGAAAGGTGCGACTTCAGAGAAATACGGCTATGCGTCCACATGGTCCGAAAGGCACGCCGCCTATGCCGCTGGTTTAGGAACTTTCGGTCTCAGTGATGCAATGATCACTGAGAAAGGTAAGGCAATGCGAACAGGTAGCGTGATCATCAACGCCGTTATCGAGCCTTCTCCAAGGACCAATAAGCACCATAACGAGAGTTGCCTGTTCATTATGGACGGAACCTGTGGCAAATGTATGGACCGTTGCCCAGTTGGAGCGATTACCGAGAAAGGGCACGACAAACTCCTGTGCAACAAATACGTAAGCATGACCCGCCAGTATGTTCCAAAACATTATGGTTTTGACGGGTATGGATGCGGGTTCTGCCAGACAGGCGTCCCCTGTGAGTCCATTAATCCAAGAAAAAACAAGTGAGTTACTCTGTGATCTCCACAACCACAAGGTTCTGGTCCACGGACAAACTCCAATTATTTTCCTCAAAAGAAACAGTTACTGAGTAAACTGGCTCCATCACAACCGCCCAGCTGACAGTTATATCCCATCCGCCGCCGCTGAAACCCATTTTCATTGCGCCCAGCAGTTCTTCCGGGTTCATATTTGACACGGTCCACTCCGTAGGCACCTCTGTGTCTGCCATTTCCGGGTAGTTTTCCTTTATGTACTCAATCGCAGAAATCACAACGGTCTCTGTTGTTGGAATCCTCATGACGGCTACGTCGTGCTGTATCTTTTCATCCCATTGGTCGTCCAGTATGGCGTTGATTATCTCTCCATCTACAACCGTTACCCTGGCCTCATGGGTCGTGATTACCTGGGCCAGCATCATACCTGACCTGTCGCCGTAACCTGCCTGACTGCAGTCAAACCTGATCGTGATGAAGTATTGCACCGGATAACTCTCAGCGATCATCCTTTCCACGACCTCCATCGATCCATTTATGCCGTCAAAGCTGTAGGTTGGTGCGTTTATCAGGAAATCCAGAGCTATCGCTTTTGCCTCATCGGCTTCTGTGTCTCCGCTAGGTATATCCACAGGAGGAATCTCCACAATGGGTGAATCTCCTACATTGTAGTGTTGGTAAACCACGATTGCGGGGAACATCCCGACTATTAGTATCGCAATTAACGCGTTAGTCGTCTTACTCATATCTATTCACACTAAACATGAATGCAGTCTTGAACATAATCCCACTGTTTAGAACATGTGTTCAACTCCCTAGAACGCTCCTAGGAAAATACATAAGCCCCCAACCGTCTTCCTTGAAACAACAGAGGGAAAACATTGACCCGAGCATTATTCGTCGGCAGGTTCCAGCCTTTCCATTATGGGCACCTGCACGCCATCGAGGTAATTCTTTCCGAGTGCAAGGAACTTGTCCTCGTCGTTGGAAGCGCCCAGATGAGCCACCAGAAGGATAACCCATTCACGGCGGGGGAGAGGATCGAGATGATCAGGGGCGCCCTAGAGGAGGCAGGGATTCCATGTAAAAAATTCATGGTTCTTCCTATCCCAGATGCTCCCGCTCACAGGGTATGGGTCAGTGCAGTCGAGTCACAGACTCCACGATTTGACGTGGTGTACAGCAACCAGAGCCTCACAAGGAGGTTGCTGATTGAGGAAGGATATGAGGTCAGACGTATCGATCTGTACCAGAGGGGCAAGTTTGAGGCAAGTGATATCCGACATAGAATTCTTGAAGGGTTTGATTGGTCTGAACTGGTTCCTCCTGCGGTATACAGGATCGTAAAGGAGATCGACGGAGAGAATCGGATCAGGGATCTTGCCAAGTCAGACTCACTTACTCGGGAAGATGACAACCATGCCTGAGTACCTCCGGTTATCAAGCGAGTTAGCCGATAAATTCCCGGAGTTGGCAGCCCAGATTGTGTGCTTCAATGATGTTTCAATAAAACGAGAGGTTCCAGAGTTAGAAACCTACAAGGCTGAGATTTACTCCTCAACACAGTCACGCTGGGAGATTGAAAAACTCAGGGATGACCCTGATTTCAGGGCTTACCGGGATTTTTTCTGGAGACTCGGGATAGACCCAACCAAGAACCGGCCAGCAGCCGAGGCCTTGATCCGTCGAGTCCTTAACGACAAGCCAATACCAAAGATCAACACATGGGTTGACGCGTACAATATGGTGTCAATCCAGACCGCCATCCCCATTGCCAGTTTTGACGCTGACCTGCTGGAGGGAAACCTCTTGATGAGGGAGGCAGAGGAGGGTGAAGAGTTCCTCGGAATCGCCATGAAGAAACCAATGGTTTTGAAGGGCGGGGAAGTGGTGATTCAGGACGAAGCGAGGCTTATTGCCATCTACCCTTACAGGGACGCCGATTACAGTAAGGTGACTCCCGACACCAAGAATGTGTTAATGCTCATGTGCGGTGCTCCAAATATTACCCTGGTCAAGCTTAGTGAGTCCGCGGATTTAGCGAAGAGCACACTAACAAGATTCTGCGGCGGGAACGCCGAGTAGGGTAAAATGATCCGTATAGATGGTTCTCAAATGGAAGGAGGGGGGCAACTCCTCCGCATGGCGACCACCTATGCTTGCATTCTAAACAAACCAGTTGAGGTCTACAATATCAGGGGGAAACGAAAAAACCCGGGGTTAAGACCACAACATCTTGCCACCGCGAAGGCAGCCGCCAAGATTTGCTCAGGCGAATTGAAAGGAGGCGAGATCGGGTCTGAGGCGGTGACACTACGCCCTCATAAAATCTTGGGAGGGGAATACCATATAGACATTGGAACCGCGGGGAGTATCTCATTGGTGCTTCAATGTCTTGCACCGATCACATTGTACGCTGAATCCCCCACAACGATTTCGATCAGGGGAGGCACCGATGTGAACTGGTCTCCACCCACTATTTTTCTAGAGAAGATAGTGTACCCCGCACTCGAAATAATGGGTGCACCTGTCAAACTCACCACCGAAAAAACAGGGTTCTACCCAAAAGGGGGCGGAAAAGCGACGTTTCACTCAAAACCAGTGGAAAGGCTACATCACTTTGCTCCCGGATCCATGGAAGTCCATGATGTGAATGGGATATCAAAATGCGGTGAACTTCCATCCCATATAGCCCAAAGGCAGGCAAAAAACGCAGACCGTTTGCTTCATGAGGCGGGTTTTTCAACCAAGATTGAAGTAAAAAACATGTCAACATTGAGTCCAGGAAGCGCCATCTGTCTATGGGCGGAGGGAAAAAATGTGTTCATAGGGTCTGACTCGTATGGTGATCGGGGTAAACCCGCTGAAAAAGTAGGAGCAGAAGCAGCGAACAGTCTTATCGACCAGATAAAAACGGGGGCAAACGTGGATAGGCACACCGCCGATCACCTGATACTCCCCTGCAGTCTTGCAGAAGGTATATCCAAGTTTATGGTCAGCGAGATAACGCTTCACACGTTAACCGCAATTGAGATGGCTAGAGTCTTTACCGATGCAGATATCACAGTGGAAGGAAAACTAGGTAAACCCGGGGTCATATCTGTTCAGGGAATCGGGTTAAGGAAATAATCAACATGAGGGTTCTAACATACGGGCGTGGACAGATACGCATTGAAGGCGAACCTGTCTACCTCTCGAACCTTGAACCCACGAACAGTTACCCAGGTTACATGTATGGACCTGTTGTTAGTCACCTGAATAAAAGCGGAGACAAATACAGGGACGATGCTGCTGATTTTCTCAAACCAGATAAACTTTCATCAACTTTCAAACTTAGGGACTACCAGAAATCAGCGTTAAATTCCTGGGCGAGTAGAGGGTCAAGGGGAGTTGTTGTTCTCCCAACTGGTGCCGGGAAAACAATCTTGGCAGTTAAAGCGATAGAGGAGCTTCAATGCTCAACCCTCATTCTGGTACCCACAATAGTACTCGTCGAGCAATGGATGAGCGTTCTTGGGCAGGCATTCAACATGGAGATCGGAGCCCTCGGAGGGGGAAATGACGACATACAACCAATCACGGTCTCCACATATGATAGCGCCTCCATAAGGGCAAGACGACTTGGAAACCTGTTCGAGTGCATAGTTTTCGATGAGGTTCATCACCTTACAGGTCCTACCTACAGGAGGATAGCTGAGCGGTACCTAGCTCCATTCCGGCTTGGGCTAACAGCAACATTGCCGAAAGAGGAGGCGTATCTTGACATTATCCATGAACTGGTTGGGCCAAAGAACTACCAGATTGGTGTTGATGACCTTGCAGGCACGCATCTTGCAGATTATACCGTGAAAACGGTCAAACTCCCGTTGATGGGGTACGAGAAAGCGGAGTACGATAAACAGTTCAATATTTACCGAGGGTTCCTGCAGAAGCGGGGCATAAAGATTCGAAGCCCCCGTGATTACATGAGCCTGGTTAAACGGACGGGGCGGGACCCGGAGGCTAGGAGAGCGATAACTGCTAGAACTCAGGCAATGGATATCGCGTATAACAGCGACAGCAAGGTAGCGTACCTGAAGAGCCTGCTTAAAGCCAACCCGAATGAGAAGGCTTTGATCTTCACCCGCCAGAATAAACTGGTCTACAGGCTCAGCAGGGAGATGCTGATCCCTGCGATAACTCACAGGACCCCTCCTGAGGAAAGGAAGGAGATTCTCCGACGGTTCCAGAGCGGGGAATACAAACGTGTGCTCACAAGTAGGGTCCTGGATGAGGGCGTTGACGTCCCCGATGCATCTATTGCAATAATTCTCAGCGGCTCGGGCAGTAACAGGCAGTTCGTTCAGCGCCTTGGTAGGGTGCTTCGACCCGGTCCCGATAAGCAGGCTGTGCTCTTTGAGTTGGTGAGCGCAGGCACGGCGGAGACCTATATCAGTGCGAGGAGGAAGCGCTGATGATTCTGCCATTTGAGCATATCAGGGTATTCAGGAGGAGTGGGGTAATCAAACCAATCCTCATCCGGGAGCCAATGGGGGTCCTTGACACCCTAATCGAGGTTTACAAGGATCATAACGACAAGAAGCGGGGGGTGCTTGACTCAGTTGTCTCGGACTGTGAGTACCTTGGATATGATTTCAAATTGGTGAGGGGATTGGCGGCAACCCTTGATACGCGTTCCGTTTTCAGATCAAAAAGCGCCATACCTCCTCTTGAGGCTAGGCGGCAGGTATTCAGCATGGCAAACCAGACCGTCGTAATAAGCAATGAGGAAAGGCTCTCTGTGCTAGAGGAGGTTGCCGAGAAGAACAGTATCACTGTGGATGAGCTTGATGATAGTCTTTACTCGGACCTGGAGGACGAGCAGTACCTCATGGATTTCAAAGAACTTTCCTCCGAGGACCTTTCACTGTACTACAACTATGCGCACACGGTTGCGTTGCTAGCATACTCCCTCCGGGTCGAATTATCATACAAGGGCGATGACTCGTACCTAGACCGCGCATTCTACGGTTTGGGCACGGAGGAGCCGAAACGGGGCTCAATGAAGGTGGTTAACCTGAAGCCAACGAACAGGTTGAGCCGAAGGGCGTCAAAGTTCGATGACATAATGTCAAGGCTCCTGGAGAAGGATGGATGGTTACTCCGTGCCGAGGTAAAGTACCCTGCAAGGTACAAATCTACTTGCGTATTTGAGATTGATTCACGGGGAGATGGTAGGCTTCTGAAGACAGACCCCGTTGAGGAGGAGTTCATCATCGAGATCCCGTTAGTTGTCAAGAAAAAGAAGCAGCGAAAGTACGGTGATATCGTGGTCTTGGATGAGGTTGCCGAGCGTGCTGGTGTCACAAACGGCAAGATTCTTAGGGAGATCAAGGCTGAGGGCATGGATTACAAGAAACTTGGAGGTGTACTTGTTGTGCCGGAGAAGTATGATGAGATCAGTGGGGCGTTGAAATCAGTTGAGACTCTTGGTGAGGCTCAGAGTTACTTCAAATCCCTCGGTGTGCGTGACTTTATCCAGGTTCTTGAGAGCTTTGGGTACCAAATTGAGTGGGCAAAGCCGAGAAAAAGCAGCAAACTTTACCGTTTCTAGTTTGGCAGAACGTATATATCGGGCGTTCCGTAATTCCCCTAGGAAGTGAGATAATGGGATACCAGGCAATTCAGGGCGCGACTACTGTCGGTTTAATTTGCAGCGACGGCGTGGTACTTGCGAGCGAGAAAAGGGTAAGCTATGGCAGGCTAGTTGCTAGCACAAAGGGCCAGAAGGTATTCAAGCTCACAGATAACGTTGGTCTTGCCTTTGCGGGACTTATGAGCGATATGCAGGCCATGGTAAGGGAAGCCTCCGCGTACGCAAACTTATTCAAACTAGAGAAAAACAGGCCAATCAGCACAAAAGCCATCAGCAAGCTCATCAGTAACATGCTTTTCAACAGGCGTGGTATGCCTCTGCTAATGGAGACCGTCGTCGGAGGATACGACCCCGATGGTCCAAAGCTCTACAGCATGGATCTTGCAGGCAGCCTAATCCCGGACGATTTCCTTGCAGCTGGTTCAGGCGCACAGATCGCAATCGGTGTACTTGAGGCAGACTATGTCAAGGACATGGACTGTGAAGCAGGCGTTGCATTGGCAAAGAAGGCAATCAAAGCGGCAATCGCACGTGACGCGGTCAGCGGAGACGGTATCGATGTTCTTGTCTTCAGGAAAGACGGCTCCGAGTCGCAGACTGTTTCATTCAAATCATAACAATTATTGTGATATTAATGGAAATTTCTGAGATCGAGATTAAGGAATTAATCAACGGGTTCCCCGAGTGCCCAGTTGAGAAACTTGTGAAAGGTATCAAAGACTATGATGGGTCTGATGAGGACCTTGAAGAATTGTACTCTCTTTTGAAATGGATTGAGAACCATGAGGGAGAGCTAGCGAAACTCCGGCGTATGATCGAAAAGAAAATCATAGACTACCGTTTCAAGGACGTTAAGGTCTAGGGATTATCTTTTTATCTCCGACACGGGTTTCAAGTGTAGCCGGGCGAGTGGTTCAGGGGTAGAATGCTTGGTTCGCAACCAAGAGGCCGGGGGTTCAATTCCCCCCTCGTCCACCATTTATCTTTTCTAGGTGCAACGACACAGTTTTTTTGGGTGATGATAAAAAACATTTGAAACAGCTTGTCTGTTTCGCCTGATTTAGAGTACTAGGATGCTTTCGCTGTTAGGTACTTTAGAATACCTGCTAGGGCGAGAATGCTTGCAGCGAAGATGATGTATCCTGTTACTGTTGAGACCTGAGCTGGTGGTGCGGCTAATATTAGATTGAGTATTTTCTTTTCCTCCTGTTATCTGGGTCGCGGGTTTATCCTTTTAACTCAAAGCACCGTTCTGGTTCTTCCTTGCTTGCGAGTCTTGGCGTTAGGGACAGACGACCCACAACCCTATCCGTCTTTTTAGTATATAAAAATCGTTATCGTGTGCCCATAACTTGGTTTAATACAGTGTTTACACTCCGAATAGTTGGTTACTTGTTATAAAACTGGAAAAAAAAATCACCCGGTTTACTGGCTTACCTTGACGCTTTTTGTACCCTAAAACCCGTTGGTGAGTGACGTTTTTGTACCTAATTCATTTTGAAATAGGCTGTTCTGGGGCTTGTTTTCCCTCTGGGGCACTGGGTTCGCCCCAGATCCGTGACCCCCCCTCCCCTAGGGGTAGAAGTGGACTATCTTGTCCGGTGTGACCTTGACTGTGACGAACATGTCATGGTTAAATTTAGTTGGCTCTGAGCCTGCGGACGCGTATTTTCCGAAAACCCATTTAACGTACTCGTCATAGCCTTCCGTTGGCTCGAAGCCCAGTTCGGCTTTTCCGTATACTAGGGCGCACTTGGACGGGATGTCGCCGTCTATTGCCTTTGTCCCCTGCATGAGGAATGAGAGGGAGGCATTGTTATTTCGCTTGAGGTTGGCTACCCTTCTTGTTTTCTTTATGGAGACAAAGTAGAAGGCGCCGTCCCTGTAGTTGTACCATATTGGGGCGGCGTGGATTGTTCCGTCCCGGTTGTGACTGCAGAATGTGGTGGTGTATGAGTCTTTGAAGAGGCTCTCTATGTCCTCCGGGGTCATCTTGTTGCTGCTCATGAGATATTGAGTGTTATTTCATCACTTAACGTTAATCGTACTTGTTTGAAGTGGTGACCACTATTGACGCTGGAATAAAATTCTAGCTCCTCTTTGCCTCGTCTATCACGGCTTGAAATGTTACATGGCAGCATTTTCCCGTTGGGTTCAGCTCTGCGCAGTTTGAGGTGATCTTGTCTCGTAGGTGGTTCTTTACCTCGCTGATGGTCATGATGCCTTTCTCTTTGATTGTTTCCACTATTTCGTCTCTTGTTATCTGGTTGCAGTAGCAAACCATCTCACCGGATGTCTCTGATCCATCGCAGCAGCTGCATGACATACCTTGAAGCAGCGTGGGGCTCATTTTAAACGTGACTCTCCTAGCACCTGTTATATCCTGATAAAGCCACCAGTATGGTATGAGCGAGAAAGTAAAGGGAGTCATCACTTGGCTCTACTACATGGACCTGCCGAGGGCAGAAAAGTTCTACGAGGAAGTCATTGGTCTCAAGATGGAGGTGGACCAGGGCTGGAGCAAGATATACAAGATCACAGAGGGCGCGTACGTCGGCTTGGTTGACGGCGCCCATGGGTACCACAAGGCGAACAACATCAAGCCAGTTATCCTGTGCCTGAATGTTGAAAACGCGGACGCTTGGCACAAGAAGCTGACCGACGCAGGGTTGGAGCTGGAGAACCTTGTCCACGAGTCGGAGCGACTTAAGGTCAGGGTCTTCATGTTCAAGGACATCGAGGGTTACACCATCGAGATACAGGAGACCATGCCCGGCGGTCTCAGCATCTTCCCCTAATCTTTTTCTTTATCATCCTTCCTTTCTCAATACCATGTCAAACGCTTACTTTGAGAACCAGCCCAGCCCATCCGAGATAAAGGAACGGATGAAGGGCTACAGCTCATGGCTTGAGATCGACCTTGATAACCTTGGATACAACCTTGACCAGATCAGTAAACACGTTGGGGTCACGGTTATGGCGGTTGTGAAGAACAACGCATACGGTCACGGCATCATCCCGGTGACGGCGTACCTTGAGTCCAAGGGAGTGGAGTGGTGCATGGTTGCCAAGCTCTACGAGGCGCAAAAGATCAGGGAAGCAGGTTTGAAACTCAACATCCTCAACATGGATGTCCTGTTCACCGAGACTCAGTACGAATCAGTGGTGAAGAACGGAATCACACAATGCGTATACACCAAGGAGGACGCAGAAAAGTTGGCAAAAGCAGCGGAGAAGCTAGGGAAAGACGCAGAAGTGTTCATCAAGGTGGACACTGGACTCAACAGGATCGGCGTCAGGCATAGCGAGGCGGCTGATTTCATCGAGTACGTCCACAAGCTCAAGGGCGTAGCTGTCAAGGGTATCTTCTCCACGTTCCAGCAGAACACGGAGGACAAGTCCATGCTTGCAAAGCTGCTGGCGGTTGACGAGGAGCTCAAGAAGAGGAGTATCAACATTCCAATCAGGAGTATGTCCAGCACCGACGCCACATTCCACAACCCAGACGGGTGGCTTGACCTTGTACGACCCGGCATGAGCCTCTACGGCGTCTACCCCGAGAAGAAGGACCTCTCGGCATCAGTTGACCTCAAGCAGGCTCTCAGCTTCAAGGCGAGGATCGAGTACGTCAAGGACGTCAGCAGGGGTGAGGGCGTCACCTACTGGGGCAAGTACGTCGCACCAAAGGACATGATGATCGGCACCATACACGCCGGATTCTATGATGGCATCCCAAGGGAAATGGCGAACGTTGGCAGGATTCTCGTTGACGGGCAGTACAAGTCCAGTCTAGGATCAGTCAGCCTCAACCACTACCTAGTGGACCTTGATGGAGTAGATGCAGAGAAGGGAACAGTTGTTGAGATCATTGGGCGAAAAGGAGAGAATACCTTGTCCAAGACCGCAGAAACAGCAGGATGGATGGTGTATTCATTGCTAAATCATCTGCATATGAACACACCTAGGGTTTACTACAAGAACGGTGAGCCCATCGCGCTCATCGATTTCACCTCTTAACCACATATTATTTACCCGAATACATCCACGTATTCTTTGATTGCTTTGGCTGATATTCTCATCAAGAACGGTATGGTCATCACCGTTGACAAGGACCGTAGGGTCCTCATGGACGGTGCGGTTGCCGTTGAAAACGACAGGATTGTCGATGTGGGCGAGACAAGCGAGATTGTAAAGGCTCATGACGCCGACATCGTGATAGACGCCCACAAGATGGCGGTGTTACCCGGTCTCTTTGACGGTCACGCCCACGCTGGGCACAGCATCCTCAGGACTCTGGGCATGCACAACGCGACATGGTACAAGGCGTGCAACGACATCTACGCCGAGGGCTCCACCGAGGAGTTCTGGGCAGCAGACGCAGCCCTACTCAACCTTGAACGACTCAAATTCGGAACCACATGCGGTGTCACCTTCTTCGGAGGCGGTGACAGCATCATGCGCGTAGATTACCCCAAGTACGCGGCACGCCACTGTGACTGGGCTGAAAAGGTAGGCGTTAGGACTTTCCTAGCGGTAGGACCAAGGAGACCACCATACCCGAACCTCTTCGCAGAATGGACAGGAGACAAGAAACGGGAGTACCTTGTCTCAGTCGAGCGACAGATCCAGGTATGCGAGGAGATAATCAACGAACACCACGGAAGGGGAAACGGTAGAGTAAACATCGCCATGATGTTCCCAACACCCCACCCAGAGAGGGAGCCAATCGTGGGCAAGGAACTTGAGAACCTCAAATACGTAGCCGTTTTAGTCAACGAGCTCAGGCATAAACACGACCTGATGCTCACAATGGACGGGCACAACACAAGCACCATCAAGTTCTGCCACGAGGAACTGGGCATGTCAGGACCAGAGTGCGTCTACAACCACTCAACAGAGCTCCTAGACGAGGAAATCCAGCTCTGCGCCGAGACAGGCACCAACATAAGCCACAGCCCAAGCGCCGTGGCAAGCATGGTTGGACGCTGCCCAGTGCCAGAGCTCATCGAGGCAGGGGCAAACGTGGTCATGGGAAGCGACGCAGGGGCACCAGACAGGTCATTCGACATGTTCAGGCACATGTTCCAGTGCAAACGGTACCACGGACGCCACTTCAGGGACAGCAACGTGCTTCCACCGGGCAAGATATTGGAGATGACCACCATCGATGGCGCAAAGGCGTTCCGTGTTGACGACTATCTGGGCAGCCTTGAGAAGGGAAAGAAGGCAGACCTAGTCCTTGTTGACCTCAACAAGCCACATTTCTACCCGCTGAACATGCCTGTGGACAAGGTGACGTACTTCGCCAACGGCAACGACGTTGACACAGTCATCGTGGACGGTGAGATACTGATGCAGGGGCAGAAAGTAAAGACCGTGGACGAGCAAGCCATCATGGATGAGTCCCAGAAGCAGCTGGAGCTAGCCCTAGAAAGGGTGGACGCATCCAAGCTCTATGATTTGACTCCAAACTACTGGGGCAAAGCCCACTACTAACCCTTTTATCCCCTCATCCACGGCAAGTAGGCATGGAAGAAACTATCTCCTCCAAGATACTGCACAAGGGCAAGCATTTCTCATTCAAACTCGATCAAGTAAAGCTGGACAACGGGACAGAGATCGAGAGGCAGACCGTGGACCACCCCGGAGCGGTAGCCATCGTCGCTGTGCATGAAGGAGATATCGTTCTAATCAAGCAGTACCGATACGCGACCAAATCCGAGATACTGGAAATACCCGCAGGAACACTGGAAGCGGGCGAGGACCCATACGCGTGTGCCGTACGTGAGCTTCAGGAGGAGACAGGTTACGCCGCAAGCGACTGGAAAAAACTCCTGAGCGCCTATGTGGCACCCGGGTACAGCAACGAGATGATCCACATCTACTCCGCGGAGGGGTTGACTGAAATTGGCTCAAGCCCAGAGGAGGACGAGAGCATCACGGTTGAGAAATACCCGTTCGAAAGGGTGCTTGAGATGATCGAGTCCAACAAGATAATGGACGCCAAGACCGTCACAGGGGTCCTTGCTTTCCTCACTACTTTTTGATCTTCATCCTGATGACAAAAGCTACGCCAAGCAGCAGGACAGATGTAGCTGCGTTCACCCAGAACGCCGTCGTTAAACTGTAAGAATCAGCAACCCACCCTATCACGGCTGTGCTGATGCTCCCGATACCGAATGCACTGAAGAACATCACCCCGTACGCTAACCCCATCATGTTCCTTGGGCTTAGCTGGCTCACAAGATTCGTAACAGTTGGCTGGTGCCCGAACATTGAGACACCGTACACCACGACGAACAGTGGAACCGCGATATTCGCTGGTAAGAACATAAGTATGGCAAAGCTTGCCACCATTCCCGTTGTAGTGATCAGCAGTACCTTTGTTGGACCCATCTTGTCCGAACCCCTGCCCCCGAGAAGCTGACCCAATACCCCAAAGAACAGGATCATGCTGTTCGCGAAAGCCGCTATGCTACCTGTGTACTGGAGCTCCGTGCTTAGGAAGCTCGGGAAGAACAGGTCCACTGACCTGAAAAGGAAACCAACTACTACGTTGTATACCAACACGATCCACAGACCCGGCGTCCTGATGAACTCCATGTAAGTTTTATCGTTCTTCTGGATCTCACCCTCATCAACCTTGATCCTGTCCATGAGATACGCGATGACCACCGACACCAGACCGAAGAAAACGAAGCTGATCCTCCAGCTGAACGTGATTCCGAGGAAGAACGCCACCGTGGGGGTGAAAACCTGACCGAAATTACCCGCCGCGTTATGGATGCCCATTGACTGCCCCGTGTTCTCCGGGAAAGCCTTGGCGATCAGTCCGTTAGCTGTTGGGTGATAGAAACTGGCCCAGAGAGCCATCAGGAACATCCCAACACCGAAAACGTAGACGTTGTTCGCCACGAGGAACACCAGTGACATCAAGCCGCCCAACCCTATGCTGATCCGTGCAACCTTAACGCTGCCCAGCCTATCGCTGAGTGGACCACCGATCAACGCCCCTGTACCGTATGTGAGGAACGTGATTGTTGAGATTAAACCGATGACGGTCAGGCTCGTGCCCAGGTCATCCGCGATGTTGCCGAGAAGGGGAGGCAGTACAAGGAAAAGGCTGTGGTTCAAGCTATGGGCGATTCCAAGCACGATAAGGTCAACGGTGTCCTTCTTCATGGCGAGCATGGACGGACGGTAGAATAAGGGATTTTTGATTAGAGGGGCACGCCGTTGAGGAAAATCTTCTCACGGCTCTTCCAGATATTGGATATGTCCTCTGTCGGGTCCTTGCCCAGTACTAGCATGTCCGCGTACTTGCCCTCCTCTAGAGTGCCCAGCTTGTCCTCAACAGCTAGACTCTTGGCTGCGTTCAACGTCCCGGCGGTGACTGCCTGCGCTGGGGTCATTCCGAACTCCACCATGTACTGGAGGTCAAGGTAGTTGTTCGTGAAGTGGTCATCGGGCATCCCCGCGTCCGTGCCCATGGCTATGGTGATGCCATTTGCCAGTGCCTTCCTGAAGTTTGGCTCGGTCTCGGGCCATATACCCGTGTCAACCATCCTGGTATGCACACCGCCCTTGTCAAGGTTATCCCTGTGACCACAGAACGCCTTCAACGTCGGCATGAGAATCTTGTCGTTCTCCTTCATGAACTTGATATGCCCATCCGAAAGGGTCTGACCGTGGACAATGACATCAACCCCAGCCTCAAGGCTGTTACTGATACCTTTCTCACCGTAGCAGTGCCCATGAACAAGCTTACCACAGTTGTGAGCTTCCTCGACGCAAGCTCTCATCTCCTCCACAGATAGCTGGGGGTGTCTTGGCCCCGTGTGGGCGCTGGAGATAGCCCCAGTAGCTCCAAGCTTGATGAAATCTGCGTTATGGTACATCAGCAGCTCCCTCGTCACCTTCCGTGCAGAGTCAGCGCCGTAAACCTCGATTCGTTCACCGGGTGTCTTGGTCCTGCCGCCCGTGATTGTGATCATCTCACCAGAAACGAACAACCTTGGGCCAAACGTTACGCCGTTGTTTATGGCGTTCCTAGCCGCGAACACCACGTTCCCGATGCCACCGGCTTCTCCCAGGCTAGTTATGCCTAAACCCAGTGATTTTCGTGCATTCTCAACCCCACGTATCGCCTGATACTCATGTGACCTCTGCTCGGGGTCCCCGAACGGGTCGTAACGCAGATGCACATGGGCGTCTATCAGTCCAGGCATCACGTACTTGTCAGAGTAGTCAACCATGTCATCGTACTCCCCCTCAAGAGGCTTGCTTGAGACCTCATAGATGATCCCATCAATGATTCCAACGTACTGGTTCTCAAGTATCATTCCATCCCCTACCACCAGGTGCCCTGCGTATAGGCTCAGACTGCCGTATTTCATAGTGTAGAGGACGCCATCTGGACATAATAGTTCATCGAGTCCATCATCCATTTTTAATACCCGACCGGTGAATTAATCTTCAATATTTGGTGTATGAAATTTGACTGAAGAATACGATGTCATAATCAATGACGCTCAAATCATCGATGGGAGCGGCAAGAAAGCATACAAGGGATCAATCGGCGTCAAAGCCGACAAGATTGCAGCACTAGGCGAGGTAAAGGGAGACGCCGTCAAGACGGTAGATGCATCCGGACTCTACGCGAGCCCAGGTTGGATAGACGCCCATAGCCACGGCGATACCACCCTTCTGTTCTTCCCAAAGGCGGAGAGCTACATCATGCAGGGAGTCACCTGCTTCATCGGTGGACAGTGTGGTGGAAGCGGTGGACCATACAGTGAATGGATGGGATTACCCGGTATCTCACGTCAGTACATCGACGATTTGGAGCCCCACAAGTACTACCCAAAGAACAGCCTGTTCCCAAAGGAGAAGGTCAACGAGATCATGGACAGGTACTACGGGTGGACCATAGACTGGGACACACTGGGAGGATGGTTCAAGAAAGTAGAGGAAGTCGGCGTTTCAATGAACGCGGTGCCACTGGTCGGACAGGGAACCGTGCGTTATGCTGTAATGGGCAACGACTACAAGCGCCACAGCACCAGTGACGAGCTAGCCGAGATGAAAGTACTCATCAAGCAGGCACTGGACGAGGGAGCCATAGGCATGAGCAGCGGTCTCGACTATGACCCCGGCGTGCAGGCACACATGGATGAGATCAACGAGTGCGTATCAGTTCTCAAGGACTACCCCAACGCGGTCTACGCCCCACACTGGAGGCGTACAGGCAGGCGCAGGCAGGTAAAGTTCGGCGACACCAGAAGCAACAAGATCGACGGGTTATTGGAGTCCATCAACACATGCAGGGTCACGGGCGTTCCCACAAACATCGCCCACCTGACACCAGGATGGCGACTCACACCGGAGGGCAACGACTACCTTGAGGAGCACAATATCCGTGCAACACTCAAGTTCTTCGATGACGCCATCGAGGAGGGCATGAACCTCACATTCGACAGCATGCCCTGGTTCCTCAGGGGAGGCTTCGATATCCTGCCTTACCTCTGTAGCATACTGAACCCATGGCTCAAGGAGTGCGGGAGCCGCGAGAAGTTCGCTTCATGGCTAAAGGTGTCAGACTACCGTGAGGAGATCATTGATGCCCTCAAGAACGGTAAATGGTACATCAGGTTGGCATACAACCCAAACACAAACCCACAGTGGGCCGAGAACATCTGGATCAGCAGGCACAAGGACGAGAGCGTGGTAGGCAAGAACCTGGCCATGGTCGCCGCCGAACGTGAAGCGGACAAGATCCACACGTGGTTCGACCTCATCTGCGAGGACCCAGACTCCATGGGCTACGCAGCAGGAACAGCAGACACAGGAAACTTCCCATGGAAGAAATACCGTGCACTCATGTTCCAGCACAAGGTTGGATCACTGAGCCTAGACCAGGCGGTCTTTGACACAAAGTACGAGATGGCGAGGCCACCGTATAGGAAGCCAGGCATGAACGCGTTCAGCGCGTTCCCCGGCTTCATCAACCAGATGGTCAAGGACAGCAAGGTATTCACCCTCGAAGAGGCAATCTACAAGATGAGCACCGCCGCGGCGGAGCATCACAACCTCAAGGGACTGGGCACGATAACCCCAGGCAGCTACGCGGATATCACCGTCTTCGATTATGACAAGCTAGAAGTGGTCGGTACACCAGTTGAACCAAGGCAGCACCCCAAGGGAATCGAGCACGTCTACGTCAACGGCGAGGCTGTTGTGGAGAAAGGCAATCACACAGGTGCAACACCCGGTAGAATCGTGAAGAGGGTTTAGCCCTCACCTATTTTTCTTAATATAATCCAGTGTTTCTTCTAGGAAGCTCTCTGTCTCAGCTTTTGGAATTATCGCGCCGATTACATCCTTCTTGCCGCCGGCGTTGAAACCAAGCTCCTTGGCGCGGGTAATCAGGTCATGGTAGTCCACTGTCTGGCTCCTGCTGTACATTTGGTTCTGGTCATCGAAGAAACCCGTGTTAACCACAACGGTGTCCTTCCCTGAACCCCAAGCGAGTCTACGCGTGACCTGAGATATTATTGCAAATGGGGTATCCAGCCGCTTCAACTGTACCCCGTCAACCATCTCAGGGGCATTCGCGAGCACTTTTTCGAGTTTTAACTCAAGTTCCTCAAGGTTTTTCATCCATTTCTTGTTCCCGAGGATGTCCTCACGGGTCTGGTATTTTCTCAGCAGGTGAGGAGCCTCCGCAACAGAGTCTCTGTCCCCCACCTTGTAACTGGAGTCGATACGGTAGACTAGCTCCAATAACTCCTCGAATGAGACGTTGTTCTCAGACATATAGCCCTTTACCAGTGCCCAGAAGGGCGGGTTGTCCTTGATTTTCTGCTCCCTGTCACCGATGAAGCCCAGCAGAATCCTTAGCTCAACTTGTAGCCCGAGCTTCTCCTTGATGACCCATGTATTGGATGGGTATTCACTTCCGGACGCACCTTTGGCGACGGGGTTGATGTGAGTTATGCCCTCGATTGGGTCCTGGTGATGGTGGTCGAACATGATGACCTTGGCTGAATCGGCTACCTCCTTCACATTACCCGCAGGCAACGCCATGTCGCATATGATGACGTTATCGAACCCCTTGGCGTACTCGATGTGCTCCTGTGTCATGTAGAATGTGCCCAGTGGTGGTGTCCATGTTTCGGCATCCCTGTCCCCAAGCTGTTCAAGAATCAGCGCCCCGGAACACAAGCCATCCGTGTCCCAGTGGTGTATGATGAGTATACTGCCGTCGAGGTCGAACATATGGCTTGAAGGATGATTCTTGGTTTATAACGTTAGCCGAAGCTCTGCTCCTCGGTGAAACCAACCTTCTCGATACGGACAGCAAGGTGCACCTCGTTCACAGGGAACGCCCCATCCAGCATGTGCCCGTAATTGTTGAGGATGATGTACCAGTTGTCCGTCCGTGGCACCGTGAACATCATGTTAGAGTACGTAATGTTCAATGCTTTCCCGTTCTCGTACGCGAAAAACTTGACCTCGGTCTTGTTGAACCAGCCCTCGAACTGCTCCTTCTTGTCCGTCTCCATTATGAAATAGTCCACTGGTCCTCCATCGTCCAGAACCTCGACCGTGATGTTCAGGTTGTCCCCGCGACGCGCCTCGACTCCGTAGATTTGGTACTCCCCAAGGTCCACCCAGAATGTTTCATCCAAGAGAAGAATCGTGGTCTTGGTATAGTTTGCCTCGGTCTCGTTGAGCTCGATGAACTCGCCTCCCTCATAGGTGGCTAGCATGTTCCAGAAGATAATCAAGGAGAGTCCTACCACGACGCCTATGAAAATGGGTGACACCCTTCTACTTGGTCGTCTCCTGCGGCTCACAACTCGAATTAGGGGATTAGGGAATTAAAACTTGGCTAGGAAAAGTCATATCCTATTACTGTGTGGTATTCTTGATATCCATGAATCAGAAGCAGTCAGTTGAGAGGCGACGCAAAGCCGTAATGGAGGAAGCCCAGAAACGAGGCTACGAAGCAGTCGTGTTCTTCAACGAGGTAATCAGGCAGAACCCAAGCAACACCATCTACGTGATGCCACATGCACTGGGTGACGAGCACCAGACATTCATAATGGACGCAAACGGCGACACCACACTGGTCATGCCCCACTGGGGCGTGCCGAGGGTCAAGGCATCGGGCGAGTACAACGAAGTCATAGCGGTCAAGCAATCCAAGGGTCACCACATCAAGGGTACCGTTGAGGCGCTGAAAAAGTACCCAAAGGACAAACTCTGTTTTGATATATCAACCATCAGCGCACAGATGTGGTTCAGGCTGGCAGGAGAACTGGGAGTATCCACTTCACCAGACGCCGATATCAGCGACCACGTGTTCAAGCTACGGGCAATCAAGGACGACTACGAGATCGAGCGCATCTGTGAGGCAATCGAGATCACCGAGGAGGCGTTCCACATGCTCATCGAGGAGACTAGACCAGGGAGAAGCGCCGCAGAGATGAAACTGGAGCTTGACGCCAACATGATCGCCATGGGCGCCTACGAGTTCAGCTTCGACAGCAGCATGGGGTTCATCAAGGGAAACAACACACCATTCCTGAAGCACGGTGACGCGTTGAGCCTGGACGTTGGAGTTAGGCTCGACGACGGGTACTGCAGCGACATGGGCAGGAACTGGCACGTCACATGGGAGAAATCCACCGAGGACTACATGGACCGCGCTATGACCGCACAGGTCGAGGCGATAAAC